>Ga0136617_10000804_pt1 | contig 27174 bp, 28 predicted proteins | sample AntDrymUQ3222106_2_FD_129672 | JGI IMG/M metagenome (GOLD analysis project Ga0136617, IMG submission 129672) | Polar desert sand microbial communities from Dry Valleys, Antarctica - metaG UQ322 (21.06) | ecosystem: Environmental > Terrestrial > Soil > Desert | place: Antarctica: Dry Valley...
CGATTCGATCCTTCTACCCGCGCGCCGAGACCTGGCGTGTCGAGGACGCGCGACCGCTGCCGACGCCCGTGCTCGGCGCGCGAGGACGCCATGGCGGGGTGCGAGGACCGCCGCCGCGCGCTTTGTTCCCGCTGGCCTTCCGCGTCGTCGGCGGTGACCAGGACCACCGCCGCACGTCGGACGCACCCGGCCATCAGGCCGGGTGACGAATGCATCACAACCTCGAGGATGAGGAGTACGTCATGCGCACACAGACCCGCTCGACTTGCAAGACGCGCCTCGTGAGCCGCAGGCACTTCCTGACCGCCAGCGCCGCCGGGGCCGTCGCCCTGCTGGCCGCGTGCACGCCCGCCCCGTCGGCTCCGTCCGCCCCGGCGCCGGCCGCCCAGGGCGCGCCCTCGAAGGACGCGGCGGTGATCCTGATCCTCGACGCGTCGAAGTCGATGAAGGCCGACGACGGCACGGGGCGCCCGAAGTTCCAGGCGGCGAAGGAGGCGCTCAACACGCTCGTCGACGAGCTCCCCGACGACGCGAAGGTCGGGCTGCGCGTCTACGGCTCGGAGGTGAGCGGCACGGGCAAGGCGGCGGGCTGCGCCGACACCAAGCTCGTCTCGCCCGTGGCGGCGCTCGACCGGGACGGGCTCAAGCAGCAGATCGCGGCGTTGCAGCCGCGCGGCTTCACCCCGATCGGCGCGTCGCTGCAGGGCGCGGTGAAGGACCTCGGGACGGCGAAGCAGAAGACGGTCGTGCTCGTGTCCGACGGCGGCGACAACTGCGCGCCGCCCCAGCCCTGCGCCGTCGCGAAGGAGATCTCCAAGGGCGGCATCGCGCTCAAGATCCAGGCCGTCGGCTTCCAGGTGAAGGCGGGCGCCCGACGCCAGCTGCAGTGCATCGCCGAGGCGGGTGGCGGCCGCTACGTCGACGCCGACTCCGCACAGGAGCTCGGGGGCCAGCTGCGAGCGCTGACGGCGCGGGCGCTGCGGCCCTACGTGACGGAGGGCAAGCGGCTCGAGGCCGCGCCCGAGCCCGGCACGGCCAAGCTCTACGGGGCCGGCCAGTACACGACCGAGGTGAGCGCCACCGGGCCCGCATGGTTCTCCTTCAAGGTCGGTGCGGGCCAGACCCTGAGCGTGTCCGCGACGCTGCCCGACAGCCCCGCGGGGATCCCGACGATCTTCAAGGCCGAGATCCAGGACGAGAGCCTCGAGTTCGCCGACTCCGACGCCGCGACGAACTCGGGCGACGTGCTGACCGCGATCGCGGAGACGGACGTCGAGGAGGGCGACCTCCGCGACCCGCCGAACGGCCGCCACTTCGTGCGGCTCGAGGTCGATCCCGCCGCCGGCCAGAGCGGCCCCTACCCGGTCGAGCTGGGTGTGCGCGTGACCGGCAAGGTGATCGGGCCAGAGCCGACGCCGGAGGACGCGGCGGGGGAGCCGCCGGCGAGCGCCGACGAAGACGGCACCAGCGACCTGGTGCTCGCGGCCGGTGGCGCCGGCGGGATCCTGCTCGGCGTGTTCGCGGGCGGCGCGGCGGCGGGCATGGGGCGGAGGCGGAGCGCGTGAGGCGGGCGCTGATCGCCGCGCTGGCCGGGCTCGCGCTCACGGCGGCGCCCGCGGGCGCGCAGACGCCGATCGCGGGCGGCGGCTCGTTCAACAACGCGCCTGTGCTCGAGCCCGGGCGCTACACCGACACCTTGCGCGGCGGCGAGCAGCTCTTCTACGCCGTCGAGCTCAAGCCGGGGCAGAAGCTCAACGCCGGCGCGACCGTCAAGGGCCGCACGGAGTCGAGCTACTTCATGCGGCTCGAGATCTACAACCCCTTGCGCGAGGACGACGTCTTCGACGGCCAGCAGACGGCGGCGTACGGCCAGAACGACCGCAGCGCCTCGCTGCGCGTCGAGGGCCAGCGCGTCGGGGAGGACGACGGCGGGACCTCCGACCGGCTGTACGCGGAGCCGGGCACCTACTACGTCTCGCTCGCCGCCGGCGACCAGGGCAACAACCTCGAGGCGGAGCAGTTCGACACCTCGATCGACCTCCAGGTGACGGGCGAGATCATCCCGGCGGCGACGCCGACCGCGACGGCCGAGTCCGCGGAGACCGCCGAGCCGGAGGAGGAGACGGCCGGCCTCGGCAGCAGCGGCGGCAACGGGGGCGGTGGCGAGCTCGGGCTCGCGATCGTGCTCGGCCTCGCGCTCGGCGGGCTCACCGGGTTCGGCGTCAGGCGCCTGCGCGCGACCGGTTAGGACCGGCCGCGAGGTAGCCCCCGAGCGCGCCCACCAGCGCGCCGAGGACGAGCACGATCCCGAACACGCTCTCGCCCTGGGCGTGGCCGTAGAGCGTGTCCTGGAGGAGGGCGTTGACGAGCGCCAGAGCTATCGCCCAGACGGGGCCGACGAGCGCGCCCCACGCTGCGGCGAGCACCGGCGTCGCGGCGGCGCGCTCGCGCGCGACGGTGAAGCCGGCCAGCAGCGCGCCACACAACGGCAGCCCGACGAGCAGGACTCCCATCAGCACGAAGACGATCGCGCTGGCGCCGTCGCGGTAGTCGAACAGGCGGTAGGTCGCGCCGCTGGAGAGCACGTCTGCCGGCCTATCGGCCGGCAGCGGCAGGTTCGGCACCGCCGGCTCGAGTCCGCGGCGCTCGAACGCGGCGAGCGAGCCGAGCTCGAGCGTGTGCACGCCGTGGTCGACGGCGAACAACGTGGTGTCGATGAGCGCGATCGGCAACGAGCGGCTCCCGCGCGTGCTGCCGTCGCTCGCGACCTCGACGATCCAGGCTGCGGTGCCGATCGCGGTCGTGACGAGCAGGACGAGGCCGAGCGGCTTCAGCGCGGCCAGCACCGCCGAGCCGGCGGCGACGGCGCGGGGCGAGACCTGGTCAGCGGGGGCGGTCGGCGGCGCGGCCAGGAGCGTGCCCGCCAGCGAGCCGATCAGCGCCCACAGCAGCCCGTAGCCGAAGGCCTGCCCGACGGAAGCGTTGATGTCGCCGGTGAGCAGCGCGGGGATGAGCATCAGGAATGCGAACACGAAGGCCCCGCCGGCGGCGACCCCGAGGCGCATGACGAGCGGGGCGCCCCGGAGGCGGCCGAGCTGCGCGCGGGCGAGGTACAGAGCGGTCAGCGTCGGCACGAGCGCGAACAGCCCGGGGGCGACCCGGCTCGTGTCCCGGAACGCGTCGAACAGCGCGTCGTTCTCGAAGCCCCCGAGGACGAGCTGCACCATCTGGCGGCACGCCTCCTGCACGTAGCCGGTGTCCGAGCCGAGGAAGCCGATCAGGGATGCATCCGGCAGCGCCGCGAGCACGAACCCGGCGACGAGCACGACCACGAACGTCCCCACCCCGATCACTCCTGCCGCGACGACGGCCGGCGTCTGCCCGAGCTTGCCGAGCTGGTCGACGAGCTCCGCCTGCGCGGGAGCGGTGCGGGTCTGCGTGGGCTGCTCGGGATCGGGCTCCGACTTCGGCTCCGAGCGGGCCGCGGCGGGCTCTGGCGTGGGTTCGGGCTCCGGCTCCGGCGCCGGCTCCGCCACCGGCTCGGGCTCGGGCTCCGGCGTGGGCGGGGGCACGGCGGGCGGTGGGATCGTCGCGAGCCGCGGCGCACCGCAGCTCGGGCAGAACCGTGCGCGGTCCTCCAGCTGATTGCCGCACTGGTCGCAGAACGCCATCCCGGCGGGGGAGACTAATCACCGCCCCGGCGGGCGGCGCTGCCCTCCTCGCGCAGCTCGCGCGCGAGGGCGATGTCCTTCTTCTCCGGGCCGTTGAGCTCCAGCACGCACGGAAGGTCCTCGAAGCGCGGCTCGCTCAGGAACGCGGCGCAGCCCTCGCGGCCGAGGTGGCCCTCGCCGGGGTTGGCGTGGCGGTCGACATTGGAGCCCAGCGGGGTCTGGGAGTCGTTGAAATGCAGCGACCCGAGACGGTCGAGGCCGACGATCGAGTCGAAGTCGTCGACGACGCTGCTCAGCCCCTCCGCCGTCCGCACGTCGTAGCCGGAGGCCAGCAGGTGGCAGGAGTCCAGGCACACGCCGAGCCGCTCGTCGCCTCCCGCGCCTTCGATCAGCGTCGCGAGCTCCTCGAATGAGCGCCCGAGCGTCCCCCCGGAGCCGGCGGTGTCCTCGAGGTGCAGAGGGCATCCCTCGGTCTCCGCGAGCGCCTCGGCGATCGTGGCCGCCGCGCGCTCGAGCGCCGCGTCGACCGGACCCTTCAAGGCCGAGCCGGGGTGCAGCACGACGCAGTGCGCGCCCAGCGCCGCGCCCGCCTCCAGCGCCGCGACCAGCGCGGTCAGCGACTTCCCGCGGATCTCCGGATCCTCGGAGGCGCAGTTCAAGAGATAGACGGCGTGGATCATCAGCGCCTGCAGCGGCGATTGCGCCATCGCCGAGCGGAACTCCGCGATCTCATCGGGCGTGTAGACCCGCGGCCGCCACGCGCGCGGGCTCTGGTTGAAGATCTGGATCGCGTCGCAGTTTCGCTCCACGCCTCGCTCCACCGCCTTCGCGGGGCCACCTGCAGGGGAGACGTGTGAGCCGATGAGCATGGGATCTGGACGCCCGCGCTTCATGGCATGCTGTGTCCAGATGCGCGTGCGATTCGCTCCCTCGCCGACGGGCGCCCTGCACATCGGGGGTGCGCGGACGGCACTGTACAACTGGCTCCTGGCCCGCGGCAGCGGTGGCCGGTTCCTGCTCCGGATCGAGGACACCGACCGCGAGCGCTCGACCCCGGAGAACGTCGAGCAGATCTTCGACGCTCTGCGCTGGCTTGAGCTCGACTGGGACGAGGAGCCCGTGTTCCAGTCCGAGCGCGGCGAGCGCCACGCCCAGGTCGTGGAGAAGCTGGTCGACGAGGGGCTCGCCTACCGCTCGACCGCCGGCCGCGAGCAGATCGAGGCCTGGCACGCCGAGCACGGCAACCGCGGCTTCCGCGGCGAGGACGAGGGGGAGGGTGCGGTGCGCCTGCGCGTCTCCGACGACGGCGCAATCGTGGTCCGGGACGTCATCCGCGGCGAGAGCACGTTCGAGAACTCGCTCCAGGACGACCTCGTGATCGCCCGCGCCGACGGCACGCCGCTCTACCACCTCGCCGTCGTGGTCGATGACCTCGACATGGGCATCACCCACGTCGTCCGCGGCGCCGACCACTACTCCAACACCGCCAAGCAGCTGCTGATCCTGCAGGCGATGGGGGAGGAGCCGCCGCTCTACGCCCACGTGCCGCTCCTCCACGGCCCCGACGGCAAGAAGCTCTCCAAGCGCCACGGGGCCGCCTCCGTGCAGGAGCTGCGCGAGCGCGGGTACCTGCCCGAGGCCGTGCGCAACTACGTCGCGCTGCTCGGCTGGGGCAACGAGGAGTCCCAGGAGTTCTTCACGACGGAGCAGCTCCAGCGCGACTTCTCGCTCGAGCGCGTGTCGAAGTCTCCCGCTGTGTTCGACGAGCAGAAGCTGCGCCACATCAACGGCCGCTACGTGCGGGAGCTGGGCCTCGACGACCTCACAGGCCGGCTCGAGGCGTTGACCGGCCGCGAGGGGCTGCGCGACGCGGCCGAGATCTCGCAGGAGAAGATCTCGACGCTGGCCGATTTCTGGCCGCTCGCAGGTTTCTTCTTCGACGGCCCGGCCGACGATCCGAAGGCGCGCGAGAAGATCCTCGGCACCCCCGAGGCGCTCGCTCTGCTCTCCGAGGCGCGCAACGCGCTCGCCGCGGTGGAGGCGCCGTGGACCGAGGCAGCGCTGGAAACGGCGCTGCAGGGCGTGCTGGAGACGAGCGGAGCGAAGCCGCGACTGGTCTACCAGCCGATCCGCGTGGCGCTCGCGGGGACCACCGTGTCACCCGGGATCTTCGAGGCGCTGAGGCTGCTGGGACGCGACGAGTCGCTGTCCCGAATCGACGCGGTCCTCAACCGTATGTCCGCCGCTGCCGATACCGGCTGAAGGCTGGTCCATGCCTGCTCCCGAGCCCCCTGACCTGACGGACGATCCCCTCGCCATGACACCCCCAGCCCTGTCCCCGCTGCGCGCGGCCTCCCGGCCACGCCCACGGCCGGTCACCCCGGCCAGCGTCGTCGGGCGCCCGCACAACGAGGGTCACGGCAAGCGCCTCACGGCAGCCTTCGAGGCGCTCGAGGTCTTCCCCGCCCTGGCCGAGTCGCGCAACCGCCTGCTTGCCCTGATCGCCGAGGAGCGGCCGTCGGTGAGCGCGGTCGTCGGTGCGATCGAGTCCGACGTCGCGCTCGTGATCGCCGTGCTGCGACTCGCCAACAGCCTCGACGGCCCCAAGCGGGGCCAGGTCGACTCCGTCGTCACCGCGGTCGAGGTGCTCTCGCCCGAGGCCGTCCAGACGCTCGCGGCCGATGCCGAGACGTTCGAGTTCTTCGAGCGCGGCAAGATCTGGGACGCGGCGCCCGAGCGCTTCCGGCTCCACGCCGTCGCCGTGCAGCGCGCCGCGGACCGGCTCGCCGCCCAGGCCGGCTACCCGCATCGCGACCGCCTGCTCGTCACCGCCCTGCTCCACGACGTCGGCAAGCTCGTGCTCATGCACGCCTACCCGGGCTACCCCAAGCAGGTCCACGGCCCCGCGCGTACCCCTGAGGAGCGCCTGCACTACGAGCGCCGCGAGCTTGGCGTCGACCATGCGCTGGTCGGCGGCGTGCTGACCCGGCGCTGGAACCTGCCCAAGTCGATCGCCTCCGCGATCGAGCGCCACCACTCCGATGACGCCGGTGGCGATGCCGCCTTTGTGCGCCTCGCCGACATGCTGGCCCACTACGCCCAGGGCCTCCCGGTCTCGAGCGTCGAGCTGCTGCGCGCCGCGCGCTCGGTCGGCTTCGGCCCGTCAGAGCTGCGCTCGGTGCTCTACGACCTGCCCTACCCGAGCTCCCAGCGCCCGCGCTCGGTCGAGCCGTGCCCGCTCTCCAACCGCGAGCTCGACGTCCTCAAGCGCCTCTCCAAGGGCTTCGTCTACAAGCAGATCGCCCACGAGCTCTCGCTCTCCACCAGCACCGTGCGCACCCACCTGCACAACATCTACGGCAAGCTCGGCGCCGTCGATCGCGCACAGGCCGTGCTTCACGCCACCGAGCGCGGCTGGCTGTAGGCCACCCGCGCCGCCAGCACGCCCAGCCCCACGCCCACCGCGTCGATCGCCACGTCCCACGGCGAGCCGTGCCGTCCGTCGACGAACGACTGGTGGTACTCGTCGCTCGCCGCCCACAGCAGCGCGATCGCGATCGCCGGCCCCGGGTGGCCGTAGCCCAGCGCTCGCCACCACAGGAACCACAACAGGGCGTACTCGACCATGTGGGCGAGCTTGCGCAGCACCGTGTCCCAGGTCCCGAGGCCCGAGCTCAGGTCGGGCTGGGCGGAGAGGAAGAAGATCAGCGCCATCAGGGCGAGCGGCGGGGCGAAACGGGTGACGAGGCGCACACCCCGATCCTGGCACGCCCGGCGCCTGCCCTACGATCGTCTCTGCATGCTCTCGATCACGAGCAAATCGCCCTACGCCCTGCGCGCGCTGACCGAGCTCGCCCGCTGCGGCGACGCCGGCCCGGTCCCGATCGGCGAGCTCGCCCGCCGCCGCGACATCCCCGTCCAGTTCCTGGAGCAGCTGTTCGCCGTCCTGCGCCGCGCGGGCGTCCTGCGCTCCCAGCGCGGCGTTAAGGGCGGCTACTCCTTCGCCCGCGAGCCCTCGGACATCACTGTCATCGAGATCGTCGAGCTGCTCGACGGCAGGCTCGGCGTGGGCGCCGAATCGATCTTCTCCGAGGCCGCCGAGGCCGCCCGCGCCGTGCTCTCCAACGCGACGATCGCCGACATCGTCGAGCGCGAGAACCGGGACGCGGGCGCCACGATGTACTACATCTAGCGCAGGAGCCGCCCGAGGCGTTCGAGGAGGCGCTCCAGCCTGGCCGGGTACTTCGCGCCGGTGGAGGCGGAGACCGTGCGGCCGTTGTAGGTCACGGCCTGCGCGATACCGTCGTTGACAACGTACTTGGGCCGGTAGCTGCGCTTGAGCGTCGAGAAGCGCGCGTTCTTCAGGTCACACCGCAGCCCGCGCAACTGCTTCGCCGTGAGCGTGAAGCGATCATCGTCGCCGCGGCGGGTGCTCGACTGGCGGGCGGTGCCGTCGCGGGCGACGACGAGCCGCTCGCTGATGCCCGCGATGCCGCCGCCGGCGTCGTAGCGCACGAGGCGTTTCGCCTCGGCGGTCGCCGTGGCGGCGGAGGTCGCGAGCACGGCCAGGAGGAGGGCGAGGCGGCGGATCGCAGGATCCTACGGCTCGCCGAGCCCCTTCTCGGCCAGCTCGGCCCGCGCGGACTCGCTCTTCTCGAGTCCTTCGAGCCCCATCCCGCGCAGCACGCCGGCGGTCTTGGAGAACTGGACGTCCGCGTACTCGACGATCTCAAACTGATTGCCCCATGGGTCGGTGAAGCGCAGGCCACGGCCCCCCTGCGGCTCGATCCCGGCGTCGGCGAGCGCGGTTCGGACGGCGTCGCGGTCGTCGACGACGAGGCCGAAGTGCCGGCCCTCGTCAGGCCCCTGGCGGCGGCCCTCGGCGACGGCAAGGAACTGGTCGCCGAGGTCGAGGAAGGCCATGCCGGGCACGCGGCCGCGCAGCTCGAACGCAAACAGCCGGCCGTAGAGGTCGAGGGCGGCGTCGAGGTCTGCGACCTCGAGCGCGACGTGGTTGATGCCGACCAGGCGAGCGGATCCCATAGATCGGCATCTTGGCGGACGACTTGAGCTTCCGGTGGCCGGGACTCGTACGTCCGTCGGGATCGCTCCCTCCGCGCGCGATTGAAGCCGATGAAAGCCGATGAAGGCGTTGACACCTCGATCCAGGCAATCAGCCGGAAGGCTTCTCTCTTGTTCATGTTCCGCTATCTGCGCGCGCACCGTTGGCTTCGCAACACCGTCCTCATGGTCGCCGTGTTCATGATCGTCCTTCCAGCCGCGATCTCCGAAGGTCATCAGCGCCATGGGCCGAAGCAGGACCGCAAGGCCACCTACGTCTTCCAGGGCACGTTCAACAACGCCGACTCGAGCGTCAGCGTGCTCAAGGGCAACCGCCACGTCCGTCGTGCCGGCCTCGTCGGCCAGACGGTCGCCTTCGACCTCTCCGGCGCCCGCGTGCGCGTCGCCGATCTCAACGGCGACGGCAGGCGCGACGCCGCCGACCTGCAGCAGGGCGACCTCGTCGTCGTCCAGGCCTACGCGCCGCGTCGCGCGCCGGGCGCCGGGCGCTTCGCCGCCCGCAAGATCGCCGACCTGACGCACGGGCGCGAGCACGTCCGCGGGCACGGCGGCCGCAAGCACCGATAGCCGAGGCGGCCATTACCCTGTCCAGGAGGTAATGGCGCCGATCCCGATCAACATTGCGGAGTGGGTGGGTCGCACCCCGATGGTGCAGCTCACCCGCCTCCTGCCCGACGCGCACGCCGAGCTGTTCGCCAAGCTCGAGATGTTCAACCCCGGCGGCTCGGTCAAGGATCGCATCGGGGTCGCGATGATCGAGGCCGCCGAGGCCGAGGGGCGGATCGAGCCCGGGCGCACCACGATCGTCGAGGCGACGAGCGGCAACACCGGCATCGCGCTCGCCTTCGTGGCCGCCGCCAAGGGCTATGACCTGATCCTCACGCTGCCGCAGGGCATGAGCCGCGAGCGCGAGGCGCTGCTTCGCCTCTACGGCGCGCAGGTGCACGTGACGGAATCGCTGGGCGGGATGAACGAGGCGGTCGCGGCCGCGCAGGCGCTCGCGCGCGACGACGACGTCTGGCTGCCCGACCAGTTCAGCAACCCCGCCAACCCGGAGGCGCACCGCCGCGGCACCGGCCCCGAGCTGTGGGACGCCCTCGACGGCAAGATCGACTGCCTCGTGGCCGGGGCCGGCACGGGCGGCACGATCACCGGCGCCGGCGGCTTCCTGAAGGAGCGCAACCCCCGGTTGCGCGTGATCGCGGTCGAGCCCGCCTCCTCGCGAGTGCTCTCCGGCGGGCGCGCGGGGCCGCACAAGATCCAGGGCATCGGGCCCGGCTTCGTGCCCTCCGTGCTCGACCGGAGCCTGCTCGACGAGGTCATCGCCGTCGACGACGAGGACGCGCTCGAGACCGCGCGGCTGGCCGCGCGGCGCGAGGGCGTGCTCGCCGGCATCTCCTGCGGTGCGGCGTTGTGGGGGGCGATGCAGGTCGCCCAGCGCGAGGAGGCGCGCGGCTGGCGGATCGCGGTGGTGCTGCCGGACTCGGGTGAGCGCTACGTGTCGACGCCGTTCTTCGCCCCCGAGGCCGCAACCGTGGCCCGATAGATGGCCCTGCGCGAGGCCGACGGATCACCCGGCGCTCCCTGGGAGCGGCCGCTGCGGGGCGCGCTGGACCGCCTCGTGGTCGAGTCCGAGCGCCTCGCCGGCAACCCGCTCGGCGACCCGGCCCGGCGCCCGTTGTGGGTCTACCGCGCGCCCGGCGTGGCCGACGACCCCGTCCCGACGGTGTACGTGATCCAGGGCTATCTCGGCCAGGTCGACTCGTGGGCGAACCGCTCGCCGTTCGAGCCGACGATGCTCGAGCGTCTCGACGAGATGTTCGCGAGCGGCGACTGCCCGCCCGCGCTCGTCGTCTTCGTCGACGCGTGGACGGCCTATGGCGGCTCGCAGTTCCTGAACTCGTCGAGCACCGGGCCCTATATGGACTACCTGTGCGACGAGGTCGTCCCGTTCGTCGACCAGCGCTACCCGGCGCTGCCCGGGCCCGAGCACCGCGGGTTGACCGGCAAGTCATCGGGCGGCTACGGGGCGATGGTCGTGCCGATGCTGCGCCCCGACGTCTTCGGGGCGCTCGCCTCGCACGCGGGCGATGCCCTGTTCGAGTGCTGCTACCAGCCGAACTTCCCGCAGCTCGCGCGCAAGCTGCGCGACGAGTTCGACGGCTCGTGGGACGTGTTGTGGGAGCAGTTCCAGGCGGCCGAGCGCCTTGACATGGAGCGGGTCGAGAACTTCGACCTCTACGGCTACGCCGCGGCCTACTCGCCCGATCCGGCGCAGCCCGGCAAGGCGCTGCTGCCGTTCGAGATCGCCACCGGGCGGCTCATCGACGACGTGTGGGCGCAGTGGCTCGACTGGGACCCCGTGCGGATGGCGCCGCGCCACGCCGAGGCCCTGCGCTCGATGCGCCACGTCTACGTCGACGCCGGCAAGGAGGACGAGTGGTTCCTCGACCTCGGCGCGCAGGCCTTCTCGGCGGAGCTGGACACGCTCGGCGTCGAGCACACGCTCGAGCTCTTCGACGGCAAGCACGGCGGCCTCACCTACCGTTATCCGGGCGCGATCCGGCAGCTCGTGCTGGCGCTACGGTGATCGCGTGGCCGTGCAGACGCTCGACGTCACCGACGTCACCTGCCCGCTGACCTGGGTGCGGACCAAGCTCGCGCTCGAGCGGCTGGCGCCCGGCGACGAGCTCACCGTGAGCTGCGCGCCCGGTGAGGCGCTCGAGAACGTCCCGCGCTCGGCTGCCGAGGCCGGCCACGACGTGGCGGTCGAAGGCACGCTCGTGAGGATCGTCCGGCGGTGAGCGAGGACCGGCGGGCGTTCTTCCGCGCGCTGGTGCGCTCAGCCGCGGGCCAGCCCGGCGCGCCGCCGGAGGAGACCGCGCCCGCCGCGCCGCCCGGCCTCGGCGACGAGGAGGTCGAGCGCTACTCGCGCCAGCTCGTCCTGCCCGAATGGAGCGAGGCGGCCCAGCTGACCCTGCGCGAAGCGAGCGTCCTCGTGGTCGGCGCCGGCGCGCTGGGCTCGCCGGTGGCGTCCTATCTCGCCGGCGCCGGGGTCGGGCGGCTCGGGATCGTCGACGACGACACCGTGGAGCTCTCGAACCTCCACCGCCAGCCGCTGCACTTCACCCCCGACCTCGGCGCGCCCAAGGCCGAGAGCGCAGCGGCCAAGCTGCGCTTCCTCAACCCGGAGGTCGTCGTCGAGCCCTACCAGGCGCGCTTCGCGCCCGCGATGGTCGAGGGCGCCGACCTCGTGGTCGACTGCTCGGACTCCTTCGCCACCCGCTATGAGGTCAATGCCGCCTGCTGCGCGGCCCGGGTCGCGCTGGTGGAGGGCGGCGTGGTCGGCCTCTCCGGCCTCGTGATGGCGATCCGCCCGGGGGAGAGCGCGTGCTACCGCTGCGCCTTCCCGGAGCCGCCACCGCCCGGCGCCGCGCCGACCTGCGCCGAGGCCGGCGTGCTCGGCCCCGCGGCGGGCGTGATCGGCTCGCTGCAGGCACTCGAGGCGCTCAAGCTGCTCGCCGGGCTCGACGGAGCGCTGCTCGGCGCCTTCCTGCAGGTCGACCTCCACGACCACGGCTTCCTGCGCGTGTCCGTGACGAGGCGGGCGGACTGCCCGGACTGTGCCACGCTGTAGCGGATGATCGGCATCCGCACCGTGGCCCGCGTGGCGGGCGAACTGCGCCGCGACGTCGCCGCGGCCCATGAGCGCGATCCCGCCGCCCGCGGGGTGTCGGCGCTGCAGATCCTCGCGATCTGGCCGGGCGTGCACGCGCTGCTCGCGCACCGGGTCGCCCATGCGCTCGACGACGCGGGCGTCCCCGTGCTCCCGCGGGCGATCGCCGCGACGGCGCGGACCGTGACCGGGGTCGAGATCCATCCGGCCGCCGACGTCGGCGACGGGCTGTTCATCGACCACGGCATGGGCGTCGTGGTGGGCGAGACCGCAGAGATCGGCGAGAACGTGACGCTCTATCAGGGCGTGACGCTCGGCGGCACCGGCTTCGCGACCGGCAAGCGCCACCCGACGGTCGAGGACAACGTGACGATCGGCTCGGGCGCGAAGCTGCTCGGCCCGATCCGCATCGGCCACGGCGCCAAGATCGGCGCCAACGCGGTCGTCGTCCACGACGTGCCGCCGAACTCCACCGTGGTCGGCAACCCGGGCCACACCGTGCGGGTCGAGGGCCGCAAGCCCGAGGGGCCGGACGCCGACTGGGTGCACCTGCCCGACCCGATCGCCGATGCCCTGAAGGCGCTGTCCAAGCGGCTCGCCGAGCTCGAGCGCGAGCTCGACGACCTCCGCGGCGAGCCGGGCCAAGCGCGCGCGGACGTGCTGCCGCTGCGGCCCGTCCGCGGGCCGAACCCTGCCGGCGGGTAGCCCCCTGCTCCGCTCGGTCCTCCTCGCCGTCTTGATCGCGCTCGTCGCGGCGCCCGGCGCCTACGCCCAGAGCGGCGTGCTCGAGGAGGCTGCCACGGCGCTGAGGAGCGACCCCGTCTTCGTCCATCCCGACGCCGACCCCGGGCTCACGCAGGCCGAGGCCGACGCGCTGCGCGCGCGGATCACCGAGCGCGACGCCGGGCCGCTGTATATCGCGGTGCTGCCACAGCGCGCGGCGTCGGAGGCGGGCGGCTCGGTCAGCGCCGCCCTCCCGCAGCTCGGCCGGGAGGTCGGCCGCCCCGGCACCTACGCGCTCGTCGTCGGTCGCACGTTCCGCGCCGGCAGCACCGGCGGCGTACCCGAAGGCGCGACGGCGAAAGCGGCCGACGCGGCGCTCGAGGCCGAGCGCGACGAGGGCCTGCCGGCGATCCTGCTCGACTTCGTCGACCGCATGGGCGAGGTGCGCGCGGGCAACGACCCGGGCGGCGAGGAGGCCGGCGAGGGCGGTGGCCCCGGGCTCGGCGGGCTGATCCTCCTCGGGGCCGTCGTCGGCGGCGGCGCCCTGCTGATCACGACGCGCACGCGCCGCCGCCGACGCGAGCAGGCCGCCGAGCTCGACGAGGTGCGCGGCCAGGTTCGTGCCGACGTCGTCGAGCTCGGCGAGGAGATCCGCGCGCTCGACCTCGACATCCAGATGCCCGGCGTCTCCGAGGAGGCCAGGGCCGACTACGAGCAGGCGCTTGGGGCCTACGAGCGCGCGTCGGCCGCGGTGGACCGCGCGCGGAAGGTCGACGACCTCGAGCCGGTCGGCAAGGCGGCCGAGGAGGGTCGCTTCGCGATGGCGTCGGCACGGGCGCGGCTGGAGGGCCGCGAGCCGCCGGAGCGCACCCCGCCATGCTTCTTCGACCCGCGCCACGGCCCCTCGGCGCGGGAGGTGGAATGGTCGCCGCCGTGGGGCGAGCCGCGCGCGGTCCCGGCCTGCGAGGCCGACGCGCAGCGCGTCGAGCGCGGCGAGGACCCCGACCCTCGCGAGGTGACCGTCGGCGGGGAGCGCGTGCCGTACTGGAACGCCGGACCCGCCTACGCGCCCTACATGGGCGGTTTCTTCGGCGGCGGCCTGCTGCCCGGGATCTTCCTCGGCTCGATGCTCGGCGGCGGCATGTTCGGCGGCGGCGGTAGCTGGGACTCGCCGGGCGGCGATGGTGGCGGCGGCGGTGACGTCGGCGGCGGTGGCGATTTCGGCGGCGGAGGCTTCGGCGGCGGCGACTTCGGGGGTGGCGGGGGCGACTTCGGGGGAGGGGACTTCTGATGGCCACGACCGAGCGCTCCGTCGAGATCGCCCGCCCGCCCGCCGAGGTCTTCCCGTGGCTGTTCGAGGAGGACAAGGTGCCGCAGTGGACGACCGGCCTCGAGGGCTACGAGCGCGTCGACTCCGGCCCGCTCGGCCAGGGCGCGCGCTTCCGCCAGCAGCTCGAGGTGAGCGGCCAGCGCTTCACCGTCGAGCTGGAGGTCTTCGAGTACGACCCGCCCGACGGCGCGGCCTCCACGTTCGAGATCCGCGGCATCGATGTGGTCACGCGTTACGCGCTGGCCGACAGCGGCGGCGGCACGCAGCTGACCCAGAGCGTCGAGGCGAGCGGCGGCGGCATCAAGGGGAGGCTGTTCATCCCGATGATCCAGCCGCACCTCGAGCGCAAGCTCGAGGCCGACCTCGCGGCGCTCAAGCTGCGGCTCGCCCAGCAAGGCTAGAGGCCCCGCGGTGCGGGGCCTCTAGAGGGGATCTGGCATAGGCAGCCTCCTGTCGTGGGGCGTGCTCGGCAGCACTGGCGTGGGAGCCGTTCCGGCAGTCGCGGGCTGCCAGTCCACACGCCGACGCCTTCCCGCTCCGCGCTCTGAGGAGCCCTTCTGGGCCGGCTGAGTGCTGCCACGGAACGGCCGAGGGACCGTACCGCGGCGCGCGCCCTCAGTCCAGGTACTCGTAGGCCGGGATCGTGAGGAACTCGGGGAACTCGTCCGACAGCGACACGCTCTCGAAGATCTCGCGCGTCTCCTCGGGGCGGCCCTTCTCCCACAGCTCGTCGCCGACCTCGTCGTGGATCTTCTGCGTTTCCTCGTCGAGGACCTCGCGGACGTGCTCGCGCGTGAACTTGCCGTGGCGCACCCACTGCCAGATCTGCGAGCGCGAGATCTCCGCTGTCGCGGCGTCCTCCATCATGTTGTTGATCCCCGCCGCGCCGCGGCCGCCGAGCCAGAACGAGATGTACTGGAAGCCGACGGAGACGTCGTTGCGCAGGCCCTCCTCGGTGATCTCGCCGGGGGTCGAGCCGGCGTCGAGGAGGTCGGCGGCGGTGACGTCGACGTCGGGGCGCTGCTTGTCGATCTGGTTGGGCTTGTCGCCGAGGACGGCGTTGAAACCGTCGAGCGCGATGTCGACGACGTCCGGGTGCGCGACCCACGTGCCGTCGAAGCCCGCCTTGGCCTCGCGCTCCTTGTCCTCGCGCACCGCGTCGCTGGCGCGCTTATTCGCCTCCTCGTCGGAACGCGACGGGATCAGCGCCGCCATGCCCCCCATCGCGAAGGCGCCGCGGGCGTGGCAGGTCTTGACCAGCAGCTCCGAGTAGGCCTTCATGAACGGGACCGTCATCTTCACGTCGTTGCGATCGGGCAGGACGAAGTCCTCGCGATCGCGGAAGCACTTGATCATCGAGAAGATGTAGTCCCAGCGGCCGGCGTTGAGGCCGTAGGAGTGCTCGCGCAGCTCGTAGAGGATCTCGTCCATCTGGAACGCGGCGGGCAGCGTCTCGATCAGCACGGTCGCGCGCGCGGTGCCGTGCGGCACGCCGACGGCCTCCTCCGCGAACGTCAGCACCTCGTTCCACAGCCGCGCCTCGAGGTGATGCTCCAGCTTGGGCAGGTAGAAGTACGGCCGCGAGCCGGCGTCGAGCAGGCGCTTGGCGTTGTGGACGAAGTAGAGGCCGAGATCGAGCAGGCCGCCGGAGACCTCGGTGCCCTCGACCGTGACGTGCTTGTCGTTGAGGTGCCAGCCGCGCGGGCGCACGAGCAGCGTCGCGGTCTCTTCCTCGAGCTCATAGTGCTTGCCGTCGGAGGCGTCGTAGGTGATCGTGCGATCGATCGCGTCGATCAGGTTGATGTGGCCGAGGACGACGTTGTCCCACGTCGGCGCGGTCGAGTCCTCGAAGTCCGCCATGAAGCCCTTGGCGCCCGAGTTCAACGCGTTGATGACGAGCTTGCGGTCGGCCGGCCCGGTGATCTCGACACGGCGGTCGAGGTAGTCGTCGGCGGGCGGGGCGACCTGCCAGTCGCCCTCGCGGATCTCGCGCGTGTCCTCGAGGAAGTCGAGCGTGCCGCCGGCCTGCAGCTCCTGCGCGCGCTCGCGACGGGCGGCCAGCAGCTCCTGGCGGCGCGGCTCGAAGCGGCCGTGCAGCTCGGCGATGAAGTCGAGCGCCTCGGGGGAGAGGATGTCGTTGGCGCGCTCGTCGCCGGAGGGCGCCGGGGCGGTGTCGATGCGGGATGCGGTGCTCAACGGATCTCCTCGGGTCGCAGGTTGCGCTGCGAGGCGTCCAGCAGCGTCATCGGGTGGTAGATCGGGACCTCACGATCGAGATACCCGGCGATCTGCAACGCACAGCCCGGATTCGCGGCGGCGATCGCGTCGGGCTCGGTGGCGGCGAGGTTGTCGGCCTTGCGCTGCCCGAGCTTCGCTGCCGCCTCGGGCTGCACGAGGTTGTAGATGCCGGCCGAGCCGCAGCAGATCTCCCACTCGTCGGGCTCGGCGAGCTCGAGGTCCGGGATCGAGCGCAGCAGCTCGCGCGGCTCGTCGCGCACGCCCTGGGCGTGCGCGAGGTGGCAGGCGTCGTGGTAGGCGACCTTCAGCGCCAGCGGGTGGCGCACGACGCGCGGCTCCTCGCCGGCCAGCACCTCGCTCACGTCCTTGACCTTCGCGCTGAAGGCCTCGGCGCGCTCGGCCCACTCGGGATCGTCGGCGAGCAGGTGGGCGTAGTCCTTCATGCCCGAGCCGCAGCCCGCGACGTTGACGCCGATCGCATCGAAGCCCTCGTAGGCGGCGATCGTCTCGCGCGCGAGCACGAGCGCCTCCTCCTCGAGGCCCGCGTGCATCATCAACGACCCGCAGCAGCGCGGCTTGCGGGGCGCGTGGACCTCAAAGCCCTCGGCGGCGAGCACGCGCACGGTGGCGGCGTTGACGTCGCCGAAGAAGACGCGCTGGATGCAGCCCTGCATCAGCGCGATGCGGCCCCGCGACACGCCGCGCGCCGGCGTGACCTCGGGCAGCTGCCTGACCGCAGCGCTCGCAGACACGTCGGGGGCGAGCGCGAGCAGCCCCTGCAGCTTCGGGATCGGCAGCTTGGCGAGGAGGTCGTTGATCCCTGTCCGCTGCTGCAACGCCAGCACCGGGGCGAGCGCGCGCAGGCGCCCCGGGTGGGTGAACATCTCGAAGATCGCGCGGCGGTAGGCGCGCTCGCGCAGCGGCCGGTCGGCGTGGCGCTCGATCTGCGGCCGCGTCTGCTCGATCAGCTTGTCGTACTGGACCCCGGACGGGCAGGCGGTCACGCACGCCATGCAGCCGAGGCAGCGGTCGAAGTGCGTGACCATCTCGCCGGAGACCTCTTCGGCCTCGTCGTGGCCGACGCGCATCAGCACGATCCGCCCGCGCGGGGAGTCCATCTCCTCCTCGAAGACCAGGTAGCTCGGGCATGTCGGCAGGCAGAAGCCGCAGTGCACGCAGTCCTTGATCAGCTCGGGATCGGGGGGCCGGTTCTCGTCCCAGGCGCCGTTGACGAGGTCGATCAGGGACATCAGATGCCTCCCACGAAGGCGCCGGGACGGAAGATGCGGGTGGTGTCGAAGCGCTCCTTGAGGCGCTTCATCACGACGAGGGCGCCGGGGTCGAGCGGACCCCAGGGGTCGAGCTCGCGCCGCAGCTCGGCCGGGCCGTCGAGCAGCACCACGGGGCGCGGCTGGAGCGCGTCGCGGACACCGGCCACCCGCCGCACGAGGTCGCCGGAGTCGAGCGTGATCCACGACAGCCCGTGCGCGGCGCGCGAGACGAGCGACCCGCCGGCCGCCTCCGCGGTGCGGATGGCGGGGCCGAGATCGGTGATGCGCGCCGAGACCTTCAGCGAGGCGCCCCTGCCTCGGCCAGAGGCCTCGTCACCGGCTTCGCCTCGGGCCGCGCGTTGCGCGGCGCGCAGGTCGGCCCACAGCTCCTCGTCGTCCTCGAGCGCCTGCACGCCGTCGAGCCCGGCTTCGCGCATGTGCTCGGCGGCCGCCTCGGCCTGCTCCGCGGCGGTCGCGCCGCCGAAGCGCGCCAGCAGCCGGCCCGAGCCGTCCTGCCAGGCGGCGTCGAGCGAGTCGGCCTCGAGCGGCAGGCCCGCCAGCAGCGTCGCCGCCTTCGCGAGCTGCTCGGCGTCGTCGCTCGCGCCCACCGCGGTCGCGGTGCCCTCGGGCTTCGGGTGCAGGCGGACGGTGACGCCCACGATCAGCCCGAGCGTCCCCTGGGAGCCCGTGAAGAGCTTGGCGAGGTCGTAGCCGGCGACGTTCTTGATGACCTTGCCGCCCGCCTTCGCCAGCGTGCCGTCCGAGAGCGCGAGCGAGATCCCGACGATCAGGTCGCGCGCGCCGCCGTAGCGGTGGCGCAGCGGGCCCGAGTCCGCGGTGGCGATCACACCGCCGACGGTGGCCGCCTCAGCCTCCCCGAGCGGCGGGTCGAGCGCGAGCATCTGGCCCTCTTCCGCGAACGCCGCTTGCGCCTCGGCGAACGGCACCCCCGCCTGCAGCACCGCGGTCAGGTCGCCGACGTTGTGCTCGAGGATCTTCGCCATCCCGCCCATCTCGAGCTCGACCGCCACCGGCTCGCCGATGCCGCCCCAGTCGAGCTTGGTGCCGCCGCCGCGCACGCGCACGGCCTTGCCCGCCTCGCCGAGCGAGCGCAGCAGCTTGGCGGCCTCCTCCGGCGAGCCGGGGCGCTCGGTCGTCACCTCTGCCGTGGCCACTAGAACCTCTCGGCGAGTCCGGCGGCTTCCAGCGGGTGGATCCGGTAGGGGCCGGGGACCTCGCCGCACAGCCGCGGCGTCGGCATCACCTTGCCGGGGTTGGCGAGCCCGGCGGGGTCGAAGGCGCAGCGCAGCATCTGGAACGCGGCCAGGTCGGGCTCGTCGAACATCTTCGGCATGTGCTTCTTCTTGTCCACGCCAACGCCGTGCTCGCCGGTGATCGAGCCGCCGGCGTCGAGGCAGGCGTCCAGGATCAGCCCCGAGAGCTCCTCGGCCTTCTCGGCCTCGCCCTCGACGCGGCCGTCATAGCAGACGAGCGGGTGCAGGTTGCCGTCACCTGCGTGGAAGACGTTGGCGACGCGCATCCCGTACTCCTCGGAAAGCTCGTCGAGGCGCTCGAGCACCTCCGGGAGCTTCGTGCGCGGGATCACGCCGTCCTGGACGAAGTAATTGGGCGAGAGGCGGCCCATGGCCGGGAACGCCGCCTTGCGCGACTTCCAGAACAGCTGGCGCTCGGCCTCGTCCTTGGCGACGCGGACGTCGTCGGAGCCGCACTTCTCGCAGATCGCCACGACCTCGTCGAAGCGCGCCTCGCACTCGCGCTCGGCGCCGTCGAGCTCGATCAGCAGCGCCGCCCCGCGGCCGACCGGGTAGCCCGCATGGGCCATCTCCTCGGACGCCTGGATCGCGAGCTCGTCCATCATCTCGATCGCGCCCGGCACGATCCCGGCCTGCACGATCTCCGAGACCACCTCGCCGGCCTGGCGCGTGGTGTCGAAGAAGGAGACGAGCGTGCGCGTCGTCTCGGGCGCGGGCATCACCCGCAGCCATGCCTTGGTCGCGATGCCGAGCGTGCCCTCCGAGCCGACGAAGGCGCCCAGCAGGTCATAGCCGAGCGGGTCGAGCTCCTTGCCGCCGAGCTGGATCATCTCACCGTCGGGCAGCACCAGCTCGATGCCGCAGACGTAGTTCGTGGTGAAGCCGTACTTGAAGCAGTGCGCGCCGCCGGAGTTCTCCGCCAGGTTGCCGCCGATCGAGCAGACGATCTGGCTCGAGGGGTCGGGCGGATAGAAGAGCTGCGGCGCGACCGCGGCCGTGACGGCGAGGTTCGTGACACCGGGCTCGACGCACACGCGCTGGTTCTCGAGGTCCACGTCGAGCACGCGCTTGAGGCGCGAGAGCACGATCAGGATCCCGTCGGAGATCGGCAGCGCGCCGCCGGAGAGCCCCGACCCCGCGCCGCGGGCGACCCACGGCACATCGGCCTGTGCGCACGCCCGGACCACCGCCTGAACCTCTGCGGCGCTCCCGGGCAGCACCGCCGCGCCCGGGATCACGTGGTACTGCAGCAGGCCGTCGGACTCGTAGGTCCGCAGCTGGTGCTCCTGCGTGTAGACCCAGTCGTCCCCGACCGCCGCACGCAGCTCGGCCACGAGCGGCGCGAGGTCGCGCGGCGGGGCCTCGGCGAGCGGCGCGGGCTCGCCCGCGTGGGATATCTCCGGAGCGCTGCTCACTTCGACTCCACCACCATCCACTCGAGTACCGGGGTTGTCTGCAGGTACACGATGACGCACATGATGAGCAACAGGAAGAGGCTCCAGCCCAGAACCTTGCGGAACAGCTCGCCCTCGCGACCGCCGAGCCCCACCGCGGCGGCGCCGATGGCGAGGTTCTGGGGCGAGACCATCTTCCCGAGCACGCCCCCGGAGGAGTTGGCGGCGGCCAGCAGCGTCGGGTTGTAGCCGGCCTTCTCGGCCGCCGCGACCTGCAACGTGCCGAACAGGGAGTTCGACGAGGTGTCCGATCCGGTGACGGCGACACCGAGCCAGCCGATGATCGAGGACAGGAAGCCGAGCAGCCCGGCCGCGCCGGCGATCCACTGGCCGAGCGTGATCGTCTGCCCGGAGAGGTTCATCACGTAGGCGAGCGCCAGCACGGTGGCGACGGTGAGCGTCGCCCACTTGAGCTCGTCGAGCGTGCGCAGGAACGTCCTCAGGGCCCGGCCGGGGTTGAACTTCAGCACGAGCATCGTCAGCAGGCCGGAGAACAGCAGCAGCGTTCCGGCGGCGGCGAGCCAGTTGAAGTTGTAGGTGGCGGCCGTCGGCGCCTCGCCCTCCGGAGTCTCGATGTTGAGGCCCGGCCACTCGATCGCCTGCGTCGGCCCTTCGAGGAAGTCCTTGATCGGCCCCAACTGGGCGAGCGCGAAGACGGCGATGATGATCAGGTACGGCGAGAAGGCGCGCAGCGTCTCTGCGTTGGAGTCGACGCCGTCGCCCTCCTTGCGGCGGACCTCGGCCTCGTGCGTCGCGTCGTGCTCGGCGGCGCCCGCGATCGCAGGCTGCCCCCCGCCATTGCTCACCTCTCCGCGCAGCGGCTCACTCGGCGACCACACGCGCAGCAGCAGCACGATCGAGCCGGCGGCGAGCAGCGAGGCGACGATGTCGGTGAGCTCGACGGAGACGTAGTTCGAGCACAGGAACTGGCCGATCGCGAAGAAGAAGCCACCGACGACGGCGGCCGGCCACGCCTGGCGCACACCGCGCATCCCGTCGACCATGCCGACGAGGATGAGCGGGACGATCAGCGCCAGGATCGGTGTCTGGCGCCCGACCATCGCGCCAAGATCGTCCTTCGGGATGTCCGTCAGCTCCGAGAGGGTCACGATCGGGATGGCGATCGCGCCGAAGGCGACGGGCGCGGTATTGGCGACGAGGGCGACGGAGGCCGCCTTCATCGGGCTGAAGCCAACGGCGATCAGCATCACCGCGGTGATGGCCACGGGCGTCCCGAAGCCGGCCAGCGCCTCGAGCAGCGCGCCGAAGCAGAACGCGATGATCACGGCCTGGATGCGCTGGTCGTCGGAGATCCGGTTGAACGAGCGCCGCAGCACCGCAAAGTGCCCGGTCTCCACCGTCATGTTGTAGATCCAGAGCGCGTTGAAGACGATCCACATGATCGGGAACAGGCCGAAGGCAGCACCCAGCAGGGCGACGTCGAGCGCCTGGCCGACCGGCATGCCGTAGACCGCGATGGCGACGATGAGCGCGGTGGCCAGCGCGATCAGCGCGGCCCAGTGCGCCTTCATCTTGAGCCCGCCGAGCAGGACGAACAGGACGAGGATCGGTACGGCGGCGAAGATCGAGCTGAGGCCGAGCGAATCGCCGACCGGATCGAACACCTGCTGGTACATGCCTTGACCCTCCCGTTGGGGACCCTCGTGGCGCCCGTACCCAGTGCCTCGCTGCACTACGCTCCGGCCGGTGCGCGCTGCCCTCTTCGTCACCTGCTTCAACGACACCTTGTTCCCGGGCACCGGCCGGGCGGTCGTCGAGCTGCTCGAGCGGCTGGGGGTGGAGGTGGACTTCCCCGAGGAGCAGACCTGCTGCGGGCAGATGCACGTCAACTCCGGCTACGCCGACCAGGGATCGGCGCTCGCGCGCCGCTTCGAGCGCGTGTTCGCCGACGCCGAGCACGTCGTGTCGCCGTCGGCGTCCTGCGTCGCGATGGTGCGCGAGCACTGCCCGGCCGTCGCGGAGCGCGTCCATGAGCTGACGGAGTTCCTCGTCGACGTGCTCGAGGTCGAGGACGTCGGCGCCTCCTTCCCGCACCGCGTCGCCTACCACCCGACCTGCCACTCGCTGCGGCTGCTGCAGGTCGGCGACCGCCCGCTGCAGCTGCTGCGCGCGGTCCAGGGCATCGACCTCGTCGAGATCGAGCGCTCCCAGGAGTGCTGCGGCTTCGGTGGGACCTTCGCGGTCAAGAACGCCGACACCTCGATGGCGATGCTGTCCGACAAGCTGCGCCACGTGCTCGATACCGGCGCGGAGGTCTGCACGTCGGCCGACAACTCCTGCCTGATGCACATCGGCGGCGCGCTGCGGCGCCAGCGCACCGGCGTGCGCACCGTGCACCTGGCCGAGATCCTGGCGGCGCGCGAATGAAGGGCTTTCCCGCCGCCGCCCGCGAGACCCTGCGCGACTCGCAGCTGCGCCGCAACCTCGGCAAGGCGACCACGACGATCCGGGCCAAGCGGCTCAACACGATCGCCGAGCTCGACGACTGGGAGGCGCTGCGCGCGGCCGGCAGCGCGATCAAGGCGCGGGCGATGGCGACGCTGCCCGAGCAGCTCGAGCAACTCGAGGCGGCCGTCACGGCCGCCGGCGGAACCGTGCACTGGGCGCGTGACGCCGCCGAGGCCAACAGGATCGTCGCGACGGTGGCGAAGGCGCACGGCTCCGACGAGGTGATCAAGGTCAAGTCGCTGGCCACCGACGAGATCGGGCTCAACGAGGCGCTCGCCGAGCAGGGCATCCAGGCGATCGAGACCGACCTCGCCGAGCTGATCGTCCAGCTCGACCCGAACGACAGGCAGTCGCACATCCTCGTCCCGGCGATCCATAAGAACCGCGCCGAGATCCGCGCGCTGTTCGAGCGCACGATCGCCAAGGGCCAGGACCTCGGCTGGGAGGCGACGGCGATCGCCGAGGCCGCGCGCCGGCACCTGCGGGCGAAGTTCCTCTCGGTCCCGGTGGCGGTCAGCGGCGCCAACTTCGGCATCGCCGAGACCGGCACGATCTGCGTCGTCGAGTCCGAGGGCAACGGGCGCATGTGCACGACGCTGCCGAGCGTGCTCGTGACGGTGATGGGGATCGAGAAGGTGCTGCCGCAGTGGCAGGACCTCGAGGTCTTCCTCCAGCTGCTGCCGCGCTCTTCGACCGCCGAGCGGATGAACCCCTACACGTCGCTGTGGACCGGCGTGCGCGACGACGACGGGCCGCGCGAGTTCCACCTCGTCCTGCTCGACAACGGGCGCACCGAGGTCCTGCGCGACGAGGTAGGCCGCCAGGCGCTGCACTGCATCCGCTGCTCGGCCTGCCTGAACGTGTGCCCCGTCTACTCGCGCACCGGCGGGCAGGCATATGAGTCGGTCTATCCCGGCCCGATCGGCGCGATCCTGACACCGCAGCTCAAGGGGCTCGACGCCGCGCCGACGCTGCCGTGGGCCTCGAGCCTGTGCGGCGCCTGCTACGAGGCGTGCCCGGTCAAGATCGACATCCCGTCGGTGCTGATCCACCTGCGCGCCCGCGTCGTGCGCGAGGAGAAGTCGCGCTGGGAGCCCGAGCGCCTCGCGATGGATGCCGTCGGCGGCGTGTTCGCCTCGCGCAAGCGCTACGAGACGGCGCAGCGCCTGTCGAAGCTCGGGCGCGGGCCGCTGTCGAAGCTGCCGGTGCCGGGCTGGACCGCGATGCGCGAGCTGCCCGAGGTGCCCGAGCAGACGTTCCGGGAGTGGTGGCGTGAGCGCGGCGCGCGCTGAGGTCCTTGGGCGCATCCGCTCCGCGCTCGGCGAGGCGCCGGTGGTCCCGGACGTGGCGCGCGACTACCACCCGGCGGGCACTGCCGGGGTCGATCTCGACCTGTTCTGCGAGCGCGTGGCCGACTACCGCGCGACCGTGTACCGGGTCGCCGCGGGCGAGCTCGACGCCGCGCTGGCCGAAGCGGCGACGCGGCTCGGGCTGAGCCGCGTCGGGACGACGCTTGACGTGCAGCTCGGCGACGCCGTCGAGCTCGTGCGCGACGAGCCGCCGCTGTCGATCGCCGACCTCGACGGGCTCGACGGCGTGCTCACGGGCTGCGCGCTCGGGATCGCCGACACCGGCACGCTCGTGCTCGACGGCGTCGGCGGCTCGGGCCGCCGCGCACTGACACTCGTCCCCGACGTGCATCTCTGCGTGATCGTCGAGGATCAGGTGGTGGCGTCGGTGCCCGACGCGGTGGCGGCGCTGGCCGACGCAGCGGCCGAGGGCCGGCCGATCACGCTCGTGTCCGGTCCGTCGGCGACGTCGGACATCGAGCTCGATCGAGTCGAGGGAGTACACGGTCCGCGGACGCTCGAGGTCTTCGTGGTCGGGTGAGGCCCGAACTTCAACTGCGCATTGAGGGAGAGCACGAGGGGGGTGTGCGGAGTTGAGTCGCATCGTCAGCCCCAACTCCGTACACCCGGCCAAAATCCCCCACCCGGCCGGAACCACCCACTCCCTCACCTGCCGCCGTCGACGTGCGTCACGCGCCCGCCGCAAACGCCGACAGCCGCCTCAATACGCCGTCGTCCGCGCCCGATGCCGCGGCCGCGCCTTGTAGCGCGCCAACCCACCCCGGTTCCACAGCACGTTGTCGACCGCCATCGCGGTGGTGTCCCCACACGCAGCCACGAGCAGCTCGACCGCATGCACCGCACAGGCGCGGACCTCCACCTCCTCCGGCGAGCCGTGCTCGAGCAGGAGGCCGTCCTCGATCCGGCCGACGAGGCGCTCGTCGAACTCGAGCACGCCGTCGAGCCGAAGCACGTGCGGCACCAGGTTGTCGGCGAAGAGCGTGAGCCGTCCCACATCCGACGCGGGCGCGATGCCGGCGAGGTGGAGGTCGCCCGCCGCGATCTGGGCGCGCTTGAAGAGCGGGACGCGCTCGCCGTCGTGGCTCGAGACGTCGTGCCACGCCGGCCACTGCGCAAGCGTCTCCGCCAGCCGCTCGGCCGAGCCCTCCGCCGAGCGCACGACTCCGAGAAAGAGCCCGGAGTGCTCGATCGTGACGCGGTCGCCGAGCTCGCGCAGCGCACGCGTGAACAAGGCCATCAGCTCGTGCTCCGGGTCCTGGCCGAGGGTGGCGGCGACCTCGGGCGTCTCGATCGCGACGAGCTCCGCCGCCGTCCACGGCCCGCGCGCCCGCAGCCCGGCCTCGACCGTTCGGAAGCCCGACAGCCCGGACGGCTTGCGCAGGGTCGGGAACCAGCCGGAGCCGAAGTTGATCGCGTTCAGCGTCAGCGAGAAGGCGGCGCGCTCCTCGAGCGATGCGCCTTCGAGGTCGGGCGCGGGCGGCGGCTCGGACGGCAGCGTGCGCGCGTAGGGCTCGATCGCCGTCTCGACGACGCGCACGTGCCGCGCCCGCGCCGCGACCCCGGCGCAGGCGGCGCGGATGTCGTCGACGAGCGCCATGGCAATGCGCGACTCTAGAGCCCATGATCGTGCCGGAAGGGCTGGCGTGGTGGCGGGCATGGCCGGGGGGCTCGGAGTGGCTCGCCGCACTCCCCGGCCTGGCGGCGGCGTGCGCCGAGCAGTGGGACCTGCGGCTGGGCGAGCCGTTCGAGCCTGCCACGATCTCGCTCGTCGTCCCCGCCGAGCGGCGCGATGGCACCCCGGCGGTGCTGAAGATCACCTTCCCCGAGGAGGAGAGCGAACACGAGGCGGCCGCCCTGGCCCACTGGGACGGCGACGGGGCCGCGCGGCTGCTCGAGGCCGACGCCGAGCGGCGGGCGCTGCTGGCCGAGCGCCTGGCTCCGGCGCGGAAGCTGAACGCTCTGCCCGACGAGGTGGTGGCCAACACGATCGCGGCCGGCGTGCTGCGGCGCCTCTGGTCGACGCCGCCCGCGCCGGATGCGCCGTTCATGCGCCTCGATGAGGTGGTGGAGACCTGGGCCGCCGCAAACGGGCGCCGGCCGCCGACCCAGCCGCGCCTGCTCGACCTCGCCGCCGGCCTCACCCGCGAGCTGCTGCCGAGCCCTGGCGAGCCGGTGGTCCTGCACCAGGACTTCCACGGCGGCAACGTGCTGCTCGACGAGGCGCGCGGCTGGCTGGCGATCGACCCCAAGCCGCTGGTCGGCGAGCGCGCGTTCGACTGCGCGTCGCTCGTCCGCGACCGCCGCACCGAGCTGCTGCGCGATCCCCATCCGCTCGCCCGTATCCGCCGCCGGCTCGACCAGCTCAGCGAGGAGCTCGGGCTCGACCGCGAGCGGATCCGCGGCTGGGCCGTCGTGCACGCCGTTGCGTGGGGTGGCGAGACCGGCACGGACTGGGATCCGGCCATGGTCGCCTGCGCGGGCTGGCTCGCGGAGGCCTAGTGTCCTGACGCGTTAATTCGTGTGCGGGCGGGGATGCTGGTGTCATGTCATCGTTTCCGGTTGTGTCGATTGAGCTCAGCGAGGCTGAGCGTGAGCAGTTGGAGTCGTGGTCGCGGC
>Ga0136617_10000805_pt1 | contig 27141 bp, 25 predicted proteins | sample AntDrymUQ3222106_2_FD_129672 | JGI IMG/M metagenome (GOLD analysis project Ga0136617, IMG submission 129672) | Polar desert sand microbial communities from Dry Valleys, Antarctica - metaG UQ322 (21.06) | ecosystem: Environmental > Terrestrial > Soil > Desert | place: Antarctica: Dry Valley...
AGAAGGGCGCACGATGCCGCCGCGCGCGGCGCGACCTCGCGGGCCACGGCCAGGGTGCCGCCGCGATTCTCGAAGAGGCGCCAGTCGCCGCTGTGGCTCGACGTCACCCAGTCGAGGTCGCCGTCGCCGTCGAGGTCCCCCAGGTCCGAGGCGAGCGCGAAAGGATCGATGGCATGGACGACGGGAGCGGAGGCGTCCTCGGCATCCGAGGGCATCCTCCGCGGCCAGTGATCCGGGGGCAGGCGTGAGCAACCATGGACGGGCTGCGAGTGAGGGCCGGCGGTCGTTGCCCCCCGTCAGCCCCCCTCGGCGCCCCGGTCCCGGCGAATCACGCCAATCCCTGAAAGGCGCTCCACGAGGAAAGTCTCATTGAAATGACCTTCGTCGAAAGCCGTCAATGCTGAAGGCGACAGCACGAACGCGTGGCCGTTGTTGATTTCGTCATAGTGCGTGTGCCAGCCCTTGGCCCTCTCCTCGGGATTCCATCTGGCCTTCCGCTCCCGAAATACCTTCTTCTCTCCATGTCCTTGCGAACGCACCTGGTAGTGCTTCAGCAGGAATTTGAAGGGGTAGATCCGCCGTCCCGCGAACGACAAGTCATGACCCCCGGAGTCAACCATTGAAATCGGCTGTCCGCAGTTCTTCCAGGTTTTTCGTTGCTGAAAATCGGCCGGTTCCCGGCCAAAGCGAAAATGCCGAAAGTAGGCTTCATGATCCGCACCCGCCTCGAAACCGTCATCCACCGGATGGAAATTGATCACCGTGTGATCCACACAGTTGAAGCCAGCCCGATCCAAGAGGTAGAGACTGTCCCTATAGCTCAGACCCGGCCAGGGAGGTATCAACACTTCATCAGCACCACGCCGGATGAACCAGTCGGCCTTGATCTCCTTGGCCAGGGCCTCGAATCGAGCGAGCATGGCCCCCCAATCGAAGTGGTCCGACGGGCCTTCTGCCGGAAATCGTTCGACGGTGACCGGAAGCCGCGTTCCCAGTTCCTGGGCCAGGTCGTAAGTGGCATCGGTGGACCAATTCTCGAGGATATGCACGTCTATTCCCTGGTCCGTCCACTTCGCGATTGATTGGACGATGATGTCCTCTTCGTTGTAAGCGGCCATGAACGCCACCACGCGAAAGTCGGACGGAGTCGTCAATCCAACGGGCCTGCCCGTCACATTGAGTCGACTATTTGTCATTACCGCGAGAATGGTCTCCTTTTGGTAGCTCACACTGTCGCTTGCGGTCACACCGATGAACTCAACATTCAACCCTTGCTCGCGCAACAGGCTTTCCAGGTCGGCCCGGTTCCACGGGCCCGCACCGCGGGCCGGTAACTCATCACCCGGACTATCCAGCCTGCCGCGGGCGCCTCCTTGGGGAATGGTCAAGATACAGACGGGGGCATGATCCAGCCAGTTCTTGAGCAGCCCCAAGAGGACGGCGGGTCGTTCCAGCTGAGCGATCATGCCCGCGCAGACGATGATCGACTGCTCCAGAATGGTGTCCGCTACTTGGACGCGGTCTCCGCTCTCCTCGTCGAGGTTCAAGCCTAGCCATGTACCGAATTCATACTGCTTCCGATACCTCGCGAGAGTCGCTTCCGGCACGACTCCTATGACTTCAAACTCAGGATGGAGGGCCATGAGGTTCTCGGAGGCACGCTCGCCCACACCTATGAGGTATTTACAGCCAAGCCGCTGGCCCAAGTAGGATGCAAAAGGGTATACATCGGGCAGCAATGTAGAATCAGGCGAGATTGACATTGTCAACTCCCCCGGTTGAGCCATGACCCCAGCGCTTCGGCTATCGGACGAACGTGATCGCGGTATCGCAGAACGTGTTGGTAGTGGCCAGCCGCGACCTGTTTCTCACCATACATCTCATAGTAGGGAGTTCCAGCAGCGCCGTCGCAAGCAGACCAATTACGCGCAGGGTGCAGACGCTCGATGCGAAGAGCGTCCTTCCCTTCCTGGTCCAGAATGCGACCAACGTCGGCGGCGAGCCCAGGATATGCGACGGCAGCATGTAGCTTCCTCGCCACGCTTTCTTCATCCAGGTGCAACCACATGGCGCCGGCACATTCCGGTGGCGGTTGCTCGGGCGGGCTGGTGAGGAACACCTCGAAGTTCAGCATTGGCAGGTCGCTCTGACGGTTTGCCCTCTCCACGGCTGCGTTCAGCATGAAACGACATACATCGTGCACCGGGTTATAGCCCTCCAGGGCATCACCCACCACGTACTCGATCTGTTCACGCACCAATTCCAGGGCAAGCTCCTCGGCGACCTCGGTGAAGAGATCGACTTCCCTGTTCATGATCGCCAGGTAAGTCGCATGGTCCGACAGGCGTCCGTATATGGAACCTGCGCGTGCGCCGGTTTGCTCGAGGACCGTTGTCGTCGAAGGCAGCCTCGAGACGCCGGAACGGCCCGCGCCGTCGGTGAGGACGAAACAAAGCGGACGAGCCAAGCGAAGCCACTGGTAGACGCGCAATTCATGTCCCGGGTGCGCGACCACGAGAGCGGCCCGGCGGTTGGAGAAGTCCATCATGGCACTCAGACTTCGTATCCCAAGTCGCTCAGAAGGGGGCCTGCCACGAGCCGAAATTTGTCCTTCTCTTCGAGACTCATCGCCGACTTCCAGGCGAAGACACAAGCCGGATCCGGGGGAGTGGTCGTACGTTCCTGTTGATGAACCCTCTGGTCCTGGGTCAGCAGCGGAGTGCCGTCTGGGCGGGATCGCCCCTTGTGCTCCTCGAGACGCGCGGGCGTGCGCCGGTAGTAACTCAGCATGGCATCGTGGTAGTCGAGGTCGATGAAATTGCAGATCGAGTTCAGTGCTTCCCGCGTGTTCAGGATTAGATCTTCATAGCGGACCTCGATGTAGTCCCGGCGGTTGGCTCCCGCCCGCCGCGCCGCGAGAACACATTCACGCCAGTAAGCGGCCAGGGTCTCGATCTCCGGGCCGGGCGAAAACCACATCCGCCGCAAGGACAGGGCGGCGTCACGCCCGTCGCGGATCAGGTGGATGAAACGAGCCTCCGGCAGCGCGTTTCGGATCGTGTCCAAGTTCTTGCAATAGAGAGGAGTCTTGTCACCCCACCTGGGCTTCCCGAAGCGGGCAGCGTATAACCGGTAGAATGCCCGGTACCCATCCGAGATGTTGAAGGGGTTGATCTCGGTCAGGGATAGCCAGAACCGCTGCTCCGGTATCTCGAAATCCGGCCAGTTCGGCGCCTCCCCCGGGAAGTTGACGATCGCGCGGAAGAAGTCTTCCCGAAGTTTTTCACCGCTGCCGCCAAGCTCTGCCCCGAGGCACAGGAATCCGGTTTCCGGCGGGATCGCCAGCGCAGGATGGGAATCCAACATGAACCTCAGCAGGGTTGTTCCCGAACGCGGCGAACCGACGACGATCGGCATGGGGTGGCTTCTCGACATGGCTCTCTCGATCTATTCGTGTTGCCGCCTCTCCCTGGCCCGGCCAAGGGCTTCTGGATTGGCTCAGTGAGCTCGGGTTCCAAGTTGCGTTGAAGGCGAAACGACAGGCGTTCAGCCGGGCATGCCTACGGAGGCGCGACCCTCCTCGACATCGCCCAGTCTGCGTTGTGCGGAGACTACCCCCGTCGCGGGGCGAGGGTCAAGATCGTGGGCGGTCAATGGAAATCGTGGGACGTCGTGTGCATCGGAGCCACCTGCAGCGGGCGCACGATGAGCGCGCGAAGGGATAATCCACCCTCCGTCTGCAGCACCCCGTCGATCTCCAGCGCCTCCGCGCGCGACACCACTGCTTCGTTGGCCTCGAACAGGTCCGGGCGCACGATGACGTTCGCCAGCCCCGTCTCGTCTTCCAGGGTCAGGAAGACGAATCCCTTCGCGGTGGCCGGCCGCTGGCGGCAGACGACCGCGCCGGCGACGGTGAGGCGTGTCCCCTCCGCGAATCGTTTCAGGTCCCAGGCGCGCAGGATGCCGCGGGCGGCGAGCCCCTCCCGATGGACGATCATCGGGTGCGGACCGATGGTGAACGTCGTGCCGACGATGTCGGTACGCAGCCGCTCGGGCAGCGTCATCTCCGGCAGAGGTGATGGATCCGGCGCCGCGTCGGCGTCGCGCAGCAGCGGTCCCCGCGGCCGTCCGGCCCGTTCCACCTGCCAGAGCGCGCTGCGACGCGTAAGGCCGAACACGTTCAGGGCGCCGACCTCCGCCAGCGCGGTGAGCTCGTCGCGATGCACTCCCGCGCGGTCGACCAGATCCTGCAGCGACGCGAACGGGCGCGTGTCCCTCTTCGCCAGCAGACGGTCCGCCGCCACCTTGCGCAGCCCGCGCACGTAACGCAGCCCGAGCCGCACCTCGCCTTCCTCGAGAGCGCAGTTCCATCCGCTTGCCGCCACGTCCACGGCGCGGAACCGCACGCCGTGCCTCTGCGCGTCCTTCACCACCGTGAACGGCGAGTAGAACCCCATCGGCTGGTTGTTGAGCAGGGCGCAGGTGTACGCCGTCGGGTGATAACACTTCAGGTACGCGCTGGCGTAGGCGAGGAGGGCGAACGATGCGGCGTGGGACTCCGGGAAGCCGTAGAGCGCGAAGGACGTGATGGATCCGACGATCTCGTCCGCCGTCTTGCCCGTGATTCCGTTGTTGCGCATCCCCTCGCGGAGCTTCACCTCCACCTCGGCCATCCGCTTCTGCGAGCGCTTGATGCCCAGGGCGCGGCGCAGCTCTTCCGCTTCCCCGCCCGTGAAGCCGGCGACCATCATCGACATCCGGATCACCTGCTCCTGGAACAGCGGCACGCCGAGGGTGCGCTTCAGCACCGGCTCCAGGCAGGGATGGGCGTACGTGACGGGCTCCTTGCCGGCGCGCCGGTTGAGGTAGGGGTGAACCATCTTCCCGACGATGGGACCGGGGCGGATGATCGCCACCTCGATCACGAGGTCGTAGAACTTCGTCGGTTTCATGCGCGGCAGCGTCGACATCTGGGCGCGGCTCTCCACCTGGAAGACGCCGACGGTGTCCGCGGCCTGCAGCATCGCGTAGACCTTCGGGTCGTCGGAAGGCAGGTGCGCGAGATCCACGGGCGTGCCCGCGCTTTCGAGGAGGACCAGCGAGTCCTGCAGCGTCGCCATCATGCCCAGGCCGAGCAGGTCCACCTTCACGATGTGCAGGTCCGCGCAGTCATCCTTGTCCCACTGCACGACCACGCGGCCCGGCATCGACGCGGGCTCGAGGGGCACCACGTCGTCGAGTCGGCCCTGGGCGATGACCATGCCCCCGGAGTGCTGGCCGAGATGCCGCGGCAGGTCCTGGATCTCGCCGAACAGCCGCGAGAACAGCTGCACCCGGCGGTCCGCGGCGTCGAAACCGCCTTCGCGGAGCCGCCGCTCGAGGCTGTCCTTCGGATCGAGATACTCGAAGGGCCGCAGCGTGCGCGCGAGGCGATCGATCTCCGGCTCCGGGATCTCCAGCACCTTGCCGATCTCGCGGGCCGCGCTGCGCTCCCTATAAGTAATGACGTTCGCGGTCATGGCCGCGCCGCGGGCGCCGTACTTGCGGTAGACGTGCTGGATGACCTCTTCGCGGCCGTCGCCGCTGGGCAGGTCGAGGTCGATGTCCGGCCACTCCTGCCGCTCCTCGGACAGGAACCGCTCGAACAGCAGCTCCATGCCCACGGGATCGACGGCGGTGATGCCGAGGCTGTAGCACACGGCGCTGTTGGCGGCCGAGCCGCGCCCCTGGACGAGGATGCTGCGCGATCGGCAGAAGTTCACGATGTCCCAGACGATGAGGAAGTACCCGGCGAGGTTGAGCTGGCCGATGAGCGCGAGCTCGCGCTCGATCTGGCACCGCGCCTTCTCGTGGTACGGACGGTATCGATCGCGCGCGCCGGCGTCGGTGGCCTGGCAAAGAACGGTGAACATCGTCTCCCCCGGCGGCACCGGGTACTGGGGGAACGTGTACCCGAGATCGTCGAGGGTGAACTCGAGGCGTTCGGCGAGGGCTTCGGTGTTGCGGACGAGATCGGGCCGGTCGTGGAACAGCGCCGCCATCCTCCTCGGCGATTTCAGGTGGCGCTCCGCGTTTCCGGCCAGAAGGCAGCCCGCGGTGTCGAGGGTGCGCTTCTCGCGGATGCAGGTGAGGACGTCGAGAAGCGCGCGCCCCTTCGCCCGCGCATGACGGACACCGTTGGTGGCGATGGCGGTAAGGCCGCGCGCGTCGGCGATCTGCTGCAGGGCCTGGTTGGCCGCCTCGTTGGCGCGGCGGCGGTGGCGCTGGATGTCGATGACGACGTGCTCGCGATCGAAGACGCGCAGCAGCGTGTCGAGGCGCGCCGTCTCCGTCTGCTGTCCGAGGGTCTCGACGCCGATCATTGCCACGAGGCCGGAGGTGTTCTCGGGGGTCAGGAACTCGAGCCCGACCGCGCCTTCGCCCTTGGGCACGTCCGCCTTCATGTCCGTGATCAGGCGGCAGAGCTTGCGATACCCGGTCTGGTTCTCGGCGAGCAGCGGCAACGCGCCGCCGTCCTTCAGGGTCAGCTCGGCGCCGACCAGCGGCCGCAGACCGGCCTTGCGCGCGGCCTGGAAGAACCGCGGCGCGCCGGCGACGCCGTCACGATCCACGAGGGCGATCGTCTCGTAGCCGAGCTCGGCCGCGCGCTCGACGAGCCCTTCGGGCAGCGACGAGCCACGCAGGAAGGAAAACCCGGAGGCGGCATGAAGCTCGGGATACATGGGAACGATCCTAGTTTCGCTTTTTCTTTGCCATATCAGTCTTGACACGGTTCCTGTGCTGCACTATTTTCGTGGAATGTCGGAAACGACCCGCCCCCGCCGCAACATGACGATCACACTCACCGAGGATGTGGCGCGCTGGGCCCGCATAAAGGCTGCCGCGCAGGACACCAGCGTGTCGCAGCTCGTGGGTGACATGCTCGAAGAAGCAATGCAACGCGAGGGATCGTACGAGGCCGCCATGCGGGAGATGTTCGCCAGCGTGAAGCCGGTGAAGTTCGAAAAGCCGGGCGGCCGCTTCCCCGCCCGCGACGAGCTCTACGACCGGCCGAAGAGCCGTTCGTGATCGCGCCGACGTTCGTCGATACGAACATCCTGCTCTACCACTGGGACGCTTCCGAGCCGGTGAAGCGAGGCCGCGCGATCGACTGGCTGCGAAGGCTCGCGGAGGAGCGCGCCGGGCGCGTGAGCTTCCAGGTGCTGGCGGAGTTCTACGTCAACGCGACCCAGAAGCTCCGTAAACCGATCGCCCGCGCCGACGCCCAGGCCTACGTCCGCACCTTCTTCGCGTGGATGCCGGTGGCGATCGACGAGGACGTCCTCGATGCCGCCTGGCGGGTGCAGGATCGCTTCAAGCTGGCCTGGTGGGATGCATTGATCGTCGGCGCCGCCCAGCGCGCGGGGTGCCAAGCGCTGCTGAGCGAAGACTTCCAGGCCGGGCAGCAGTTCGGCGACGTCACGGTCGTGAACCCGTTCGCGACCCCGCCGCCCGAGGCGCCGTAGGCACCCTGGATGGACCGTCTCCGATCAGCAGCCCGCGTCTGGGAACGGTGCCGCGGGCAGCTCGGGGCCCGCGTCGCGTTCTGACCGCCTCTATTTCTCGTTGACCAGCGCCGGCACGGACGCGCCCGCCGAGAGCAGCATGCTGACGCCATCCTCGACGCTGAGGTCGGTGTCGATCACGTCCTCGAGGGGCAGGATCACGACATCGCCGACGTAGAGATGGTTGGTGGGGATGTACACCGCGCACAGGGTGTACACGCTGGCGTCGGCGCGAGTGAGCGTGAACGTGCCGGTCACGAACCCCGGGGTCGTGCGGCCGGGGAGACGCGCGAACACGAAACGCTGGAAGGCGCTCTGCGAGTCCTCCTTGCCGAAGCCGGCCAGGACCTTCTTCGTCGTGCCGTACACGCTCCCGACCAGGGGCACGTCGTCGACCATCTGGTCGAACCAGTGCAGGATCTTCTGCAGTGGCCCGGCGGAGAGCAGGAACCCCGCGAGAAAGACGATGGCGATGGTGAGCACGAAGCCGAGACCGGCGATGGGGCGTCCGACCATCGCTTCCCCGATGGGCTGGGCGAGGCCGTCGACGTAGGTGAACAGCCAGATGAGGGCCTTGGCCGTCAGCATGATCGGGATGAGGATGACGAGCCCGGCGATGAACTTGTTGCGGAGCGTGACGCCGAGGGTACGCTTCGTGGTCATGGCCGCGATTCTCTCACCTCGCCGCCGCCGGCCGAGTGACGAGCGTCGCCATCTCGCGCGCGATGCGCGCGCGCACCTCGGTGAGGTGGGCCTCGTCGCGATAGGCGACCCGCGGCCAGAAGAAGCCCTTGAGGCCGTCGCCCTTGCGGCGCGGGATGACATGGACGTGCAGATGCGGAACGCTCTGGCTGACGCCGTTGTTGATGGCGAGGAATGTGCCTTCCGCGTCGAGGGCCGCCTTGACCGCCGTCGTCAGCAGGCGCGCGTTCTCGAAGAGGGGGACGACCTTCTCCACGGGCAGGTCCGCGAGCAGCTCGTGGTGCTCCCGGGGCACGAGCAGGACGTGGCCCGGAAAAAGCGGCCGGTGATCGAGGAAGGCGATCGTCGCCGCGTCCTCGTACACCGTCTGCGCATCCTTCGCGCCGGAGACGATCTCGCAGAACACGCAGGGTTTCGCCATGGCCGCGACTTCCCTATGGAAAACCCGGGGAAGAACCCGGGATCATGAATAACGTCGCTGGACGCTTCCTTGCCTTCGTCCGAGGCCCGGAGTAGCCTCGCGCGCACCATTTGCAGGAGGCCGAGATGAAAAAGAAGAGCGGAGCGGCGTGGGCATCGTCCGGGGTATCCGTGTTACTCGCCTGCATCGGTCTGGCCGGGGTCCCGGTCGGGGCCAGCGCTGACGAGACACTTCTATGTGACAAGTATATCAACGCTGTCCCATACACGATCACGAAACCGGGCCACTACTGCCTCAAGAGCAACCTCAGCACCGCGATGATCTCGGGTAACGCCATCACGATCGAGAGCGACTCGGTCTGGCTCGACCTCAACAACTTCATCCTCGATGGCAGTGCCGCCGGCCCCGCAACGGCCGCCAACGGCATCTACTCCGAGAACTACAGTGACATCACGGTACGCAACGGCGTCGTGCGCGGGTTCATGTTCGGCGTCGACCTGGAAACGTCGGCGAGGGGACGGAACTACAACGTCGAGAACATCCGGGCCGAGGGCAACACGATCGCCGCGATCTTCCTCCCCAGCAACCAGGGCCCGGGCGGCCGCCACACCATCCGGAACAACGTCGTGATCGATACGGGAGGCTCGACCGTATTCGGCGGCGGCACCGCGTTCGGCATCACGCTCGGCGGCGACGGCAACGTTTCTGGGAACGACGTCATCAACGTGTTCGGGGTACTCGGGCAGGGATTAGCCTTCGACCTCCGGGACGGCACCGCGATCATTTCTGATAACAAGGTAAACGGCGCCGATGTCGGTTTCAGGTGCGCGTCGGCGGGGAAGTTCCTGCGCGACAACGTGGCCGTGGTGAGGACCATCCCCTACGATCCCCTCTGCACCAAGATCGGGATCACCAACTTCCCCTGACCGTGGGCGCCGCTACAATAGCGGCTCGATGAGCGTCGAAGATACACTGCTGCGCGCGGTGGAGGAGATCGCGGACGAAGCGGTCGCCTTTGCCGCGGAGATGGTCCGCATCCCCACCGTGAACCCGCCCGGCGAAGCGTACGACCATTGCGCGCGCGTGATCGGCGAGCGGCTCTCCCGCGGCGGGTTCGAGGTCGAGTACCTCGACGCCGAGGGCAGCCCTGAACACACCGCCGCACATCCGCGCGTCAATGTCGTGGGGGCGCGCGCAGGGTCCGGCGGCGGCGCGCTGCTCCACCTGAACGGGCACTTTGACGTCGTCCCCGCCGGGGCCGGCTGGACCGTCGATCCCTTCGGGGGCGACGTTGTCGACGGCAAGCTGTACGGCCGCGGCAGCTGCGACATGAAGGCCGGGATCGCCGCCGCCGTGTACGCCGCCGAGGCCATCCGCCGCGCGGGCGTGACGCTGCCGGGCACGATCGAGATCAGCGGCACCGTGGACGAGGAGAGCGGCGGGTTCGCCGGGGTCGCCTGGCTGGCCGAGCACGGCCGGGTGGCGAAGGGCCGCACGGATTACGTGATCATCCCCGAACCGCTGAACGTCGACCGCATCTGCATCGGGCACCGCGGCGTGTACTGGTTCGAGGTGATCGTGCACGGCCGCATCGCCCACGGCAGCATGCCCTTCCTCGGGGTGAGCGCCATCGAGCACATGGGGAACGTGCTCGAGGCCTTTCGCAACGAGCTCATGCCCGCCCTCGGCGCGCGAGAGACATCGATGCCCGTGGTGCCGCCGGGTGCCCGACGGGCGACCCTCAACGTCAACACCATCATCGGCGGTCAGGCCAACGAGACCGTGCAATCGCCCTGCGTCGCCGACCGCTGCCGCGCCGTCTTCGACCGCCGCTTCCTGATCGAGGAAGGGTTCGAGGCCACGCGCGACGAGGTCGTGCGGTTGCTGGCGCGCACGGCCGAGCGGTTCCCCGACCTGCGCTACGAGCTGAACGACCTGATGGTCGTGCACCCCGTCGAGGCGCCGCGTGGATCGGCGCTCGTCGCGTCCTTGCAACGGAACATCCAGTCCGTGCTCGGGCGCGAGGCCCCCTTGATCGCCAGCCCGGGAACGTACGACCAGAAGCATTTCGCGCGCCTCGCCGGCGTCGAGGATTGCGTCGCCTACGGGCCCGGGATCCTCGAGCTCGCCCATCAGCCCGACGAGTGGTGCGGTGTCGAGGACATCGTGAATGCCACCAAGGTGCTGGCGCTCACCGCGCTCGACCTCTGCCGCCGGCCGCGGACCTGACCGGGTCGGCACCGGGTCGGCGCCAGGATCGCCCGCGGCTGCTTCGTAGCGATCCTCGCCCCCGACCGCAGCGGCCGGCTCGCCGACGTGACGCTGGGCTACGACACCTTCGCGGGGTACCTGGAGGACGAGTCGTACTTCGGCTGCCTGGTCGGCCGGCGGCGAAGTCGCCCGCTAGATGCGCGCGGCCGGCTGCTGCTGGGTCAGGCAGTGCAGCGTGCCCAGGCCCCAGACGAGGTCGACGGCGTGGATGCCGGCCACAGGGCGGTCGGGGATGAGATCGGCGAGCAGGCCGACGGCGGTCCGATCCGCCGGATCGTTGAAGGTGGGCACGATCACGGCCGCATTGGCGATGTAGAAGTTTGCGTAGCTCGCGGGCAGCCGCTGGCCGGCAAACGTCGGCGGGGACGGCATGGGCAGGGCCACGACCTCCGGCCGCGAGCGGCCAGCGGGCTCGGCGTCACCGTCATCCCCTACGCGGCCATCGCCGCCGACATGCGCACGCGCCGGTTCGCGTGGGCCCGGGTACGCGGGCGCCGCCTCTACCGCGAGACGGGCTGGGTCTACCTGAAGTCCGACTACGTGCCGCGCGCGATCCCCGAGATGCTGCGCGTCTTCGACTCGATCAAGGATCAGTTCGGCGGGAAGCCTCCGGGCAAATAACAAGGCACGGGGCGACGTGAGCGTCCCCTTGTCACCGCGCAGACAGCCGGGGTCCCCCTTCCCTCGACCTGAGGATCTCGAGAGTGCCCAGGGCACGCTCGACTTCGGCGCGCCCTGTGGCGCCGAGCGGCTCTCCGCCGCGCGAGAGAAGGAACTCGTCGCGCACCCGACCGGCGTCGGTGATGATGTTCGCGAGCACGATGTCGGCGCCTGCCTCCGAGAGGCGGAGCGTGAACAGGTAGAGCAGGCCGAAGCGGTCGGGCCCGCGGAGCCGGAGCCGGGTGGCGTGGAGCGCGGGCTCGTCTTCCATGGTCACCTCGAACGAGTCGAGGGCCGGCGCCGCGGACCGGCGCGCGAGCCGCTCCTCCAGTCGCTCGCCGAGGTCGGCCTTGCCTTCGACCGCCTCCTCGAGAAAGACCTGGAAGCTCCGGCGCAGTCCGTGGTCACGGAACTGGCTGTCCTCGTCGCGGAACCAGAACGTGTCGAGCACGAGCGCGTTGGCGTTGGCGAACGCCTCCGCGGCGACGATGTCCATGCCCGACGCGCTCAGAGCGCCTGCGATACGTGCGAACAGGAAACGGCGGTCACGCGCGATGACGGACAGCTTCCAGAGCGGCCCTTCCGCCTGGGACAGGGAGGAGATGACGGCCTTGACGCCCAGACTGCCGGCGAGGGCGTAGTGCTTCACGACCTCCGCCCGCGGCGTCTCGGCCAGGTACTTGCGCGGGAAGCCGAGGGCGAAGCGCGTGAACCCCGGATCCATTGCCAGCGGCAGCCCGCGGAGGAACACGGCGACCTCGGCGGCATCGACGATCGGACGCTGCAGCCCCCAGCCGGCGCTCTCTGTCACCCGCTCATTATGCGCATGCCGCCGACATTCGTCTCCCGGTCACACCGCCCACTCGGAGGCACTCTCGTCGCCGTCGACGTCGTCGTCCCAGCGTGGCCACGACAGGTTGTGCAGGATGGCCGCCGTGAACTCGGAGGCGCGCGCGGTGCCCCCGATGTCCGGGGTACGCACCTCGCGGAGGGTCGCGATCGCTGCCCTCTCCACTGCGCGGGCGAGATCCGGCCGCCCGAGCGTGTGCTCGAGCATCATCCCGACGCTGAGGATGGCTCCGGTCGGGTTGGCCACGCCGCGCCCGACGAGCGCGGGCGCCGTGCCATGCACCGGCTCGTAGAGCGCGGGCCCGTCGCCGAGTGACGCCGAGGGCAGAAGGCCGAGCGATCCCGCGAGGAGACCGGCCTCGTCGCTCAGGATGTCGCCGAACAGGTTCTCGGTGAGCACGACGTCGAAGCGATGCGGCGATGCGATGAGCTCGAAGCTGGCCGCGTCGACGTAGCGGTGCTCTAGAACCACGTCCGGATACTCCTGCCCGATCCGGGACACCACTTGACGCCACAGCCGGGAGGTCTCCAGCACATTGGCCTTGTCCACCGAAGTGACCTTGCCGCGCCGGCCGCGCGCGAGCCGGAACGCGACGTGGGCCACGCGCTCGACCTCGGCCGCGGTCTGCCGCCAGGTATTGAAGGCCTCGGTGGGAGTGATTCCGCGGGGCTCGGCGAAGTACACGCCGCCCGAGAGCTCGCGCACGATCATGATGTCCGCCTGTCGCGCGACGCCTTCCCGAAGCGGCGTGGGCAGGCCCATGTAGCGCGAGGGGCGCAGGTTCGCGTAGAGGCCGAGGGCCCGGCGCAACCGCAGAAGGCCCGCCTCCGGCCGAGCCGGCGCGCCGTCCCAGCGCGGGCCGCCCACCGCCCCCAGCAGCACGCCGTCGCTTTGCTTGCACAACGCGACCGTCTCCGGGGGAAGCGGGTCCCCGGTGGCATCGATGGCCGCGCCGCCCACCAGCCCCTCGCGCAGCCGCACGGGCACGCAGGCGCCGAGAACGGAAAGCGCCGACTCGATGACCTCGGGCCCGATGCCGTCGCCCCGCAGTACTGCGATCTCACACGTCATGGGTTTTGCTCCTTGGGGAGAATCCGATTCCGCCTCTCGTGGGCGGCGATGTCCGCTTCCTGCGCGATCAGGTACGCGAGCTCGTCCACGCCCTCGATCAGGCAGTGGCGCGAGAAGGGCTCCAGCGGGAACGGTGACGACGTGCGATCGGGCAGGGTGATGCGGGACGACACCAGGTCGACGGTCACTTCCCCGCCGCCCGCCGCGACCAGCCGCGCGTGGGCATCGGGCTCGATCTGCACCGGCACCACCGCGTTCTTGAGCGCGTTGTTGCGGAAGATGTCGGCAAAGGAAAGGGCGACCACGGCGCGAAAGCCGTAATCGCGCAGCGCCCACACCGCGTGCTCGCGGGAGGAGCCGCAGCCGAAGTTGCGCCCCGCCACCAGCACCGCGGCGCCCTGCGCCTGGGGGCCGTTCAGCACGAACTCCGGGCGCGCCTGCCCGGCGGCGTCGCGCCGCCAATCAGCGAACAGATGCTGGCCCAGCCCCTCGCGGCTCGTGGTCTTCAGGTATCGGGCGGGAATGATCTGGTCGGTGTCCACGTTGTCCTGGAGCAGGAACACGGTGCGCGAAGTCAGGGTGCGGGTGGGCGTGTTCAGCATCCGACGGTCCTCGGATCGGCGATGGCACCCTTGATGGCCGCCGCCGCCGCGGTCAAGGGGCTGGCCAGGAAGGTGCGACCGCCCGCTCCCTGCCGTCCTTCGAAGTTGCGGTTGCTGGTGCTCACCGCGTACTGGCCGGGCAGCAGGTTGTCGCCGTTCATGGCGATGCACATCGAGCACCCGGGCTCGCGCCACTCCGCGCCCGCGGCGCGGAAGATCTCGTGCAGGCCGATCGCCTCGGCGTCGCGCTTGACCTGCTGGGACCCGGGCACGACGAGAACCCGCACGCCGGCCGCGACCCGCCGGCCGTCGAACACCCGCGCCGCCTGCTGCAGGTCGCTCAGCCGGCCGTTCGTACAGGACCCGATGAAGACAACGTCGATGGGCCGTCCCAGCAGCGGCTTGCCCGATTCGAGGGCCATGTACCGGAGAGCGCCGGCCAGCGTCTCGTCGCCATTCGCGTGGGGGATGGGCTGGTCGATCCCGATCGCCGCCCCGGGGGAAGTGCCGAACGTGATCATCGGGGCGAGGGCCGCGGCATCGAGCGTGATGTCGCGGTCAAAGACCGCGCCCTCGTCGGTGGGCAGTCCGCGCCACGACCTCACGGCCGCGTCCCAGGCCTGATCGCGCGGCGCCTGCGGGCGGCCGTGGAGATAGCCGAACGTCGTCTCGTCGGGCGCCACCATGCCGGCCCTCGCGCCGGCCTCGATGGACATGTTGCAGACCGTCATCCGCTCGTCCATGCCCAGGGCGCGGATCGCCGACCCGCGGTACTCGAGCACGTGTCCGGTCGCCCCCGCGGTCCCGATGCGGGCGATCAAGGCGAGGATCAGGTCCTTGGCGGTGACGGAGGAGGACAGGCGACCGTCCATGGTCACCGCGAATGTCTTCGGCCGCGCCGCGAGCAGGCACTGGGTGGCCAGCACGTTCGCGACCTCGCTGGTGCCGATGCCGAAGGCCAGCGCGCCGAACGCGCCGTGCGTGCTGGTGTGACTGTCGCCGCAGACGATGGTGCGTCCCGGCTGCGTCACACCCTGCTCGGGGCCGATGACGTGCACGATCCCTTGCCGCGCGTCTTCGAGCGCGTACAACGGGATCTTCCACTCCTGGCAGTTCGCGGCGAGCGTCGACAGCTGCGCTCGCGCCTCGTCGTCGACGATGCGGATCCCGCCCGTCCGCGGGGTGGTGGGTGTCGAGTGGTCCATGGTCGCGAGGGTGAGATCGGGGCGGCGGACCTCGAGCCCCCGCGCCCGCAGCTCGCTGAAAGCCTGGGGCGAGGTGACTTCGTGGATGAGATGCAGATCGATGTACAGCACGTCCGGCATCTCGGGCTGCGACGGGCGCACGAGATGGCTGTCCCAGACCTTGGCAAAAAGAGTGCGGGGTGCGGTCACGCCGCCGCCTCCACCGCGCGGCGCGCGGCCGCGACCGCGGAGAGGTACGCCTTGAGCGACGCCTCGATCGAGTCGGTGCTCGCGGCCTGGCCGGTGGACTCCATGGCCCCGTCGCGAACGCGCACCACGACTTCGGCCAGAGCGTCCTTGCCCGCCGTCACCGCGCGCGTATGCAGCTCCAGCAGCGTGCGCTCGCCCCCGAGCGCGATGTCGACGGCCTTGAGGGCGGCGTCCAGGGGACCGTTGCCCACCGCGGACGCGGACCGGCGCTGCCCGTCTACCTCTACCTCCACCGTCGCCGTGGGCAGGACCTCGTTGCCGGATACCACCTGGTAGCGCACGAGCTTCACGCGGTGCTCGGGGGCGCAGGACACGAGAGCGAGCAGGTCCTCGTCGTACAGGTACTTCTTGCGGTCGGCCAGCTCCTTCACGCGCGCGGTCAGATCTTCGACGTCCTCGCTTGCGATGTCGACCCCCAGGGCGCGCAGGCGCGCCTCCACCGCGTGCTTGCCGGAGTGCTTGCCCACCACGAGCTGGCTGTCCCCCGCACCTACGCTGGCCGGGGTCATGATCTCGTAGGTCAGCGGGTTCTTGAGGACGCCGTGCTGGTGCACGCCCGCCTCGTGGGCGAACGCGTTGCGTCCCACGATCGCCTTGTTGGGCTGCGGCCAGACGCCGGTCGTGTACGAGAGGAGCTGGCTGCTGCGCGTGATCTCCTCCGTGCGCACGGAGGTGGTGACGTCGAAGTGGGTGCTCCTCACCTTGAGAGCCATGACCAGCTCCTCGAGCGAGGTGTTGCCCGCGCGCTCCCCGATCCCGTTCACGGTGCACTCTACCTGCCGCGCGCCGGCCTTGATGGCGGCCAGCGAGTTGGCCACGGCCAGGCCGAGGTCGTTGTGGCAATGCACGCTGAGGACGATCCCCGGGACGTCCTGGCCGAGGCGGGCGATGAGCGCGCCGTATTCGTCGGGCACCGCGTAGCCGACGGTGTCGGGCACGTTGAAGACGGTGGCGCCCGCTTCCTTCACCGCCTGCATCACCTCGCGCAGAAACGAATACTCGGTGCGCGAAGCGTCCTCGGCCGAGAACTCGACGTCCGCATGCGCGGACCGGGCGAAGCGCACCGCGGCCGCCGCCTGCTCGAGGCACTGCGACTCGTTGATGCGCAGCTTGTGCTTCAGGTGGATGGCGGAGGTGGCGAGGAAGACGTGCACCCGCGGACGCGCCGCTCCCTCGATGGCGCGCGCGCCCACCTCGATGTCCCCTTCCCGGGCCCGGCAGAGGGCGGCGATGCTGGCGCCCCGCACCTGCTCCGCGATGGCGCGCACGGAAGAAAACTCGTCCGGCGAAGCCACGGGGAACCCGGCCTCGATGACGTTCACGCCCAGCCGTTCGAGCTGACGAGCGATCCGGAGCTTCTCCGCCGGGGTCATGCTGCACCCCGGCGACTGCTCGCCGTCCCGGAGAGTGGTGTCGAGCACGGCGACGTGCGCGGTCACGATACCGGGACCTCGACGGGGGCGGTATCCGCCGCGCGCTTCACTTCGCCCTCCGGCGTCACCGTCACCGGGTCGAGGAACGACATCATGCCGCGCAGCTTCTTCCCCACGTCCTCGATCTGGTGCGACCGCTCCTCGCGCCGCGTCGCGTCGAACGACCGGCGCCCGGTCTCGTTCTCGGCGATCCACGCCTTTGCGTACGCGCCGGACTGGATCTCGGCCAACATGGCCGCCATGGCCTTTTTCGTCTCCGCGGTCACGATGCGGGGACCGCCCGTGTAATCGCCGTGCTCGGCGGTGTCGGACACCGAGTGCCGCATGTACGACAGCCCGCCCCGGTACATCAGGTCGACGATCAGCTTCAGCTCGTGCATGCACTCGAAGTAGGCGATCTCCGGCTGGTATCCGGCCTTGACCAGGGTCTCGAAGCCCGCCTTGACCAGCGCGGAAACCCCGCCGCACAACACCGCCTGCTCGCCGAAGAGGTCCGTCTCCGTCTCCTCGGCAAAGGTCGTCTCGATGACCCCCGCGCGCGTGCATCCGATGCCCTTCGCGTAGGCCAGCGCGTCGCGCATGGCGTGGCCGCTCGCGTCCTGGTGGACGGCCACCAGGGCCGGCGTCCCCTGTCCTTCCACGAACACCTCGCGCACGCGGTGGCCGGGCGCCTTGGGGGCGACCATGGAGACGTCCACCCCCGCCGGCGCCGCGATGGTGCCGAAGCGGATGTTGAAGCCGTGGGCGAACATGAGCGTCTTGCCCGGCGTCAGATGCGGCTGGATGGTCGAGTGATAGAGGCGCGCCGCCTCGGTGTCGGGGACGAGCATCATGACGATGTCCGCCCGCCGCGCCGCTTCGTCGGGAGTGAAGACCTTCAGCCCCTCCGCCGCCGCTCGTGACCGGGATCGGCTCTTCTCGGGCAGGCCGACGATGACGTCCACCCCGTTGTCGCGAAGGTTCAAGGCGTGGGCGTGCCCCTGGCTGCCGTAGCCGATGATCGCGACCTTGCGCCGCCCCAGGTCTTCGGTCCGCGCGTCCGCGTCGTAGTACATGCGTGCCATTTCTCTAAGCTCCCTTTGCCAATTCCGTAGCCGAGGTCCGGAGGGACGAGGAGGCCGTTCCCCGCAGCATGGCCACCTTGCCCGTGCGCACCATCTCGATGATGCCTCTCGGCCGCAACAAGTCGAGCAGACCGTCGAGCTTCTCCGCGTCCCCGGTGACCTCCACGATCACGGAGTCGGCGGCCACGTCCACGACACGCCCCCGGAAGATGTCGGCCAGCCCCGCGACCTCCGCGCGCTCCGACGGCGCGCACTTCACGCGGATCAGGGCCAGGTCGCGCTCCACGGTGGGCATGTGCGTCACGTCGATGACCTCGACCACGGGGATGAGCTTGCGCAGGTTGGCGGCGACGAGCGCGGCCGGCGTGCGCAACGTGTCCACGACAATCGTCATGCGCGCGTAGTCGGGCGCCTCGCTGCCGCCGACGGTCAGGGTGTCGATGTTGAACGCGCGGCGGCGGAAGAGGCCGCTCACCCGGCTCAGCACCCCGGGCTGGTGCTTCACGCGTGCCACCAACGTGTGCTTCATGCCCGGACTCCCAGCGCTTCCACCGCGACGGCCGCGGGCCGGCGGATCATGGCGTCGAGATCGGCCCCCGCGGGCACCATCGGGTACACGGACTCTTCCTGCTCCACGCGGAAGTCGATGAGGGTCGCGCGGCCGGACGCTCGCGCGGCCTCCACGGTGGGAATGACGTCGTTGCGGTGGGAGACGCGATGCCCCGCGATGCCATAGGCGTCGGCCAGCTTCACGAAGTCGGGGGAAAGGATGGGGGTGGCCGAGTACCTCTTCGCATAGAAGAACTCCTGCCACTGGCGGACCATGCCGAGAAAGCCGTTGTTGATGATGGCGATCTTGATGTCGAGCTTCTCCTGCTGCAGCGTGGCCAGCTCGCACTGCGTCATCTGGAAGCCGCCGTCGCCCGCGACCACCCAGACCTCGGCGTCGGGGCGCGCCATCTTGGCGCCGATGGCCGCCGGCAACGCGAACCCCATGGTGCCAAGTCCCCCGGACGTGATGAGGGTGCGCGGCTTCTCGTGGGCGTAGTACTGGGCCTCCCACATCTGGTGCTGCCCCACGTCGGTGACCACGATGGCGTTGCCCTTGGTGGCGCGCCACAGGTCGTGGATCACGTGGGCGGCCAGCAGGCGGCCCTCGTCGGGCCGGCTGATGATGTCGAGGGAGCGCGTCTGCGCCTTGCCCTCTTCGATGCGCGCATGCCACTCCGGATGTTGCCGGCTCGGCACCTCGGGCATCAGCGACTCGAGCACGGTGCGCAGGTCGCCGACCAGCGCGGCGTCCACGCGCACGTTCTTCCCCACCTCGCTGGCGTCGATCTCGATGTGGATCTTCTTCGCGTTCAGCGCGTAGGTGGACAGCTTGCCGGTGACGCGATCGTCGAAGCGCATCCCAAAGGCGATCAACAGGTCGGCCTCCTGGATGGCGACGTTCACGAAGGCCTCGCCGTGCATGCCCATCATCCCCAGGCACAGGGGATGCGACGCCGGGAACCCGCCGAGCCCGAGCAGGGTGAGGGCCACGGGGGTGTTGGTCTTCTCCGCAAAGGCCTGCACCACCGCCATCGCCCCGGACTTCATCACCCCGTGTCCGGCCAGGATCAGCGGCCGCTTCGCGTTGGCGATGAGGTCCAGCGCCGTCTGCACGTCTTCCTTGCGCAGCGACCGCGGGGGGTCTCCCTCGTAACCGGGGTACGAATCCCAGTCGTAATCCGTCGACGCCTGCAGCGCGTCCTTGCAGATGTCCACCAGCACCGGCCCCGGCCGCCCGGCGCGGGCGATACCGAAGGCTTCCTTGATGGCGGGCCCGATCTCGCGCACGTCGGTGACGAGGGCGTTGTGCTTGGTGATCGGCAGCGTGATGCCGGTGACGTCCGTCTCCTGGAAAGCGTCCGTGCCCAGCACCTTCGAGGACACCTGGCCCGTGATGAAGACGGTGGGAATCGAGTCCATCATCGCGTTGGCGATTCCGGTGGTGAGGTTGGTCGCCCCCGGGCCCGACGTCGCCACCGCGACGCCGACTTTTCCGCTGGCCCGCGCGTAGCCGTCCGCCATGTGGGCGGCCCCTTGCTCGTGGCGCACCAGGACGTGATGGACGGGGTACTCGAGCATGGCGTCGTACGCGGGCAGGATGCAGCCGCCCGGGTAGCCGAATACGGTGTCGACGCCTTCCCGCACCAGGCATTCCCAGACGATCTGGCCCCCGGTTCGGATCACTGTGACCTCCTCATTTCGTGCGCGGCCTCCTGCGGACGGGCCGCGGGCGCCTCCGCTTCGGGATTCCGAAGCACCGCCCCGTTGGCGGCGTTCGTGACCTGCGCGCGATAGCGCTGCAGCCACCGGCTGTCGTTGGGTCTGCGGAGCGGCGTCCACGTCGCGCGCCGGCGGGCGAGCTCGGCGGCGTCGACCTCGAGATCGAGGACGTGGTTGTCGAGGTCGAAGGTGATGAAATCGCCGTCCTTCACCAGGGCGATGGGGCCGCCTTCCTCCGCCTCCGGGCTCACGTGGCCGATGCAGGCCCCGCGGGTCGCCCCGGAGAAGCGGCCGTCGGTGAGCAGCGCCACCGACTCCCCCAGTCCCATGCCCATGATCACGGACGTGGGCCCGAGCATTTCGGGCATGCCGGGGCCGCCGCGCGGACCCTCGTAGCGAAGCACCACCACGTCGCCGGGCCGCACCTTGCCCTGGGCGATGCCGCGCATGGCCTCGTCCTCGCCGTCGAAGCACACCGCGGGACCGCTGTGGCGCTTCATGCCCGGCGTCACGCCGGCGGTCTTCACAACCGCGCCCTCGGGAGCGAGGTTTCCGAACAGCACCGAAAGCCCGCCCTTCGGGCTGTGCGGGTTGGACAGGGGTCGGATCACCTGCTCATCCCGTATGGCGGCGCCCTTGATGCTGTCGCGCAGGGTGCCGGCGACGGTGACCCGGTCGGGGTGGATCGCACCCGAATGCTCGATCAATGTGGCCAGGATGGCAGGCACGCCGCCCGCGCGGTGCACGTCGTCCATGTGCCAGGGCCCGGAAGGCGCGATCTTGCACAGGTGCGGCACACGGTCGGCGACCTCGTTGATGCGCGCCAGCGGGTAGTCGATCCCCGCCTCGCGGGCGATGGCCAGGGTGTGCAGGATGGTGTTCGTGGAGCCGCCCATCGCCATGTCGAGGGCGAACGCGTCGTCGATGGTCTCGCGGGTCACGATCTTGCGCGGGGTGATGTCTTCCGCGATCAGGTGGAGGATCCGCGCCGCCGCTGTCCGGGCGAGATCCTCGCGCTGCGTGCTGCGGGCCTGGGCGGAGCCGTTGTAGGGCAGGGCCAGCCCCAGCACCTCCATCAGGCAGTTCATGGAGTTCGCGGTGAACATCCCCGAGCAGGACCCGCAGGTGGGACAGGCGAGGTCCTCGAGCGCCTTCAGCTGCCTTTCGTCGATCTTCCCCGCCTGGTAAGCGCCGACGCCTTCGAAGACGCTGGAGAGGTCGATGGCCTTTCCTTCCGCGGTGCGGCCGGTGGCCATGGGCCCGCCGGAGACGAAGACGGCGGGGACGTCGATGCGCACCGCGGCCATCAGCATCCCGGGCGTGATCTTGTCGCAGTTGGGAATACAGACCATGCCGTCGAAGCAGTGGGCGCGCATCATGGTCTCGACGGAGTCCGCGATGATCTCGCGCGACGGGAGGCTGAACCGCATCCCGCCGTGTCCCATCGCGATCCCGTCGTCCACGCCGATGGTGTTGAACTCGAAGGGCACGGCCCCCGCTTCGCGGATGGCGGCCTTGACCAACGCCCCGAAGGCCTGCAGGTGCACGTGCCCGGGCACGATGTCGACGTAGGAATTGACGACCGCGACGAAGGGCTTGCCCATGTCGGCGTCGGTCAGGCCGACGGCCTTCAGCAGGCTCCGATGCGGGGCCCGATCCGCCCCGGACTTGATCCGATCCGACCTCATGCCGCCTGTCCCCGTGCTGTCGACATCGAAAACACCCCCAAAAACAAAAACCCCCGAGGTTTCCCTCGGGGGTCGCTTGTGATCGGCCTTTCGGGCCTAGATCACAGGACCCCCACCCGCAGGACCAGGACCAGGCTAATCAGAATGCCGAGGAGGCCGAGCGAAGACACCACGAGTGTCGGCCGGGCGGCTGCGGCGAGGCGGTTTGAAGCCGACGTGCTCATACGGTTTCGGGAAGATACGGGTTGGGACCTACGGCTGTCAAGCTTATTTTCGACAGTTGCGACAGATTGCCCCGCGGGTAGCTGCCCAGGATCCGCAGCATCGCGGTCGAGCGGAGGAGGGCGGCGAGGGCCTCTTCCACGCTCGGATCCGACACATGACCCAGCAGATCCAGGTAGAACACGTACTCGAAGGGCCGGCCCCGCAGGGGGCGGCTCTCGATCTTCGCCAGGTCCACGCCGCGGCTCGCAAAGTGACCCAGGCACTCGAAAAGCGCGCCCGCGCGGTTGGCCACGCGAAAGACGAGCGAGGTCTTGTGCCCTTCCTCCGCGCTCTTCGCGGCGGCGGTGGCGGCGGCCCGCGCGGGCGTGGTGATGAGCAGGAATCGCGTGTAGTTCTCGGGATGGTCCTCGATGGCCTCGGCCAGGATGTCCGCGCCATACACCTCGGCGGCACGACGGCTGGCAATGGCGCCCTGCTCGGGCCGCCCCTCGCGCACCACGCGCTCCACGGCCCCCGCGGTGTCGTAAACGGGGACCGGCTCCAGATGGGTGTGGCGCCGGAAGAACTCTTCGCATTGCGCGAGCGCCACGGGATGCGACAGCACCTGGCGCAGCGTCGCGATCTGCGACCGGCGCGGGGCCAGCAGCGCGTGGCTGATGCGGTGCACGGTCTCCCCCACTATGGTCAGGCTGCGCTCGGCGAGCAGGTCGTACGACGCCTGTACGGACCCCGCGAGCGTGTTCTCGATGGGCAGCACACCGTGCGAGGCCCGCCCGCTCTCCACGGCCAGGAACACGTCCTCGAACTTCCAGCAGGGCAGCAGCGCGGCTTCATCGCCCACGAAAGTCCGGGCGGCGTCCTCGCTGAACGCCCCCGCCGCGCCCTGGTAGGCGGCCGCGTACTCGCCCTCCGGGGTCATGCCACGCGCCCCTGGGCCGCGCGCGTTTCGGCCAGGATGGCCACGAAAAGGCGGCTCACCGCCTCCGCTTCCAGCGGCCCGTAGCTCTCGTTGCGCACGTGATCGAGCACTGCCGCCTCCCGCTCCGGCGCGCGCGGCGGATGGCCCGACCAACGCTTGATGGTGGCCACCCGCAGCGCGAGGAGCGTGCGCTCGTTCAGCAGCCGCACGAGCGCGGCGTCGATGCCGTCGATGCGGTCGCGGTAGGCGGCAAGGGGAGCTTCGGCGGCGAGGGGCGTGGGCGGCCCCAGGGTGCGCCCTTCGAGCGGCGCGTAGCCGACGAGGTCACGCATGAGGCGGTCGAACAGCTCCGGGGTGAGGGACTGCGCGCCGTCGCACAGCGCCTCTTCGGGCCGAGGGTGCACCTCGATGATCAACCCGTCGGCGCCCACCGCGATCGCGGCCTTGGACAGAGGCGCCACCAGCTCCCGCCGGCCGGTACCGTGGCTCGGGTCCACCATCACCGGCAGGTGGGTGAGCTGCTTCAGCACCGGCACCGCGTTCAGGTCCAGGGTGTTCCGCGTGCAGGTCTCGAAGGTGCGGATCCCCCGCTCGCACAGGATGACGTCGGGGTTGCCGTGGGCGAGCACGTACTCGGCGGACATCAGGAGCTCCTCGACCGTGGTGGAGAACCCCCGCTTCAGCAGCACGGGCTTGCCCGCGCGGCCCAGCGCCTTCAGGAGGTCGAAGTTCTGCACGTTGCGGGCACCCACCTGCAGCGCGTCCGCATATCGCGCCACCAGCGGGACCTGCTCGCCTGCCATCACCTCGGTGACGGTGGCCAGGCCCGTTGCCCGCCCGGCCTCCGCCAGCAGCCGCAGGCCTTCCTCGCCCAGCCCCTGGAAGGCGTAGGGCGAGGTGCGCGGCTTGAAGGCGCCTCCCCGGAGCAGCCGCGCTCCCGAGGACGCCACCGCCCGCGCCGCCTGCTGCATCTGCTCTTCCGTCTCTACCGAGCACGGACCGGCGGCGATCACGATCTCTGGCCCGCCGACCTCGACATTCCCCACGCGTACCCGTGTGCCGTCGGGCCGCGCGGCACGCGCCGACTTCATCGTCGTCATCCTGCCTCCTGCCTTCGTGATAAGCCTTGAAAAAGCAAAAGGCCCGCTCCCTCTCGCGAGGAAGCGGGCCGTGGTGGCCTCGATTGCGTCTCGCCTAGGCCACGGCGCCGACTCCCTCGTTGCTAAAGTAGAAAAAGTACGCGAGCGCGTAGCAGCGCAGGGCGGTCCGCCCGGAAGCGATTCGGATCGACGCGGGTTTCATGCCGTGGGCAGCCATGTGAGCGGGTGGAGTGTCTCGCTGCCCCCGTCCGCTGTCAAGCTCCCCTCCGAAGCAGACGCGCCCCATCAGCCCGCCGAGACCTCCTGCGGCACCTTGCCCGGCGGCGGCGCCGTCGGCGCCACGCGCAGGAGGTGCAGCTCCAGGCTGTCCGCGAGGGCCTGACCGCTGGCCTCGATGATGTTCTGGGAGACCCCGATCGTGCTCCAGCGGTCGTCTCCGCGCGCGGCCTCGATCAGCACCCGTGTGCGCGCGCCGGTGGCCGCCTCCGGATCCAGGATGCGGACCTTGTAATCGGCCAGACGGACCTCGGCCAGCGCGGGATAGTGCGGAACGAGCGCCTTGCGCAGCGCGCAGTCCAGGGCGTGGACGGGCCCCGTGCCTTCGGCCGCGGTGTGCACGGTCTCGCCGCCCACGCGCAGCTTGACCGTGGCCTCGGCCAGCATGGGCCGGCCGCCGCGCTTTTCCGCTACCACCACGAGGTCCAGCAGCTCGAACGGCGGCTGGTAACCCGGGCGGTTGCGCCGGACCAGCAGCTCGAACGATCCCTCGGCGGCTTCGAACTGGTAGCCCTGGTTCTCCAGCTCCTTCACGCGCGCCACAAGGTCCTTCTCCTGCCCATGGGCGTCGACACCCAGCTCGCCCGCGCGCACGCGCACGTTGCCGCGGCCGGAGAGCTCGGAGATCACGGCGTGACGACGGTTTCCCACCTGCTCGGGCCGCACGTGCTCGTAGCTCGCGGCCAGCTTCTCCACGGCGGCCACGTGCACGCCACCCTTGTGGGCAAAGGCCGAGGCGCCGACATACGCGGCATGGGCGTCCGGGCTCAAGTTCGCGATCTCGGAGACCGTCCGCGACAGCTCGGTGAGCCGGGCGAGGCTCTCCGGGGGCACGCAGCGCCGCCCCATCTTCAGCTGCAGGGCGGGGATGACGGATACGAGGTTCGCGTTGCCGCAGCGCTCGCCGTACCCGTTGATGGTGCCCTGCACCTGCGTGCAGCCCGCCTCCACGGCCGCCAGCGCGTTCGCCACCGCGAGCTCCCCGTCGTTATGCGTATGGGCGCCGAGCGGGGTGGCCACCTGCGCGCGGACGACGCGCACCACGTCCGCCACCCGCGCAGGCAGGCTGCCCCCGTTGGTGTCGCAGAGGACGATCCAGTCCGCGCCCGCGTCCGCCGCCGCGCGCAGCGTGCGCAGCGCGTACGCGGGATCGGCCGTGTAGCCGTCGAAGAAGTGCTCGGCGTCGTACACGACCTCGCGCCCGTTCTTCTTGAGCCAGGCCACGCTGTCCGCGATCATGGCCAGGTTCTCGTCGAGCGTGGTCTCCAGCACGCGCTCCACGTGCAGCGTCGAGGACTTGCCGAAGATGCAGACCGCGGGTGTCTCCGCCTCGAGCAGGGCGCGCAGGTTTGCGTCACTCTCCGATCTCGACCCCGCCTTGCGGGTGCTGCCGAACGCGACCAGCTGCGCCTGGCGGAGGGCAAGGCGCCGCGCCCGCCGGAAGAACTCGGAGTCCTTCGGGTTGGAGGCGGGCCAGCCGCCCTCGATGTAGTGGATGCCGAACGCATCGAGGAGCCCCGCGATGCGGAGCTTGTCCTCCACGGAGAGGCTCAGGCCTTCGCTCTGCGTGCCGTCACGCAGGGTGGTGTCGAACAGCCAGACGTCCATGGCCTCGCTCATACGGTCTCCCCAAAACAAAAAAGGCCCCCGGCATTTCTGCCGGAGGCCTGATGTCGCGCGCCTTGATGCTAGGCGGGCGGAGGCCCCGGGCGGACGCTGATAATCAGCGTCCCCACGAGGCTCGCGAACGAACGTCCCCCGCTCATCGTGAGACTCGAGCTACGGGACGACATCCGCTTCATGGCGCCGAGTATGCGCACCTGCCCCCTGCGTGTCAATCGAAAGCTTGTTTTCGCGTGAGAAGGCCAGGGAGTCCCGCCCTCGACTAGCGTGCGGGCGCGATGGCGAGGTCGCGGGCCGCCGGATATCCGGGGATCCCTGTCGCCTGCGATACGGCGCGCAGGATCGCGTCCGCCATCACCTCCGCGGCGAGGGCACCGATCTGCCCTACATTCGCTTCGCCCGTCCGCGTCCCCGTGGCGAGGGCAAAGATGGTGTCCCCATCGGACGGGGTGTGCGCGGGGCTGATCGCACGCGCGAAGCCGTCGTGCGCCATCTGCGCGACCTTCTGCGCCTGCGCCTTGGTGAGGACGGCGTTGGTGGCCACGACGCCGATGGTGGTGTTTCCCGCCAGTTGGATGATCGGGTCCTCGTGCCGCAACGTGGAGCCCGGCGCAGCCGGCTTCGGCACCGCCGGGGCGGACGGTCGCCGCACTCCGAAGTCCCCCGCACGGACGATCGTGCGCGCGTCGGCCAGGGCCTTGCCGTCCGCGGTCCGTACCCCAGCCACCACGCGGCCCGTGGCGGGATCGATCACGTCTCCCACGGCATTCACGGCTACGAGCGCGGCGACGACGAGCCCGTCCGCGGTGGTGATCGACGCCGTCCCGATGCCGGCCTTCATCGACCGGCCCGGTCCTGCGCTCTTCCCCACCGTCGCCCCCGCGCCGGCGCCGACGTTGCCCTCCGCGACGGCTCCTGTGGTCGCGGCCTGCGCGGCCCGGTAACCGCAATCGGCGGTCGGCCGCAC
>Ga0136617_10000806_pt1 | contig 27124 bp, 24 predicted proteins | sample AntDrymUQ3222106_2_FD_129672 | JGI IMG/M metagenome (GOLD analysis project Ga0136617, IMG submission 129672) | Polar desert sand microbial communities from Dry Valleys, Antarctica - metaG UQ322 (21.06) | ecosystem: Environmental > Terrestrial > Soil > Desert | place: Antarctica: Dry Valley...
ACGGCGGGCCGGCGCGCCGCGCGCTCCCGTGGCTGCGCCCCGTCGCCCTCGGCACCCTCGCGCTCGCGCTGGTGGCCACGGCCGTGGCCGTCACCCAGATCGAGCGCGGCGGCGGGCGCGACGTCCCCGAGGCCGCACCCGGCCGGCTGGCCTCGGTGCAGAGCAACCGCTACGCCTACTGGCGCGTGGCCGTGCGGACGTTCGCCGAGCATCCGCTGCGCGGTGTGGGCAGCGGCGGCTTCCAGGTCGAGTGGCTGCGTGAGCGCCCGTTCCGCGAGCCGGTCCGCGACGCGCACTCGCTGTACCTCGAGACCGCCGCGGAGCTGGGCCTCCTCGGGCTGGCGCTCCTGATCACGCTGGTGGGCAGCGTCGCGGTCGCGGCGCGCCGGGGCGCGCCGGGGCCGGCCGCGGCGCTCGCCGCCTTCGCGCTGCACGCCGGCGTGGACTGGGACTGGGAGCTGCCGGCGCTGTCGCTGGTGGCGATCGTGCTCGCCGGGCTGGTGCTCGCGCGCTACCCGCCCCGCGAGCCCCCGCGCGGCGGCGGGTGATCGAGCCCGAGCAGCGCGTGGTTGGCGCTGCGCCGCGGCACCGCCTCGCCGGCGGGCAGCCCGGACGCCAGGTCCTCGCGCACGAAGAAGGCGTTGACCCCCGCCAGCTCCGTGTGCACCAGCCGGTAGCCCTTCTGCGCGCCGAGCTCCTCGAGGGCGCCCAGCGACGCCCCGTAGCCGCTCGTGTGGTCCCAGCGCAAGCCGGGCGAGTAGGGCATCACGCGCCGCGAGGCCGGATCCAGCGCGCCGTTGTACTCGATCACCACCACCCGCGGCCGGTAGCGCGCCAGCGCCCGCCAGATCCAGTAGTCGTTGCCGTCGACGTCGATCGAGAGCACGTCCGGCTCCTCCGGCACGCCGGCGGCCGCGAACAGCGCCTCGACCGTGTCCGGCTCGACCGCGGCGTGCACGGTCCGCACCCGCTCGCAGCCCGCCCACCGCCGCTCGAGCGCCGCGAACGCGCTCGCGTCGGCCTCCAGGTACACCCCGCCCCACGCCAGCACCTCGGCGAGGAAGACCGTGTTGCCCTCCGTGCCATCCTGCACCCCGAACTCCACGAAGCCGCCGCCCGCCACCCCGATCCGGCGCAGGACCTCGGCCAGCACGCCGTCCTCCCCGTTCTGGGAGAACACGCGCAGCTCGAACGCGGTGAGGTCGGGCGGCTCGGCGCCCGCGGCGCGGTGGCGCCGCGCCAGCTCGCCGAGCGACGGATAGACGCCGCGCGAGCGGTCGGCATGCCTGAGCGCGCGCTGCAGCGCGCGCGAGCCGGCCGCGGCGCGCAGCCGGTTCAGCGTACGCTCGAGCGGCCCGGCCATCGCCGCGCACCCTTCCACATGACGAGCAGGAGCAGGCCCAGCGCGGCCGCCAGGCTCACGATCCAGCCGGCGCGCCAGCTCCACGGCCGGTACTCCATGACGATCCGGTGCTCGCCGGGATCGACCAGCACGCCCCGGAGCAGGTAGTCGACGCGCTCGATCGGGGCGTCGCGCCCGTCGACCGTCGCGCGCCAGCCCGGGAAGTGCAGGTCGGAGAGCACCACCAGCCCGCGGCCGGGGGCGCTCGCGCGCAGCTCCACGCGGTCGGGCGCGTAGGCGACGATCGCCGCGCTCCCGCCGGGAGCGGCCGGGCCGTCCGCGAGCCCGGGCAGCGGCTCGTCGACCACCGCGAGGCGCCGCGCGTCGAAGCCCGGGTCGGCGATCGCCGCCAGCTGGGCAGCCTCGCCGGGCACGGTCCGCTGGCCCGCGACCACCCACGCCCGCGGCAGCGCGAACGGATTGGCGTAGAGGCGGGCGTCCGGGCCCTCGTAGGTCATCTCAAGCCCGCGCAGCGGCGGCTCCTCCGGCGCCTGCAGGATGTCCGCGACGCCGAGCAGGCCCATCATGCGCAGCGCCCCCGGGGTGGTGACGGCGGTGATCGTCGGCGGCGCGAAGCCCTCGTAGCGATCGGCGACCTGGCTGCGCCACAACCGGTTGTAGCGCCGTTCGATCGGGAAGTCGTAGCCGCGCGCATCGTAGAGGCCGTAGCGCATCGCCACGTTCGGCGCGAGCGCCTGGACGCCGACCTCGGGGGCCAGACCGACGAAGCGTGCCGGGCGCGCCGCCTGCAGCCGCGCGAGCGCCGGGGTGACAGGCTGCTCGGCGTGCGCGACCGGGATCGCCGGATTGAGGCCGACCCCGGCCCGGAGCAGGTCGGCCGCCACGAGCACGAGCGCCAGCGCCACGAACGCCGTCCTGCTCAGGCGGCCGCGCGACGCCAGCAGCGCCACCGCGGCGCCGGCGAAGACCGCCCAGACCCAGGCCGCGGCGAGCGGCACCACGGTCGCGGCGCCGGCGCGCTCGGGCGTCGCGAACGTCCAGGCGACCGCCAGCGCGTCGCCGAGCGCGCCGGCGCCGGCGTCGAGCCGCACCACGACGACGACGATCGGCAGCAGCCACAGCGCGGCGGCACCGGCGAGCAGCGCCCGCGCCGGGCGGCCTCCGGCGGGCAGGTCCTCGAGCCCCCAGCCCGCCAGCAGGGCCAGCGCCAGCAGCCCGACGATGATCAGCCGCTGGTTGTAGGCGTGGTCGAAGCCCGGCACCGCCGTGACGAGCTGGAAGATCCCCGGCAGCCCGACCACGACGGCGATCGCCACGGCGCCGCCGGCCGCGATCGCGACGCGCTCGCGACTCCGCCGCGCGACCACCGCCCAGATCGCCAGCATCAGCGGCAGCGCCCCGGCGTAGTACGCCTTCGCGAAGGAGAACGCGAGCGTCTGCACCTGCGACGGCCGGCCCCAGTACTCGGGCATGAAGTACGCGATCAGCGTCGAGGGCGCGAGTGACCCGCCGGTCCTGCCCTCGCGATTCCCGAGGTCGCCGGAGAGCGAGAGCAGCTCGAGGAACGGCAGCAGCGCCACGGCGGCGAGCGCCGAGCCGGCGACCAGCCCGGCGGCCAGGCGCCCGATCGCGCGCCCGCGCGTGCCCGGCGCGGCGCGCGAGAGCGCCAGCAGCGCGAAGAAGCTCCCCGCGGCGAGCACGTGGAAGCTGGACTCCGGATGCCCGCCGAGGAACTGCAGGGCGACCACCAGCGCCAGCGCCGCCACGGGCGGCGCCCCCCGCCGGTGCACCACCGCGTGCACGCACAGCAGCAGCCACGGCAGCCACGCCCACACGCTGCTCAGCGGCCACGAGAGCCAGGCGACGAAGTAGAGCCCGAACCCGTAGACGAGCCCGGCCAGCAGCCGCCCCGGAACGCCCATGCCGAGCGCCCGCGCCAGCAGGTGCGCGCCGAGCGCCGCGCAGAAGAGCTTGAGCACGCCGACGACCCCGAGCGACCACCAGAACGGCAGCACCAGCGCCGGCCACGAGAACGGCGAGAACAGCGCCGACTGGCTGTTGGCCACGAACGGCCGTCCGCCCATCTGGTGCGGGTTCCACAGCGGGACGTCGGGAACGTGTGCGCGCGCGTACTGCAGGAACGGCTGGAACTGCAGGACCGCGTCGGCCTGCTCGTAGTTGGAGCCCAGCCCGCTCACCCCGGCCGGCTTCGCGGCGGTCCACGGCGCGGCCGACCACAGGTAGTCCGACGCCGACAGCGACTGCCCCGGCAGCAGCGAGGGCGCCACGAACGCGATCGCCAGCACCAGGTACAGCGCGGCCGCCGAGCGCGTCGGACGCCGGCCGGCGGCGGCGAGCGCCCGCCGCGCGGCCGCGGGCGCGCGCCTGGTCCTCGTGGCGGACGACACGGAGCGCGAGAGCATACGATCCCGGCGGTGATCCCCACGACCCGCGAACGGGATCGCTAGTGCCCGCGGTCTCGGTCGTCATCCCCGTGCTCGACGAGGAGCGCGTCCTGCCCGAGTTGCACCGCCGCGTGCGCGCGGCGCTCGCCGACGTCCCGCACGAGCTGGTGTTCGTCGACGACGGCTCGACCGACGGCTCGGCGGCGATCGTCGAGGCGCTGGCCGCGCGGGAGGAGGGCATCGTGCTCGTGCAGCTCTCGCGCAACTTCGGCATGGAGGTCGCGATGTCCGCGGGCCTCGACCACGCGGGCGGCGACCACGTGGTGCTCATGCACGCCGACCTGCAGGATCCGCCGGAGCTGATCCCCGAGATGCTCGAGGCGGCCCGCGCGGGCGCCGACGTCGTCTACGCCCGGCGCATCGGCCGCGACGAGAGCTGGCTCAAGCGCGCGCTGGCGACCGGCTTCTACCGGCTGATGGAGCGCCTGGCGCGCACGCCCTATCAGGGGCAGGCGGGCGACTTCCGGCTGATGTCGCGGCGGGTGGTCGACACCCTGCGGCGGATGCCGGAGCGGCGCCGGTTCCTGCGCGGGATGGTCGCCTGGGTCGGCTACGAGCAGGTGCCGATCGAGTACCGGCGGGCGGGACGGGCCGGCGGGCGCGGCGCCTCCTACCGGCAGCTGCTGCGGCTGGCCGTGGAGGCGCTGGCGGCGTTCTCCGACGTGCCGCTCGCGCTCGCGGCCTACTTCGGGATGCTCACCGCGGTCCTGGCCGGGCTCGCCGCGGCCGTGATCCTGCTGTGCACCGTGGCGGGCTGGCTGACGGCCAGTCTCGGGGTGTGGGTGCTGGTCTCGATCCTGTTCCTCGGCGGCGTCCAGCTCATCAGCGTCGGGATCCTCGGGCGCTACGTCGCACGCATGCACGAGCAGACGCTGCAGCGGCCGCTCTACCTCGTCGCGCGCGTGGTGGGTCAGGGCGGCGGCACCGGCGGCACCAGTGCGCGCAACCGCTGAGCGGCGCGGCGGGCCAGCTCCGGATCGGTGGCCCGCGCCGCGCGGGAGAGGCCCAGCCACGCCTCGGCGTTGGCCGGCTCGCGGCGCACCGCGCCGCGCAGCAGCGCGACCGCGCCGGCCGCGTCGCCGGAGCGCAGCCGCGCCTGGGCCAGCAGCAGCACGCGCCGCTCGCCGGCGGTGGCCCGGCCCGCGCGCTGTGCGAGCGTCTCGGCGCGGGCGACGTCGGGCGCCGCCTCGAACTGCAGCTGCGCCAGCTCGTCCTCGGCGCGGGCGGCGGTGAAGCCGGCGGCGAGGAAGGCGGCCGCGGCGACCGCCACCACTCCGACCACGGCGTGCTCGAGCACGCCGGCGAGCGTAGCGCCGCGCGAGCGGGCACCCGAGCACGGACACCCCCTGGCCGGGCGCCGCCCTACCTCCGCGCGAGCACGTCGTACGCGCCGAACCGGGAGTCGAGCCGGTAGGCGGTGGCGAGGTGCTCGTCGAGCGCGCGCGAGCCGCTCGGGCGGCCGCGGCGGTTGCGCTCGGGGCGCGAGGACGCCGGGTCGGTCCAGCGGACGACCACGCGCGGGCGGGTGCGTCGCAGCGCGGCGACGATGCGCGCCTGCTCGTCCGGGCGCGCCTGCACCAGCACGTCGCGGAAGAGGACGTTCGGGCGGCGCACGAGGAAGTGGATCAGCGGGTCGCTCAGCGTGACGAGGTCCGACCGCCGCGGCGCGACGTAGATCGCCTCGCCGGACGGGACGAGCCGCTGGACGCGCGCCGCCAGGGCCGGCAGCGCACGCGCCTCCGCCGGCGGGACGCGGATGCCCGGCACCCCTGCCAGGTGCACCGGCTCCAGCTCCGGGGGCAGGAGCAGCGCCGAGAGCCGGTTGGCGGCTCCGGCGAGCACGATCAGGGTGAGGCCGCCGGCGAGCGCGAGGCGCAGGACGGCCGGCGCGCCCGCGACGGCGAGCGGGATCAGCGCGCACAGGCAGACGAGCAGCGGCTGCGCGTGCAGGTCGTCCGGCCGCGACGCGAGGTACAGCGCCGCGCCGGCGGCGAGGACGAGCAGCCCGGCGAGCTCCGGCCCGGGCCGCCGGCGACGCACGAGCACCGCCGCGACGACGCCGGCGGCGGCCAGCGTCCCGATCAGCGGCAGGTGGAAGCCGAGCACGTCCTTGAGGTCCTCCGCCAGCGCCCGCGGCGGCCAGCCGCGGATCGAGCCCTCGTAGGCGAGCGGGAACGGCAGGCCCCAGTAGCCGCCGCCCTCGGCGGCGGTGCCGACCAGCGAGTCGAACAGCCGGCCGGAGTCCGCGACCGCCGCGAACGGGAGGTAGAGCAGCAGGGTGCCGCTGATCGCCGCCCACGGCGTCATCGCCGGGCGCCCCGCCGGCGGCCGGCGGCGGCGGTCGGCCCACAGGCGCCCGGCCGCGACGCTCGCGGCCACGCCGGCGACCAGGCCGATGTCGACCCGCCAGAACACCGCCAGCGCCACCAGGGCGCCCGCGACCAGCGGCCGGCCGCGCGCGGCGGCGAGCACGGCGCCGAGGGCGAAGGCCAGCGCCACCGTGAACGGGTTGGCGCTCGTCGGCTGCGCGATCGTCACCGCCGCCGCGAGCCATGCGACGAGCGCCCAGCGGTCCCCGGCCGGCCGGCGCACGAGCGCCCACGCGAGCACCGCGACCGTCGCGTCGGCGGCGACGCGCACGACCCGCCACCAGACGACCGACGGGCCGAGCAGCTCGAACGCCCCGGCCACCACGGACGGCTGGCCCGGCCCGTAGGCCCAGCCGAAGTCGCGATACGGCCACTGGCCGTCGGCCATCCGCGACGCCGCCTGCAGCAGGAACCCCTCGTCGAACGGCTCCAGGAAACGCCACATGGTGAAGCCGGAGACGACCGCGGCCCCCAGCCACAGGACCACCGGGAGCGCCGCGGCCGACCGCGCCGCGCTGCTCGACCCTGGCATGGGGCGCGATGCTACCCCGCGATGCGCGCCGCTCCGGTCCTGTTCCTCTCCTACTCCGGCGTGCTCGGCGGGTCCGGGCGCGTGCTGCTGGACTGCGCGGGCCGGCTCGGCCGGCCGCTGCTGCTCGGCTGCCCGGAAGGCCCGCTGGCCGCCGCCGCGCGCACGGCCGGCCTCGCCGTCGCGCCGCTGCCCGACCGCTCGCTGCGGAGGCGCGGGGCGCGCGGCGCCGCGCTGCGCGGGCTGGGCGGCCTCGCGCTCGACGCCGCGCAGCTGGCGCGAGCGCGACGTCCCGCGCTGGTCGTCGCGTGGGGCGCCCGAGCGGTGCTCGCGACCGCCGCCGCCCCGCTCGCCGGCGCCCCGGTGCTGGCCGTGCACCACGACCTCCTGCCGGGCCGCGAGGTCGCCGCCGCCGTGCGCTGGGCGACGCACCGCGCCGCCGGCACGCTCGCCGCCTCGCGCGCCGTCGCCGACGACCTGCGCGCGCCGGCCGCGGTCCTGCACCCGGGCGTCGACCTCGAGGCCTGGCGGCCCGCGCCCGCTCCCCACCGGCCGCCGCGCGCGCTGGTGCTCGGCGCGCTCGTCCCGTGGAAGCGCGCCGACCTGGCGCTGGAGATCGCCGCCCGCGTCCCGGAGCTGCGGCTGACGATCGCCGGCGCGCCGCTGCCCGGCGACGGAGCCGCGTACGCCGACGCGCTGCGGCGCCGGGCCGAGGCGCCCGACCTGCGCGGCCGCGTCACGTTCGCCGGCGCGCTGGCCGACCCCCGCCCGGCGCTCGCCGCCGCGCACTGCCTGCTGCACTGCGCCGGCGCGGAGCCGTACGGGATGGCGCTCGTCGAGGCGCTGGCCTGCGGGCGCCCCGTCGTCGCCCCCGCCGCGGCCGGCCCGCTGGAGATCGTGGCCGGCGGCGCCGGCCGCCTCTACGCGCCGGGCGATGCGGACGCGGGCGCGGCCGCCCTGCGAGCCGTCCTGGCGGACCCCGGAGCGGGAGCGGCCGCCCGCCGCCGCGCGGAGGCGCGCTTCGACGTCACGGCCTCGGCCGCCCGCTTCGCGGCCGCGGTGGAGGCCGTGGCGCGGTGAGCCGCGACCGCGCCGCGCCGTGACCCCGTTCACCGCCGTGATCGTGCTGCACGACTCCGAGGCGGAGCTGGCCGTGCTGCTGGCCTCGCTCGCCGCCCACCTCCCGGCGCCCCCACAGCTCGTGGTCGTCGACACCGGCTCACGCGACGGCGGCCCGGCGCTCGCGCGCCGCCACGGCGCCGAGGTGCTCGAGCGGCCCGACAACCCCGGCTTCGGCGCCGCCAGCAACGCCGGCGTCGCCCGCGCGCGCCACGCCGTGACGGTGCTGCTCAACCCCGACACGGAACTCGTCGACGACTCCCTGCATGAGCTGGCACGCCTGGGTCGAACTCACCCCCATGCGCTGCACGCCCCGCGGCTGCTCGAGCGCGACGGCTCCGTGCAGCGGTCCGCGCACCCACGGCCCGGCACCGCCGGGGCGCTGCTGCCCGCGCTCGTGCACCCGCCGCTGCTGCCGCGAGCCCTGCGCGAGCGCGCGGAGCCTTACCGCGCCGAGCGCAGCCGCACCGTGGGGTGGGCGGTCGCCGCGTGCCTGGCGGCCGACACGAACACGCTGCGCCGGCTCGGCCCCTTCGACCCCGCCGTGCACCTGTTCGCCGAGGACCTGGAGCTGGGCCTGCGCGCCCGCGCCGCCGGCATCCCGACCGTGCTGCACCCGCAGCTGCGCCTGCGTCACGCCGGCGGGCACGCCGTGCTGCGCGGCGGGGAGCCCTATCTGGCGCTCGCCACGCGCCGCCGCGAGGCGCTCGAGCGTACGCTGGGCGCACGGGCGCGCCGGAATGACGACCTCGCGCAGGCGCTCACCTTCGCCACCCGCATCGCCGCCCGCACCGCGCTGCGCCGCGACGGCGCCCGCGAGCGCGCCCAGCTCCACGCCCTGCTCGCCGCCCGCCGCCGAACGGGGAGCTAGCCGTAACGGCGCCCCCTGCGCCGGGGCTAGATTGACACCATGAGCACGACCGGGGTCCTCGTGCGCGGACGCCGCCCCCGCCGCCTCTCGGCGGCGTCTCTGGCGCGCTTCGCCCGGGTGGCGCGGGACCCGCAGAGCTATCGCAACCTGCTCTACCTCACGCTCGCGCTCCCACTCGGCGTCGGCTACGTCACCGTGCTGGCGGTGGGGCTCTCGGCGGGCGCCGGGCTGGCGGTGATCCTGGTCGGGCTCGTCGTGCTGCTGGCCACCCTGTTCGCCTTGCGGATGATGGCGACGGTGGAGCGGACGCTCGCGCGGACGCTGCTGAGGGTCACGATCCACCCGCCGATCGAGGGCGGGATCGACCCGACGTGGCGACAGCGCGTGCAGCTGTGGCTGCGCGACCCGGTGACGTGGAAGAGCCTCGTCTTCCTGCTCGCGAAGCTGCCGATGGGGATCGTCGCCTCCACGCTGATCGTGACGCTCGGCCTCGGCTCCCTGCTGATCACCCTGGCACCGGTGCTCGTGCTGTTCACGCCGGTGATCTTCTTCGGCTGGGCGATCGACGACCCGCTGCAGGCGCTGGCCGGGGTGCTGCCGGGAGCGCTGCTGCTGCTGTGCTGCCTGCACCTCTTCAACGGCCTGGCGTGGCTCTACGGCGTCTGCGCACGCATCATGCTCGGCCCGAGCACCGTCGACCTGCGCGAGCGCGTGGAGGGCCTGCGCGACGCGAGCGCCCGCATCCTCACCGCCGCCGACGACGAGCGCCGGCGCATCGAGCGCGACCTCCACGACGGCGCGCAGCAGCGGCTCGTCGCCCTCAACGTGCTCCTGGGGGTCGTCGAGAGGAAGCTCGAGAGCGACCCGGCGGGCGCCGCGCCGCTGGTGGCGCGCGCCCGGGTGGAGGCCCAGGAGGCGGTCAAGGAGCTGCGCGAGCTGGCCCGCGGCATCCATCCCGCGCTGCTGGCCGACCGCGGCCTGACCGCGGCGCTCGAGGCGCTCGCCGCGCGAGCCCCGTTCCCCGTGACCGTGTCCGGCGTGCCGGAGCGCCGCCTGCCGCCGGCGGTCGAGGCGACCGCCTACTTCATCACCGCGGAGGCGCTCACCAACGTGGCGCGCTACGCGGATGCCTCCACCGCCACGATCGAGCTGTCGGAGGAGCGCGGCCGGCTGCGCGTCGCGATCCGCGACGACGGCGCCGGCGGCGCCGATCCCCGCCGCGGGAGCGGGTTGCGCGGGCTCCACGACCGCGTCGCCGCGCTCGACGGCCGCTTCGAGGTCGCCTCGCCGGCCGGCGCCGGCACCGTGGTCACCGCGGAGCTGCCCTTGGAGCGCGAGTGAGGCGCCCGCTCGCCGCCGTCATGCTCGCCGCCGCCGTCCTCGGCGGCTGCGCCCACGGGCCGTCGGTGTCCCAGACCCGCGAGTCCGGGACGTTCACGCAGCTGGAGGTCTCCGGCGACGTCAGCCTCGACGTCCGGCTCTTCAACCGGCCGGAGCCGGGTGTGCGGATCACGGCCGGCCAGGAGGCGATCGACCGCATCAGGACGGAGGTCTCCGACGACACCCTGATGATCTCGACGAAGTCGCGCGGGCTGACCATCGGGCCGGACCCGCTCGGCGACGTGAGCGTGAGCCTCGGCGTCCCGGCGCTCGCCGGGCTGCGCGTGAACGGCTCGGCCGACGTGACGCTCAGCGGCCTGTCGGCGAAGGCGTTCGAGCTGCGCGTCAGCGGCTCGGGAAAGGTCCAGGCCCGCGGCCGCGTCGACGACCTGGAGCTGGAGGTCGACGGCTCCGCCGACCTGAACCTGCGCGACCTCGCGACGCAGGCCGCGAACGTCCGCATCGACGGCTCGGGGGAGACGGACCTGCGCGTCGCCCGATCGCTGGAGCTGGTGCTCGAGGGCAGCGGCGACGTGACCTACCGAGGGCGGCCGTCCGTCAGCTCCCGCCTCGAGGGCTCGGGCGACGTGCGCCAGCTCGACGGTTGAGCCTTAACGACCACGACCCGGTTCTCTCCGGGTCGCGGCGATCTCGGACGCCATGGATGGCGGCCGTTCGAGTCAGGGCGCCGACCGGATGTAGGCGCCGGCTGCCCTCTACGCGGCTTCGCGCAGCGCCATCAGCTCGGGGCGCTGGCTGAGGCGCTTGAGCGCGCGCTCCTCGATCTGGCGGGCGCGCTCCGTCGACACGCCGAGCTTGCGCCCGGCCTGGCTGAGGGTCTGCGGCTCCTGGTCGCCGGCGCCGAAGCGCATCTCGATGACGTCGCGCTCCGGGGCGGGCAGCTCCTGGATGGCCGTCAGCAGCGTCTCCGAGCGGATGGCCTCGTGGACCTCCTCGTCGACCGCCGGGGTCTCCAGCGCCAGCAGATCGCCGAACGAGGTGTCGCCCTCGTCGCCCACCGGCTTGTCCAGGCTCACGACGGCGCGATCGGCCTTGCGGATCTCGATCACGTCGGCGAGCGGCAGGTCGGCCGCGGAGGCGATCTCCTCGTCGGACGGCTCGTGGCCGAGCTTGGTCGTCAGCTCACGCTCGATGCGCCCGACCTTCCGGGAGCGCTGGGCGACGTGGACGGGCAGCCGGATGGTCCGGCTGGTGTTCTCTAGGCCGCGCTGGATCGCCTGGCGGATCCACAGCGTCGCGTAGGTGGAGAAGCGGAAGCCCTTGCGCCAGTCGAACTTCTCGACCGCGCGGATGAGCCCCAGCATGCCCTCCTGGATGAGGTCGCCGAGCGCCAGGCCCTGGCCCTGGTAGCGGCGCGCGTTGGCCACCACGAGGCGCAGGTTGGAGTTGATCATGCGGTCCTTGGCGTCGAGGTCGCCCTTCTCGATGCGCTTGGCCAGCTCGATCTCCTCGCTGGGCTTGAGCAGCGGGTAGCGGCCCGCCTCGCGCAGGAGCAGCTGCAGCGAATCCATGGTGGGGTCGGCAACCGCCTCGGTCTCGGTCCGACGGGGACGTGGGGTTTCGGTGATGGTGCTCGTCTTCAGTCCTTTCGGCATATCTATAACCAACTGTTCAAGTAGGAATTATACGAAGATCCCGTTGCCGATGCAACCACCCTGGTCAAGGCGAGCCCGGCTGTGTCGCTTCGGATACGGTCCTGGGGAGGTCGGACGGCATCCTCGAGTGCGGCCACCTGACTACGGCTACGCTGTGGGGAGCCGCCGTGGATCAGGCTGCGCGACGCCCCTGTGAGGCGGCGTGCACATACTCAACCCCCGGGGGCACCGAGGGTTACGCGGTTTCTGCCCGCTGCAGCGAGGTTTTAGGCGAAGCTGAGGATTCCTGCACGGTATGTGCGGATTTCGGGCCGTGACACGCGCGGCGGAGGGCGTTCAGCCCGTCGCGGCGCGCTTGGAGGCCTTGCGCGGCAGCAGGCCGGTGACGAGCGCGGGGCGGTCGCCCGAGCGGGGCGCGCGCTCGGCGGCCACCGCGCGCGCCACGATCTCGCGCAGCTCGTCCCGGAAGCGCTCGCTGCCGAAGCGCTGGGCGGCGGCCACGCAGGCGGCCGGGTCGACGGCCAGCGGGTCGAACGTGTCCACGACGCGGGCGAGCGCCTCGGGGTCGGCGTGGTCGTAGTAGGCGCCGGTCCGGCCCGGTCGCACGCTCTCGCGCACCCCGCCGGCGCCCAGCGCGACCACGGGGCGCCCGGAGGCGAGCGCCTCGACGGCGGCGATCCCGAACTCCTCGGCCGCGGTGACCACGAGCGCGCGGGCGGACGCCAGCAGCTCCGCGACGCGGGCGTCCGGCACGCGGCCCGTGAACGTCACCGTGGGGCCGGCCAGCCGTCTCAACCGGCGCAGCTCCGGGCCGTCGCCGACCACCACGAGCGGCCGGCGCAGCCGGTTGAAGGCGTGCACGGCGACGTCGACGCGCTTGTGGGCCATCAGCTCCGCGAGGACGAGGTAGTGGGCGCCGATCCGCTCCGGCGGGATCGGCGCGAAGCGCTCCAGCTCGACGGGCGGGTGCAGGACCGTGGCCTCGCGCCCGAAGTAGCGGCGGATCCGCGCAGCGGTGAGCTGCGAGTTGGCCACGTAGGCGTCGACCCGCTGCGCGGCGATCCAGTCCCACTGGCGCCAGCGGTGCAGCAGCAGCCGCAGCGGCGGGCGCAGCAGCCTCCCGCGGGCGCGCAGGGTCGCCTCGCGCTCCGACCACGCGTAGCGGAACGGGTTGTGGCAGTAGCAGACGTGCACGGCGCCCGGGTCGACGAGCACGCCGTGCGCCCACGCGCTCGAGGAGGAGATCACGGTGTCGTAGCCGCGCAGGTCGAGCGACTCGATGGCGTGCGGGTACAGCGGCAGCAACAGCCGGAACGTGCGCGCGGTGGGCCGCGCGCGCTGCAGGAACGACGTGCGCGGGGCGCGCGCGGCGAACCGGCCCTCGGTGCCGCGCTCGTCGTAGACGGCGGTGAACACGTCCGCGTCCGGCCACTCGTCGCAGATCGCCGCGAACACCCGCTCCGCCCCGCGGAGGTCGAGCAGGAAGTCGTGGACGAGGGCGACGCGGGGGGCCATGCGCGGCGGCGAGTCTAGACCCCGCCCACCGCCGCAACCCCGGCCGTCGCGGGCGGTTGCAACACTCGTCCCGTGCTCCGTCTGCTCGCCGCCGCACTCGCTGTCGCATACACCCTCTGCCTCGTTCCGGTCACGGCGGAAGCGGCCCAGCGCAGCGTGCCGCGCGGCTGGCTCGGCGTGGTCGCCGACGGGCCGCTGACGCGCGACGGCGCCGCCCTCGACGGCGAGTGGGACCTCATGGCCGCCAGCGGCGCCGAGTCGGTGCGCACCGCGTTCTACTGGCCGAGCTCGCAGCGGGAGCCGTCCGTGCCGCCCGACCTGTCGCGCTTCGACGGCGTGGTGCTGGCCGCGGCGCGCCGCGGCCTGCCGGTGCTGCCGATCGTGACCGGGACGCCCGGGTGGGCGGCGCGCCGGCCCGGCGACGAGACCTCGCCGCCGCGCGACCCCCGGCTCTACGCCGGCTTCCTCACGACGCTCGTGGCGCGCTACGGGCCGCAGGGCTCGCTGTGGAGCGAGCACCCCGAGGTGCGCCGGCTGCCGATCCGCGCCTGGCAGGTGTGGAACGAGCCGAACCTCACCCGCCACTGGACCCCACCGCGCGGCCAGGGCTTCGCGCGCAGCTACGTGCGGCTGCTGCGCGTCGCCGACCGCGCGCTCGAGCGGGCCGACCCGCGGGCGCAGGTGATCCTCGCCGGGCTCCCCAACGAGAGCTGGATCGCCCTGCGCAAGCTCTACCGCGCCGGCGCACGGCGCCACTTCGACGCGGTGGCGCTGCACCCGTACACGGGCCGGCCGCGCAACGTGGTCCGCCTGGCCGAGTACGCGAGGCGGGAGATGCGCCGCTTCGGCGACGGCCGCACGCCGCTCTGGATCACGGAGCTGTCGTGGCCGGCCGCCCAGGGGAGGACGGAGACCACCACGGGCTTCGAGACGACCGACGCCGGCCAGGCCCGCCGCCTGGCCGACGGCGTGCGGCGGCTGGCGCGTGCCCGCCGGCGGCTGCGGATCGAGCGCGTGTTCTGGTACACGTGGCTGTCCGAGGAGGGCAGCCCGAACTCGTTCGACTACTCCGGCCTGCGCCGCGTGCGCGGCGGCCGCACCGTCAGCGTCCCGGCGCTGGACGCCTTCCGCAGGGTGGCGCGCCGGCTGGAGGGCTGCGCGAAGGTGCCCGGCGACGCGCGCCGCTGCTCCTAGGCACCCGCTTGTCACCTCAGCACCCGTAGAGGGCGCTGAGGTGACAATCGACAGCCCGGCCGGTTCAACCACCCCCTACCCAGCCGCCGTTGACGCGGCTTCGTCCTGCAGCAACGTGTCGATCGCGCGGGCGGTGCGGTCCCAGGTGAGGGTGCTGGCGCGGGCGAGGCCGGCTGCGCGCAGGCGTGCGCGCTCAGCCGGGTCGCCGAGCAGCGCGGTCAGTGCGCCCGCGATCGTGGCGGGGTCGTCGACGAGCCGAGCGGCGCCGGCGCAGGTCTCCGGCAGCGCGCCGGCGGTGGTGGTGAGGACCGGCGTGCCCGCGGCCATCGCCTCGAGCACCGGCAGGCCGAAGCCCTCGTAGAGCGAGGGGAGCACGAACGCCTCGGCGCCCGCGTAGAGCCCGGGCAGCAGCGCGTCGTCGACGTGGCCGAGCAGTCGCAGCGCGTCGAGCCCCGCCTCGGCCGCGAACTGCGGGCGGTGGCCGCCCGCCACCGCCACGTCGATGCCCTCGGCACCCAGCGCGCGGGCGACCGGGACCAGCGCGGCGAGGTTCTTGCGCGCGGTGTGGGAGGCGACGCAGAGCGCGTAGGGGCGCCGGAGCCCGTGCGCCCGACGCGCCGGCTCCGGGTCGACCGCCGGCGTGAAGCGCCCGTCGACCCCGCCGGACACGACCGAGACGTGCGCCGGGTCGGCGCCCAGCAGCGTGACCAGCTCGTCGCGCGAGAACGCCGACACCGTCACGATCCGCCGCGCGCGGGCGACGAGGACCGGCAGCAGGCGGCGCTGCCAGGCGACGTAGGCGGGGGCGTACCAGCCGGGGTGGCGCAGCGCCGCGGCGTCGTGGAGCACGAGGACGGTCCGGCGCGAGACGGCCGGCGCGAGGTTGGCGGGGCACAGCAGCAGCGGCGAGCGCAGCCGCGCCGCTCGAGCGGGGAGCACGACCTGCTCCCACGCGTGGCCGGCCCGGTGGGCGAGCGCCGGCGGCGGGCGCAGCACCGCGTAGGCGCCCGGGCGCAGCGCAGGCAGCCGCGACGCCAGCTCGCGCGCCCAGCGCTCGACCCCGCCGAGCTCCGGGCGAGCGGCGGCGCGCGCGTCGATGGCGATCGGACCGGTCAGCGGCGCGGACTATCCCACTCCTTCGATCTGCGCCGCCGCGCCGCGCGTGCGCTTTGATGCGTCGGGATGGCCACGATGCCCGCAGCGTGAGACGGCCGGCCCTGCTCCGGCGCTCGCCCGTGCCGCGCGCGCCCGCACGGCCGGGCGACGCGGTGCCCGCCGGGCCGCCCGAGGGCCACCGGGTCGGCCTGCGGGTGCTCGAGCGCGCCGATCGCGCCGAGTTCCTGCAGCTGGCGGTCGAGAGCCGCGGCCTGCACCACCCCTGGACCTATCCGCCCGAGCGCACGGACCAGTTCGAGGAGCTGTACGCCCGCTCGCGCCGGGAGGACTGCGTCTGCCTGCTGGCCTGCCTGCGCGAGGGCGGCGAGATCGCGGGCGTGCTGATCGTCTCCCAGATCGTCCGCGGCGCCTTCCAGTCGGCCTACCTCGGCTACTACGCCCACCAGCGCCACGCCGGCCACGGGTACATGCGCGAGGCGATGCTCCAGACCGTCGACCACGCCTTCGGCCCGCTGGCGCTGCACCGGCTCGAGGCCAACATCCAGCCCGCCAACGTCTCCTCGGTCGCGGTGGCCCGCTCGGCGGGGTTCCGGCTCGAGGGCTTCTCCCCCCGCTACCTGCTGATCGGCGGCCAGTGGCGCGACCACGAGCGCTACGCGATCACCGCCGGCGACCGCGGCGAGGCGGCGGGCTAGAACAGGCCCAGCTGGGAGTCGTCGGGCGGCTCGTCGCGGGCCTCGGGCGCCGCGACGACCGCCTCGGGCTCGGGCACGACGGGCTCGGCCTCCTCGGGCTCGGGCTGCGGCGGCGCCTCGAGCGCGAGCAGGTCCGGCAGGCGGCTGAAGTCGGCGCGCAGCGTCTCGAGCATGGACGGCGTGTACAGCGCCGCGGCCGGGTGGAAGATCGGATACAGGCGCAGCGTCCGGGGGCCGATCGTGCGGACCTCCTCGCGACCGTGCAGCCGCGTGATCCCGGTCGCGGGATCGCCGCGCAGGAGCTTGGTCGCGAAGTTGCCCAGGCTGCAGATGACCTTCGGCTCGATCAGCTCCAGCTGCCGGAAGAGGTAGTCCTGGCAGTTGTCGATCTCCTGCGGCAGAGGGTCGCGATTCCCTGGTGGTCTACATTTTAGAGTATTGACGACGAACACGTCCCCCCGCTCGAGGCCGATCTCGCCGAGCAGCTGGTCGAGCAGGCGGCCGGCCTGGCCGACGAACGGGACGCCCTGCTCGTCCTCGCGGGCGCCGGGGGCCTCGCCGACGAACATCAGGTCGGCGTCCGCGTGGCCGGAGCCGAACACCACCGACTGGCGCGTGGCCGCGAGCTGGGGGCAGCGCGTGCAGGCCGAGGCCTGCTCCCACACGGTCTTGAGCTCGTCGCGCCGCTGCACCGCCGGAACGCCCACCGCGCGGACTCTAGAACCCCGCTCGGCGGCGGGCTCGGGCGTTTCCGCTCGTTGCGCGGCTTGGCCGCCGAGGGCGCGGGGTATCCTCAGCGCCGAGGCCGTCACCGATCCCCGGGACGGACCCGATCCCCCACCCTCCTTCCACCTGAAGCCGGTATCTCGTGCGAGAGCTGGACTCGATCGCCGTAGTGGGCGCCGGACGCCTGGGCACCGCCCTGGCCGCGGCGCTGCGCGCGTCCGGGCTGGCCGTCGAGGGACCGCTCGGCCGCGGCGCCGAGCCGCGTGCCGGGGTCGTCCTGCTGTGCGTCCCCGACGCCGAGATCGCGGCCGCCGCGGGCGCGGTCGAGCCGGGCCGGCTGGTCGGGCATTGCGCCGGCGCGCTCGGGCTCGAGCCGCTCAGCTCCCACGAGGGATTCGCGCTGCACCCGCTGATGACGGTGCCCGCCGGCGCTCCGCCCGACGTGCTCGCCGGCGCCGGCTGCGCGATCGACGGCGCCACCCCTCGCGCGCTCCGCATCGCCGCGGCGCTGGCGGCGCGGCTGCGCATGCGCGCGACCCGGGTCGCGCCCGAGGATCGGGCGGCGTACCACGCCGCGGCCTCGATGGCCTCGAACTTCCTCGTCGCGCTCGAGGGAGCGGCGGAGCGCCTGGCCGCCACCGCGGGCGTCGACCGCGCGCTGCTGGCGCCGCTGGTGCGAGCGACGGTCGAGAACTGGGCGCAGCTGGGCGCCGAGCGGGCGCTCACCGGCCCGATCGCCCGCGGCGACGAGGCCACCGTGGCGCGCCAGCGGGAGGCGGTGCACGAGCGGGCGCCGGAGCTCGCGCCGCTGTTCGACGCGCTCGCCGACGCCACGCGAGCCCTGGCCATCGCCACCGGCCGGGGTCAGATCTTGCGTTCGCGCACCGCGAAGCGGAGTGATGGAATGCAAGATCTGACCCCTGGTGGGGTGGCGGCGTGATCACGATCCGGTCGAAGGCGGAGATGCACGCGTGGAGCCACGCCGCGCGGCGGGCGGGCCGCAGCGTCGCGCTGGTGCCGACCATGGGCGCGTTCCACGCCGGCCACCACGCGCTGATGGCGGCGGCGCGGGCGGCGTGCGACGAGGTCGTGGTGTCGCTGTTCGTCAACCCGGCGCAGTTCGACGAGGCGGGCGACCTCGCGGCGTACCCCCGCGCTGAGGCGCGTGACGCCGCCGAGGCGGCTGCGCGCGGCGTCGACGTGCTGTTCGCCCCCTCGGTGGAGGAGGTCTACCCGGACGGCTTCGCGACCTCGGTGCGTGTCGCCGGGCTCTCCGACGTGCTCGAGGGCGCCGAGCGCGGCCCCGGCCACTTCGCCGCCGTCTGCACCGTCGTGGCGAAGCTGCTCAACGTCGTCGCGCCCGACGTCGCGTTCTTCGGCCAGAAGGACGCCCAGCAGGTGGCGGTCCTGCGGCGCATGGTCGCGGACCTCGACCTGCCGGTCCGCGTCGAGGTCGTGCCGACCGTCCGCGAGCCCGACGGGCTCGCGCTGTCGAGCCGCAACAGCCGCCTGGACCGCGCCGAGCGCGCCCGCGCGCCCGCGCTCTCGCGCGCCCTGCGCGCCGCCGAGCACGCGATCGGCGCCGGCGAGCGCGACGCCGCCCGGCTGCGCGAGGCCGCACTCGCCGCGATGGCGCCGCACGGCGTCGACCCCGAGTACCTCGCGCTCGTGGACCCCGACAGCTTCCAGCCCGTCGAGGCCGTCAACGGCCGCGTGCTCGTGGCCGTGGCCGCCCGGCTCGGCGACACCCGCCTGATCGACAACGCCCTGATCCACACCCCACGCAATCGCTGAGAAGGAGCCACCGACCGCCATGTCCTCCCCGCCCCGCCGCGACGACTCCACGCCCGCCCGGCCGCGCGTCACCCTGACGAAGCTCACCGAGAAGCGCGCGCTGGGCGAGCCGATCGTGATGGTGACCGCCTACGACCATCCGAGCGCGCTGGCGGTCGAGGCGGCCGGCGTCGACATGGTGCTGGTCGGCGACTCCGCGGCCAACAACGTGCTCGGCTACCCGGACACCGTCCCCGTCACGGTCGAGGAGCTGCTGATGCTCTCCGCCGCCGTGCACCGCGGGTTGAAGGCGCCGCTGCTGGTCGGCGACCTCCCGTTCGGCTCCTACGAGGCCTCCGACGCCCAGGCGATCACCACCGCCCATCGCTTCGTCAAGGAGGCGGGCTGCGACGCCGTCAAGCTCGAGGGCGGCGGCGCCTCCGCCGAGCGCGCGCGGGCGATCGTGCGGGCCGGCGTGCCGGTCATGGGCCACGTCGGGCTCACGCCGCAGACGGCGACCGCTCTGGGCGGCTACCGCGCCCAGGGCCGCACCGCCGAGCGTGCCCGGGACGTGCTCGACGACGCGCTGGCGCTGCAGAAGGCGGGCTGCTTCGCGATCGTCCTCGAGGCCGTCCCCGCCGAGGTGACCGACGTGATCATGGAGTACATGGAGGTGCCGATCATCGGCATCGGCGCCGGCGCCAGCACCGACGGCCAGGTGCTCGTCCTGCACGACGTGCTGGGCATCCACGACGGCTTCAAGCCGAAGTTCGTCAAGCAGTACGCCGCGGTCGGCGAGGCGATGGTCGCCGGCGTGGCCGCCTACGCGGAGGAGGTGCGCAACCGCAGCTTCCCCGGGCCGGAGCACGCCTATGGCATCGCGCCCGAGGAGCTGGAGCGGCTGAAGTCCGCGATGAGCGGGCACAGCTCGCTGGCATGGTGACGCGCTAACAAGTCGTTTACAGTCACGCGCACCGATGGCGCGCCTATCCCAGCTGTTCGCCCCGAGGGAGCGCCTGTTCTTCGATCTCTTCGAGGAGGCGGGCGCCAACATCGTGCGCGCCGCCGAGCTGCTCGAGCGGATGCTCGACCAGTGGCCCGACCACGGCGAGCTGGGGCGTGACGTCCTCGTCTGCGAGCAGGAGGGCGACCGCATCACGCACGACATCATCCAGCGGCTGAACTCGACCTTCGTCACCCCGATCGACCGCGAGGACATCTACGCGCTGGCGTCGGGCATGGACGACATCGTCGACTTCATCGAGGAGGTGGCCGACTTCCTCGCGCTGTACCGGATCGAGGCGCCGATGGAGCAGGCCCAGCAGCTGGCGCGGATCCTGCACCAGGCGACCCGCCAGATCGCCGGCGCGGTGCCGCGGCTGCGCCGCTTCGATGACATCCGCCACTACACGGTCGAGATCCACCGGCTCGAGAACGACGGCGACCGCGTCGTGCGCCAGGCGCTCGCCTCCCTGTTCGAGCGCGGCATCGACCCGATGCTGGTGATCCGCTGGAAGGACATCTTCGAGCGCCTCGAGGACGCCATCGACGCCTGCGAGACGACGGCCAACATCCTCGAGGGCATCGTCATCAAGAACGCCTGACCGGGCGGGCTTGGCCTCATGGACAACGACGTCGTCCTCTGGATCGTCGTCGCGACCGCACTCGCGTTCGACTTCACCAACGGCTTCCACGACACCGCCAACGCCGTCGCGACCTCGATCTCGACCCGGGCGATGGCCCCGCGCGTGGCGGTCGGGCTCGCCGCGACGCTGAACTTCGTCGGCGCGTTCCTGTCGCTCGAGGTGGCGGCGACGATCGCGAGCGGGATCGTGGAGGCGGACCTGGTGACGCCGGCGATCGTGTTCGGCGGCCTCATCGGGGCGATCGCCTGGAACCTGCTGACGTGGTACTTCGGCCTGCCCTCGTCGTCCTCGCACGCGCTGATCGGGGGCGTGGTGGGCTCGGCGTTCGCGGCCGAGGGCCCCGACGCCGTCCTGGGCGAGGGGATCGTCGAGAGCGTCGCCGTGCCGGCGCTCGTCGCGCCCGTGCTCGCGTTCGTGGTGGCGGGGCTCGGGATCCTGCTGATCTATCGCATCGTCGGGCGGCTGCGGCCGAGCACGGTCTCGCGCGGCTTCCGGCTCGGGCAGATCCTCAGCGGCAGCCTGTTCTCGCTCTCCCACGGCACCAACGACGCGCAGAAGACGATGGGCATCATCTTCCTCGCGCTCGTCGCCAACGGCAACCTGGGACCCGGCGACGACATCCCGGTGTGGGTGGTGGTGTCCGCGGCCAGCGCGATCGCGCTCGGCACCTACGTCGGCGGCTGGCGGATCATCAAGACGATGGGGAGCCGGATCATCAAGATGGACCCGGCGCAGGGCTTCTCCGCGCAGGGCGCCGGCGCCGCCGTGATCCTCTCGGCCTCGCACGTCGGCTTCCCGCTCTCGACGACGCACGTGATCTCCGGGGCGATCATGGGCGCCGGCGCGGCCAAGCGCGTGTCGGCCGTGCGCTGGGGCGTCGCCGGCAACATCGTGACCGCGTGGGTGCTCACGCTGCCGGCGGCGGCGCTGGTCGGCGCCGCCACCTTCGGCCTGACGCGGCTGTTCGGCGAGGGCGCCGCCGGGCCGATCGTGGTCAGCGCGGCGCTGCTGCTGGCGCTCGGCGCGGCGCTGGCGCGGCGCGTCGGCGCCGGCCGGACACTGACGGCGGAGGGCTAGCCGGTGCGGCTCGCGGCCGTGGAGGTCGGCCTGCTGCTCGAGGTCGTGTGGGTGTCGCTGGTGGCGGGCGTCGCCGTCACCGTGCTGTTCTCGCTCGTGGTGCTGTTCGGCTCCCGCTCCGCCGAGGCCGGTCGGGGCGGGCGCTCCAGCGCCGCGATGGCCTACGCCGCGCTCGCCCTGCTCTCGTTCGCCGCCTTCGCACTGGTGGTCGGCTACGGCGTGAACGTCATGCTCGCGAAGGGGTAGCCGGGTACGCGATCGTGCGCAGCACGGTGGCCGGCGCGCCGGCGGCGATCGAGTGGGGCGGGAGGTCGGTGGTCACGACGGAGTTGGCGCCGATCACGCAGCGCTCGCCGATCGTCACGCCGCTGGTGACGACGGCGTTGGCCCCGCACCAGACGTCGTCGCCGACGCGGGTCGGCCCCTTGGTGGAGAAGCCCTGCCACGTGACGGGCTTCGTCGGGTCGTCGAAGCGGTGGTTGCCGTCGGTGACGAAGCAGCCGTTGGCGAACATGCAGTGGGCGCCGATCTCCACCAGGTCGACGGCGGCGACCTGGACGCCGAGGTTGAGGAAGCTGCCCTCGCCGATGCGGATGCGCCCGGGCGCGGGCGCCGTCAGCCACACGCCGGGCTCCAGCAGGACGTGCTCGCCCAGCTCCAGCCGCCCCTCGCGCAGCATCTCGAGCACGTTGCCGTGCACGGGCCAGCGGCAGAACGAGCGCCGCCTGGCGAACTCGAGGTGGATCCGGGCGCGGTTCCAGGGCAGGGTGCTGCGCTCGTACCAGCGCCACTTCTGCGCCCACAGCTTGACGTCGGCGGCGTCCACAGGGCTCGCAGTATGTCTTGCAGGGCGTCGTAACTGCGCGCGGCGGCGTTGACGGCGGGCCGGGCTCGGCTATCACTGCCGGCGTCGGCCAGGACCTTGGAGGTCACGACGTGAGCCAGATCCGCTTGAGAACCGCCCTTGCAACGACCCTTGCCGCCGGCCTCGCCGCCGCGCTGCTCGCTGCGCCCGCGGGAGCCGCCGTAGGGCACGTGGTGCAGCCCGGCGAGACGCTGTGGACGATCGCGGCGGCCAACAACCTCACGACGCGCACCGTCGCCGCCTACAACGGCGTCTCCGAGGACAGTCAGGTCGTGCTCGGCTCGACGATCATGGTCCCGACCACGGCCGAGGGCTACGCGGCGCTGCAGGCCGCCGGCCTGGCGCCGGCCGCTGCGACCACGGGCGCGCCCACCGCGGAGGCCGGCGCGACCACGGCGGAGGCCGGCGCGACCACCGCTCCCGCCGCAGCGACGGACGCCCCGGCGCCGCTGGGCCACTACACCGTCCGCGCGGGCGACTCGCTCGGCGCGCTCGCGAGCGGCTCGGGCGTCTCGGTGGAGGCGATGGCCGCGATGAACGGGCTGGATCCCGCGGCGCCGCTGCTGACGGGCACGCTGCTCAAGCTGCCCTCGGGCGCCCCCGCGCCGCCGCAGGCCTCCGCCCCGGAGCCGGCGGCCACCGTGGTCCCGGAGGCCGACCCGGCGCCGACCGCCGCCACCGTCGGCGCCGCCGACATCCAGTCGGTCGCCGCGGCGCACGGCGTCTCCCCATCGCTGGCGGCTGCCATCGCCTGGCAGGAGAGCGGCTTCAACAACGGCATGGTCTCCTCGGCCAACGCGCGCGGCGTGATGCAGGTGATGCCCGGGACGTGGACCTACGTGCAGGACAACCTCGCCGACCGCGCGCTCGACCCGAACTCGGCGACCGACAACGTCCACGCCGGCGTGCTCTACTTCAAGCGCCTGCTCAACGACACGGGCGGCGACGAGACGTCGGCGATCGCCGGTTACTATCAGGGCCTCTCCTCGGTGCAGTCGCGCGGCATGTACGACGACACGCAGCGCTACGTCGCCAACGTCCAAGCACTCCGCGCCCGCTTCGGCGGGTAGCCCCCTCCAGGGCTGCGGATCGCCGCGCCGCCGCTTGCCTCACGGCGAGCGGCGGCCGCGCGACGACGCCGCCACCGCTTGCCTCAAGGCGGGCGCGGCCGCGCGAAGCCGCCGCGCCTGGCAAGCCGCAGAGCGACCGGCGGGCCGTGGTCAGGCGGCCGCGGGGACCTGGCGGCGGCGCGCGCCGCCGCCGGGGGCGCGCCGGGTGCGCTTGACCTTGGGCTCGACCAGGTTGCGCAGGAACTCGCCGGTGTAAGAACCCTCGGTCGCGGCGACCTCCTCGGGCGTGCCGGAGGCCATCAGCCGGCCGCCCTCCTCGCCGCCCTCCGGGCCCATGTCGATGATCCGGTCGGCGGTCTTGATGACGTCCAGGTTGTGCTCGATCACCACGACGGAGTTGCCGGCGCCGACGAGCCGCTGGAGCACCTCGAGCAGCCGCTGGATGTCCGAGAAGTGCAGGCCGGTCGTCGGCTCGTCGAGGATGTAGAGCGTGCGGCCGGTCGCCACCTTGGCCAGCTCGGCCGCGAGCTTGACGCGCTGGGCCTCGCCGCCCGAGAGCGTCGTGGCCGGCTGGCCGAGGCGCATGTAGTCCAGCCCCACGTCGTGCAGCGTCTGCAGGCGCCGGTGGATCTTCGGGATGTGGGCGAAGAAGGAGACGGCCTCCTCGATCGGCATCTCGAGCACGTCGGCGATCGTCTTGCCCTTGAAGCGGATGTCCAGCGTCTCCTTGTTGTAGCGCTTGCCGTGGCACTGCTCGCACGGCACGTAGACGTCGGGCAGGAAGTGCATCTCGATCTTGATCTGGCCATCGCCGCGGCAGACCTCGCAGCGCCCGCCCTTGACGTTGAAGGAGAAGCGGCCCGGCTTGTAGCCGCGCGCCCGCGCCTCCTGCGTCCTGGAGAACAGGTCGCGGATCTGGTCGAACAGCCCGATGTAGGTCGCCGGATTCGACCGCGGGGTCCGGCCGATCGGCGACTGGTCGACGGAGATGATCTTGTCCAGGTGCTCGAGCCCGCGGATGCGCTTGTGCGTGCCGGGGCGCATGCGCGCGCGGTTGAGCTTGTTGGCGACCGCCTTGTAGAGCACCTCGTTGATCAGCGTGGACTTGCCCGAGCCGGAGACCCCCGTCACGGTGCAGAACACGCCGAGCGGCACCTGCACGTCGACCGTCTTGAGGTTGTGCTGGGAAGCGCCCTCGATCGACACGTGGGCGCTCGGCTTGCGGCGCTTCGCGGGAAGCTCGATCCGCCGCGTGCCGGCCAGGAACTGGCCCGTCAGCGACTCCGCGACCGCCTCGACCTGCGCGGCCGTGCCCTGGGCCACCACGTAACCGCCGTGCTCGCCGGCGCCCGGGCCCATGTCGACAAGGTGGTCGGCCGCGCGCATCGTGCCCTCGTCGTGCTCGACGACCATCACGGTGTTGCCGAGGTCGCGCAGGCGCTCCAGCGTCGCGATCAGGCGCGCGTTGTCGCGCTGGTGCAGGCCGATCGACGGCTCGTCGAGGATGTAGAGCACGCCGACGAGCGACGAGCCGATCTGCGTCGCCAGCCGGATCCGCTGCGCCTCGCCGCCCGACAGCGTCGCGGCGGCGCGGTCCATCGACAGGTAGCCGACGCCGACGTTGTCCAGGAAGCGCAGCCGCTCGTCGATCTCGCGCAGGATCAGCCGCGCGATCGCCCGGTCCTGGGCCGACAGCTCCAGCGCCTGCAGCCACTCCAGCGAGCGCTGCGCGCTCAGGTGCGTGAACTCGTGGATCGCCATGCCGCCGATCGTCACGGCGCGTGACTCCGGCCGCAGCCGCGCGCCCTTGCACTCCGGGCAGGGCCGCACCGACATGTACTCCTCGATCTTCTCGCGCGACCAGTCGGAGTCCGTCTCCTTGTAGCGGCGCTCGAGGTTCGGCACGATGCCCTCGAAGCTCGTCATGTACGAGCGCTTGCGGCCCATCCGGTTGCGGTAGGAGACGTAGATCCGGTCACCGTTGGTGCCGTGGAGGAAGAAGTCCTGCTGCTCCTCGGTGAGGTCGTGCCACGGGGTGTCGAGGTCCAGCTCGTAGCGCTCGGCGATCGCCTGGGTGATCTGGTCGTAGTAGTTCGACGCCCCGGACGCCCACGGCAGGATCGCCCCCTCGGCGAGCGACAGCGACGGGTCCGGCACCACCAGCTCCGGGTCGATCTCCATCTGGGAGCCGAGGCCCGTGCAGCGCGGGCAGGCGCCGTGCGGCGAGTTGAACGAGAACGAGCGCGGCTCCAGCTCCGGCATCGAGATGCCGCAGTGCAGGCACGCGAAGCGCTCGGAGTACGCCGTCACCACCGGCGCCGAGTCGTCCCGCGGCACCGTCTCGATGTCGATCATGCCCTCGGCCAGCGCGACGGCCGTCTCCACCGAGTCGGCGAGGCGCTTGCGCAGGTCCGGCTTCATCGACAGCCGGTCCACGACGACCGAGATGTCGTGCTTGAACCTCTTGTCGAGCACGATTCGACCACCGGCTTCGCCGGCGGTGCCCGCCTCGAGCAGCCGCAGCTCGCCGTCCACCTTCACGCGCGTGAAGCCCTCGGCGCGCAGCTCCTCCAGCTGCTTGCCGAACTCGCCCTTGCGCCCGCGGACGATCGGGGCGAGCACCATGAAACGGGTGCCCTCCTCCATGGCCATGATCTGGTCGATGATCTGCTCGGCCGACTGGGCCTCGATCGCCCGCCCGCAGTTGAAGCAGTGCGGCTTGCCGACGCGCGCCCACAGCAGCCGCAGGTAGTCGTAGATCTCGGTCACCGTGCCGACCGTCGAGCGCGGGTTGCGCGACGTGGTCTTCTGGTCGATCGAGATGGCCGGCGACAGCCCCTCGATCGAGTCCACGTCCGGCTTGTCCATCTGCCCGAGGAACTGCCGGGCGTAGGCGCTCAGCGACTCGACGTAGCGACGCTGGCCCTCCGCGTAGATCGTGTCGAACGCCAGTGAGGACTTGCCCGAGCCCGACAGGCCGGTGATGACGACCAGCGAGTCACGCGGCAGCTCGACGGTGACGTCCTTGAGGTTGTGCTCGCGGGCGCCCGCGACGACGATGGACTCCTGGCGTGACATGACGACGCCCTCCAGTCTACGCGGCCGCCGGACGGAGAAACCGAACGCGTGTTCGACGTCACGCGGGGCGTGCCCGCACTATGCGGTCGCCAGCAGCCCGGCGTCGTCGAGCTTGGCGCGGAGGTAGCGCAGGAACGGCTCCGCGCTCAGCTCCTCGCCGGTGACCCGGCGCAGCAGCTCGCGCGGGTACGGCTTGCGGCCGTGGCGGTGCACGTTCGCGCGCAGCCACTCGCGCAGCGGCGCGAAGTCGCCGGCCTCGATGCACTCCCAGACGTCGTCGACGTCGACCTCGACGCGCTCCCACAGCTGTGCAGCCATCAGGTTGCCGATGGTGTAGGTCGGGAAGTAGCCGATCAGCCCGGCACCCCAGTGGGTGTCCTGGAGGACGCCCTCGGCGTCGGTGGGCACCTCGAGCCCCAGCAGTCGCTCGACGCCCTCGTTCCAGGCGGCCGGGAGGTCCGCGACCGCCAGCGAGCCCTCCATCAGCGCCAGCTCCAGCTCGAAGCGCAGGACGATGTGGAGGTTGTAGGTCGTCTCGTCGGCCTCGATGCGGATCAGCGACGGCTGGACCGTGTTCACCGCCCGGTAGAGGTGGGTGGGGTCGAGGCCGCCGAACGGATCGGACCCGCTCCCGGAGAGCCGGTCGCGCAGGAGCGG
>Ga0136617_10000808_pt1 | contig 27092 bp, 18 predicted proteins | sample AntDrymUQ3222106_2_FD_129672 | JGI IMG/M metagenome (GOLD analysis project Ga0136617, IMG submission 129672) | Polar desert sand microbial communities from Dry Valleys, Antarctica - metaG UQ322 (21.06) | ecosystem: Environmental > Terrestrial > Soil > Desert | place: Antarctica: Dry Valley...
AAACTCAATCGAGATAAAAAAGGCCGCAGAGGCATTGATACGCCGGATCTCGCGGCACGCTGGCGTCGTGCACTCGTCGATTTGATTCTTCCAGAAGTTAAAGCCGGCCGTGTCCGGCATACGACTCAGGAAGTCAACATACTGCTGGTGAACGAAAAAATCGGCGTCATTGATGGTAATCGGTGTGTTGGTTCCCGGCCGCAGACGTAGAGGCTTTACTCTGATATCTCCGTAAAACAGCTCGGAGGGAAGGCTGGGAACCTCAGTCACTATCCTTAGCGTGGGAGGGCCCTGGGCCAATACACTTAAGCCACTAAGGCTGATAACTAAAACGGCGATGGCGAGTTTCATCTTATTGCTCCTGACAAGATTTAAGCTAAGGGAAAGGGACAAGAGGGTTCGTCTATCATGAGCGTTAGACGCGCCAACAAGGTTTAAAGTCTAACTCCTCGCGCCACAAAGGTCAATAGAAAGCTTCGCCCAGGAACTACTGACTGAAAAAGGTTGAAAACTATCGTCTCTGATGACTGAACCGATGTAAGGTTGTTCTGATAGTCGGAGCAAAAACCACATAAAACATGCGCATTGGACTCGACGGGATACCCCTGACGGCTCTCAAAACCGGCGTTGGGCACTACACTTTTGAACTTGCCTGCGCCCTGGCCGGGGTCGCTCCTGAGAGCAATTTTGAAGTTGTCTACCCATCGAACCTCCCCAAGGTCGCCATTACCGAGCAGGATGACACACCACCACTTCCAGCCAACCTAAGATTCAAGCGGGTCCGGGTTGGCCCATTGGGCAGGTATTGGTGGTCCACGGGTTTGCCCCGCTACGTTCGCAGCAGCGGCATGGAACTCTTTCACGGAACTAATTACGACGTGCCTCCCTGGCGGCAGTGCGTGACGGTGCTCACAATCCACGACCTCTCGCTACTAATCCACCCCGAGACCCACGAAAGGCGTCGGGTCAATCGTTCCCGCCGCCGTCTCCCGCTGATGGCCCGGGCAGCCAGCGTAGTAATCGTCCCCACTGAGAGTGTGCGCGGCGAAGTCTGCGAGTACCTTGGGCTTTCTGCCGAGAAGGTCTTCGCGGTCCCAGAAGCAGCACGCGCTTATTTTACGCCCATCGAGTTGGAAGCTACGGAAGAGGTGCGCCGACGGCTGGGCATAGGAGCCGACTTTCTACTGACGGTGGGAACAATTGAGCCGCGCAAAAATTTGCAAACGCTCGTCAAGGCTTTCGAGGCAGTTACACATGCGCGACCACTTAGCACACTGCAACTCGTCGTCGCCGGAAGCCGCGGCTGGCTGATTGAACCCCTGCTGGAAGCAGTGGAAAAATCGCCATTTCGAGACCGCATCATCCTTACCGAATATCTTAACGACCAAGCGCTGCGGGCTCTCTATTCTTCGTGTCGCGCGTTTGTCTATCCTTCCATTTACGAAGGGTTCGGCCTGCCACCACTTGAAGCGATGGCATGCGGAGCGCCTGTTATCACAAGCCGCATTCCAGCCCTCGAAGAAACAACGGGAGGTGCGGCAATCCTCGTAGAACCGACGAACGTTCAGTCGCTTGCAGGTGCTCTTGCCGACCTACTCGACAGTGATGACCTTCGTTCCAGACTTTCCGCTCTGGGGCGAAGCCGCGCCGCGGAGTTCACCTGGGAGCGTACTGCGCGTCTCACGCTCGACGTTTACGAGAAAGCCAAAGCGAGACGGGAGTAGCACCATGGCCGAATGCCGATTGCCGATTGGAATAAGGCAGGTCGGCCAGGTTACTGCGATGGTGAGACTGTGGTTTTCCATCATTGGTGCTCTAGGAGTCATGGTCTGAAGTCAACGTCGGGGTAGGAAGTCGGGACCAAGAAGAAGAAATCGGCAATTGCAGTGCCCTGCGGGCTACTGCCCCGACTCATTCGTTCATGCGGTAGAGGTAGATGGAGCCGCCGAAGACTGCTTCGGGAGTGCGATTGCGGTAATCGATGAAAAAATTTCGCTGCTGCTCTTTAGTTTCGCGCCCGCTGCCTTCGCTCCAGCCCGGCACTGTTGAGCCGTTCAGAAAGCTCGCGCCTAGCGCGACGTAGCGCGTCTCCGGCAGAGGGGCCCCCGGAGGAGACAGCAGGTCAATGTACGACACCCCATATAGTGGCAGCAGCACCGATCCACCAAGGAAGGAGGCGCGCACACGGGTCTCACCGCGCTCCTTCAAATACCCGGCCAGCGCTCCTGCATCATCGCCCCACTCAACATTTGAGTCGGAAAGGTACTCCCACGCAGGCCGACCGGACGCGAACTGATTCATATAAGGGATATAGTGCGGGTAGGCACGCACAGCTTCCGCGGCGCAAGCCGCCATGACGATGACCACTAGCGCGACGGCGAGTCGGTGGTTTCGCCGCGTGCGTAGCAAGCGGTCCAGCAACGCGCCCCCAAGGATGAAAAGAAAAGGGAAAACGGGGAGCAAATGCCGAACGCCTATGTTGATGCTGGCGAACATTGCCATCACCGCATAAATCCCAACCGGCGCAAGCAGTATCAGGAATCTTACCTCCCGTCGGATCGCGCCAAACGCTGCCCAGGCGAGCGAGACCAGGGTGATCAGGAGAAAAGGAATCGTCGTCTTCAGCGCAAAAGCGACTGGGAAGTAATACCACCAACCGTGATCGCTATAAGCACCAAGCAGGAAGGCCGAGTGACCGAGTTCGTTGTGCATAAAGGTGCGGTACACGCCGTATAAAAAGTAAGGTGGAGCAAATAGGGACGAGGGTTTCAAAGCCGACAGCAGCAAGGTCGAACGCGCTTGATCATTGCGCACGAGAGCCTCAATGTCGGCGGCTATCAAGGGTTGGTGAAGAAAAAAGTAAGCCGCTTTCAGCATCAACAGCGTGAAGAACGCGGAGAACAAGAAGTGCACCAGGAGCTGACGTCTATCAGTGCCCGATGGTGGGCGAAGCACGAAGAAGCAAAAGGACACCAGCAGCACGGGCACAAGAATCACCATCGAGTACTTAGCGACAAGCGCAAGACCGCATGCTAGTCCGAGCCACCACGCTCGCCGCAGAGTAGGCGTCGAGCCGTACAGATAAAGCGCGAAGAAAAAAAGCAAATAAGCGAAGGCGACATGAATGTCCTTTACGACTCTGCCATGGGCCAGAATAGTGGGCTCAAAGCTGAAAAGGGCGACGGCCAGCACGGCGGCGCGGACGTTGAATAAGTGTCGTGCAAAAATGAAAACAAGGGCGCCGAGCAGGACGGTCAGGATTACCATGGGCACTCGCGCCCAGAAAAAGACGCTTTCAAAATGCTGCCGGTTCGTGGTCCAAAAGCGGTTAGCCGCAATTAGCGTTTGATCGGCCGAAGGTTCACGGCTCAGGTCAGCCAATTCTGGAGTTTTTAGCGGCAGGAATACCAGGGGCAGCCCGGCCAATAGTTTTGAGAGCGGCGGGTGATCAGGCTCAATGTAGAATGTCCGCGAATTCAGATAATAGTAGCCGGAGGGAATGATCAGAGTTTCGTCAATCGTGATGTTCTTGCGCGCCATGACGCTCAGGAGGTTAAAGCCCATCAGCAAGAGTAGCGCGCCGCAGGCGACCTCAGCCCACCTTCGTCGGAGGACGTGCCTCCAGCCCTGAGAAAGATTAGTCGTCATTCGCGTATGCGGTAGAGGTAGATGGAGCCGCCGAAGACGATCTCGGGCTGTCGGTCTCGATAGCGCGCAAAAAAGTTAGTGCGCTTTTCGGTTGTCTCACGGCCGTCGACGCCACCGGGCACCGTCGAGCCATTAAGAAAACTTGCGCCGATGGCGACATAACGCGTGTCGGGCATCGCACCAGCCGGCAACGACAATAGATCGACGTACTCCACGTCGTACTGCGTAAGCGTACTCCAACCGGCAGACAAGACTGCGGTCACCCGAGTCTCGCCGCGAGCTTTGAGATAGGTGGCGAGTTCGCCCATGTCATCTCCCCATTCAACGTTCGAGTCCGAAAGGTAGCGCCAGCCCGGTTGCCTGCCAGCGAGTTGATTAGTGTAAGGGATATAGTCCGGGAATGAGTGCACCGCTTCATAAGCCATCCAGCCAAGAATTAAAGCCGTGAGCAGGAACACTGCCCTGCGGGCGCGCTCGACTCGAAACAGCCTGTCCAGCAGGGCACCTGAAGCGATAAACAAAAATGGATAGGCAGGCAGGAGGTGACGAATGCCGATGTTTATATGACTAGTCAGTGAAATCGCAAGATAGATGCCAAACGGCACCAGAACGAACGCGAAGACACGCTCGCGCCTCTTGAACAGTCTATAGAGTGACCAAACAAGGGCTGCAATCGAAAGGAGCAGGAAGGGAATCGTGGTCTTCAGAGCGAAGGCAACGGGGAAGTAGTACCACCAACCCAGGTCGTTGTGTGCGCCGAGCAGTGATGCCGAGTGCCCGTACTGATTGTGGATAACTATGTTGTAAAGACCAAACAGGAAATATGTAGGCACGAGCTTGGAGACTACGGCGAGTCCCTTCATTAAACGACCAAAGAGAGGCTCAGACATCATCTTCACCCATCGCACGTCCGACGCTTCCAGTGCGGGACTCTGAAAGTTGTACACGGCGTTGACCAGGAACAGGACGACACCCACCACGAGCACCGCGTGCAGAAGAAGCTGCTTTCTTTCCTGACCCAGCCACTTATGGAGTGCGCCGGCAGAGCGAAGCGATCCGGGGTCGCCAGGGGAGCAGCTCCGCTGGGGTGAAGACGACGGTGCTTGGGATACCCAGAATAGTGCGACCGCTGCCAGCGCGAGGACAGGCCCGATCACAATCATCGAAAACTTTGTAACCAGCGCGATACCGCAAGCGAGTCCCAGCAAAAGTGCGCGTTTTACAGACGGAGCGTTACCGTACGAGTGCAGGGCGAAGAAGAAGAGCAAGTAGGCGAGCGCAGCGGGAACATCTGTATGGACCACGCGTCCATGGGCCAGCACGGTGGGTTCGAAGACATAGAGTCCCACGGCGAAGAGCCCCGCTGTCTCACCGAAGAGTTTTCGCGAGTAAATGAAGATCAGAGCACCGAGCGTGAGAGTCAGTGGGACCATCATCGCCCGCGTCCAGAAAGTGATGGAGCCGAACCGGGCGCGATTGGCCTGCCAGAAACGCTGGTGGAATCCCCACGTGCGCTCCATAAAGCCTTCATGCCGAGCGTCTAATGCAGAGGGTTCCTCAGGCTGGATGAAAAGGAGCGGCAGCACGGCCCACATCTTTATCAGTGGTGGGTGCTCATTGTTGAGATGGAAGTCTCCAGCGACTAGATGATAGTATCCCGCCGGAATGTGAACGATTTCATCGTTGGTGATGCTCTTGCGCGAAATCGCCGCGAAGAGATTTATGGCCATTAAGAGCAGGAGACAGGCGCACACCACTTCAGCCCGGTGCGCGAGGACGAACTGCTTGAACATTTCGAGCCCGCGCCTGGGCGCCACGTCAGTCCTACTTTCGCCCGCTACTCGTACCTGACCTTTTAATGAACGGTCCATTCAACCTTCGCCTGAGGATAAAGACTGAATACGTTGCGGCGCTGGCAGTTACACTGGCGCCCATTGTCTATTTCTTGCCGGCCGTCTTAAACCGCAAGGTGCTGTGCCCTTACGACGGCCTTATTCAGAACGTACCCCTTCGCGTGGCTGCGGCAAATATCCTGCACACCGGCTATCTTCCATTGTGGAACCCGTACTATTTTAGCGGAACACCGTTGCTCGCTTCATCACAGGCCGGAGTTCTGTTCCCTCTCAACTGGTACTACCTACTTTTCTCACCCACCATCGCTACAAATTTGATGGTGATCTCAACCTATATGTTAGCGGCGCTGGGTGCCTATTTGTACTCTCGTCGTTCCGGCGCGTCGATCGCTGGCGCTGTGGTAACCAGTATCGTCTGGCAATGCTGCGGTTTCCTCGTAGGACAGCTCAGCCACATCAACATAGTTCAGACGGCCGCGATGCTTCCATGGGTGCTTTGGGCGGTTGAAGCATACGCCGGCAGCGGTAGTCGCGCACGCGGCGCCTTGCTGGCCCTGCTCGTCTCACTTCAGGCATTTGTCGGTCATCAACAGACTTTTGCGTATTCGTTGATATTGGTTGCGGCATATGCTGTGGTAATCACGCTTGCCAACATTCAATCGGGGTCCCCCGGCGGACAGCGAACTTGGGGTGGTGGAGCTCGGAAGCGTTACCTCTGGTCGCTGGCCTATGTTTCGGCTGGTGGATTATTGGCCGCGGTGCAAATCGTACCGACCTTCGAGTTGCTTCGCAACAGCCAACGCTCCGAAGTCACTTACGAATTCTTTACTTCATTTTCGATGCCTCGCCGGTTTTTGTCGGCCTTCTTTGCGCCGTACATCATGGGTGGTGGCGACGGGAGATTGTTCCGCGCACCCTACTTTGGCGAACCGTTCTACACGGAGTTCGTCGGCTATGCCGGCTTACTGGCGATGATGCTGGCGCTTGTCGCCCTGCTGGTCCAACCGGACACGAGAACCAAGTTCTGGGCGGGTACGGTGCTTGTGTGCGCACTGCTCGCGTTTGGCGCTCGAGCACCCCTGCACTTGTATTGGTTGGTATATTATGTGCCGGTTCTGAATCTTTTCCGGGTCCCGGCACGTCACCTGATGGAAGTGGACTTCGCGATTGCAGTGCTGGCGGGTCGAGGGTTTACCGCGTTGGCGGGAGCCCGCGGCTACAAACGGTTTCTGCGGCGCGCCGCCATCGCCGCCAGCGTCGTCGTAGTACTAACTTGTCTAATGGTGACCTGGTTGCGGCCCGAAAAATTCCTCTTGGCACGTAGTGCGCCGGTGACATTACTACGCGCGCCGGAGTTGTTCCTGCCGGTTCTCTTCGCGGCCCTGAGCGCATGGGCCATATGGGTTTTCGCGCGGCGACGACGCGGCAGTACAGCACTGTTGCTCGCAGTCCTCACGGTGGATCTCATCATCTGGGGACATTCGAGCGGATGGTACGCGTCGAGTCCTACGGCAGACGAAGAATTTTGGAGTGTGCCGGAGACCGTTCAATTTCTGCGTCGTACGGCTCCGCAGGATCCAGCCGAGTATAGAATTCTGACTGCACCACACGCATTTGATCCGGCGACACCTCCGGTCCCACCTTCGGTCTCGCATTCGACTAATTGGGTGCTCTGGACGCAGCCGGACGTTTATATGATGCACGGCATTCACAACGCCGCCGGCTATGATGGTTTAGGATTAGAGCGTTACAGCCGGCTCGCGGGGCAAATGAAAGTCTGGGGTGAATTAACTGATCCTGAGACGACGCTACGCGGCCCCAGCCGCGAGATAGATCTGCTAAACGTCCGTTATTTGATTTCGATGCGCAAGCAGTCTGGCAACGACCAAGCCGAGGCTGCTCCCCCTCCTGGCAATGATTTCGACGCCGCGACTGACCGATACAATGGTTTGATGTTTGCCAAGAGCGATCTTGGTCTGCCCGGTATAGGTGCTGGTAAGCGAGTGCGTTTCGTTGTCAAACCAATGGCAGCGGATCGGGTGGCGCTGGTGACTAACCTGGCATGGTCAGACAACGTTCCCGACCAGACGATCGTTGGCCGTTTGCGCGTATTAGCAATAGACGGCCGTGCTTTCGAGTTTCCATTACGCGCGGGTGTAGACACTGCGGAGTGGTCCCACAGTCGCCCGGACACTCGCGCTCGCATTAAGCACAAACTTCCCTCGGTGGCCACTAGTTACACGGTCAACGATGCGAAAGGTAACTACCAGGCGCATACATATGTCACCTCTTTTAAGCTTCCTGAAGAGATCACTGTCACAGGTGGTGAAATTGAGGTTGAGGCCGGAACTCGCTGGCCGGATCTCCTCCTGAGCGTTTTTCGCTTATCGCTGGTGGATGCGGATCAGGACAAAAGCTACCCGCTGCGACGCGAGTGGATGCGTATTGATGGTCCATCCGCACATGCGGAAGCCCAACCAATCGGCAAACCGAAAAGCGATCGATGGGAGCTTCTTACGCAAACCTCGAACGTCGATATCTACGAGAATGCGCGGTACCTGCCACGCGCCTGGCTGGCATCAGAGTCCATGGTTCTGGATGATGGCGCGACGCTCGAAGTCGTGCGCACGGGTAAGCTGCCTGATGGGTCAGTTTGGGATCCGGTGCGCACCGCCCTCGTCGAGGCGAAGCCGTCGGCGGCCATGGTACCCACGGCGCAAGACGCGCGGGCAGAAATAATTACGTACGAACCAAATCGAGTTAAGGTGACGTCCTACTTTAGCGGAACGTCAATTCTCGTTTTGAGCGAAAATTATTACCCCGGTTGGAGTGCTTACGTCGATGGACGAGCAACTGAGACCTTGCGGGTGAATTACAACCTGCGCGGCGTTGAACTTGGCCCTGGTGCTCACCAGATCGAGTTCCTCTACCGCCCGAAGTCTGCGCTTATCGGGTTCTTCATCTCACTTCTCACGCTGGCAGTGGTCTTGTTCCAAGGATTACGCGGTTTTGTCATGTAGCGACCCGGTCTCAACTGGGAGCATACTACCCGGTCGCTACCGCTTACGGTGCTGACAAGTATTCTTTACTGGCCTTGTCAGAACGGGGATAGCGACCCGGTTGCAACAGAGGGGCATACATAAGCTGGACGCGTGCTACTTATGCAGGATCCTATCGCGGCGGAGTCGGGAAACAGTCTAATTATGATGGCGAAACCGCGGCATATCGATAGCCTAAGTGACTGTTTTTTCTATCACACTATGGAGTTGCCCGGCTGTGGCGAAGTGCGCGGACAATGGGATTTGCGTGGCAGATTCGACGATTATGTCGGTGGAGTGAACCTCAGTGGGAAAAAAGTGCTCGACGTGGGGACTGCGACCGGCTTCCTCAGTTTCGAAGCCGAGAAAAGACGTGCGGCCCGAGTAGTCTCCTTCGATATGAGCGATCCAAAGCAGTTTCGGTGTCTCCCTTTTAAAGACAAGCTTTATTACCGCGATCCCGAGCGTTGGGCCGAACAATTCGGAGCTGAAATCGAAAAGTGGAAGAATGCCTACTGGCTCTGCCACAGATTGTTGGAGTCGAAGGCAGAGGTTTTTTACGGGAGTATCTACGACCTACCGGAGGCGCTTGGCGAGTTTGACGTGGCGATTGTCGGGGCCGTGTTGGAACACTTGAGCGATCCGATCAGCGCGTTGGCCTCAATCACACGTCTTACCAAAAAGACCGTGGTTGTGATTACACCATTGCTGGAAATCGATGAGCGGATTGCCCGGTTGCATGGATCTGCAAATCACCCGGAAAACGATTTCACATGGTGGATCTATTCGGTCGGCACCTATCGCGAGATCTTCAAGATGCTCGGCTTTAGCATCGCGCACATCACCGACTCGCAGTACTACTATCACTACGGAGATCGCCTCGAGAAAAGGTCTACGATCGTGGCTGTCCGCGACTAATGCTGGTTGAAAAGGCCACAAACCGATCCACGAAACTACACGAACTAACACGAAATCGTACCAGTGGTTTTTCTGGTTGATGGAGGCAACGCATACCTCACGCCCTATTCCTTTACGACAAGTTCATGTCTTAGCGTCGCCGAGCTGAAGTCCTCGAACCAGGCAACATACTCGGAAACCATGTCGAATTCGACGATGTACCGGCCCGGCTCCTGAGGCGCTCGCAAAATAATGCCTATCACTGCCTCGGCCCCCGGTTCCAGGTCCTGGGGTAAGTTGGCGCGCCCGTAATCCCAGGAGATCTCTTCGTCGTTTGCGTGCATCAGGTGAGCGCCAAGATGAATGGCCCCCTTGTCGGACGGGCCTTCACCCTGCGCGGGCCATCGCGTCAGTCCGGAGTTTTTAACTCGCAGGGTAAATGATAGCTCCTCTTCCGGTTGGCAGGACGGCGCGCCGGCTTCGAGCGAGAGGGCAGCGAGGTAATGCAGGCGCGCGCCTTGTTCGGAGCCGTCCGCGGTTTTCTGACAGATCAGTACGGCCCGTTCGTTTTTGACCTCAATAACCTCGATGCTGTCAAAGCCGGTGTTTCTCAACAGTGCTTGAAGTGCCTCGACGCTCGGCAGGAACCAGTTAAAGACCTGCTCTTTCGCGTCCCGCGGGTTTTCGACGAGGGCGAGCGGATGCAGACGCATCTGGTCTTCACCAAGCGGATGTGAGAATGATGCCGGTGCCCGCTCCGGCGGCATGATCGCCGTCTCGATAATCAGCGTTTCCCGCGTTACGTTGTAAAGATTTTCCAGCGCCAGCACTAAGTGCTTGAGGTGATAGATCAGGCCGAGAGCTAGAGTAATGTCGAACTGCCCCATCCTTCGTTGGTCCAGTTCATAAACATTCATCCGGCGAAACTCCAGATCCAAGCCCAGCACCTTGCGCACGAAGACAGCCTGCCGGATGTGGTGGCGCTGACCGTCCACTCCGAGTACGTGCGCGGCGCCGCGCCGCTTTGCCTCGAAGGAATAGAATCCAGCGTTGCAGCCCACGTCCAATAGCGATTTGCCGTGTAAGTCTCGAGGAAGGCATTGTTGGATAACTTGCCAGGGTTCGTGCGGATGGTCCACAGGCTCGCCCATCACGCTCAAAGTCTTGGTCGTGATGCCGCCACCCAGGTCAATCGAGTGGAACCAGGGCTCGAGGCTCTTTAGTTCTGCGAGAATCTCTTTTCTCGTCATCATTGGTTCAAAGGGCCCGTTATGGCCGAGCGGTACGAGTGTGTGAAAACAAAAAAGGGCTTACGGTAATTTGCAGGTAAGGAAGGCGGACGCTGTCCCCGCTCTTACGAAGAACAGATGAATCCTTGGATTACCAACTCAATCATTCTCACCTTCTAAAGGAGCTTCCTCACACGGCTGGCAATGGGTCGAACCTCAATCTCCCGGGCGCTGCTGAATGGCTCTCAAGCCTGAGGCGTGGACAGGGTCCGCGTTCCTTACCCGCAAATTACCCCCGTCCTTTTTAGTTTTCACGCAGTCTCTACCGCCGCCAGCTCTATGTTAGTGCTTACACTAAGCTCAGATGTGTTCGCTCTCGTTTTCACTACCCCACCTCGAAACGAAGCACGAAAGGCTCTGACCCATGCTGCTCAAACCAGCAGACGTGCTGGTCGACGAGGTCAACTTTGAGCGTGTAAGAACCGGGAAGTCGCGGCGCCGCATAGTCGATCCTGATATTTACCGTTTCACCGGGGGCAACGGCCGAGGGGAGCCGTGGCTCGCCGTGGAACTCGCCGACCAGCGTGCCTGCATCACCAAAGATTCGGACAGCAGGCATCACGATTCCCGCGCGAACGGTCTGCCCGGCGAGCCAGAGCGTATCCCCAGTATTTTGGACGGCGAGTAGGATCGTCAGCGGTGCGCTGGGAGCGATCTGTTTGGGTGGAGTTGAGCGCAAAGAAAACCGCGCACGCAAAAGGCCTGGGCTGCGGCTGTCGGGCACTGTCGAGCCAAACGCGCCCTCGCAGACTTTTTTGCAAGTCAGGTAATGATAATGCGTCGCGAGCGTGGTGAGCGGCAGACGATCGCCTTCCAGCATCTCGCGTTCGAAGAGGCCGTTGACACTGATGTAGTCACCGACCACGGCAAAACCGTGTTCGTCGAGCAGCGAGCGCAAGTACTCGCCGCTAAAAGGCGATTCAAGCGTTCCGTACTGGCGCATTACGTCGCATAACTCAACTTCCGTTGCGGAGCCGGCGGCGGGTTTCTGGCCTTCCAGAATAAAAAGCAATCCACCAATATTCAGCATCGCCGCGAGGTGGGAGAAGACTGCCGACTCATCTTCCAGGTGGTGCAGCGAGTCATAGCAAATAATGGCGTCAAACTTTTCCGGGAGTGGAGCTGTCTCCACGTCGTGCTTGAGAAAACGACAATGTAGCGACGTCTCGTGGTCCACATTGTAAGGAACGCGCTCGAAGCGCTCGCGGGCCATCTGAATGAGATCATCACTGATATCAATCCCCAGGACCTTGTAGCCAAGTCGGGAGAAATATTCGCTGAGCCATCCTGACCCGCATCCAACATCCAGAAGGCTTCCGCCCGCAGGCAAAGCCAGCGCGACGGCGATGTTGGCGAAGTCGCAGAAATGACGGTGCGTTTCCGCATCCATGCCGTCTCCGAGGTGCTTCACAGGCTTGTTTTTAAGGTTATAGAATGGCTTTGTTCTTAGGTAATAGCTGCGCTCCGCGTCGAGCTTGCTCGGATACTCGATAGCTGCGCGTTTGTAATCAATACCTTCAATTCTTGGTAGGCGTCCGACGGAGTCCCGGCTCGATTGCGCGCCCGCATGACCATTGCCAGTGATATGCGTATCGGACGCATCGCCTGGAGGGTCAGCTATGTCGCCGGTTTGGAGAATCGTAGTTGGGGTTGCCGCGAACTCCTGGGCCGGTACCAGCAGGGCCACCTCCGAGGCGATGCCACGCAGAAGCACTTCGTCGTTTGCCCGCATCCCGAGCAACGACACTTCATCTGAGACCTTCTTGATAAGTTGTCGGCGCGAGCGATTCGCAATTACCTCACGGATGAAGTCCACATAACGCGACGCGTTCTGTTGACCATCATGTTCCGAGAGCACGTAACGGCGCGCGTTAGCGCCGATGCGCAGGCGGAATTGCGTATCCTCGATCAGCTTGCGCAAGTAAGCCTGGAGCAGTGCATCGGTGTAGTGGTCATGGTCGATCTTGACCACTGCGTCGTTAGGCAACTCAGCATAAGCTCCTACGTTGGAGACAATTGCCGGCACGCTCGCCGTCATGATTCGATAAAGGCTGGCGGAGGTTTCGCCGACGGTGCGCTGGCGAAGATTAATGGCGATGTCGGTCTCCGAGATGTAGCGCTCAAACTCGGCGAGCGTGACATGGCCCGTAATCTTCACGCGGTCGGACATGCCGCAGTCGCTAATTATTGCGCGCACATCAAAGTAAGAGTTTTCCGCGCCGACGAGGGTGAATTTGAAGTCGTACTCGTCGCGCAAGCGCGCGAGGGCGCGTAGCGTAAGCTCAATACCTTTATCCGGAGTTACCAGGCCGAAAGAAGCGATCGACACGCCGCGAGGTTGTCCGTTGAAGTCTTTGACGGCCGATTCTGTTTTGCCGACCCTGTCAGCGTGTATGTCGGCGACGGGCATCGGAATGCGCGCGAGAGGAATGCCCGGATCCAGGCGTTCAAATCGCGCGCGGCTCCATTGGGAGTGGACAATGATGCCTTCTGCGGCAGCGGCCGTGCGGCAATTAAGTGGAAAACTGAGGGGTGCCGCGACCTGCGGGGGCACGCTCCCGCGCACCAGATGTTCCTCGGCTCTGATGCGCTCACTTTTCCCGTGACAGGCAGCGACCTCGGCCAAATAAAGGTCAATATCTCCTCGTTCGCGCGCCAGGCCCAGAAAGAAATCCTGCAGAGCGAAATCATGAAAAACTACGACGCCGGACTGCCTACGCATGGTGTCGAAAATGCCGGCATGGTAGCGATGATCGTTTCCCATGTGGTAGATGACCGCGTCATAGTCTTGGAGGCGATCGAGAACGGATGGGTCGCGATGATAGTCGAAGCACCTGAACTGAGTCGCGATCTTCGCGTTACTCGGGCGGAAGCCGTCCACGAAAAGATCTACCTCAGCATAGGCTGCGAGGTAAGGCAGGAGCTCCTCGCTGTAGTCAGAAATGCCGGAGGGCTGCGGATTGAGTGGACTGAAATACGCCAGTTTCATAAGAAGTCGTAAATCGTGAATCGCTAGGCCATGCACTCTAAGAAAGTACGAAACTGAAATAGGCGGCGAATAATGCCGTCATTAAACTCAGCAGGGCCACCGACACAGTGCGAATTAATTCATCAACTCGTCGTCGCTCGCCGAGGGCAGCCAACACAATGTACATGGGAAATAATACCATTGCGTAGCGGGCCTGCGATTGGAGCATAATCGACGAGAGCGTCATCAGGATCGACCCGAGCGTGTACCCGCCGAACGCCCAACGCCTATCCCTTAGCAGCACCACGCCGCAACTGAGAGCCAGCACCGCAGCCGTGAAGTTCATAACGCGGAAGTCCCACTGATTGGTGAGCTGCAGCGGGTCGCGCAGGAAGTCCCAAAGCGGGACCAGGAAGATCGACATGCTTCGACCCCACACCACCATCACGTCCTTGAATGCGAAGGCGTTGCCGGTGATCGTTTGCAGGTAGGTCATGAACGAGAGAAGCCCTACCGGGATCAGGCCCAAACTCAGAACTTCCCTGCGCCGCCAGTGCCGCCCGCGAGTCTGCCAGTAAAAAGCGACGAGCGCAGGCAGAAGGAGCACGCCCGTGAAGCGCGTGGTCGAGGCCAGTGCACCGCAAAGGCCAGCCGCCAACCAACGCCCCCGCCCCGCACTGTCAAGACTCGCCGCCGTCAGGAGCAGGAATAGCGATTCCGGTGTCGGCAGCGAGTAAAAATAGGAGGTTGGGAAAAAGGCGAGGTAGAAAAGCGCGCGGCTGGCAATCCTCTCCTCGTAGCCGAAAGCGAGCGCCGACCGGTGCACGAAGAAGAGGGCAACCAGGAAGAAGAGGTGCGAGAGCAGCATCCCAGTGACTGGCCACTCGCTGGTTACATTCCAAGCCAAGCGCCAGAGAAGGGGGAAGAGCGGGAAGAAGCCCCAGTTGTAGTGCTTGTCTGTCTTGAAGGCAGTCTTATGATATCCCTCTCTGGCGATGCCGGCGTACCAGTTCACGTCGGCCTTCATCACGGTTTCTCGGAGATTGCGCGCGATAGTAATCTTCCGGAGCGACAGGTTAACCTGGCGGGGCTCCCCGACCCCACCCGATGTGGCGAGGTTTATCTGCCCGCCGACGATCAGGATGGTAAGGACGATGACGCGGGAAAACGTGAAGGTAAATATTGCCGCGCGGATGCTGCGGTTGCCTGCAATGCGACTCCACAGGGCACGCGCGCGGGCGCCTTTCCCGCCGTGCCAGAAACTAAGTCGGGCAGCAGGCGCGGCGTCTTCGTCGGATACTTCAGTGGAAGCAGGGGGTGCTGGTGTCTCCATCATGGTTCGAAGTCTCGTGAGATGCCACAAACCTTGGGTCTACACCACGCGCATGTTTACCTTTGCGGGCTGCGAACCGCGTTCGCGGAAAAAGTTTACTTGCTCCTGCACCATATCCAGTTCCAGCACGTACTCGCCGGGATCTCTTGGCGCCGTCACTGTGATCGTGAGAGTTACTTCCTCGCCCGGCCGGATATCGTGCGGCAAGCTCACCCCGCCATCGAGATCGTTGACGACCTCTTCGGCGGGACCCTTGAGCCACCGGTCACGGAGAGTGATGGCATAACGTGCATCATCCTCTCCGAGGGCGGGCCAGACGCTCGTGCTGATGTTCTTGACTCGCGCACTAATGATGGCCACTTGCCCTGCTCTGAGTTTTGCCGGTGCATCTGCAACGACAATAGACGCCTTAAACCCCTCCCCCGGCAAAGCGGAGCTAATACGTGTGGTCCCGTTCGTGGAAGCGGACCTCCTGGAATCATTTGAACTAATTTGAGAATTTCTCGAGTCGCATCCAGTTGCAGAAAAAACTAAAGGGAAGGCAAGCGCTGCGGCTAGGGGTCCAAGTTTCATAGCAATTCCTTTGACCTATTTATTATCGAGGCAGTGTCTGACTTTCGCCATGCGGTGGCAAGGAGAGCGTTAGCAAAACCATTTTGAGCTTCCTCCGTCCGGAGTACATCGGTATCTGCACGGGCAGCGTATCAACGATCTCAAGCTTCCAGCGCGCCAGCTTGTTGCGGCAGGAGTTCAACTCGCTTTCCAGACATAGCGAGGCGATTCTTAGATTTCCGCCGTAGCGGAGCGCGCGCGCAAATCTGTCCCTACCTGGGGCGCTATCGAAGTAGTTGTCGACATAAGCGCAAAGGATCGGGGCATGGCTTGTAAGCAGCGACTGGACGCCGCTTGTAAGCATCCCGCTTTCAATCCACATTCCGACGTTCGTAAGCGGTTGTCTTTCGGCAGGCATCAGAAATTTTGCCAGGTCGTAATCCCGCAGGATGTAGCGGGCTTCCTGCCTGTAGCCAATCGGATCTTGAAAGAACGTCGGTCGCATGCTCCACTCGTTGCGGGCTATGTATGGTATCGCGGAGAGGCATTGTGCGAGCAGGACGCAAAGCAACAAGTTGGCCAGTCCCGCCTTAAGTAGCCGCGCTCTCTGAGTCTGTTGTTTGTTCGTGGCGAAGAGTGATGCGACGAGACCTAACAGTGTTACGCCGCCGAGCATCTCCACGAAAACAGCGTAGCGCGCATAGCCTGTCAACATAGCCGCCCAGAGAAGCGTTCCACTAAAGGCCACAAAGCCCAGGAGACGAAGGCGGCGATCGAGGTTGGGCCACGCGAGTACCAGGATGGCAACTATGAAAACAATGGAAATTCTCCCGGAGTACACCGCTAGCTCGCCAAACCTTTCTGGCTTCAGAGTGACACGCAAAGGCCAAATGATCGTTTCCCACCACCCGTGTGGTCCCCATCTTCCATCTCCGAGATTTGAATTTGGCCAGAAGGGCGAATGGAAGATTCTATTGAAAAAAGGGAACACGGGGTTTCCTGTGTCACGCCAGATGTAGATGCTGTAAGGCAAGAGCGGGAGCGCAGAACCAATGACAAGCCAGGCCGCGGCGCGCGCGAGTCTTAAATTGACGGGTTTCCGTCTCCAGAGTGCGTAAAAGTAGACCAGGATTATCGGAATGCAATAGGCAAGGTTCAATAACTTCAGTGCGATGCTTGCGCCCAGATATAGGCCCAGCCGGATACCGGAGCCGTGCGTATTCTCACTCGGGTCGGGTTGCAAAGCTATTTGCGTTGCCAGCAGCAGAAGTGGAATCGCCAACAAGTCAACCATGTAGTTGTTGACCAGAAAGAGCGCATGTTCTGTCCAGAGGATGAGTAACACGCCAGCGCTTCGCAACCATCTATCGCCGACGTAAGGGCGAATGAATTTTTCCAGAATGGTTCCCACCCAGAGAAGAACCAGGAGATTGGTGATTGTGCCAAGGCGATAGCCCAACAGATGGCGACCAATGCCGAGTAGCATGTCGGGCGCCGGGTTGAGCGGATAGTACGCGGGAAAAAAGTCCCCGTCTCGAAATGGCCAGCCGCTGAGCCCCCTCTCAGCATTTACGAGCCTGTAGTTGAGCACGTCAAAGCTCGTATCCGGTAGGGCGGCGCGCATCGCGAAAATAAGAAGCAGGGGAAGTGCCACGACAAGCCAGAACTGTCGTGGCGTTTTTTGATCATCGAATTCTTTCTTTGTGAGATGCAGGAGCCAAAGCACCACGGTCAACGCACCTGTCAGTACCCAGGCTATGACCTGATTGTCAATCAACCAGAGAAACTGGCGAACAAACGCCGCAATGTACAAGAGCACCACAAAGTCGCCAAACTCAACTTTGTGACCAACCGTCAGTACCGCCTGAGGCGCTGCCCGCCAGATTGCGCTGGAGGATGCCTTAGCATTCGCACTTATGTGAACCGTGCTGGTCAATCGATAGAGAGCGGTTGCAGTCGAAGATGTTGCTGAGCGTCAAAACGCTAACATTTTTGCTCGCAAAGTCCAATCTGTTCGTTGCGAATGAAACTGTGGTCGCTTGATTCCAAGCCGTCCCCGTGATCGAGCAGCCGAGGCCCCATTGATATGCATAGCACCGAGGACATCACTCTTCACTTCTGCACGTACGCGCGAAACGAGGCGCGCTCAAGAATCATCTGGCAGTCGCTGCAAGGCCATTCTGTGCTTATGACGAGCGCGCCTGGTGGTGGTCGCTGCTCTTTTGGCAAGACGATGAACTGGCCCGTCTCCATTCCGCCGAGCGTCGCATACCAGTAAGCGTGCACGTAACCTGGAGCGCCATGGTTGTCAATTAGATAGATCGGCCGATTGGAGATGCGAATCGCGGTTTGGAAGACTTCCCGATAGAACGTATCGAAGTTGTGCCATCGTTGTGGCGACGCACGGTGAAATTGCCAGCGAAAGACAGCGCCCTGCACGAGTATGCAAACAAGAAGTAGAGCAAATATCGCCCGGCCCAATCGAGACTTGGCTTCAAGCAGCCACGCCAGTGCAGGCACCATCAGGAGCAAAAGAAAGATAGGAAGCGCGACCAACCGCAATGTGTGGAAGTGGTCTATCGTCAGCGAAGAAGGGATGGGAGCAACAACCAGGCCGTAAAGAACAAAACGCCACCAGGGATCGCGCCTAAGACGTGACCGCGCCAGAACCGTTACCAACCCAATGGCGGCAAGGACAACCGAGGCGGCCAGCAAACTTCCCATTGTTTGCACGTGATGGCGGGGTTCCGGGTCCCCAGACACGAGCCAGAACACGGGGTTAAAACTACCGACGTAGCTGAGGACGAAACGATGCGCAATATCTGCCCAGGAGGAAGTGGCCGTAATGTAGCTAACGTGACCAAAGCGGGAGCCGAGGGCTCCGGCATGAGTGCGGCTGAAAATGAGCAGAGGGATGAGAAAGACTCCGTAGACAAGCCAGGTCCGAAAGGTTGCACGGAACCATCGACCGACCCCGCCCCGCCCGCCGAAAAGCAGCAGTCCAAATGCCAACAGCGGTGCCAGAAGTCTCCCGACAGAGTACGTGTAGGTAATCACTCCCAACGTGATAGCAACCAGCGCGCTGTCTGACCACTCCCAATTCCGCTTGTAGTGCGCGCGTAATACCGCAAGCAGAAATAAGGCGAGCGCGAGGGGCAGCAAGGAAACTTCAAACACGAGTCGGCTCATTTCAAACAGCCAAGGGGTGACGAGCGCCGTAAGTACCACGACCAAACCGATTGTGAGCTCGAGATCTGTGCGACTGCCCTCTTGGCCGTCTCTTAGCGTTCGCGTACTAAACGCACCCACCAAGCCCAGCACGAGAGCTGCAGCCATGCCGAGCGTAGCGCTCAACGCGCGCGCGACTGCGATGCTTGGTCCTGTAAGGGAATAGAGACCAGCCAGCAGGTAAATGTAAGTCGGGCTTTTGTACTCTCCAAAGGCACGAAAGAAGAGTGGCCACTTCTGGCCGTGCTCGTCCCCATCGGATTTAGAAATGAGGTGGGCGTTATAAGCAATCGAAGACTCGTCAACAAAGAAGCCCGGCGGGTTCTTCGGTACTTCCGCAAAATATGTGGCCACCGTCAACAGCGCAGCGCCGAGCAGTATGATCACCAGGCCATTCAGTCGTGCTCGGTTCATATTACGGTCGATGTTTCTTGATTAGGCTGCGGAGATGAGCCGGTCGATCACGTTCTGCCACGATAAATTCATGGCCTCAAGTTTCTCTCGTCCGCGCAGACCCATCTTTCGAGACCGCTCCCGATCCAGGTAAAGCGCGTCCAGAGATTCCGCAATGACGCGTGGGTCGGGCGCGACGATGAAACCGTCCTGGTCATGTTCGACGAATTCAGTCGCGCCGCCGCCATCGCTTGGCACCACGACAGGCTTGCCCGAAAGCATTCCTTCGAGCGTTACGTAGCCATAGTCTTCGTCAAAAGGGAGATAACACACGCCCAGCGCGTTTGCATACAACTCGATCATCTCTGGTTCCGAAACGAATCCCACCAGTTTTACAAGTTTGCCGACTCCGTGTTGTTTGATGAGCGAGTGGTAATGCTTGAGGTTGGATGAATTGCCGGCCAAAACGACCTTGATAGGAGTCCGCGCAAACTTCATTGCTTCAATCAAGAGTTCCTGGCGCTTCTGTGGTTCCAGCCGACTGGGATAGAAAATGTAATCGCCCTGTTCGCCACTCCGCAGTTGCTCGAAGCGCGGTGGCGGATGATAGAGCGGCTCGCTCTCGATCTGGTTGTAGCGTCTGAGTCTTTCGGCGACCGTTTTTGAGTTGGCAAAGACTCTTTTTGCCTCAGGGATGAAGCGAGTGTCGCAGTGACGTATCCATTCGCGCACTCGGGTACCTTCGGGGTAAGTTGAGAGATCGTCGAAGGCCGTGCCCCAAAGGTTATAAGCCGCGCGGTACTGGTGCATGACCCACAGGACTTTTCTCTCGTGCGCCACCAGGTAGGCGGGAAACTTCATTCCGATGATCAGGTCGACAGGCTTCCCATTCGCCTCGGTCAAGTCGAGCAGGCGCCAGGCCAGCGCCCCGCGGATGATCTCGGATGGGGGATACCACTTAAATGGCAACGCCACCACCTCAGCCTGGTAGCCGCCTACCTGGAGAGCTCGCTTGAGGCCGTCGACGTGAGACTCCGCACCACCGCTGGTGAAAGGAACCTGTGTGGTGCAAATAAGGATGTTGCGGATCGACATGGCGTCGAAGTCAGAAGTCCGGAGTCAGCGAAGATATTTTAGAATTTAGATTTTTGATTATTAATTGTTCAGGAACAGACTCGACTTCAAACTCGTGGCCTTGTCAAAAATCAAAAATATCTTCATTGAATCACGATATTGCACACAGCGATAGACAACTCGCGGTCGTCGCGCGTCTCTTCGCCCGACGGCCGCGGTTGCCACGTGCGGTCAGCGAGAATTTCCATCTCAAACTCACCAGCTGCATCAGAACTCAAAGACTCGGGGACGGGTACGCGCAGATTCAGCCACGAGTGATCAAAAAGCGAGAAGGCGCAAACCCTGATCCCGTTTAACAGGATTTCCAATCCCAGGGGACGCTCGCGGAGGTCGGGCATGTGGGTCGTTAGATCGAGGCTGATCTCAGAGAGCTGCTTAACGCCGAACGATACGCTGCTGCGGTGGCTCATCCAGCGCGCGACCGGCGGCAGGATATTTGGCTCGAACCAGCCATCGTCAAACGTCGCATTCTTGCTCCGATCCAGACAAACGGCCGGCGCCGTGTCGTCAGCAGGGCCGGATGCAAACAGCGCGCGGCGGTCACGATGCTCGTTATAAAACGGCCCCAAAGGCTGATCTGAAGCTTTCAAAAAAAGGTAGAGGCCGCTCCTCGGCAAAGACATCTGCAGGTCGGAAATCTTTCCAAAGACGTAACCCATCGCCAGATCGAAGGCGCGGCGCTCCTTGAAGGAAAGACCACGCAGGTAGACGAGAAAATCCGCCTCAAAATGTAGCCCGTATTTGTCCGCCTGCTTTATGAACTCTTCGCTGCTGAGACAAAGCGTGTAACGCGGCTCGGATGCGACGTGGTCAAAGAAGCGTCGGAATCGAGCCGTGTGCTCCTGTTCTTCCTCCAGGCCTACGTGTCCATCAACCTCGACGAACCGCCGCAATTCCTCCGGGCTCATTTCGTCGTAAGACTTCTGCGCGCGACGATCCGTGCATTCAATGCCGTGCATCGTTACGCCACCCGGTCGCAGCACGCGCCTGACTTCGGCAAGCACCGCGTCTTTTTCTTCAAAACCGACGTGACCGATTACGTCAAGACTGACCACATAATCGAAACTCTCGGCCGCCAGAGGCAGCTGCGACAGTTCAGCGCTAAGAGCGGAGTCGTAGCCGTTGCGCCGCGCAGCTTGTGCGCACTCTGGCGAGAGATCAACTCCGGTGAGGGTAACAGCTTTGCGCTTTAACAGAGCCAGCATCCCCACCCCGCAGCCAAGATCAAGCACGGAAGAACCCGCCCGCACGCTATCGTAAACCCACATCGTCCTCGCGAAGCGTATGTCAAAACGGTCCAGCGCCTTGAAGTAACGAGCGTCGAGTACCTCGTCCGAAACAAACTTCGTGCGGTAGAACTCAGCAGGATCGACGATCCCGGCACGTTGATACAAATCGTCGCTGGATGAAGATGGCATGGCTTCTAAAGGCGTGAATCGTGACCGTGAACGAGACGAGTCCACCAAATGACACGAAGTCACACTAACTCGTCCTTCGTGCTGTTTCGTGCGTTTCGTGGATCGTAACTGTTGCTGAAACTTTGCTCAAGAAGAATCCCTTGGGCCTATTACACTGAACACACAAAACTAACGCTACCAACGCTGGCCTGTCTTCACGATTTACGTTTCGAATTTTCCAGCTTGTCCAGCCGCGATTCAAGGTTGCGTCGTGCGCGATCGAGCAATACTTCCGCCTCGCTCATTTCGAGTGAGAGTTGCTTGAAGCAGACACGTTGCTCTTCGAGACGCTGCTGCTCGCGCTCTCGCAACTCCCGGGTCAGATCGGCCAGCCGGGCACTCAGCTCCAGGCTTCGCGCTTGTTGCTTCGCCTCCATTTGTGCCCGGTAAGCTTCCGCCTCAGACTCAAGCTCTGCTCGCTGCGTCATCATTTCTATCCGGGTTTGTTTAAGCTGCTGCGCCCGCACCTCCACCTCCGCGCTCATCCCGGCCCGCTGCTGTTCCAGATCCAGGAGCGCATCCAGCATTTCGCGAAGGGCATGATGCACGGCGGCGTTGAAGTTGATCTGCTCCCACGAATACCAGCGCGTGGCTTGTTTAAACCGCCGCTTGACCCACAGCTCCAGACGCGCAAGTCCTCCGCTGCGATTGCTGACGAGGGGCGGCAGCCGGTCCCAGGCCCGCGCCGTCGTTGTGAGATATGCGTCGATACGCGCCATGGTCTCAGGCGTTCTGGGCGCTGATTCGCCTCTGGGGATGTTGTGAACTGTGGCGGCGCTTGCTACGAGTGCGCGCGAGGTCTCTGCTTCCAACTCGGCCGTTTTGCGGACGCGCTCGCATATCTCTCGGAGAGTGCTTTCAACTTCCTCATCAACCATGAGCCACTCCCTCTGGCTTGATATTTAGCGCGCGCTCTTCGCTCTGCTTCGCGGCCAGCGGGTTTGGGGAACGGCGTCGCGCGGTGGCGGTCGCATCGAGGTTAGCCACCCCTTCGGTCCGCATCATGCTTGTTACATTGAAGAAGAGAGCGCCATCCAGCCAGTCGTAAGCCTGCCCATCGCGGCCGTGAATCGCAAACGAAATCGAATAGTGGTCAACCCCCAGCCAGCAGTTAAACGCGAAGCTAACCTCCAATCCCTCACCGCGTCTCACTGGTCCAAATTCGATCTGCTGCTCTTTCGTGTTAGTTCCGTAGGCGTGTATGCCGTGACGATTGCGAATGAGAAAGCCAACCACGGGTTCGTTCACGTCCCGGTGGAACCGCGCGATTACGCGCGCCGTCAAAGGCTCGCCGGTTTCGCTAATTTCGACGCGGCGGTGGGCGGCGTCAGTGAGTTCGGCTCCCACAATCTCGGCGCTGCCATCTCCGTGACGATAAGTGTAACTCAGAGGGGCGAGGCTTTCGTCAGCGGGTACGGGATCCGCGGAAGACGTGCTTGCAAACGTCTCCGCATCATACGCCTCCTCGCGCTCCATAATGACCTTCTGATAACGGTTAAGCACGTCGCTGGGTTTGCCGTCTGCGATTACTCGTCCGGCATTCAAGAGGATGGCCCGGGAGCACAAGGCGCGCACAGCGGCTGCATCATGAGAAACGAAAAGTACCGTCCTACCATGCTCCTGAAGTTCCTTGATGCGACGCAGACATCGATGCTGAAAGACTGCATCACCGACGGCCAGCGCTTCGTCAACGATCAGAATGTCAGGCTCGACGCTGGCGGCGATGGCGAACGCCAGGCGTACATACATGCCGCTCGAATAAGTCTTTACTGTTTGATGAATAAAGGGCCCGATCTCCGCAAAACGTTCGATCTCAGGAAGTTGGGCTTGTGTCTCGCTGCGCGAAAAACCCATTAATGTCGCATTCATGAAAATATTCTCAATACCCGTAAATTCGGAATTGAAACCGGCGCCAAGTTCAAGCAGGGCGGCAATCCGGCCCTCGTGCCAAACGTTACCGTGCGTGGCATCCAGCGTTCCGGTCATTATCTGTAGCAGCGTTGATTTGCCGCTGCCGTTGGGTCCGACGATGCCTGTGGTGGTGCCCGCTTCGATCTCGAACCCGATGTCTTTAAGGGCCCAGAATTCGCGATGTCGTTTCCAGCGACCGCGCGTAAGCATCTCCCTCAGGCGATCGTTCGGCCTGTCATAGATGCGATACACCTTGGAAACGCCTTCAACGCGCAGTGCCGGGCTCATAGTTTTGAAACGATAACTGTTCTGGGCCAAGCGGTAAAGCCAGGGGAAACACGCGGGCGTGGATCAGGTTGAACCTCTCTACTTTTTCTGCACAGGAGTCGTCATGCTGCAGATAATTACGAAAAGCCAACTGACCTACTACCGAAACACACGGCTTGGGCGCTCAAGGCGTCTAGTATCAAAGGGTTGTTTACGTGCATGCTTGCGGTTACGCGCTGGTTCTGCGTAAAATGGCGCTTCTTTTGGTGCCCGGTGTTGGGAACTAATTCTACGAACTTCACCAGGCGCATTCTGCTGCTCAGGCTCCCATGGGCATCTAATCTGCTCGTATCTACGTCTTTATTTCGGAGGGTTTTGTGAAGCAAGCCTTTTGTTCGTTGTGCGCTATGGTCGTGCTTGCGCTCGCCTGGGGCGGGTTTTCTTCGAGTTGGGCCCAGACGCCGAGCGCCACGCCGGAGCCATTCCTCATTCAATTGACCTCGTCACCAGCCGGATTTAGGACGACTGCGACCGACATCACAGCCAATGGCCGATTGGTGGTGTTCGAATCTAACGGTGATCTTGCTACGGATAGATCTGCGGCTCGCAATAATTTGGATGGTAATCGAGAAATCTTCATAGCCGATTATGCTCAGCGCCGGATTTTTCAAATAACGAATACCAAAAACGTTCCCAAGCCATCGGCCAGTCCGACTCCCACACCAACGCCAAGTCCAACGCCGACTCCGGTTCCTACGCCGGCTGATCCCACTCAGATTCAGATTGAGATCAGTAACAACAATCCCATGCTCAGTTTGGAGCCTGCGCTGAATGCGAGCAACCAACGCGCCTATACCATTGTTTTTAGCTCAAACGCGCCAAATCCGGGTAACTTTGACGGCGTAGATACGGGTGGCGTTCTAGCCACAGATGGAAATACGGAAATCTGGATCTACCAGGTACCCGCAATTGCCGACGCAGATCTTACCCGCGGCGCTGATCTGCCGATTGTGAATTTGTCTGGTGGAGCATTCACAAGAATCACCGATACTCCCGCAACCCTCCTCCCCACCCCCGGAGCGACGGGAGTTGCACCGCAGGTTGCTGACGACAACCGCGATGCGACGATTTCAGATGACGGCAATCGGTTAGCATTTGTTTCTACAGGCAATCTGGTTCCGTCGGTGGGGAATTCTGACAGAAATCCGGAACTCTTCTTCTTCAATCTGCAGACTTCCGCTTTCACCCAAGGGACGACTACTCAAAGCACCGGTGGCGTACGACCGTTTTCTGTGTTTCAACAGAATCCGTCTCTATCGTCGGACGGCTCTGTTGTGGCGTTTCTTTCGACTGCGAATCTCGCCGGCAATAACGATGATGGCAATGGCCGTGGAAATCTGGAAATTTACGTCGCCAACTATGATGGAGCCGCGGTTAGCAATGTTCGCCAGGCGAGCCGCACCAGGGACGAAACCAGACTGGTAAATTCACTTCATCCCGGTCGTCGATTGAGCCGGGATGGATCCCTGATCGCTTTAGAGTCACTGGCTGCGGATCCCAAGGCAAATAGCGCGACCAACGAAGCTGCGCACGCCCTTTTTGTTTACAACATTGCCGCAGATACTTTTGTAAAGGTCGGCCAAAGAGCCGCAGCCGGCAACGACGTCATTCGTTTCCCGACTTTCACTGACTACAATACTGCGCTTCAGCCGGCCACTCTCATCTTCGCCTCGGCTTTGAACTTCAAACCTGATGGCACCTTCCCGGCTGCGGACCAAACCAGTACGGGTTTGAATCCAAATACGGTGACGCAGGTATTTGCGACGCAGGCTGCTGCCACACCCTCAAATACTTTCACGCGGCTGTCGAAGCATCCCGCCCTGGTCGCGAACGATTTCTTGGTAGGAATACGGCCGTTGGCGAGCGATACCCGTCAGAGACTTGCATTCAGCCACGGGGGCGCGGAACTCGGTACTGGCAATCCTGATAAATTTGTCGAAGCTTTTTATCTTTTGAGTCCGCCGGTGACTTCGGAATTATCAGCAGCCTTATCGTTCTTTACTGGCGCCAGCGAATTTCCGCTGCCAACGCCCGAAGCCAGCCCGAGCCCGAGTCCGACCCCCTCTCCGTCGCCTGGCGCCATTACGGGTCTCGCGCCGGGCGAACTAGGAATTGTTCGAACCACGGTTCAGTTCGCGGCTGCGGATCAAACGGCCAGTGGTGGTTCCGAAACGCTGCGCCGCCCGGCCTTGCCGGTAGAACTCAATGGTGTCTCTGTTTCAGTGAACGGCGCGGCGGCGGGACTGTACTTCGTGGGGAGTATCTCAAGGCAGATCAATTTCGTAGTGCCGCCGGGAACCTTTCCGGGAGTCGCTACTGTTGTAGTTAACAGCAGACTGAACGGCGGCACGCAGCTTCGTGGACTCCTGCAAATTGTTCCGGCGCAGCCTGACCTCTTTAGTGTTGGGGGACGTGCAGCGATTGTGAATGTAACCAATCCCGCAGCTCGAACAGGTGAACCCTTCTCAGTGACTTCAATTGATGGCAGTGGAATGACGGTACCCACGGTACTGGAGATTACCGTGACGGGAGTCAGAGGAGTGACCCCAGCCGAAGTCAGAGTTACTGTTGGCACAACCGACATCACCGGCGACTCGATTGTTCTAGTTAGACCCAATCTGGAGATGCCCGGGTGGGACATCATAAATTTCAGGCTACCGGCGTCATTAGCTAACTCGCCTGACGTCCCGGTAGTCGTGACGGTCACCAGGGGCACGTCTGTTTCTCCCAGCCGACCGGCGGCCTCGGCGCCGCTTATCACCATCAGCCCGTAGTTCGTGACTGCCGTCCAGTAAGTCCTTCCTGACCTGCTGATTACCCGGCCCTTTTTGGGTTTCTTAGGCCTCTACCGCACGCGGTTCCGTAGTGAAGTAACTTCATCGACGTGGCCAAACTGCACCTCTCCCCAATTCCTCAGTTGGCAGGCTGCCGAAGAACTAAGAACGATCCACGAAATCACAGGGGACCTGGATAGGGTTCAGGGTCAAGGGGGAGCGTAGCCCCTTGGGAAAGGAGTAGTCAACCATCCCATATGTTCGTCGAAGTGTGTAACGCGAGTTACGGA
>Ga0136617_10000809_pt1 | contig 27041 bp, 28 predicted proteins | sample AntDrymUQ3222106_2_FD_129672 | JGI IMG/M metagenome (GOLD analysis project Ga0136617, IMG submission 129672) | Polar desert sand microbial communities from Dry Valleys, Antarctica - metaG UQ322 (21.06) | ecosystem: Environmental > Terrestrial > Soil > Desert | place: Antarctica: Dry Valley...
GGATCGCCGCCCGCAGATCCGCCGAAAGCCTTCTGTAAACAGGCTCCTTGCGCCATCTTCGCTCCATACTGACCTGACGCTTAGTATACTTGCATCACCGAACATGAAGCTAACCTCCGGCGTGTCTCGCAAGCACGAACTGCCCGAAAACGAGCCCGCCAGCCTGGTTCCCTCAAAATCTCGACATCCCATTCGTTGACCCAGGCGCCGTAGACCGATATTGTACGTACAAATTGTGGGTTGTCTGTAGGGATCGGCTACCGGGCAGGGAAGGAGGGATTGGTGGCGTTGAAAGAGGGTTGGCGAGGGCGGTTCTTCGAGGACTTCGAGGTCGGGGACGTTTACCGGCATCCTCTGGGACGGACGGTAACGACGATCGACAACGCGTGGTTCACGCTTCTGACCCAGAATACCGCCCCGATCCACTTCGACCACAACCTTGCGGCCCAAACGGAGTTTGGTAGGCCACTGGTCAATTCGACCTTTACGCTCGCCCTGGTCACCGGCCAGAGCGTCACCGACGTCTCCCAGAACGTCGTGGCGAACTTAAGTTGGGACGAAATTCGCCTCCCCAGCCCGGTCTTCGAGGGGGACACCATCTACTCGCAGTCCGAGGTGTTGGAGAAGCGGGAGTCGAGGTCGCGTGAGAACGCAGGCATCGTCACCGTAAAGACCACCGGCTACAACCAGGAGGGTAGGGTCGTGATAGAGTTTCGGCGCACCGTGATGGTCTACAAAGAGGGCCAGGCCCCCGGGATCCCCCACCCCACGCCAGGAGAACAGAGATGACCGTAACCACCGTCGGGACGACCCGTGAGCTGGCCTCCTACCTCGCCGATGTGCGCTTCGAGGATCTTCCCAAAGAGGTCGTAACCCGAACCGAGGAACTCTCTTCCTGGACTGGGTCTCGTCAGCGCTCGCGGGCCGGAACGCCCGGCCGGTCGAGGCACTGGAGAGATTCGCGGAGACGATGGGTCCGGGCGACGGGCCGTGCGAAGTTCTGGTTGCGCGCCGGCGTACCTCTCCCCCTCTTCGCCGCCCTCGTGAACGGCGCCTCTTCGCACGTGGTCGAGCAGGACGACGTCCAAAACGGCTCCGTCTTCCACCCGGCGACCGTAGTATTCCCCCGGCTGCCCTCGCGGCCGCGCAACAGACTGGGGCTTCAGGTCGGGACTTCATAACTGCCTCGGTGGTGGGTTACGAGGCCGGGGTCCGCGTCTGGACCTACCTGGGCCGTTCGCACTACCAGGTCTTCCACACCACCGGGACCGCGGGGACGCTCGCCGCGGCAGCCGCCGTCGCCCACCTGCTTGGCACGGACAAAGAGACCATGCTCCACGCCTTCGGGTCGGCCGGGACACAAGCAGCGGGCCTCTGGGAGTTCCTGCGGGACGCCGCCGATTCCAAGCAGCTCCACACCGCCAAAGCGGCGGCCGAGGGCCTGCTCGAAGCGATGCAGGAGCACCGTCTCGCCGCGGAGCAGATCGAACACGTCCGCGCGCGCGTCCACCAGGCGGCCATAGATGTGCTCGGATCGGTCACCGACCCGCGGACCATACACCAGTCCAAGTTCTCGATGGGCTTCGTCCTCGCTCTGATCGCCCTGTACGGTCGCGCCGGAACAGGCGCGTTCACTGAAGAGGCGCTCCATAATCCGGAGATCAGGGAACTCCGCGACCGCGTGGAGATGGTCTTCGACCCCGAGATCGACGAGGCTTACCCCGACCGGTGGATTGGCCTCGTCGATGTGAAGACCACCGCAGGAGATCGTTTCACGTCCCGGGTCGAGGTCCCGAAGGGAGATCCCGGGAACACCTTGAGCCGGGCGGAGATCGAAGACAAAGCCGGGCGGCTGACCGACCGCTAGACCAGCGCCAACTCGATCTCCGGCTCCTCACCCAGCGTGACGGAGAAGCGGACCTTTAGAGCGTTGTCAGTTCGTATAGTTGATGGCCAACAACTTCTTCATCACCATTTCTCACCTGTTCCAGCGGAACTTGCGCTCCGACTCGTCTATCTTGTAGTCGTTGATCGAGGCATCGCGCCGCTTCATCAGGCCGTTTTTGTCGAACTCCCACAACTCATTGCCGTGAGAACGCCACCATTGCCCCTCGGCGTCCCGGCTCTCGTACTCGAACCTGACCGCGATGCGGTTCTCCGTGAAGCACCAGAGGTTCTTCTTGAGCCGATAGTCCAGCTCGCGCTCCCACTTGCGCTTCAGGAACGCGACGATCTCCTCGCGCCCCTTAAAGAACTCGTCGCGGTTGCGCCACTCGGAGTCCTCCGTGTAAGCCTGCGCGACCTTTTCGGCGTCGCGGGTGTTCCAACCGACTTCGGCGGCCTGTACCTTCTGGCGCGCCGTCTCCTCGTCGAACGGTGGGACTGGTGGTCTCGTCATAATGCTCCTCCTGCTCATGGGGCGTCCGGATGGCTCGCGACAGGCACTCCCAACACATTCATTATCCGGCTCTCATCTCCAATGTACAGACGTTCTCTTCCACGATCAAGCCTCGCCTGGAGTCCGGCGCGAAATCCGGGACGCTTGGGGATACGGATCAAGGGTACAATCGGCCACATGACAGGCGCCGCCCTCATAGTGAACGCGCGCTCGCGCACCGGGGAGAAGGCCTTTGAGGAAGCCTCACAGTTCCTCGACTCTCTAGGTGTCAAGGTTGGAGTAAGCTATGCTCTCCACGACCCGGCGCGTCTTTCGGAGACGGTCAAGGAGGCCGTTAGCGAGGGCCACGACCCCATCATCCTTGGCGGCGGTGACGGCTCGGTCTCCTCGGCGGTGGACTTCCTCGCGCACAACGGCGTGACCCTGGGCCTTCTGCCGCTCGGCACCGCGAACGACTTCGCCCGGACGCTGGAGATACCAAGCGGCCTCGGAGCGGCCTGCGAGACTATAGCGCGTGGCAAGGTCGTGGATGTCGACCTCGGGCTGGCGGGGGACAACTTATACGTGAACGTGGCCTCGGTCGGCCTCGGCGTAGAGGCCACCCGCTCCCTCTCACCCCGGCTGAAGAAGAGCATAGGGCCTCTGGCTTACCCGGTGGCGGCCATACAGGCTTTTATCAAGCACGAGCCGTTTACGGGGAGGCTCACTTTCCCGGATGGGGACCACGAACCGGTCGATTACGGCCGTCTGTTGCAGGTCGCGGTAGGCAACGGCCGGTTCTATGGTGGGGGAATGGTCGTCGCCCCCGGCTCCGGCATCGACGATCAATCGCTCGACGTCTACGCCATAAAGCTCGGGCGCAGGCGCGACCTCCTGGGTGTCGCCCGCTATCTGAAGAGCGGCGACTTCGTGCGCAACGAGAGCGTGGACCACTTCCGCACCTCGCGCGTCCTCCTGGAGACGGAGCCGGAGCTCCAGATCAACGTAGACGGCGAACTCGTCGCCAAGACACCCGAGGAGTTCTCCATCGCCGCGAACGCCCTACACGTCATCGTCCCGCAAACCTCCACCGCAGCCCGCTACGATAAATAGCCTTCAGCAACTAGCTTTATCGCAGCGGGGCGTGTAATGGCCTCGATGGAGGAGTGGCCGGGGACTAGCGTCCGGCTTCGGAGTTCTTGCTTTTGGCTGAAGGCTGATTGCCGTCTGCTGACTGCTTGTTCACCAGATAGATGCCCGAGACGACGAGGGCGGCCCCGACGAGGAGCAATGGGCTGAGGGTCTCGCCCAGGAAGAGGGCGCCGAGCAAGACCGAGACGACCGGCACGATAAACACGTATGCCGAGACCCGGCTCGCCTCGCCCGCCCGCACGAGCCCGAGCCACAGCACCCACGCCAGCGCCGTCCCCACGAGCGAGGTGTACAGCCAGCCCACCACGAAGGTCCCATTCCAGGAGATCTCCGAGAACGGTTCGAGCACGAGCCCCACAGCGGTCAGGAGAATGCCGCCGATAGTGAACGGCGCGGCGACGGCCCACAGCATCGAGAGCCTCTCCCCGTACCTCTTGAAGTAGACCGTACCCAAGGCCCAGGAGACGGCCGAGCCCACCCCGAACACTATCCCAAGCGGACTACCGAGCGCCTCCCCGCTCATGCTCCCCGCGCTCACCACCACGACGCCGGCGAAGCCCAGGAGGAGGCCAATTACCTTCGCCGCCGACAGAGACTCGCCCAGGAACAAGAACGCGAGTAGACCGACGAGGATCGGCTGCAAGTAGATCACCACGGCCGCCGTCCCGGAGGCCAGGTACAAGACAGTAAAGCTCTGTGCCCCTATAAACAACACCACGTTGAAAGCCGCGAGCAGGAGGTAGACTGACCAGTCCCGCCCGAAGTTCGGCCGCCCGCCCCACGCGAGCGCCGCAAGCGTCATCACTACCCCGCACAGGAGCGTCCGCGTCCCGGCGAACAAAATGGGAGGCGCATACTCCAGGCTAACCTTTATGACCCCGAACGCCGAGCTCCAAAACACCACCAGGAGCGCGAACGCCAGTACTGCGAAACGACGATCAGCAAGCAACGAAATGATGTCCTCCAAAGACGCCTTCGATGGCCACGGCTACCGGTCGACGCGCAGAGCTTACTATGCGGCGTGAAAAAAGTATTTCACCGCAATGTTGCGTACAGGACTGGAACTGTCTTGTAGATTTGTTAAGATGACTGAAGGCGTTGAAAGCCGCTTGATACTGCATAGTCATGGCCACCGGTGATCCGGCAAGCCCTTGAGCCCTTAGGACGTGGGTCAAGCAAGCCGGTGCTTCTGGAGGGGCGGATACAGTGAAAGAGATTTACAAGCAAAGGGGCGAGTCCCACTCCCCCCGCAGGCGTGGGCGCAGGACACAGGACACGAACAAGCGCAGGCCGCAATCTGCCTATGCACGTCGCCGCAGGCTCGTGGGTGTCGTGTTTGTCGTAGTCTGTGCCTTGCTGGCCGTGATACTCACGGGCTACCTGCTCGGCGAGGGTGGCCCTCTTCGGGGAGACCGCGCCAGCGTCGTGAACGAGGAGCCGGAGCAGGAACAGCCCGGCGCCTCCGCGGGGGAGGCCGAGGAGCCAGCGGAGGTGGCAGACCAGGCGGCTGCCGGGGAGCCGGCCCCGACGGTGCTCCTTGGAGAATACTTTACCGACTATGCCTGGGACCCGGACGCGGGCCGCCAGTCCAATCTGAGAAAGGCATCGGGGGCCATAAACGAGACCCGGCTCGCGCCCGGGGAGGAGTTCTCGGCGCTGGAGGTGCTCTCACCGCTCGAATATGAGCCCGCGAAGGTCTTCGCCAACGGTGGCGTCGACTACGAGGTAGGAGGCGGACTGTGCCAGGTCTCCTCGACCTTATACATGGCCGCCAACTACGCGGGGTTGGAGATCACGGATCGCAACCCGCACTATGCCGAGTTGCCCTACATCCGGCCCGGCTTCGACGCAACGGTGTGGTTCGGGGATAATGGTTGGGGCGCCCTGGACATGAAGTTCAGGAACAACACCGACGGCGATATTCTGATCAAGGAGTTCGTCAACGAGGATGGCTTCCTCGTCGCGGAGATCTATGGGGAAGAGCCCACCGATAAAGTGGTCAGCATGAGCTCCGAAAAAGTCGAAGAAGACCTCGGCAAGGGGATCAAGTGGGCCACCTACAAGACGGAGACGGACGAGAACGGCGAGGCCGTTCAGGACGGTCTCCTCTACGAGACGACTTACAGCTACAACCCGCCCGTCCCCGAGGAGATGAAGCACGAGACCAACGAGCCCCGCGGCTCGGGCTGGCTGGACATCACCAACACCACCAACTGGAACGACAAACGGTAAAGACCGGTCGATAGCATTTGGCTATCGGCCGTCAGCACGAGTGAGGGGCCGACCTGGATGGTCGGCCCCTCACTCGTGGCGTGGCTGGAGCGGTACAAACTAACGTCCGGCCCGCGACGACGGTAATGATCATTCTCCTCAAGGGCACGGGTACGCCATCCTCGGGATGAGTAGTTGGTGGTTAAAGCGGTTTGTGAAAGAATCGAGCCTTGGCAAATCGCATCATCAGCCCTCGCAACAATCAGCTCCGCGCTTTTTGTTCTTGCTGATTGCTAATGGTGTATTTCGCTGGGAGGCTCGACTTTTCCGCGAGATGCTGTAGAAGCTTACAAGCCCAGGTCTATGTCAGCGGTCTCGTCCGAGGCGAAGTTGGCCTCTCCCACCTGCAGCTTGAGGTCCGAGGAGTCCGGGTCTACCGAGAAAATGACTTTCCCTTCCTTGGTCGTGCCAGGTTCTACCGGGTCCACGAACATATTCTCTTCCGGGTAGAGGAAGGTGAAGTTGTTCTCGATACCGGCCTCGAACTCATTCCCCTCGCTGTCGACAATGGTCAGGAACGGGGTGGCGAGCGTGATGTCCTGGTTGGCTCCGTTAGCGAAGATAACGTCCGCTATAACAAAGCTGCCTTCCTCGTATTCGCCCTTGATCGAGAGGAGCTCGTCGGACTGTTCCGCGTCGGTCACCATCCACTGTACGTTCCCCAACGCTACGGTCTCCCCTATAGTAGCGTCCGAAGATTCGGACTGCTCCTCCGTGGTCTGCGTCTGTGTAGATTCCGTCTCCCCGGACCCGGTCTCCTGCTCCGCTACGCTTTGCTCGGCTACCTCCTCTTCCGAAGAGCCGTCGGACTGCTCCTCTCCCCCGCAACCGCCGGCGAGCGCGGCGATGATCAGGAGAAACGACATTCCCGATGATACGAATACAGAACGCGTGCCACGACTTGCTGTTGCTGTGAGCTTCTTACGCCTCAAACTTCTCCCTTCCGGGGTTCTCGAAAAGCCAGGCCGCGATTATAACCGGACGCCGCCCCGCGTTTCCCATCCGTAAGGTGATCTCTACTGGCCTCCGTATGTATCCTGGCCACGCCTCGCCACGCGGACCAGGAGCCGTACACCAGCGACCGGGCTATATTTCTGGAGGGGTAGAGCCACCTTCTTGTATTGTATGGAATCTCCTCGGGCAAGGAACTGACAAAGTCTACAGCTCACATGTTCGGCTCCTCGTCTTATATAAGACTGCCGACGCCGAAGTTCGGGGTTTGACCGTTGGTAGTGGCGGTTCGGTGGTGGCGGAAAAGCCGTAGTGGGGCGTCGCCGGGCTCTTTACATCGTCGCGGTCAGCGGCTATACCTCTCAACGTGGCTGAGAGAGAGCGAAGAAGGTTCCGGGTCAAAGACCGGGAGGGGCGTGCCGGGGAACCTGCCAAGGACAGCAGGGGCATACGGCTGCGGCTGCGGGAGCGGCCGAGGATACGGCCGCGCGTCTACGGATACCTGACCGAGGAGAAAGAGACCCTGCGGCAGGGGTTCGCGGCGCTCTTTCTCTCCTCGGTCGGGGAGTTAGTCGCGGGCCTCGTACTCGCCAGTATCGCCGGGACCCTCGATGAGTTGGTGGGGTTGGCGGTGCTCATACCGGCGGCTATCGGGATGCGAGGCGCGATCTTCGGGGCTCTGGGCAGCCGACTCTCGACCTCCATACAAACCGGCCTCTTTAGCTTTAGCCTGCGCCGCGGCGTGCTTGCGGAGAACGTGCAGGCCGCCGCTGTACTCTCGATCATCAGCGGAGTATTCCTGGCTTTCCTTGCGCGCTATCTCTCGGATATCCTCGGGGTCGCCACCGAGCTCTCTATCGTCGACTATATAGTGATCTCGACGGTCGGCGGCATTATCGCGGGTATCTTGCTCCTGGTTATCACTGTCTTTGTCGCCCGCACCAGTGTCTCCCGCGGCTGGGATATGGATAACATAGCCGCCCCGATGCTCACCGCCGCTGGAGACATACTTACTCTGCCCTCACTCGTCCTGGCCGCCTACCTCATAGACATACCTGTTGTAAGCAACGCCCTCGCCCTCGTCCTCACAGCCGCGGCCGTCACCGTCGTTCTCCTGGGCTTCCGGCTGGGAGGGCGGAACCTGCGGCGCATCCTTGCGGAGAGCCTGCCGATACTGGCGATCACCGGGGCCGTGACCATCCTCGTCGGGGTCGCGCTCGAAGAACGCAGCGAGCAGTTTACGACACTCCTGGCATTGAGCATCCTGCTGCCGGCTTTCTTGCAGGAGGGTGGCGCTCTAGGCGGCATCCTCTCTAGCCGGCTCTCGTCGAAGATACACCTCGGTCTCTTGGCGCCGCGTGGGTTGCCTCCGGTCGCGGCGTTCAAGGACTTCGTTTTGATCTACACGTTTGCCGCCGGAGTGTACCTGTTCATCGGCGCGGCCTCGCACGTGCTCGCCGTCGCCCTCTTCCCCGAAGGAGCGAGCCCAGGTCTACTCGCGATGATGGGGCTCAGCACTCTGGCAGGTGTTATAGCAACGACCGCGGCGGTGTTGGCGGCTTACTATGGCTCGGTCGTCTCGTACCGGTTGGGGCTCGACCCCGATACTTATGGAATCCCGATCATCACGGCGGCCGTGGACCTATTGGGATTCATGAGCCTTATAATAGCTTTGATCGTCTTCGGACTGGCAGGTTAGGAGATATGCGCGAAGATCGCCCCCGCAACCTCAAGGATATGCTCACCGAGGCGAAGAACACCTCGGAGCTAATGGTGGACCTGGCCTACGCGGCCATCTTCTACAACTCGGAGGACATCTCGGAGGAGGTCTTCCGGCTCGAAGAGCGCCTGAACGTCCTCGTCTTCGACATGCGTAGCATGGCGATACTCGCCGCCCGCAGCCCGGCCGACTCCGAGCAGATGGCCGGCATCCTGGGGATCGTACAGGACATAGAGAAGATCGGGAACGCCGCCTACGACATCGCCAAGATAGTCGTGAAGAAGCTAGGAGTTCCACCGGAACTCTTGCAAGACCTCCCCGCCGCCGAGGAGACGACCAGCCGCGTGCGCATAGAACCCGAGAGCGCGCTCGACGGCAGGAGCCTCGAAGAGCTGGACCTCCCGGTGGAGACCGGGATGCGCCCGATAGCGGTGCGCAGCGGCTCGGACTGGAACTTCGACCCGGACCCGGAGGACGTCCTGCGCGAGAGCGACGTCCTGTTCCTGCAAGGCCCGCCCGAAGGAGTCGCGGAGGTCCGCGAGATGGCCGGCGCCGCACCGCTCGAAGCCGTCCCCAATGAGAGCCACGGCGGCGCCCTCGGAGAACCCGAAGCCGGCGAAGCCGGTGAGGGGCTCTCGGAGCTAGAGCGGGCGGTGGATATCCTGATCGAGATGAAGAACCTCTCGGAGGTAGCCGTGGGTCTGGCTTACTCGGCGCTCCTGTACTACGACGCGGGCCTGGCCCGCGAGGTCGTCGCCATCGAGGACGAGATGGACGAGATGCGCTACCGCATAGAACGCTGGGTCTTGCTCGCCGCCCGGCACGTCGAGGACGCGCCGCGTCTCCGGGGCATATTGCACCTGGCAACCGCCTCCGAGGCCATCGCCGACTGCGCCCAGGAGATGGTCTGGATCGTGGAGAAAGGCGAAGAGGTACATCCGGTCCTCTCGGCGGCCGTCGGAGAGTCCGACGAGGTCGTCCTGAAGCTGACAGTAGTACCCGGCTCGCCAGCCGATGGCCGCACCCTGGGCTCCCTGCGCCTGGAGACCGAGACGGGGATGTACGTGCTCGCGGTCAATCGCGGCGGGCGCTGGACCTACCGTCCCCGCGACACGTATACCTTGCAGGGCGGAGACTCGCTGCTCGCGAGCGGCGCCCCCGAAGGTCTCGAACCGCTAGCCGAGCTCTTCGGACAAGAGCTGGAAGAGTTGAGGGACTGATCGAGGCCGCGCCCCGGAAGAAGTCAGAGCCCCTGGAAGGTCGAGACCCAAGCGATAGCAAGGGGCCGCTCCGGTGGATCTACAACCCAGCGTTCTTCTGGCTCTCCGTGTGTCTGCTCGGGGCGTATCTGTATTGGGAGCTCATGCGGAGGTTCGCGGGGCTGGGGCCGAGGCTCGCGGAGGGCGCGAAGGACGTGGCGATCTACCGGCGCGCAGGAGAGGCGATCCTGGCGGGCGAGGTTCCCTACCGCGACTTCTTTATCGAGTATCCGCCGGGGAGTCTGCCGGCCTTCGTGCCGCCGGCCCTGTTTACCGAGAGCAGGGAGGCCTACGCGAGCCTCTTCGCCTCGGAGATGGCGCTCGTCCTCGTGGCGGCGCTCGCGCTAACAGCCTACACCGCCCGCTCTCTGGACCACTTCTGGCTCCTCCCGGCGGCGGTCTTTGTGGCGGCGGCGGTCCTGCTCTACCCCGTCGCCGTGACACGTTACGACGCGGTCGTGGCCCTGAGCTTTGCGGCGGCGACGGCCCTGGCATGCGGACTATCTGGTAATGGTAGCAAGCGCGCGGTGGGTGCTACGGGGGGCTCGGTGGCGCTCGTGGCGGCCTGGGCTTCTCTTGGGCTTGGCGCGGCAGCCAAGCTGGTCCCGGCGCTCGCGGCCCTGCCCCTGGCTCTGTTCGCGAGGCGGGAAGAGCGGACGTTCGGCGGGGTGGCACGAGGCGCTTTAGGGGGGATTGTGGTGTTCTGCGGGGTAGTGGCGGCGTTTTTTCTGCCGGCTGTCTTCTTTGGGGGCGGCGGGTTTATCGAGAGCTTTACGTATCATGCGGATCGCGGGTTGCAGATCGAGAGTCTGGCGTCTTCGGTGCTTATGAAGCTAGGGTACGTGAACGCGACCTCCTTCGAGTTCGGGGCCGTGGACGTGCGGGGACGGGGGGTGGGGTTGCTGAGTTCTCTGAGCTTTCCGGTTACGGGGGTCTTGCTGGCCGTTACGGCGGCGGTGGCTTATCGGGAGTGGCGCGGGGGCAGGTTTGGGCCGGCGCAGTTTCCCAGGTTCGCGGCGGCGTTGGTGCTGGCGTTTTTGATCGGCTCCAAAGTGCTCTCTCCGCAGTATGTGATCTGGCTTCTCCCCCTCGTACCCCTGAGCGCGAGCGGCCTATGGTCCGTGGGCGTCTCGGCGGTATTTCTCTCGGTGTGCTGGATGACCACCCAGATCTACCCGTATCACTACTTCGAGATTCTGAACAGCCGCCCCCCCGGCACCGACATCCTCCTCGGACGAAACCTCCTCCTCGTCGTCCTCTGGGGCCTCATGCTCTCCCTCCCCTCCGAAGACAAAAAGAAAGACGAACCGGCTAACCTGATAACCGCACAGACAGGCGCGGCTTGAAGCGGGGTCTCATCCATCTCCCGGATTACCAGCGTCTCGGGTTAATCCTCCTGCTTCTGCCGCTGCTCTCGTTTTCGTTGGGCGCGGCGCCCGGGGCGCAGACGAGCGCGGAGGAGGCTCGGCGGGCGGCTTCTCTCGCACCGGAGGCCGCGGAGATACTCTCGCATCCGACCGTCGAGACCACGGCCAGCTACCGACCGGGGAGCGATTCGTGGGAGGTGATCCTGCGGGAAGACGTCTCGGGTACGGTCGTGGCGCTCCTCACGGTCGAAGACGAGACGCAAGAGGTCTCGGAGGCGGAGGTCTACCCGGCCGCCGAAACCGTGACCTACCCGGACAACTCCGAAGCAGACGCGACGAAGCTCGCCCTCGCCAGCGAAGAGGTGCGCGACGAACTCCTGAACCACGGTCCCTACACCACGAGCGCCGAATATGAAGCCGGCGAGTGGACGGTCTCCTTCGAGGTCGAGGAGGAGGGCGCCGTTGGCGGGATGCCGGTGGATGACGGCGAGAGGAAAGAGGTCGCCCGCGTCGGGGTAGATGACGATACCTGGCAACTCAACTCTGTGTGGACCGGGGATCAAGTCGGGTGGCGCATGGCCCGCGGTGACTACGGCGCCTACGGCAAACAGGCGAACTACTGGTACGTCTGGGGTCCCCTCGCCCTCCTCTTCGCCGCCGCGTTCTGGCGCACCGACAAGCTCTTCTCCCTACGCAACCTTGATGTTTTGGCCTTGTTGGGCTTCCTCGTCTCGCACGGTTTCTTCCGGGCGGGCGAGACATACCCCGCAGTTTTGCTGTGGTATCCGCCGCTACTGTACCTGCTCGCGAGAACGCTGTTGATGGGCTTCGGGGTCGGCGAGAGGGTCGAGAAGACCAGCAACTTCCCCACCTGGCTCCTCTTCGCGCTCGGCGCCTTGGGATGCGGCCTCGTCCTCGGCCTGAACCTCGATTCGCGGGTGATAGACGTCGGTTATGCCGGGGTAGCCGGGGCGGACAGCATCATGAGCGGGACGCTTCCCTATGGGAACATGCCGGACGACGTGGGCACCGGCGACACTTACGGTCCGCTCAACTACCTGTTGTACGTGCCTTTCCTATGGCTCTTCGGGTGGAGTGGGGAGTGGGACTTTTTGCCGGTGGCGCACGCGGTTACGGCCTTCGCGTTCGTCGGGGGGGCGCTCGCCCTGCTCATGACGGGGCTCAAGTACGCCGGGGCGCGGGGCGCCGCGACGTTGCTCTTCGCGTGGGCAGTCTTCCCGTATACGCTGTTCTCGACCAACAACAACACCAACGACATAATCGTGGCAGCGCTTGCGGCGGTTGGGCTGGCGACGGTAGCTTCGCCTCTAGCCCGCGGAGCGGTGATCTCGGCGGGGTTTGCGATCAAGCTCTTCCCTCTCGTCCTCGCACCCCTGTGGATGCTCCAGGACGGCTCCAGAAAGAGAGGCGCCATCCTGGACTTCCTCCTCGGGGGAGTGAGCATCGTCCTCCTCACCTTCTGGGTGCTCGCGCTGGAAGGAGACCCTCTAGGGGGACTCCAGATATTCTACGAAAAGACCCTGGCCTTTCAGGGCGAGCGCGAGACTCCGTGGACCATTTTCAGCCAGGTCCCCGAACTAAAGTTCCTCCAACAACCACTCACGGCGGCGGCGATCCTGCTGGCCTTCATCATCGCCGTGTTCCCAAAGAAAAGAACCATTCGCAGGCTGGCGGCATTCTCGGCGGCCCTCATCATCGCCTTCGAGCTAACCGTCAACTACTGGTTCTACCCCTACGTCATCTGGTTCGAGCCGTTCGTCTTTCTGGCGCTCCTCGTCGAAACCAACACCAAGACCGCGCTCGACGGCGAGGGCGATGAAGAAAAAATCGGTCAGCAGCCAGACGCCGGCGATCAGCAAGAAAAGGAAGCCGCCAGCCGATAGAGGCGTACATTAGTGTCGCCCCCTCGATCCTACGTCCGTTCGAAGTGCCGCAACGGATTCTCGGATGTCACTTGCTTCCCCCAACGCTCATCTTCGGAGTGCTAACTCAAACACCTGCGAACATCACCGTAAGCCTTCCGTAAGGGACAAATGCCCATTAGCATAGGACAAACGCCCATTGGCACGGGACAAACGCCCATCTAGCCATGAGACATATTTCCTATATATCCGTCAACCTGCTCGCTCTAAGATATCGGGTAGAAGCGATCCGCCGAAGATCGTCGAAATAGAGCAAGGAGGAGCAAAAGAAATATGAGAAACACACTTTACCAACCAGCAGCAGACCGCACAGCCCAAATCCTTCGGGAATCAGCCATAGTATCCAGGGCCATAGTCCGCCATCTGCGAGAAGCTACCTTCCAGGGTAGGACCGAGGAAACCCATGAGATGGAGGTCTTGTGCTCTGGAGTCTCTAGGATGGCTCTCGAGCTTGCCCGACTTCACCAGCAACCTAACGCAGCCTAGAGTAGGAGGTGCTCGGGTTCTTCGGCTCCAGCCGAGTCGCCCGTGCAGCCGGCGGATCATCGCTCCGCTCACCTTGACTCCAACGATCCGCTAAGAACTGGCGCCTCTCGGAGAGGGACGCCGCCGGAAGCTACGCGAGGTCGGCTTCTGACAGATTCTTACCGCGCTCGTGTCGATCTTCGGCTTCAGTAAACGTCCCTCGCGTGCCAATCTTGCGCAGCACTTCACGGAGGAGAGGCTCATCTCGAACGGGCGTACGACCTGGCTCTTGTTCAAGCTACGCTCAAGGGTTTCTATCGCCTTTCGACGCATATCTCTAGAGTAGGCTCTATGAGAGCCCCTTACCGCTCGCGCTCTTCCCGATCCCTCCGCCATCTTTTCAGCCGTTCCTTGGTCTCCCCCTCCACCCCGCTCTCTTTCGGCTCATAGTACACGCGACCGGCGAGCCCATCCGGTAGGTAGCGGTCGTTCATCCCCTCGACCGCGTCGTCGTGAGCGTATTGGTAGCCGGCTCCATAACCTTCATCCTTCATCAGGCCGGTAGAAGCATTACGCAAATGCATCGGCACCTCGGGGACGGAGCCGCGGCGAACGTCTTCGAGGGCGTGGCCGATGGCCTTGTAGGAGGCGTTGGACTTGGGCGCGGAGGCGAGATAGGTGGTGGCCTGAGCGAGCGGGATACGACCCTCGGGCATGCCGACGAGCTGGACGGCCTGGGCCGCCGCCATCGCAAGTGGGAGACCATGTGGGTCGGCGTTGCCGATGTCTTCGGAGGCCAGGATCACGAGCCGCCGCGCCATGAAAACCGGGTCCTCGCCCGCCTCGATCATACGCGCCAGATAATGCAGCGCCGCATCCGGGTCCCCGCCACGCACGCTCTTGATAAACGCGCTGATAACGTCGTAGTGTTCCTCCCGCCCATACCTCACGGCCCCCTTCCCCACCGCCCCCTCGACATCCGCGACCTCGATGCGCCCCGACGCAGCCGAAGCCGCGGCCTCCAGAGCGTTCAACAACCGCCGCCCGTCGCCACCGGAGAGTCGCAGCAGGTGAGCTTCGGCCTCGGGCGAGACCTCTACTTCGAGCGCCCCGCGGCCCTTATCCAGGAGAGCGGCGAGGTGTTCTTCGGAGAGGGGCTGGAGCCGCAGGACACGCGAGCGGGAGAGGAGTGGTGCCGTGACCTCGAAGGAGGGGTTCTCCGTGGTCGCCCCGACGAAGTCCACGAGGCCCTCTTCGAGGGCTGGCAAGAGGGCGTCTTGCTGGGTCTTGTTGAAGCGGTGGACTTCGTCGACGAAGAGGATCGTGGGCCGGCCCTCGTACTTGAGGCGTTCGCGGGCGGCGTCTAGAGCACCGCGCACGTCCTTTACCCCGCTGGTCACCGCGCTCAGGGGGACGAACTCTCCCTCCATCTCCGAGGCCAGGGCGCGGGCGAGAGTGGTCTTGCCGGTCCCCGGCGGACCCCAGAGGACTATCGCCCCGATCCGGCCCTTCGCAACCGCCGTCCGCAAAGGTCCACCGGGACCGGTGAGATGATCTTGCCCGATCACCTCGTTCAGCTCTCGGGGTCGGAGGCGTTCGGCGAGCGGCGCTCTGCGGGCCAGGGCATCGGCGCCTGCTGAGTCGAAGAGGTCCATGCGCGAAGTATACAGAGGGGGCGTCGCGGGCCGCTGGTACCTTCGGAAAAAACTTACCGGCGGATGGAGAGCACGGTCTTGCCGTTCCCGTGCCCGGCTTCGTCGTGGGCGTGCGCCTCGGCGGCCTCCTCCAGCGGGTAGACGCGGTCGAGGACTACGCGCAGCCTCCCGGCGTCGAGCAGCGTGCCCAGCATCGATAGGTCGTCGCCCGAGGGCTTTGCGAGGACGACGCGGGCCTTTCTATCGTTGGGCATGGTCAGGACCTGGCTGGCGAACTGCCGGGGTCCGGGCTCGGTCGTGACGTAGACCCCGCCGGGCCGGAGCACCCTCTTGCAGATGCGGTAGCTCCTGTTGGCGACGACGTCGAAAATCACGTCGTACGTCTCCCCGCCGCTGGCGAAGTCCTCTTCGTCGTAGTCGATCACGCGCGCCGCCCCAATTTCCCGGACAAACCCGGCATTTCGCGCGCCGCACACGGCAGTCACCTCCGCGCCAAAGATTTTCGCGAGCTGCACGGCAAAGGTTCCGACACCGCCGGAAGCTCTGTTGATGAGGACCCGGCGACGCTCCAGGGCCCCGGCGTCGCAGGCGTGGGGCGCGTTCTCCTTCACCTCGCGCAAGGCCTCCCGAACCGCGCGCAGTGCCGTGAGCGCCGCGAGCGGCACGCCAGCGGCCTCCTCGAAGGAGAGCTTGCCGGGCATCGGCGCGAGGGCGCCCGACTCCACCGCCACGTACTCTGCGTATCCCCCACCAAAGACATCCCCGAGCATGGCGTATACCTTGTCCCCCTCACAAGGGCCTTCCACCCCTTCGCCGGTGGCGGCGACGACTCCAGCGACGTCGCGCCCCAGAATACGGGTGCGTTTGAGGGCGGTCAGGAGCCGCATCTCCCCGCGCCTGAGCCGCCAGTCCACAGGGTTGACCCCGGCAGCGCGGACCTCGATCAGCACTTCCCCCCTACCAGGCCGGGGCCGCGCGACCTCTTCCAACCGGAGCACCCTCGGCCCACCGTAACCGCGCGCGACCACGGCGCGCATATAGCCGTTCCCGGACACGTCCCCGTTCTCGGACACGCTCACGCTTCCCTCGAATAGCGTTCGTCGTGCTCGCGTCGCTGGCGATCCATGCAGCGGGCGGCTTCGAGGACGTCCTGGGGGTAGAGGCTGCGGAGCGCGTTGGTCTCCAGGACTTGCTCGACGGAGTGTTCGGGGATCATCATCCACTCCGCCGCGTGCGGTACGGGCAGCGGCTTACCGAGCGACCGGTAGACCAACCACACTATCCAGCGTCCGAGACGTGAGCCCGACAAGAATCTCAAAGAGACCGCACCTCTCATACTCCCGTAAGTAGACGACTGCCAGAGAGCTATTCTAGCCGAAGCATCCGGCCTCGAGTTAGGTGCCGGACATCCTCACCGGGCTCCCGTGTACAATAACCCGCGTGAGAACGCAGGATTTCTATGAACTGGTTGAGAGCGCGCTGGAGGGGTTGCCGCCAGAGCTAGCTGAGTTGTTGGATAACGTAGCGATAGTGGTGGAGGATTGGCCGGAGTACTCGACGCCGCTCGCGCCGGGTAAGACGAGTGACGTGCTATATGGGCTCTATGAGGGGGTGCCCCTGACGGAGCGAACGGCGGGGTATCATGGGTTCTTGCCCGATAAGATCACCATCTTCCGTGGGCCTCTGGAGCGGGATTTCCGACACGAGGATTTGGAGGAGCAGGTAAGGGTAACGGTGGTACACGAGATCGCCCACCACTTCGGCCTCGACGAGGAGCGCATAGCGGAGTTGGGCTGGGGATGAAGTCGCCCAAGGAGAACCTGGTCGTCATCGAGCAGCGCATAGACGCCCCGGCTCCGGCAGTGGCGGCCTACATCGGGGACTTCCGCAACGCCAAGGAGTGGATGGTCGGTGTCGAAGGCGTCGAGCGTCTGGCCGAAGACATCTACCGGCTCATGCTCGAGAGCCCGGTCGGCAAGCTGGAGCCGGAGGTAAAGGTCCTGCAGCATAACAACGGCCTCATGCGCTGGGCCTACACCTCGGCCATCGAAGGCGGCGGAGAGGTATCGGTCGCCCCGTCCGGCGACAACTCCTCCTCGTGTATCGTCTCCTACCTCGGCGACTTCGAGCTGAAGGGCAAGATGTTGAACCGCGCGGCCCGCCTGGTGGGTATGGAACGCTTCGCCCGCAGAAACGGCGAGCGCTCCCTCCTCAGGCTCAAGCAACTCATGGAAGCGAGGCGATACTAATGACCATCGGCGCCCTGGAGATACTGCTAGTCCTCTTCGTCATCCTCCTCATAATCGGTCCCCGCCGCATCGTGGACCTCGGTCGTTCCCTGGGCCGCGGCGTCCGCGACTTCAAGCTCGAGTTCGGCAGCGACAAAAAGAAGAGTGAACTGGGCGGCGAAGACCCCAACGAAGAACGGGAGAAGGACCTCCGCAAACAGGACTAGCGAGCAGCCAAAACCCGCAGCCAGCCGGCCCGTCTTCCGACAAAAGCGTCCCATCGCCCCCCGCAAAGATCATCTCTCATATAGACGGACCACAACAAGAAGCCGACGGCTGAACGCTGACATCCAAGGATTGACGCGAGCGCCAGGCGTTCTTATACTACGTTGGGCACAAGGGGAAAGGAGACAATTCTTGGCGGCGGATCAGTTCGTGATCGAGGGCATTTGCCATCCTTACAACTTTTTGTAGGAGAACCTCAAGGGCCGCTTCGGGCACATCTGCAACGACGTGCCGTATGCGTTTCACCCTCTGCTCAACCCGCCCGAGACGGTTCCAAGCAAGGACGAGTGGCAACATGACTGGCAGAACGACGAGTTTCTGGAGCCGATGTTCCTGGAGAGCGAGACGGACATGGCGTGCGTCCACTCGCCCCCTATCTTCGGCGCTTACCACGACGGCCTCATCTCGGTGGAGAAGGGGGGCGGACCTCAAGAAGCGCTACCCGGATCGCACGATCTGGTACGCGAGCGCCGGCATCTTCAAAGGTGAGGAGGCGTTGGAGTCGCTGGAGTACCAGGTAAGGGAGCTTGAGGGCTCCATGTTCCAGACAATAAAAGGAAGGGGACTTCAGGTATACAGCCGATCCGGGTAAGCCCGGAAAACGTCGAGCTTTGTAGGCGAGGAGAGTGGTACCCGCATGAGAGAGAACGAGACCTTCACGAGCGAGGGGATGAGCTGCGCAGGCTGGCTCTACGTGCCGGACGAGCTAGACGGGGGGAGGGGTCCAGCCGTGGTGATGGCGCACGGGTTCAGCGCCGTCAAGGAGATGTACCTGGCGAACTTCGCCGAGAAATTCGTCGAGGCGGGGCTCGTCGTCCTGGTCTTCGACTACCGTTACTTTGGGGATTCGGAGGGTGAGCCGCGCGGGAGGCTCATACCTTCCGAGCAGCGCGAAGATTACCGCAACGCGATCTCCTGGATCTCCCAGCGCCCCGAGGTGGACCCGGAGCGCATCGGTGTCTGGGGAAGCTCCTACAGCGGCGGGCACGTCCTGCACCTTGGGGCCTTTGACCGGCGGGTAAAAGCAGTGGTCGCCCAGGTGCCGCTGGTAGACGGGTGGGCAAACGCCACGCGGCTCATGCGCCCGGACGTCTTCGACGAGTTTCAGAAGGTGCTGGCCGGGGACCGCGCTGCGCGTTACGCGGGCGAGGTGGGCGCCAGCGTGCCCGTCGTCGCCCCGGAGGGCGAACCCTCCGCGCTGCCGACGCCCGAATCGTACGAGTGGTTCACGAGCACGGCTGAGACTATCGCTCACAACTGGCGCAACCAGGTCTCTTTAGAGTCGATGGAGGCGTTTTTGGAGTACAGTCCGGCTGCGAGCATACACCGCATCTCGCCGACACCCTTGTTGATGGTCGTCGCCGGTAATGACACGTTGACGCCCACGGACCTCGCCATTGCCGCCTACGAACGGGCCCTGGAGCCGAAGTCGTTGGTGATCACAAGCGGCAAGCATTTCGACGCTTATACCGAACCCGGGCTCTCCGAGGCGGCGCCCCCGGCGGTCGAGTGGTTCCGGCGGCATCTGATAGAGAAACCGGTTGCCGCCGCTCAACCCGCGCGCTAACCAGAAAGCAAAGAAGGAGGAACGGCATGGCGAGCACGAGGACAGCAACGGAGACGATGAAGGCGTTCGTGATCAGGGGCGTCGGCGAAGTGGCCGTCGTCGATAAACTAATCCCCGAACCCGCACCGAACCAGGCCGTCGTACGCACCACCGCGGCCCTGGTTTGCACCTCAGACATACACACGGTCAAGGGGGCCATACCGGTAGACCCGAACAGCACGCTTGGGCACGAGTCGGTCGGCGTCGTGTACTCTTTGGGCTCGGCCGTCGAGGGCTTCTCCGAGGGTGATCGAGTCGCGGTCGGGGCGATAACGCCGTGCTTCAAGTGCAACTACTGCCAGCGCGGTTTCTCCAGCCAGTGCCAGGGGATGCTCGGAGGCTACAAGTTCACTACCCAGATGGACGGGAACATGGCCCAATACTTCCTCGTCGAGGATGCGCAGGCTAACCTCGCGCACATCCCCGACGACCTCTCCGACCATCAGGCCGTCTACGCGACCGACATGCTCTCCACCGGCTTCATGGGCGCCGAGCACGCGGAGCTAAAGCTCGGCGAGACGGTTGCGGTCTTTGCCCAGGGGGCGGTCGGGCTCTCGGCGACCATCGGGTGCAAGTTGGTCGGTGCGGGGCTCATTATCGCCGTAGAGTCGGTGCCCGAGCGCCAGGAGATCGCGCGCGCTTTCGGGGCGGACGTGGTAGTGGACTATACGAAGGGCGATTCGGTGGAGCAGATCCTGGAGCTAACCGGGGGCGAGGGTGTGGACGCGGCCATCGAGGCGTTCGGCTTCCCCCAGACGTGGGACGCGGCGATCCGGGTCACCAAACCGGGCGGGCGTATCTCGAATATCGGTTATCACGGCGAGAACCCGGAGCCTTTGGAGATCCCGCTGGAACCGTTCGGGATGGGGATGTCGGACAAGCAGATCTACGGGGGCCTCTGCCCCGGCGGGAGCGAGCGACTCGGGCGCATCTTCCGGCTCATGCAAACCGGTAAGGTAGACCCCACACCGATGACCACGCACGAGTTCGGCTTCGATGAGATCGAGACCGCCTTCAAGATGATGCAGGAGAAGGAAGACGGGATCATCAAGCCCTTGATTCACTTCAACTAACCAAAGCGATCAGCAGTCAGCAAGTCCGTCGAGATATGCCCTTGTGACAACGGCCATCTCTCGATGAAGACCCGTGGCAGAGTTTTGTCAGAGCAGGAAAGCAACGGACGCCGCATGATGGTAGGCAGGTGACAAGCTGAAAGCCGGCGGCTGATCGCTACAGAGCTACAACCCCAGAGTCACCCGTCCTCCGGAGCCAACGTGAGCGTTGGAGTCCTCCTGATCCACGCCGGAGAGGTCTTCGCCGGCGTCCTGCAGGTAAACGCGGGGTTCCTGCACGGCTACCCCCGGGTTGGCGGCGTAGGTCCGCCAGGTAACGCCGCCCCAGGTGAAGGTCAGGATGACCGGCGGCTCGTCGCTCTCTCCTCTTTCGAGGGCTACGTAGACCTCCGGCCGGCCTAGGGACCTGGACACCTGGCCGATCTCCCGCAGATGCTCGGAGTCGTTGAAGAGGTCGATGCCGGCCCGGAGACGGTTCGCCGGGTCGGCCATCCGCCGCCGGAGCTCGTACTCCAGGTCGATCTCGACTCGCATCTGGTCTATCGTCGCCTTTAGATTTACGACCTCGTCCTCGCGCTCTTCGAGGTCGCGCTCCAGCCCCTCGACTCTTCTCAGGGCATCTTCGAGGGCCATGTCTTTGCGCGAGACCACGCCCTGCGTCTCCTGGCCATAGGCGGACATCTCCTCTTCCCGTCGTGCGAGCACGTCTTCCAAACGCCTGATGTCGTCTTCGCGGCGTTCGATCTCACGCTCCAGACGTGCCGCCCGACGGTCCTGTCCCTCGCGCCGCCGCCGCCGTACGCGCTCCTCCTCCTCGAACTCGCGCACCCTCTCCCTGAGCCGCTCCCGCTCCTCCTCCAGATCCCGAACACGTACCTCACCAGCCCCCAGCCGCGCCCCCGCCTCGTCAGCTGCGAGCTTGGTCCCGGCTAGCTCGTTATACAACTCTTTTATATGCCGGTCCTTCGCCCCGAGCCGCCTCCGAACCTCATTGAGGTCCGCAACCTCCGCGCCGCCCTCTGCTTCATCCTCCGCTCCGCGCTCCACGCCGCGTCCGTCACTCTCGGCGTCCTCCCTGGCATCCCGCACCAGCGCCTCCGTCACAGGCACCTCTCCAGTGGGGTCATCATCCATCGCGGGAGCATCCGTGGGAGCATCCGTGGGCGCATCGATTGGCGCGGTAGCGTCCGTTGGCACGCTGGCTGTATCGTCCTCCGCCTGTACGTCCGCTATCTCCCGCGCGTCCGGCTCGTTTGGCTCCTCCCTGGGCTCTTCGGCCTCGCGCCGATCCCTCTCTTCCACAGCCTATTCCCCCTTCGCGGGTTCGCCTTCGGGGCTACCGTCGGGCTTCCCTTCGGCGTCGCCCGACTCTTGTGCCCTCGCGGCCCGGCGCTCCGCCCGGCGCTTCTCCCGCTCCTCCGGGGAGAGCTTCTCTCGTTCCCCCGCTCCTCCAGCCTCGGCTTTACCCTGGCCCGCCTTATCCGCGGTCTTTGCCTTCGCCGGTTTCTCCGCTCCGTCCTCGGTCTCCTCTTCGGCGGGTTTGGGGAGACCGGTGAGTTCCGAGACCTTTGCTAGTAGCTTTTCCGCCTTCGGCCTCTCCCCCACCCAGGCGTGGACGACCTTGTGGTCGGAGTCGATGATAAATGCCGCAGGGCGGGCCTGCTCCCCGTGCTCCTTGCTCTTCTCCAGGAGGCCGTACTCGCGGGTGGCGACACCGGCGTAGTCGTAGAGAACATAAGATTTTATGCCCGTCTCCCGGACGAAGTCGCGCGCGGCGCCGGGCTCGCCGCGTCCGATGCCCACAACGGAAGCAGCAGCCATATTGATCTCATCCTCCAGCGCCGCCAACTCCTTGAAGTACGCCACGTCTTCCCCGGAAGGGCTGTAAAAGACCACGACCACCGGCCCGCGCGCGGTCCTCATGCTCAATCGCAACTGCCCCCCCTGAGCACTCGGCAGGTTGAACTCCGGAGCATCGCCCCCAACTTTCGGGACCGGCAGAGCCTTGGTACGCACCATAACATCCTCCTCGTTTCATCTAACGCTCGTTCCCCGCGAATATTACAGCCTCGCCACCGCTTTGTTATGCTCCGGTCCCTGTGGACCTCATAATGACGCACGGCTACATGCTCTCAGGCACCGGGAGCAACATCTACGTTCAGAATCTCTGCCGGGCTCTAACCGGGATGGGCCACCATGTACACCTGCTCTGCCAGGAGCCGAACGCACTCACCTACGACTTCGTGAGCAGGCGCTACCGGGCGAGCGAAGGAGGCATCGAGAAGCTCGGCGAGAAAGGCTCCCCCTACCCCGGCTCCTGCTCCGTCTACCAACCGGAGATAGGCGACCTCCTTCCGGTCTACGTCTACGATGACTACCCCGGCTGGCGCGTAAAGACTTTCCTGGACCTCTCCGAGAGCGAGTACGAGAACTACGTGATGAAGAACGTCGCGGCGGTGCGGGCCGCACTGGAATATTCAGGGACAACGGGTGCCGTCACGAACCACTGTGTGCCGGGGCCGGAGATCATGCGCCAGGCCCTCGCCGGCACGGGCGTCCCATATACCAGCATCGTCCACGGAAGCTGCCTCCAGTACGTGGCGCGGCGGAGCAAGTTCTACATGCAAGTAGCGAATAGCGGCCTCGCTAAAGCCACGAGCATCGTCGCCCTCTCCACCCACAGCGTCGGCACCATCGCGGAGGACTTCCCGCAGCTCGAACCGCGGACCATCGCCCTCCCCGGCGGCGTGGATACCGGCCTCTTCCGCCCCGATGCCCTCGATGCGCACGTAACCGAAACGCTCGTCGGTGGCCCCGGTCGCGGTCCCGAACAAATGCAGAGGCTGCGCGGAGTCCTCGATGAGTTTCCGGAGACGGATAGCGCGGCGGACCTCGCGAAAGAGCTGAACGTCGTCTCGGCCTCCTACGAGCCGCGGTGGTTCGACACGGACGCTGGCGTCCGGATACGAAAGCTGCTCGACGGGGACGCGACGGTGATCTTGTACGTCGGCAAGCTCATTCACTCCAAGGGCGTTCACTGCCTGCTCTCGGCCTTTGCCCGGGTGCGAAGAGAGACGGGGGCGCGGCTGTTGGTGATCGGTTACGGCACCTTCCGCGAGGGCCTCGAAGCCCTCACCCTCGCTCTCTCGACCGGCAACCGGCGCGTAGTGGAGCTTCTGGCAGATCACGGACAACTTTTCGAGGGCGGGCAAGACTCAGCGATGGAGCGCTTCGAGCTTACGGAAGAGCTGTTAGGCGACGCTGCGGGGATGGCGGAGGACGTGGAGTTCGTGGGGCCCCTATATCATGCGGAGCTTGCGCGGGTTTTGCCAGCGGCTGAGGTCGGTGTGGTACCCTCGATCTTTCCGGAGACCTTTGGCCTAGTGGCGGCTGAGCTCGCCGCCTCGTCGGTGCCGCCATTCGTCGCCGACCACTCCGGCCTCAGAGAAGCGGGCGGCTTCGTAGGTCGGGGGCTCCCGTTCGGCGCCCGGGTAAGCATGCAAGGGGACTTCGGAGCGAATCTTGCACACGCGCTGGCTGCTTATCTAGCCCTGCCGGCGGAGGAGCGGCGGAGGTGCCGGAGGATCGTACGCCTCAACAGCGTCGAGGATTTGAGCTGGGGCTCTTTAGCCGGGAGGATAGCGGAACTCGCCGAAGGTAAGGATCAGACGGACCGCGTGGGTTAACAGCCGGTCGGAAAGTTGACAGCCGACCGGGAAGTTGAATCTGGCGGGTAGAACGATGCGTCACCGCCGAACCGATACATAGGGCCCAGGAGCCTTCTCGAAGCTACGAGGAGTATCCGGGAAAAGCTCGCCCTTTGCGCTTCTTCAAAAATCCACGCCGAACTCTAAACATTACGTAGACTAGCGGAATCGTGGAAGAACAGGCTGAGGTACGGACGCCGAGCGGCGAGAAGACCAACGTAGGTCCTAAGCGGCGCCTTTGTCGGAATCACCCTGTAGGATGCGATCTGTAAGACCGAGCTCCAAACCACACTCGCATTCGAAGACCAGGCGATCCAATTGCCGGATGCACGCGGGGTCCGTGATGACCAGCCTCTCTCCGCATTCTTCACAAATAAGGACGATGCGCCCCAGATAATGCTGCACGTGTACCTCCTTCTCGATACGCTTCTCGTTGAGACGTAGGCTTTATGTCGCGGGTACTAACTTCGCATGTCCAAGCCACGAATACAACGTGAAGCGACCTTACGTTAGCGTAGATGATGTAGTTGACCTGTAACTTCCAAGAAGGGATACCTGAATGTATAGTCGAGGGTTATCCTTGTCTCTTACCCGAGGGGTTATAAGCGCGTGGCAAGGCGATCGGGGAGAAAAGAAGGATGGAAGCCGGCGATCCTTGCGTAGACTTACGGAGGATAATGGTCTACCGCGTCTACATACCCGGATCGCCGCTGTCAGACTTCGTGGATAAGTTCTGGTCGGAAGAAGGCTACGCTCCGTCGCACGCCAGAGAACGCGCTCTGCCGACCGGTACGACAGAGTTGATCTTCAACCTCCTCGACGACGAGATGCGGGTGTTCGACCGCCAGGATCCCGACCGCCCCCGGAGGTTTCGCGGGGCTTTGATCTGCGGTGCGCATTCGGGATACTTCGTCATTGACACGGCCCAGCAATCATCGACAATAGGCGTGCATTTCAAACCGGGCGGCGCTTTCCCGTTCTTCGGACTGCCCGCCCACGAGTTGCGCAACGCGCACGTGTCGCTCGACGCACTGTGGGGACCGAACGCCGACGAGCTGCGCGATCGATTGCTTGAAGCCGGAACGCCGGCGGCCAGGTTCCGCATCCTCGAACAGGCGCTTCTGGCGCATGTAGAGAAACCCCTGGCGCGCCATCCCGCCGTCGCCTACGCGCTACGAGAGTTTTACGGTGTGCGGCACACGCGGACGATCTCGGAGGTGACAGATCGGGTCGGCCTCAGCCACAGGCGGTTCGTTCAGGTCTTCAGCGAGGAAGTCGGGTTGACGCCTAAGCTGTTCTGCCGCGTCCGGCGCTTCCAGGAAGTCGTGCGCCTGATCGAGAGCAGAGAGCAGGTCGAGTGGGCGGAGGTCGCCCTGGGCGCGGGCTATTTCGACCAGGCGCATTTCATCCATGACTTTCGAGCCTTCTCCGGCCTTACCCCGACGGCCTACCTCGCGCAACGGGGCGAGCGTCTCAACCACGTTCCGCTCCGCGAGCGGTAAGGTCAATTTTTTCCAATACGGATCGTCTTCCTCCGCTTATAGTGAACTTCATACAACGGTCACGAGCCTCGAAAGGAGGACTACATGAGTGAGAAGACCAACCCGAACATCTTCCCGACTCTGCGCTACGAGGACGCCTCGGCCACGATCGACTGGCTGGGGCGCGCCTTCGGCTTCGAGGAGAAGGCGGTCTACCGAGGCGAGGACGGGACGGTCCATCACGCCGAGCTCAAACTCGGCGCGGGCCTCGTCATGCTCGGTCAGCATCGTAACGGGGGTGGGACGGGCGACACGGCCTCCGATCCGCTCTCTTCGACCCAGGGTATCTACGTCGTGGTCCACGACCCGGACGCCCACCACGATCGTGCCGAGACAGCTGGGGCGAGGATCATTATGGGGTTGACGGACCAGGACTACGGCTCGCGCGAGTACAGCGCGCGCGATCTGGAGGGAAACATCTGGTCCTTTGGCACCTACGACCCCTACGCCGCGGGTGGGTAGAGACCACTCGATCCCCCGCTAGCGATCCGTCTCGGACGCCGCGAGGCCGCTGCCGGATTCATCCACGACATTTGAACCATGCATCTTCTCGCCTCTCATATAGGCAGCGCGTCCGATCATGTGCGACGAGACCGGGGTGGTGAGGAGCAGGAAGACGCCGATCAGGACCACCCGCAGGATGGTCTCCTTGCCGCCCGTGAGCGCTGAGGCCAGGAGCAGCGGCATCGCCCCAAGGACGACGGCCTTGCTCGCCGCGTGCAGCCGAGTGTAGGTGCTCGGCATCCTCACCACCCCATACACCCCTATAGTCATCACCAGGACACCGATCAGTATCAGGGCGTCGGCGATCCAGGGTAGCGCGGCGGCTACGGACGAAGTGATCTCCGTCATCAGAAGATCTTCCTCTCGCCGTGGTACCGGGCGGCGGCTACAGTGCCGACGAAGGCCAGAAGAGCGAGGATGAGGGCCGCGTCCACGTAGTAAGGGCTGCGGTTCGCGGCCCCGTAGAGCACCAGCAGGGCGGCCAGGATCAGGGTTAGCGTGTCCAGCGCGAGGATGCGCCCAGCGGTCGAGGAGATCGTGATCAGGGCGACCACCCCTACCGCGAGCAACACCGTCAACCACGCCGCCGCCGCGTAAAAAACTACCTCATGCAAACCGGACCCCTCTCTAAATCTCGACGAACGCGCGTCACGGGAAGACCTTTCTCTGGTAGCGTTGGTAGAGGTCTTCGTGTTTCTCGCGCACCGCGTCCGGATCGGCGGCGTCGAGGAAGTGTATGAGCATGAATTCTTCGTTCGCCTCGATCAGGAAAGCCCCCGGGGAGAGCGTCGTTACCAGCGCCGAGACCGCGACCCCGGTCGGTGTCCGGTCCCCAATCGGCACCTTGACTATGCCCGGGCTCACGAGCGGCCGGAAGTGCAACACGACGAGCGCGACCGCCCACGTCCCCTTGACGACGTCCCACGCTATGGCCCAC
>Ga0136617_10000810_pt1 | contig 27023 bp, 30 predicted proteins | sample AntDrymUQ3222106_2_FD_129672 | JGI IMG/M metagenome (GOLD analysis project Ga0136617, IMG submission 129672) | Polar desert sand microbial communities from Dry Valleys, Antarctica - metaG UQ322 (21.06) | ecosystem: Environmental > Terrestrial > Soil > Desert | place: Antarctica: Dry Valley...
CGGCGGCGGGTCTTCGATGGTGGACCAGGCCGTCATAGCCCTGGCGCTGGTGGCCGGCGCGGTGGCCGTGTTCAACCCGTGCGGGTTCGCACTGCTGCCGGCCTATCTCGGGCTGCTCGTGGTCGAGGACGGCGGAGCCGGGTCGGGCCGCGGGGCGGCGCTGCGGCGCGGCGTGCGGTTCGCAGCCGGGATGACCGTCGGCTTCGTCGCGGTGTTCGGGCTGGTCGGTGCCGTGCTGGCGCCGCTGGCGCTGACCGGCGGGTCGCGATCAAGGTGCTCCGTCCGCCGTCGGCGCCGGTGCCGGCCGGCCCGGACAGCCCGGAGGCCCTGGAGATCCTCGACGCGCTCGACCGCGACCGCAAGCGGTTCCTCCGCGAGATCCGTACCACTGCGCGGCTGGAGCTGCCCGGTGTCCCGGCCGTCTACGACACCGGCGTGGAGACCGTTGCCGACGGCGGACCTCGGCTGTGGCTCGTCATGCAACTGCTGCGCGGCTCGACCCTGGAAGCCGTGCTCGACCGGACCGACTACGCCACCGCGCCGCCCGGCGTCACCTGGGCGGCGGCGATCGCGGCCCAGCCGCCGCCGTGCTCGCCGACGTCCACCGCGTCTACATCGTCCACCGAGACATCAAGCCGGCCAATGTGATGGTCATCGACGGCGGTCTGGTGAAGGTGCTCGATTTCGGCATCGCTGTCCTGCGCGGCGCCGGGGCCCTGCCGTGGCTGACCCAGATCGACCGGACCGTCGGCACCCCGACGTACATGTCCCCGGAGCAGTGCCTCGGCCACGCCGTGACGTCCGCGTCCGACGTCTACTCACTCGGCTGCCTGCTCTGCGAGCTGCTCACCGGAGACCCGCCGTTCCACGGGACGGCCGACCAGTCCCTGCGCTCGCTATCTCCGGTCGCCGGCACCGTCGATGCGCGAGCGGCGGGCCGACGTCCCCACCGCGGCGCCCCACCCATGATGGCCGTCGCGCTCCGATCACCGACGCCGAGTTCAAGCAGTTGCAGGCGAACGTTCAGGTGCTGGTTCGCCGTCGCCCAGCTGTTCGCCGCCGCCGGACGTCGGGACGATGCACTGGCTGAACTGCAGGCGGTCCGACCGCTACTGACCGATGCCTTCAGCGCGGGTCGATGCGCCGTCCCGGGCCCTAGTGGTGATCGGGGGTTCACCCGCGGCGATGCCATCCGACGGCATGAACGTCCGGAGATGAGATCTGATGGCCCGCGCGGGTCGGTCCGATCGCGGCCGGGAGTCGGTGCCGCATGCGAGGATGCGCCGTCGGCCGTTGCCGAGTGCGCAGGGAAGGCCGAAGACGAGGTACGGGAGCGCCCGCACCGGGGGTGTGCACGAGGGGAGGAACCGAGCATGGCGTCGCTGGCGAGCTTGGAGCAACGGATCCGGGCGTTGGAGCCCCAACTCGCCGAGGTGGAGGGAGGATACGGCGACCCGCTTTACCGGGTGCGCCGGGAGACCATCGCCACGCGGATCGAACTGGGGCGGCTACTCGATCAGGCCGGGTTGCCGCAGGCCAGTGACGAGGAGATCGATGCTGTGCTCGACGAGGATTGATTGTCCGCCTCAGCTGTCCCCCGCCCGGGCGGGTGCGTGAAACCCTGGTCGGCGCCGAGGACCTCCACCGGTCGCCCAGAACGCATCGAACGGCACTTTCGCACGCACCTAGCGTGCGAAAGTGCCGTTCGCTACGACGCCGCAACCCGGACGCGAGCGTGGCCGGGTTTGGCGCCACCACCCGCCCAGGCGAACCTGAGCGCACCAACGTCACCCGCCGCGTGAACCACAATTAGCCAACAGGGTCCGGTGGTGGCCAGCAGCAATCCTCACGGGTCATCGCCGAGGACGCCTGGACCCGCCCGGGATCAGGACCCGTTTACCCAGGCCGGCTCGTCCGCACCGCACGGCGACCGGAACAGCTCCGGCGCCGTGCGGCCTGCCACTTGCCTACGGACGGTTCTCTCGTGTCCAGGAGATGATCGAGATCAGCGCCGGTTAGGCCCGCCCACCACCTCTGACGGCCCATTGACAGGCGCGAACCGCGTTTGTCACGCTCATCTGAGTAGGTCTTCATGTGATCAGAAGGAGAGGTTCGATATGGCTCAGAGCGCCGCCCTGCCCGCCATCTCCGCGTTCCCGGCTCCCGTTCCGCTGCGCGAGGTCCTGCCGTGGGCGATCTTCGCCGGGGTGGTCATGCTGAGCCTGCTGTACCTGGTCGGCATGGACCAGGGAGCCACGTCGGTGTTCTCGGGTGCGTTGCTCCATGAGTTCGTGCACGACGGTCGCCACCTCCTCGGCTTCCCCTGCCACTGACGGCCGGGGAGCGACGAGACGTGGTCAGGACCCTGCTGATCCGTGGCATGCTCGCCGGTCTGGTCGCCGGCGTGGTGTATTTCGTGTTCGCCTTCGTGTTCGGTGAGCCGACGATCGAGGCCGCCATCGCCTACGAGGAGCAGCTCGCGGTGGCGGCCGGGGCGGCCTCAGACGGAGCGCCGCTGGTCAGTCGTGGGGTGCAGGCCACCATCGGGTTGGCGGTCGCGGCCCTGGTCTACGGGGTCGCCATCGGGGGGCTCTTCGCGCTGGTCTACGCCGTGATCTACGGTCGGGTCGGACGGTTGAGCCCCCGGGCGACCGCCGCCGTCACGGCGCTGGTCGCCTTCGTGGTGATCTCGCTCGTGCCGTTCCTGAAATACCCGGCGAACCCACCCGCCTCGAGCATCGACGAGACGATCGGGCAACGCACCGGTCTGTACGTCGTGATGATCCTGTTCTCGGTGGTCCTGGCGGTCGGGGCGATCCTGTTGGGTCGCCGCCTGCTCGAACGGTGGGGGGCGTGGAACGCCACGCTGATCGGTGCCGGGGCGTACGTCGTCGCGGTCGGGATCGTGGGGTTGCTCATGCGGCCGATCGACGAGACACCGCCCGACTTCCCGGCGGTCGTGCTGTACGACTTCCGGCTGGCCTCGATCGGGGGGCAGCTGGTGCTCTGGGCGACCCTCGGGCTGGTGTTCGGCGCGCTCGTTGACGGGCGCGTCCGGCGATACCCCATCCCCGCCTGATCCGGTGACACACATCGATTGAGAGAGCTAGTATCGCTACATGGCGATGGGTCAGGACGTGTCGGCAGCAGTGGCGCTTTTCCGCTCCCTCGGCGATCCGGCCCGGCTGGCGATCGTGGTGCGGCTGGCTGCGGGAGAAGCGCGGGTGGTGGACCTGACCGAGGTGCTCGGGCTCGCGCAGTCCACGGTGTCCAAGCACCTCGCGTGCCTGCGGGGCTGCGGCCTTGTGGACTACCGCATCGAGGGCCGCCAGTCCTTCTACTCGTTAACCCGCCCTGAGCTCATCGACCTCCTGCGCTCCGCGGAACACCTGCTGGCCGAGACCGGCAACGCTGTGGCGCTGTGCCCGGTCCACGGCACTGCCCGCGCGGTCGCAGCACCATGACCACCGCCGCCCCCGACCGTCGCCCCGTCCTCCATCGACGGATCCGCCTCCTGGTCGGAGCCACGATCAGCTACAACATCGTGGAGGCCGTGGTCGCGATCACCGCCGGCACGATCGCGTCGTCGGTCGCGCTCATCGGGTTCGGCCTGGACTCGGTGATCGAGGTCAGCTCGGCCGCCGCCGTTGCCTGGCAGTTTGCCGGCCCGGATCCGCAGCGGCGGGAGCGGACGGCGCTGCGGGTGATCGCGTGGTCGTTCTTCGCCCTCGCCGCGTTCGTCACCGTGGAGGCCGTTCGGGCGCTGCTCGGCGCCGTGCAGGCCGACCGGTCGCTGGTGGGCATCGTCCTGGTGGCGGTCAGCGTCATGGTGATGCCGGTCCTGTCCTGGGCGCAGCGACGGGCCGGGCGCGAGCTCGGGTCGGCCAGCGCGGTGGCTGACTCGAAGCAGACGCTGTTGTGTACCTATCTGTCCGTGGCCGTCCTCGTCGGGCTCGTCCTCGATTCGGGTCTGGGCTGGTGGTGGGCCGATCCGGTCGCTGCGCTCGTGCTGGCCGGGCTCGCGATCCGGGAGGGGCGTTCGGCCTGGCAGGGGCATCTGTGTTGTGCGGTGACCCGCAAAGGCGAAGAGGACGACGGTTCGTCGTGCTCGCCCGGGTGCGCCTGAACCTGCTGGGTGACCCTCGAATTGGGGTAAGCGAACGTTCAGAATGTCGCTGGACCCTCAGCCGCGCATTCCCATTTCACTCGTTCGGGGCCGTAGCCCGGGATGTCCTGTCTCGTTCTGCCGGGTAACAGCGCCCCAACGCTGTCGATCCGCCCGTGTGCTCCCAAGGCTGGGACCGGCCGAAGCCGTCCTGGCCGTACCTCATCGAGGAGATGTAGTGTTCGAAGGGTTCAATAAGGCGTTCATCAAGACCGCCATCGGCCGCAGCGCGGAGAACGCTGTGGACCGCCGTCGGTTCCTGCGTGCCGCCGGCCTCACGGGCCTCGGCGTTGCCGGCGCCAGCGTACTGACCGCGGGCATCGGCTTTGCTGGCGAGAAGGACGCCACGTGCGCGCCTGCCTCGGACGGTGCCGCCACGGACGCCGCGGTGCTGAACTTCGCGCTCAACCTGGAGTACCTCGAGGCTGAGTTTTACCTCCGTGCGTTCTTCGGCGAGGGTCTCAAGGACAACCAGATCGATGGCAAGGGTGAGCTCGGCAAGGTCACCGGTGGCAAGCAGGTCGACTTCAAGACCGAGGCCATCAAGGAGTACGCGCGGGAGATCGCGAACGACGAGAAGGCGCACGTCGACTTCCTGCGCAAGGCTCTGGGCAGTGCGAAGGTCGCTCGCCCGGCGATCAACCTGGACGACGCTTTCACTGCCGCCGCTCTTGCCGCAGGGTTGATCAAGAAGGGTGAGAAGTTCGATGCGTTCGCCAACGAGAACAACTTCCTGCTCGCCGCGTTCATCTTCGAGGACGTGGGCGTTACCGCATACAAGGGTGCCGCCCCGCTGATCACCAACAAGACCTTCCTTGAGGCGGCTGCCGGCATCCTGGCTGTGGAGGCCTACCACGCCGGTCTGATCCGTACCACCCTGTACCGCCTGGGTCTGCAGACCCCGGCCCTCATCTCGGGGGCCGAAGCCATCTCCGATGCGCGCGACAGCCTCGACGGGAAGACGGATCTCGACCAGGGCATCTCCAAGGACGGTCACGCCAACATCGTGCCGGCCGACAGCAACGCCATTGCGTTCAGCCGTTCCGCCGGTCAGGTACTCAACATCGTGTACTTGAATCCGGATTCCGTCACCAAGGGTGGCTTCTTCCCCAGTGGTGTCAACGGGGCGATCAACAAGAGCGACGACAACAACTGATCGAGTCACCTCACGGGCAGTCCGGCGCGGATTCTCACCCGCGCCGGACTGTCCGTCGTTCGTTACCTCCATGCACGGTTCACGGAAGGACTATCCATGCCGAGTCTCGGTGGCTGGGAACTCATCATTCTCATCGGAGTTCTCGTCCTGATTTTCGGAGCGAAGAAGTTCCCCGACATGGCGCGTTCGCTGGGGCAGTCCGCCCGCGTACTCAAGGGCGAGATGAAGGGCCTCAAGGTCGACGAGCCCCGGTCCGCTCCGACTCCCTCTTCCGAGCCCGCCCCGGTTTGTGCCGAGACTGTGCCCGCCGCACGGCGGCCGGAGTGCGTCATCGCTGATCGGTAGCTCCGGACCGCTCGAACTCCGCTCTGGTGGGCGCGTCGCGGGAGCTGAGGACATCCGTGCAGTTCGCCCGGATATGTTGCACCATGGTGGGTGTCCTACGATGGGTGAGCGTGCTACGACGGGAGAGCCGCATGGTGAACGACCTGCTGGAGCCCAGCACGACCACCCAGCCGACACCGGTGGCCCGTCCACGACGCCGGCGCGCGACGAAGCTCCTGGCGGCCGTCGCCGGGATCGCGGTTCTGGTGCCACTCGGCTTGCAGATCGTCGAGTGGGGTGGACCCTTCGAACAGCAGGTCGTGGACGACAGTCCGGCCGCGCTGCTGGTGGCCCTGCAGGACGTGGCCCAGTACCGGGCCGCCGCGGGCACGTTCCAGGTGCTGGTCGATATCGAGCGCGACACCCCTTACGTCCCGTCGATCCTCAGCGGTGAGCGCACCACCTTCTTCGCCACCGGAAGCGTTGACGCGCTGGTCGACTTCTCCGATCTCGGTCCCGAGCGCGTCGTCGTGTCCCTGGACCGTCGTGCGGTGACGATCACGCTACCCGCACCGGTGTTCACGCCCGCGGTGATCGACGCAGCGCAGAGTCGGATCGTCGGCCGCGAGCGCGGCCTGGTCGAGCGTCTCAGCGGGGTCTTCGAGGACAGCCCCACCGGAGAGCAGGAGCTCTATGTGCTGGCCGGCACGAAGCTCGACGCGGCCGCCCGGGAGAGCGATCTCGCCGGACGCGCTGAGGAGAGCACCCGGCAGATGCTCACCGCGCTGGCCGGATCGCTCGGGTACAGCCAGATCACGGTCGCCTTCGACGGACCATGATCGCTCATTCCCCGAAGGCCGGCTCCCGGGACAGGGTCGGGTCGTCGGGGCCGGTGTCCTCCGGTGAGCTCGTGTGGACGTCATCCGGGTCGACGTGTTCGTCGGCCTCGCTGCGCAGTGAGCGGATGCCTGAGTTGAGCACCGCCAGCAGCGGAACGGCGAGCAGCGCGCCAGCGATACCCGCCACGAGCAACCCGGCGGCGATGGCCAACACCACCGCGAGTGGATGCAGCTTGACGGCCCGGCCCAGCAGCAGCGGCTGCAGGATGTGGCCTTCCAGCTGCATCACCCCGATCACCACTGCCAGCACGACCAGGGCCGAGACGGGACCGTTCGCGACCAGCGCGATGAGCACCGCCACCCCGCCCGCGACCACCGCCCCGATGATCGGGATGAAGGCGCCCAGGAAGACCAGCGCGGCCAGCGGCACCGCAAGCGGGATGCCGATGATGGCCAGTGCGACCCCGATGGCGACGCCGTCGAAGACAGCCACGACCGTCGTGGCCCGGACGTAGCTGACCAACGCGGCCAGCCCGCGGCGACCGGCCACGTCCGTGCGGGTGCGCACCCCTTCCGGCACGGCACGCAACAGGAACGCCCAGATGTCGCCGCCGCCGTGCAGCAGGAAGATCAAGATAAAGATCACGAGCAGCGCCTCGGTGACGATCTCGCCAATCGTCGCCGCTGTGGTGAGCGCCCCCGCGGTGATCGAGGCCTGGTTGGCGTTCAGAGCTTCGACCAGCTGTTCTCGGGCGCCGTCCAGGTCTTGGGCACTCAGCTGGAGGGGGCCGGTCGTCAACCAGTTCACAATCGCGTCGACGCTGGCGGACAGCTGCGTGAGCAGGTCGGGTACGCCGCCCACGAACGTCCGCACGACGAAGGTGAGCACCCCACCGAGCAACGCCAGCCCACCGACCATGACGATCGCCGTCGCCACCCCGCGAGGTACCCGTGCCGCGACGAGGCGTCCGACGGCGGGGGCCAGGAGCGCGGCAAGCAGCAGGGCGATCGCGACCGGCACGACGATGGCCGCGAGGTAGGACACGACGATACCGATCACGTAGAGCGCCGCGACGACGACGAGTAGGCGCCAAGCCAGCGCGGCGCTCACCCGCAGCGTCCGCGGCACCATGTTTCCGGCGTCCTCGGGTGTTTCCTGTGGCGGTGGGCGCACGTTGCCGAGCGGTCGGGGCGGTGCGGATGTCATCGGTCGCTCGGTGGTGGCCCGCTCGGTGGTGGCCATGGCGTCTCCGCTCAGAGGTGGTTCTGCGCAACGGGTATCCGGCGGCGGTGGTGCACCGCTCCCGCCGACCACTGCTCGCCTCCATGGTGCTCTCATCTGTTGCTCAGGGCAGCGGCGGAGGCTGTTGTTCAGGGCAGCGGCGGAGGACTAGCGCTGGGCTAGCGCCAGCTCAGACGCCCGGCCGGGGTCACGGCAGCGGTTCGAGGTCGATCGGGCGTCCGCGGTAGCGCTCGGCGTCCGCGGTGACCAGCGGCCAGCCGCGGTCGCTCGCGCAGACCGCGGCGTGCGCGTGCCGGTCCCCGCCCCGCTCGCCGACGATCCGGGCCCGGTCGAGGTCGAGCGGGTCGACCACGGCCACCGGTAGGCGCAACAGCACCTCCAGCACGCAACGTCCGCCCTCGTCGAGCTCCCACCACGCACCCGCGACGGCCGTGGAGGGCAGCACCAGCACGATGCTTTCCTCCACGGCGGTCCAGACCAGCGCGGTCGCGTAGACCGAGCGCTGTGCGGCGAACGCCGCGAGGGCTGAGGAGTCGAGGACCCGGCCCCCGATCACCGGCTCGGCGAGGGTGCCTGCGGGGCCAGACCGAGGTCACGGCGGACCGCGGCCAGTGCCTCGGACGGCGGGGGCCCGCCGAGGACACGGGCAAGTTCGGTCAACCCGCGGTTGCGTGCCAGCCGGGTGCGCAGCGCATCGGCGACGAACGCGGAGAGGCTCTCCGCCGCGCCTTCGGCCACCGCGCCTCGCACCGCGCCGAGCAGGTCGGGCGGCAGGCTCACCGTCACTCGTTCAGCGGTCATACTGAGAGGATAGAGCAGTTATACTGGTGGCGGAATCCGCGGCACCTGAAGGTGGTCGAGATCGGCATCTCACACCCGGGTTCAGGGCGTGGATTCTCCGGAACAGCCAGGAACTCCGCCGGCCACTGAGGTTCTCGATGATGGTTGTCGCCGAGTTGGTCACCCCGACAGCTCCCGTTCCAGCGGGGTTCGAAATCGCGGCGTGATCCGGACCTTGCCGATGCTCCCATCGGGCAGGCAGGTCTGCGGCCCGATCCGCTCCGCCAGCCGCTCGGCCGCCGCGTGCACCGCGGCCGCCGCCTCTGCGCCGATGTCCGTGAGCAGCCGCAGCGCGATCGTCCCGTCGGCGCGGTGTGCCCAGCCCCCGACGATCCGCCCGTCGCACCAGATCGTCGGGCCGATGTTCCCGGTGCGGTCGAACAGAGCGGCGCGGTGCTCGCCGAGGAACCAGCCGCGCTCCTGCCAGCCCATGGGCGTCGGGTCCAGCGCGGGGAGCAACGCGACCCAGGGCCCGGGATCGGCCACCGGATCGAGGTCATCGGGCAGCGCGACTCCGGGCGACCTGTCGAGGTCCACCGCGGCGGCATCCAGGGCGGTCAGCGCCGCGCGGGTCTGACCAAGAGTCCAGCCCGTCCACCACTTCAGGTCCGCGATCGGGGCGGGCCCGAACGCCGCGAGCCAGCGCCGGGCCAGCTCCACCCGGGCGGCCGCAGGATCGAGATCGTCCAGCCCACCGGACAGCCAGACCGTCGTCGGAGCCCACCGGTACTGGCTGGAGGTCCACGACCCGAGCGGGCGGCCGCGCACGATGTGGCCGTCCGCGGAGAGCAGGAACAGCACCCGGCTGGTGGCATTCGCCCCGACCGTCTCCGGCGGCGCCACGATGCGGGTACGCAACCGCGGCTCGTCGCCCGCGAGCTCGACGGCGGTGGCTTCGCCCCGTGCGACCAGCGCCCGCAGCGTCGAGGACTCGACGTCGGCCAGCCACGTCTCGACGTCCGCGGCCACCCCGGCTTGGGTGAGGTGCTGGACGAGCCGACGCCGCTGCACGGCTGCGATCGCCAGGGTGGCACCCGCCTGCACGACTGGGGCGAGGTCGCGCGGCACCACCCACATCGTGCGACGCATCCCGAGCATCCGCACCAGGGCGCGGTCGTCGTAGAGGGCCCACTCGACGGTGTCGACACCGGCTTGGCTGCGAGCCATGACCGACAGGAACACCGACGCCGGGTCGGTCGCATGCAGCGTGACCACGGATGCCGCCGCCTCGACGACACCGTCCACCGAGTCGTCCGTCTGCATCCCGGTCACGAGCCGGTGGCGCAGGCCCAACCGGTGGCGCCGCTCCTGGACACCGATCCGCCGGATCGTTGCGCTCACCGCACTCCTGTCGGCCAATCGAACTCAGGGCCGCAAGACGATCTTCACGGCGCCATCCTGCTTCTTCTGGAACGTCTCGTACGCCTTCGGTGCATCCTCGAGCGGCAGGTGATGGGTGGCAAACCCGTCGACGCCCAGTGGGTCGGCGTCGGTGAGCAGCGGCAGGATTTCCGGCACCCACCGCTTCACGTTCGCCTGCCCCATCCGCAGCTGAATCTGCTTGTCGAAGAGCGTAAGCATCGGCAGCGGGTCGGCCGACCCGCCGTACACACCGCTGAGGGAGATCGTCCCGCCGCGGCGCACGATGTCGATCGCCGAGTACAGGGCGTTCAGCCGATCCACCCCCGCGGTCTTCATGAACGGCGCGGCGATCGCGTCCGGCAGCAGGCCCGCGACCTGGTGCGCGAACTTCGCGACCGGCGAACCGTGGGCTTCCATGCCCACCGCGTCGACGACCGAGTCCGGGCCGCGCCCACCGGTCATCGCACGGATCGCGTCGCCGAGGTCCTTCTCGTGCGCGCGCAGATCAACGGTCTCGACGCCACGGGCCCGGGACCGCTCCAGCCGCTCGGCAACCAGGTCCACCCCGATCACCCGCAACCCCTTGTGCAGCGCGATGCGGCAGGACATGTCGCCGATCGGCCCGAGCCCGAGCACGACGAGCGTGCCGCCCTTCGGCACGGCGGCATACTCCACGGCCTGCCACGCTGTGGGCAGCACGTCGGACAGGTAGACGAAGCGATCGTCGGCCGGGCCCTCCGGCACCGTGATGTGGGTGAACTGGGCCTGCGGCACCCGCATGTACTCCGCCTGCCCACCGGGAACCGCGCCGTACAGCTTCGAATATCCGAACAGCGCCGCGCCCGTGCCCTGGTCGCGGACCTGGGTGGTCTCGCACTGGCTGTAGAGCTGCTCGTCACACATGAAGCAGTGTCCACATGACATCTGGAACGGGATGACCACGCGGTCACCCACCTTGAGGTCGCCGGTCTCGCCGCCGACCTCCTCCACCACGCCCATCGGCTCGTGGCCGAGGATGTCTCCCTCGTTCATGAACGGCCCCAACACCTCGTAGAGGTGCAGGTCCGAGCCGCAGATGTTCGTCGAGGTCACCCGGATGATCGCGTCGGTCGGTTGCTGGATTTTCGGGTCCGGAACGGTGTCGACCCGGACATCGCGTTTGCCATGCCATGTCACTGCTCTCATATGCCGGAGATGCCCGCAATCAAGGTCGCCAAACAATGATGGAGCAACCGAACCGGTGGAGCTTCGTGCCACAGCGGCACCCCCGTGCCGGGGGAGCGGAGCAGCTTCATCGCCTGCGGGGTGCTCAGGACGTGTCGCAGGGACGCCGCGGCCGGGGAGCGCCGGTCCAGGGGCAGGGTGGTGGCGTGCCAGACCAGCTCCACCGGGGTGTCGGAGACGTCGATCACCTGGAGCTCCCGTCGCCGCAGCTGATGCACCGCCAGGTGGCCGATCCCCGGCGCCACACCCGCACCACGGACGGCCGCCTCCCAGGCCGCGGTCTGATTCGGGAAGACGCTCAGCCAGCTCTCGGGCACGCCGAGGCTGCGCAACAGCAAGCTGGCGTCGCTGCCCGGGTCGGTCTATGTTGCACATCACGCTGGCTGGTGCGATGGACGATGTGGCCGGGGGCGGCACGGTGCTCTCGCTGGCCGAGTAGGAGTTCGGGGCGGTCGCCGAGCTGCTCGACCAGGCGTCCTACGACGAACCTACTGGGCGCCGGCTGCACGTAGCGCTGGCCGAGCTCGGACAGTTGTGCGGGTGGGCCGCCTACGATGCCGGTCAGCCGGGGTTGGCGCAGCGCTATTATGTGGTGGGTCTCCGCGCGGCGCACAGCGCGGATGACCGGGCGCTGGGTGCCCACATCCTGGGGTCGATGGCCTATCAGGCCGCGCGCGAGGGACAGCCCGCGGAGGCCGTGATGCTCGTCGACACCGCGGTAGTCGGCGTGCGGGGCCGGGAAACAGCAAGCCTGCTGACTGCGCTGTACAGCCGACAGGCATATGCCTTGGCGACCCCTGGGCGACGCCCCGGGTTGCACCGCGGCGATCTCGAAGGCTCGCACCCACGTCGAGCACCTCAATCGGGAGGACGATCCACCGTGGCTGTACTGGGTGGGGCCGGCGGAGGTCACCGCAAGCGCTGGCCGCTGCCTGCAGAAACTGGGGGGTTTTCGAAGGGAGCGACGGGTGCCCCCACCCGAAGCGGGTGCCCGCCACTCCCGGAGTTGGTGCGAGCGGCACTTTCGCACGCACCTAGCGTGCGAAAGTGCCGTTCGTTTCATCCGGCGGGAGCGCCAGCACGGGTGGGCGGGGACGGAGTCCTGCTTGGGTGTAGTTGCTGCGGAGCTCGATGAGGACTTCTGCGGCGCGACGGTCCAGCTTCGACGGCAGGGTGTGCACCACTACGATGCCCTCGGCCATCATCGCCGAGCGCCGGTCAAGGGTGCGCGCGTAGTCGGCCGGCGCCAGGTGGTACTCGTAGGAGTCGATTTCCCATGCCATACCGACGTCGCGGAACCACGCATCCGGTGAAGCGACGAACCGCCCGCACCGGTCGAAGAGTCGTGCGTTCCATATCGGCGCCGGCAAGCCACTCGTCAAGGCCAGCTTACGTGCCTTCGCCTCTGCGACCGACCTTACGCCGTCGCTGATCTCGTGCAGCACATCTCGGGGCAGCGCGCTGCTCCGGCCGCTCCCGGCCGCGAGTTCCGCCACCAACATGGCTGGTGCGCATCGGCCGCGCTGGACGACCTCGGCGATCGCAGCGCGTACCTGGTCGCGGTCGGTGGTTCGCCGAGCGAAGTCAAGGGCGGCGCGAGCGATCGGGGCCAGCGGCAACTGGCGCGAGGCGGGGATGGGGAGCCGTTCGGTTCGCTCCGCGAGCACCCAACCCGCGCCCACCCGGCGCCGACCGGTGGGGATCAGAACGTGTACGGGACCTGTCGGTTTCGGCATGCGACGCATCCCGTGCAGGTCGAGGGCGTCGAGTCCGGTGAGCACGGCATCGTCCCCGGCGTACAGGAGTGCGGCTCGCCGCCGCTCAGCCCGTGTCGGTGTCCCGTTGTGCAGCAGAACCACGCCGGGTAGGAGCCGTTGCCATGGCCCGTCGGGTCGGCAACGCCGTAGCACCGTGTTTCGATGCACCCCGTGTCTTTCCAGGTCCGCCAATCGCACCACGATCGCGCCACAGAGCCTGATGAGCTCGTCCGAGCGTAGGGGGTTCATCCGTCGAGGCATGATCAGATAATGCGGCTCCGACCGGTGCGGCGTACCGGATCCGCGAGGGTTGTGGATAACCGCGAGGGTTGTGGATAACTCGGTGGGTGCGATCGCACCTCACGGACGGGGCCCCAAGCGGGCACCTCACGGACGGGGCCGAGCGGGCACCTCACGGGCAGTGCGAGCGGGCGGGGGGGTGAGATTTAGTGGGCCGTAGAGCAGCGGCAGCGCGCCGGCCACCACCCCGCCGGTGCGGTTGATGTGCTCCAGACCCGGGCCGGCGCAAACCGCGCCGCCGTCCCCGTCGGCTCGTGGTCCTCTGTGCTCCTCTCGCCGCCCTCGGTGCGGGAGCGAGCCCTACTGCGACGGCTGGGGCACCGTGCACTCGATCGTCGGGTTCACCCCGAAGTAGTTCAGCGGACCTGCGGCCATGGTGACCAGCACGGTGCTGAGTCGCGCACAGTTGACCTCGGAGCCCGAGAAATAGCCGCGTTGGAACGCCGCGAACCCGCCGATGATCAGCCAGATGACGATGAGTGCCGAACCGACCCGCATTGCTGCCTCCTGGCGCACTAATCCATGCCATCCTCGTCGAGCAAGCGGACTGTAGCGGAAATGAGCCTTCTCCCGGCGTGTTGCCTGGATCAGCGAGTCGTGTCGGCAGGAAGATCAGCCCACCGCACCACGCCGGCCGCCCCGTCGAGGACGACCACCTGCCCGGTCGTGATCCGGGTGGTCGCGTCCGCGACCCCGACGATCGCCGGGATGCCGTACTCGCGCGCGACCACCGCCCCGTGCGAATTGGGTCCGCCCATCTCCATGACCAGTCCACCGGCGGTGAGGAACAGCGGCGTCCATCCGGGATCGGTGGACGGCGCGACGAGGATCTCGCCCGGCTCCAGGTGGGCCCCGACGGGGTCGAGCACCACCCGCGCGGCCGCGGTGACGGTGCCGGCCGAGGCCGGGGTGCCGACCAGCGCACCCTCGACGTTGCCGGCTGTGGCAACGGCCTCGGGCTCGGTCCCGTCGGACAGCAGGATCCTCGGCACGTGCCGGCGGCGCAGCTCGCGCTCGTAGTCCTCGCGGCGGGTGCCGACGACCCCCCGGTGATCGGCCCCGTCGAGCGCGGAGCGCACCTGCGCGAGATCGAGGAAGAAGACGTCGGCGGGTTCGGCGAGCAGACCCCGGCTGGCGAGCTCTGCCCCGATGGGCACGAGCTCGGCCCGGGCGTGCGCGAGCAGCCGGACCAGGAAGTCCTTGTGCGTCTCCCGCATCCCGGCGAGCTGGCGCACCCGCCGCAACGTCAACCGGGTGGCGCCAGCCCGGATCCGCGAGCGGCGCCGAACCCGGCCTACCACGTCCGCGATCGCCCGGTCCGCCGCGGCCGCGCCGCGGGCAAATACCGCGTCGGGAGCCAGGTCGGGGTCATCGAGGCGCAGGTAGTTGGCCAGCACGCCGAGCACGTGGGTCGGGTCGTCGGACCAGCGGGGCATACCGAGGTCGATCTCCGCGATCGCGCGGTGGCCGTGCCGGCGCAGGAAGGCGGCGAGCCCACCCTGCAGGACGGGTGGCAGCGTGGCGCGGGCATACCCGGCGGCGAGCTCGCTCGGGGCTGTTTCGCGTAGCGCCGCCGCAGCGATGACGTCCGCGCGCACCCGGGTGGCCAACGCCCACAGCTCCAGGTCCATCTCGGTGGTGCTGTTGTGCGGCAGCGAGCGCAGGACGTCGTGCGAGGTCGTCATATCGAGGTCGGCGCCGGCCAGTTTCTGGGCGACGGCGAGTGCAAGGAGCCCGCCGGCTGCCACCGGCACGACCCGCGGCATGATCGGAAAGGCCTCGGCGAGCACCCGCTGCACATGGTCGAGGCGCCCGGCCGACGTCGCTCCTGCGGGCACCACGGTGAATGCCTCGACGTGCCGGCCGAACCGGGCGACGTGGGCGCGGGCCGCGGCGGGCCGGAGCAGCGCCTTGGCCAGCAGCAACGGCACCCGGTAGCGCACGAGCACCCGCGCCACCCCTGCGACGAACGGCCACGGTGACCGGGAACGCACCGACAGCGCCGGATCGTCGAGCAGCGACCGGAGGACCACCGCCGAGCGGGTCTCCATCACGTCAAGCACCCGGGGGACCAGCACCCGCCCGGCCCGGCTGTGCATCACGGCTGTCACATCCACGAACGCGCGGCCCCCGGCCTCGACGAATGCGGGCGGACCGGCCACCGGGTCGGGCACCGGTACGCCGAAGATCCGGACGGCCGGCGTCGACGTGAGCACCCGGAATGCCGACAGCCCCATCGGCGTCAGCGGCCGCGTCAACCCCTGGGCGAGGCTCGCGTTGACGTAGACGCGCAATCCGGAACGGGCCGAAGCGGGCAGCGGGTACAGCGTGGTGATCGGCCGGGACTGGGTGAGCCACAGGGCCCCGGTGTCGTCGAGCGCCCACTCGATGTCCTGGGGCGCGCCGAAATGCGCTTCGACGCGCCGGACCAGCGAAACCAACTCCCGGATCGCGGCGTCGGACAGGCAGGGCTGGCCGGCGTCGAGCGGCGATCCGGAGACTTCGGAGGTCCCCCCGCCGGGCCGCAACCGGATCGCGAGCCGCTTGTCACCCAGCCGGTGCTCGACGATCACGCCGGCCCCGTCGACGACGATGTGGTCGGGGTTGACCGCCCCCGACACGACGGCTTCGCCCAGTCCCGGGCTGGCGTCGATCACCGTGCTGGTGCGTCGCCCGGTGACCGGGTCGGCGGTGAACGCCACCCCGGCCACGGCCGCGTCGACCATCCGCTGGACCACGACCGCCAGTGCCACGGCACCGTGGTCGATCCCGGCGGTGGCCCGGTAGCTCACCGCCCGGTCGGTCCATAGCGACGCCCAGCAGCGGCGGACCGCGTCGAGCAGGGCTTCGGTGCCGACGACGTTGAGGAAGGTGTCCTGCTGCCCGGCGAAGCTGGCCGTGGGCAGGTCCTCGGCGGTCGCCGAGGACCGGACGGCGACGGGCACGTCGTCGCCGAGGTCGAGGTAGGCGGCGCGCACCGCATCGGCGACATCGGTGGGCATCGGCTCGGCGAGCATGGCGGCCCGGGCCCGGGCGCCGAGCTGCGCGGGATCCCCGGCCGTGCGGATCAGGTCTTCCAGACCGGCGGCCTCGGTGACTCGCGCGTACGCCGGGGTGGTGACGCAGAACCCGCCGGGCACCGCGAACCCGCCGGTGAGGAGTTCGCCGAGGTAGGCGGCCTTGCCGCCGACCAGGGGCAGCAGGGTCGCTTCGATACGGTCGAGGTTGACGACGGTGGCGAGAGCGGTGGCCATGTCATGACGGTAACCTGATGCGATATCGAACTCAACATGTAATGAATATAATCGAGCCGAGACGGGGCGGCGCCGGCGCCCGGTTCATCCAGGAGGTCACCCGCCAGGCCGGGCGGGGATGGCCGACCATGATCGTGCTCGGCGTGTCCTACGCGCTGGCCGAGGAGGGCCTGGCCAGCCAGCCACCGATGACCGTTGATGTGCTCACTGGTTTCTCGGGTCGGCCGTCAGACCGTAGCGTCCCCGGTAGTACAGCAGTGGCAGCCGGACCGGGTCGGCGCCCAGGTCGTGCACCCGGCCGATGACGATCGTGTGGTCGCCGCCGTCGTACTCGTTCCAGAGCGTGCAGTCGATCCAGGCGCTGACGCCGGCCAGACGCGGGGCGCCCGACGCCGCGGGCCGCCAGTCGACGCCGGCGAATTTGTCCACCCCGGTGCGGGCGAACCCGGCGCTGTAGTGCTCGTGGTCGGCCGCGAGCACGTTCACGCAGAACGCGCCGGCCGCCCGGATCCGCGGCCAGGTCGACGACGTGCGGGCGGGGGAGAAGGTGACCAGCGGTGGGTCGAGGGAGAGCGAGGCGAAGGACTGGCAGGTGAACCCGAGCGGACCGTCGGGACCGACCGCGGTGACCACGACGATGCCGGACACGAAGTAACCCAGGACCTCGCGCATGACCTCCGGACTGACCGAGCCGGGCGGCGCGCCCGAATGCAGACCTGCCATGGCATCGACAGTAGGGGGTTGTGCTCTGCACTGTCGGGTGGTGATCGCCACAGCCACCTCATAGCGTGTCCCCCGGACGGCGGGTGTGCGGAGGACCGGGGTCATGGTGGCAGAACGAGTCCTGGGCCGTAGTTCCGGACGGTGGCCCGGTGGACACCGGCGCCGCATCTGCACCTGCGGCGGCTGGCGAAGTTCGGTCTGACAGACTTGAACACGGCGTCCAGCCTCTCAGCCACGCCTCAAGGCAACCCATCAGTTGCCCGTCACGTCCGGAAGCGAGCAAAGACGCGGTACATCATCTCGGTTCCGCGGCGCAGCGCGTCGACCCGGATCCGCTCATCGTTGCCGTGCATCCGGCTGAGCGTGTCGTCATCGGTCACGTACGGGTAGATGCCGTACACGGGGATTCCCCGCTGCCGCCATGGGCCGGCGCTGGTACCCGCCTCGAAGAGCACCGGGGTGACGGGCACGCCGGGGAAGGTCTCGTTTGCCCCTGCCGCCATTGCGCGATAGACGTCGCTATCCACCGCCGAGGCGGTCGCAGTCATCCGCATCTCCAGCCCGGCCAGGAGCTGCTCCTGTGACTGGCCGGGCTGGCTGCGGGAACTGAGTGCGACCGTCACCCCGTCACCCGCGGCGGCCCGTATCTCCGCGAGGGTCTGCGCAACGCAGACACCACCGGGAACGAGGCGCAGGTTCACCTGGGCACTCGCCGATCCGGGCTGCACATTGGTGCGATAACCCGCGTTCTGGATCACCGGCGTGACGATGTGGCGCATCAGTGCGTTGTGCAGCGTCGGATGGGCACTGAGTGCGACGACCAACGCCCCGGCCCGGTTGCGCTGCTCGCGGGCGGTCGCGTCGAGCATGAGCCGCAGTGCCGCCGTGAGGTCGGCGTTTCCGGTGGCCTGTGCCCATGCCTGGAAGTAAGACCTGGTCAGCTCCGTAAGTGCCACGTCGGGCTGGTAGTCCGCCAGCCGGGTCAGCGCCCGGTTGAGCCGGACGATCGCGGCATCCGGTGACGGCCGCGACGAGTGCGTTGCCAGGCCCTGGGCGGTTATCTCGATCTGGGCGGCCATCTTGTCCAGGGTGGTGATCGAGATGACGGTCGGCGTGCCGGCGCCGGGGGCGGCCAGCATCCAGCCGCCCTCGGTGAGCACCGCGCCAGCGTCGATCTTGTCGTAGTGCTGCTCGGCCAGCCACCGCGTGCCGTACGGGCCGACTTCCTCGTCGCAGTCGGAGAGGAAGATGATGTCGCGGTCGAACCGGGCCCCTTCTTGCACATGGCGCAGCAATGCGCTCATGAACGCCGCATTCGCCCCTTTCATATCCAGGGTGCCGCGGCCGTACATCCATCCGTCCCGGACCTCCCCGCCGTACGGGTCGACGGTCCACCGGTCCCGCTCCACGTTGACGACGTCGGAGTGACCCAAGAGCAACAGCGGCCGATGGGCGCCGCTGCCGGCGATACGGGCGATGAAATGGGCGTTGTCGGCCTTCGGCGTCGGGATGATCTCGGTGCGGGCACCGGCTGCGTCCCAGATGGACCTGAGCATCTGCGCGTGCGGCAATGTCACGCCACCGTCGCCGGCGTGCGAGGTGTCGAACCGCACCATCCGGACGGTCAGGTCGAGCGGATCGAGATCCACCGCCGCCAGGATCGGCCGGGGTGGTGCTGCGGTACTGCACCCGATCGCCCCGAGCCCGACCGCCGCCACACCTGCCGCGACGCCGCCCATGCGCAACACGTCACGCCTGCTGAGCTCGGTCATCGAATCCCTCCGACCGACCTGAAGACGACCCAAGGACTCCGACGATCACTCGTTCAGTGGGTGCGGGTCAGCTCGCGTAGGCGCGCAGGCGCTCGGCGCGCTCGCCGATCCGCAGCTTCGCCATGACCTCGCGCTCGATCTGGCGCACCCGCTCGCGGGAGAGCCCGAACCGGCGCCCAATCTGGTCGAGCGTGCGCGGCTGCCCGTCGTCGAGGCCGTAACGCATGCGGAGGACGTGCTGCTCGCGATCATCCAGGGTGGCCAACACCCGGCGCAGGTCGTCGTGCAGCAGGTGCGAGATCACGGTGGCCTCGGCGTCGGTGGCCTCGCCGTCCTCGATGAAATCGCCCAGCGGAGCCTCCTCATCGGACCCGACCGGCATGTCCAGGCTCACCGGGTCGCGGGCGTGGTCGAGCAGGTCGGCGATCTTCTCCTCGGCGATGCCGGACTCGGCGGCGAGCTCGGTGTGCGTGGCGTCGCGGCCGAGCCGCTGGTGCAGGTCGCGCTTGATCCGGGCCAGCTTGTTGACCTGCTCGACGAGGTGCACGGGCAGCCGGATGGTACGGGCCTGGTCGGCCATACCCCGGGTGATGGCCTGCCGGATCCACCAGGTGGCGTAGGTGGAGAACTTGAAGCCCTTGGCGTAGTCGAACTTCTCCACCGCGCGGATCAGCCCGAGGTTGCCCTCCTGGATCAGATCGAGCAGTGGCATGCCGCGGCCGGTGTAGCGCTTGGCCAGCGAAACGACGAGCCGAAGGTTGGCCTCCAACAGGTGGTTGCGGGCGCGCGCCCCATCGCGGACGATCGTGCGCAGATCGGTTGCGAACTGCCGGTCCAGGTCCGGCTCGGTGTCGAGCATGTGCTTGGCAAAAACGCCGGCCTCGATCCGCTTGGCCAGGTCCACTTCCTGCTCGGCGGTCAGCAACGCCGTCTTTCCGATACCGTTCAGGTACACCCGTACAAGGTCGGCCGCCGGGCTCTGGGCGTCCAGGTCTTCTGCGGACAGCTCGACGGCCGCCGCCTGCGGCCGGTCGGGATCGATGCGCTGACGCGGAATGGTCGCTGTGGTCATGTGCTTCCTCCCCTGCGCGGACCCGCGCGGGGCGCTGGTGGCGCCGCCCGCCGGGGCTCTCAGGGACTAGAACGCCCGTCCCCGAGATTACGTTCCCCGTCCCGCGCATACACCGGTCGGGTGGTGACCGGTCTCTCAGTATGCCCTCAGCGAACGCGGGTGGCCAGGTGCCCGGTGTTGATGCCTCGGTCCTCCGGCTCTCCGGCCGCCGTAACGAACGAACGGCACTGTCGTCCCCATCTACTGGACGACAGTGCCGTTCGTTCGCCCGGCGGACGACAGTGCCGTTCGTTCGCCTGGTGAGCGGCCGCCGGGCCTCAGGCGGCCGGCAGCTGGGGAGTGTCTCGGGGGTCGGCCACGACGGACGCGATGGGCTGCCGGCGACGAGGGTCTGGAGACGCTGGTGCGGAGAGTGCGCGCACGGCTTCCATCAGCGGCGGCCAGTCGGTGCGCAGGGCCTCGCGGCCCATGAACAGGCCGAGGTGCCCACCGGTGGCGGTGCGCATCGTGATCTGCTCGCGCGGGGTGCCGACGGCGTCGGCCGCCGCGAAGAGCTGGGCGGGCGGGGTGATGTGGTCGGTCGATCCGGCCAGCAGGAACAGCGGGCAGGTGATATTGGCGAGATCGGCGCGTCGGCCGTCGATGACGAGTTTGCCCGAGATCAGCTCGTTTCCCCAGAACAGGTGCTCGACCAGCCATAGGTAGAAGGCCCCGGGGATGTCCTGGGTGTGCTTGAACCAGTCCTCGAAGATCCGGTACCGCTCGACGTGCGCGGGGTCGGTGATGTTCTCCAGCAGCTGGAGCTGGCGGGACAGCTCGGACTGCGGCTGGATGCCGATGAAGTTACCGAGCACGGCCCGACCGGGCATGTTCCCGCGGCCCAGCGCCACCAGTGCGCGGTAGGGGGCCATGCCGAAGGCACTGGTCAGCGCCCGGGTGGAGGAGGCGATCACCGACTCGCCCGTGTGGAAGTCGATCGGTGCGCCGGCGAGGGTGAGGGTGTGGACGCGGTCGGGGTACAGTCCTGAGTAGATGGCCGCGAGCCAGCCACCCTGGCAGTCGCCGACGATGTTCGCCCGCCCGCCCATCTGCTGGATCGAGCGGTCGATGACGTCCAGGTAGTCGGTGATCGTCACGTTGCGGGTGCTGGCCGTCGCCGGCCGCCATTCCAGCGCGTACGCCCGGGTCAGGCCGGCGGCCCGGATCACCGCCATCTGGGATTGGGTGGGGGAGAAGTCCACGACGGTGGAGGAGTGGCCGGCCTGCGGGGGGAGCACGAGGGTGGGCACGACCTCGTCGGTGGAGCCCTGGGAGAAGTCGCGCAGCACCGCGATCGGGGTACTGAGCACGATCTCGTTGGGCAGGTGCCACTGTGGCTCACGTCGGTTGAGCATGGTGCTCCACCAGAGCAGGCTGCGGGCGGCGAGGTCGACCGGGGTACGGGCGCGGCTGGCCGCGTCCACCCAGAACTCACCCGCGGAGCGGGTGAGCTCAGCGATGCTGCGGGCCGAGGTCGTGGCGTTGTAACCCGCGAGGTGCACGACGGCGGCCCGGGTGGCATCGATATCGGTGATCATGGCCGACTCTCTCTCGACACGTGGTGAAAACGTCAACAACCGGCTACCAAACGGTAACCCGGGCGCAACATGTCGAGCAAGCGTGTATTACCACTGAGTAGCGCTCGGGATGATCAGCGCTGGCGACGAGGGGCACATCGTGACCTACGACCCGTGCTGAAGTTTACCGGCGGGTAACCGACCATCATGGGAAACCAAAGATGAGGCCGGCCACCACGGATCGGCTCCCGGTCAGGAAGGCACGATTGTGGCCCAATTGAGTGGCCCCGTTGCACCGTTGCGGCAGGTGGCGAGCGAGATGGCGACGAACCTGTGGGAGTTGTTGGACCCGGCGGCGGCGAAGGCCAGTCTGGATCCGATCGGGCTCGGCGAGGCTCTGCGCGCGGCGGTCCGGGCCGTGGCCGCCCATCCGGCACCCGCGGTGCATAGCACGCTCGATCTCGCCACAGGGTCGAGTCGGGCCGTCGTCGCGGCCGTGCTACGCGGGTTCGGTGTCGGGGAGCCCGGTCCGGCCGAGCTTCCCGAGAAGGACCGCCGCTACGCCGACCCGGCGTGGGAGGGCAACGCCTGGTACTTCCTGTGCCGCCAGCAGCACGCGCTGTTCGCCGACTACCTCCACGCGTTGGCCGGCAATGCCGAGCTGGCGCCGCAGACCCGTCGGAAGATCGACTTCCTGGTGCGGCAGGTGATCGACGCCGCCGCGCCGGTCAACTGGCCGTGGTCGAATCCCACGGTGGTCAAGAAGGCCTTCGACACCGGCGGGCACAGCCTCGTGCGCGGGGTGCGCAACTTGCTGCGCGACGCGGTCAACAACAAGGGCATGCCGCGGCAGATGACACCGGGCGACCACGTCGTCGGCAGGGACCTGGCGGCCACCCCGGGCAAGGTGGTGTTTCGCAACCGGCTGATCGAACTCATCCAGTACGAGCCGCAGACCGAACAGGTGCACGAGATCCCGCTGCTCATGAGCCCGCCGTGGATCAACAAGTACTACATCATGGATCTCGCGCCGCAGAAGAGCCTCGTCGAGTGGGCGGTGCAGCACGGGCACACGGTCTTCATGATCAGCTACCGGAACCCGGACGAGAAGCTGCGCGACGTCACGATGAGCGATTACCTGCGTGAAGGCGTCCTCACCGCTCTCGACATCGTCGCGGAGATCACCGGAGTGTCCACGGCCAACGTCGCGGCGCTGTGCCTGGGTGGCACGATGGCGACCGCCGCCGCTGCCTGGCTCAGCGCCCGTGGTGAGGATCGGATCAACTCCCTCACGCTGATGAACACCCTGCTGGACTTCACGTCCCCCGGTCAGCTCGGTGTGTTCACCGACGAGAAGACCGTCGACCGGCTCGAGCGCAGCATGGCCAAGGCCGGCTACCTGCCGGCGTCGAGTATGAAGGCCACCTTCGACCTGCTACGCGCCACTGATCTGATCTGGAACTACGTGATCAACGACTGGCTGCTCGGCGAGGACCCGGCGCCGTTCGACATGCTCAGCTGGAACAGCGACTCCACCCGGATGCCGGCGGTCATGCAGACGGAGTACCTGCGGACCCTGTACCTGCAGAACCAGCTGGCCGAGGGCAAGATGGAGCTGGCCGGTGAGCGCCTGGACCTCGGCGACGTGCGTCAGGACGCCTACGTCGTCAGTGCCGAGACCGACCACATCGCGCCCTGGCGGTCGGTGTACGCGGGGCTGCCGCGGCTGGGCGGCATCGTCCGCTTCGTGCTGTCGAACTCCGGACACATCGCCGGAGTGATCAACCCGCCCTCGCCCAAATCCAGGCACTGGTTCGGTGAGTCCGACCAGCTTCCCGAGGACCCGCAGCAGTGGCGCGGCGACGCCGGGGAGCACAAGAGGAGCTGGTGGGAGGACTGGACGCCGTGGATCGCGGAGCGGGCGGGCGCGCCGCGCACCCCGCCGTCGACCGGCAGCTCGACACACCCCGTGCTGGAGGAAGCGCCCGGGAGCTACGTGCTGCACGGCTGAGGCTTTGCGCTGCCCTCGCAGGGGTGCCCGAGGGCGGACCACCTGACAGGGCGCGATGATGTCGCCATGAGCTATGGCGACCCCGACGATGCCGCCGACGGCGTGCCCACTGCGGCCGGCCGGGTCGTCGACAACGTCTGGTCGGCGCAGATCACTGCCCTCGGTGGGTTCATCCGCGCGCAGCGCCAGCTCGCCAAGCTGTCGTTGCGCGAGATGGCCGCGATGACCAGCGTCTCGAACGCCTACCTCAGCCAGATCGAACGGGGGCTGCACCAGCCCTCGCTCAAGGTGCTGCACTCGATCGCCGACGCCTTGCAACTTTCCATCGAGCAGCTGCTCAAGCAGGGGGGATGGGCATCGGGGCCGGCTGCCGAGGGGTCGGCTGGGTCGGCGAGCGCTGGGTGGGCTGGCGGTGGATCGGCGGGCGCTGGGTCGGCGAGCCCCGGGTCGGCGGGCGCCGAGTCGGCGGCTACCGAGGAGGCCATCCGTGCCGATCCACGGCTGTCCACCGAGCAGCGGGCGGCGCTGCTCGGGGTCTACCAAAGCTTCGTTGACGGCGTTGAGAGCTCCTGATCGGCGGTTCGCGGCCTGATCGGCGGAGCGCCCAGAGCTCGGGCCACCTCGCAGTGCTTGACATACTTAATGGATCCTGAGCACTATGAGTGGCGGACCAAACACACCGTGTCTAGAGAGAGGACGCTCATGAGCGCGCCCACCGACCAGTTCGTCGACATCGCCAAGCAGGGTCAGGAGGCGGTTACCACCGCCGTCCGCACCTGGGCCGACACCGTCCAGACCTTCGCCGGTAGTCTGACCGGCGGCCAGCCGAAGCTGCCCGACGTGCACGCCGTCGTGGACAACTACTTCGACTTCGTTCAGCAGGTGCTGGACAGCCAGCGCCGGTTCGCCCAGAGCGTGCTCAGCGTCGGTGCGCAGGCCGCGGAGACCATCACCGAGCAGGCCGCTCGCGCCGCTGAGTCGGTCACGGCCCATGCCGAGAACGTCACCGAGGCCGCTGCCTACGCGTCCGAGCAGACCAGCCGATCCGCCGGCGAGCAGGCCGCCGCCAACGCACGCGCCGCGAAGGACTTCACTGCCAAGATCTGATCCCGCTCGAACCGATGGCTTCGCCCGGCACCCAGCCGGGCGGGGCCATCGGCGTTCTCCGGCGGACCGCACGTTCTTCGAGGGATCAGGCCGCCAGATCGATCACGAGTAGTGAGCTGGACGCGGCCTGCGCCCTCACACCTCCACCAGCACCGTGAACGGGCCGTCGTTCACCGATTCTACGGCCATCGTCGAGCCGAACACGCCGGTCTCGACGCGCGCCCCCCGCTGCCGCAGCGCGTCGGTGACCGCGTCAACCAGCGGCTCGGCCTGCTCCGGGCGAGCGGCCGCCGACCACGACGGGCGACGTCCTTTGCGGGTGTCGCCATAGAGCGTGAACTGGCTCACCACCAGCAGCGGTGCACCGGTCTCGGCGCAGGACCGCTCCCCGCTGAGAATGCGCAGCTCGTGGAGCTTGCGGGCCATCTCTGCGGCGGCGGTGGCCGTGTCGTCGTGGTGGATTCCGAGCAGCACCAGCAGGCCGGGCTCGTCGATCGCGCCGACGACTGCCCCGCCGACGCGCACCGCGGCCCGGCTCACCCGGGCGACAACGGCCCTCATCCGCTGCCGTCCAGGGAGAATGCGGGGAGCACAGCTCAGGCTCTCACCTGTCGCTCACCCCCAGGAGGACGCGGTGGCGCTGACCCTCGCCCAGGACCCGGACGCTGACGCGCTGCTGGACTGTGACCCACTGGCGCTGCTGATCGGGATGCTGCTGGACCAGCAATTCCCGATGGAGAGGGCCTTCGCCGGCCCGGCCCTGCTGGCCCGACGTCTGGGCCGCGACGCACTCGGCCCCCACGAGCTGGCCGGCTACGACCCGGTGGACGCGGCGTCACTGAGCCGGGTGCGGGAGCACAAGCAGCAACAGAAGGCTGCGGCGATCCCCGGCCGCTAGCATCGCATCCGTGCACCAGATCCCCTCGGCGCGTCGCGACCTGCGCGTCATCGATCCCGATCAGGTGTGCGACGCCACAGCCGTGCTCGCCGATGGCGTGCAGCTCCAGCACGCCGCCACCGTGCTCGACGCACTCGGCGACGTCCACCGGCTCAGCATCCTGCTCGCCCTGCACCACGCCGGGGATCTCTGCGTCTCCGACCTCGCGGTCTCGGTCGGGATGAGCGACAGTGCCGTGTCGCATGCGCTGCGGCTGCTGCGCGCCCACGGCATGGTCGTCGCGCACCGCGAGGGGCGGCTGGTGCGCTACCGCACCGTGGGTGGGCTTGCGCTGCGGCTGCTCGACGTGGTCTCCGAGGGTGTCGTGGGTGATCTGGAGCTGCACGCCCACGGCGCTGCCGCCGACCACCCTGAGGACGGGCCGTCGGGCGCCCACCCCACGTGAGTGGCACGATAGGGGTAGGCGCCCGGCCGACGGTCGGCGCCGGCGAGGAGAAGTCGTGACAGACCGGCAGCGGGCAGCCCCGGACTTCGGTAATCCACACCCCGTTCTCATCACCGATGCGGCCCCCTCCTACGAGGAGGAGCTGGCGACGCGCAAGCGCCGCTACGGGATCATGATGGGGATGCGGGTGCCGTTCATGGTCCTGGCCGCCGTGTTCTACAACATCCCCTGGCTGGCGGTCACCCTGCTGGTGCTGTCCATCCCGCTGCCATGGATGGCGGTGCTCATCGCCAACGACCGGTTGCCGCGCAAGCGCGAAACGGTCAACCGTTACCAGGGCGACAAGCGCCAGCTCGAGGCCAAGGAACACCCGGTCATCGAGGGGTAGCGGAGCGGGCATCAGGACCGACGGGTGGCCGGGGCCGCCCATTCATCGGCATAGGTGCTGGAGTCCTGGATTGGTTCACCCGCACTATGCCCGCTACGAGCGGACCCGGCGAACGTTCGGCCCGCTGCGCACCTGCTTGCCAAGACCATCTCGCTTTCCAGATCACCTGCGCACTCCGTCACCTCGAACTCCCCGTTGGCGGTCATCCCGGAGACCTGCCCGGCCGACGGGGGCACGTCTGACCTGTGGGGGCGGGTGACATGTTGCGCGCTGAAGATCCTTCATATTCCGGCACCCTGATGGGGGGATGCCTGGCGACGTCATTGCCGAGATCGTTGGGAGGATCGGCATTGCTCGCACGTCGCTGTGCCGGGCATCTTCCTGGCGACAGTCAACGTTCGCACAGTGGTCTAGGCGGAAGTTCGGCTGCGTAGCGTTGCCACTGCGCGGACGTGAGACTTTCTCCAGCCAGGGCACAGATCCGGTTGATGGCCCAATCGACGTCCAGGATCCACACGCGCACGGTGCTGTCGGCGCTGCCGGTGGCCAGGGTGCGGCCGTCCGGGCTGAACGCCACCGCGAAGACC
>Ga0136617_10000811_pt1 | contig 27018 bp, 28 predicted proteins | sample AntDrymUQ3222106_2_FD_129672 | JGI IMG/M metagenome (GOLD analysis project Ga0136617, IMG submission 129672) | Polar desert sand microbial communities from Dry Valleys, Antarctica - metaG UQ322 (21.06) | ecosystem: Environmental > Terrestrial > Soil > Desert | place: Antarctica: Dry Valley...
GGCGCCGGCTCGTCGCCGGGGCCGTGCTCGGCGAAGTGGCGCTTGGCCGGCCGGTATGGCATCCGCCGCAGCGAGGTCGACGACGGGTCCGCGCCGGTCGGGGCGACGAGCTCTCCAGCAGCGTCGTGGCGTCCGCTTCGGTGCCGAGCATGGCGCCGAACACATGGGCGAGCGGGGGCCGGCCGGGATCGCCCTCGGCGGTCACCAGCCGGCTGGCGGCGAGCTCGTCGGGCGCGTCGGGGGCCCACACCTGCCACGCCTGGATGACCGCAGCGGCGTAGCTCTGCGGCCACTGCAGGTGCAGCGTCGTCGTGGTCGGCGCGGCGACCGTGCGGAACGTGAGCGTGGTGAGGACGCCGAACTGGCAGCCGCCGGCGCCCCGCAGTGCCCAGAAGAGGTCGGCGTGACGGTGCTCGTCGCAGTCGACGACGCGCCCATCGGCCAGGACCACTTGTGCGGCGACGAGCTGGTCGCAGGTGAGCCCGTGGGGCGGCCGAGGATCCCGAGGCCGCCGCCCAGCGCGAGCCCGGCGATCCCGACGGTCGGCCCACGTCCGGCGGCGATCGTGAGGCCATGCGGCTCCAGGGCGTCGTAGATGGCGTCGAGCCGCGCCCCGGGCGCCGACGGTCGTGACGCCCTCGCCGACGCGGACGGAGCTCATGGGGCTGACGTCGAGGACGACCCCTGGCGTCGAGGAACGCCCCGCGAAGCAGTGGCCGCCCGCTGCGCACGGCCAGCTCGAGCCCGGATCGGCGGACGGACGCGATCGTCTCGACGACGTCGGCGGGCGTCGCGCAGTGCACGATGGCCCGCGGGCGCATGTCGTGGTCAGCAATGGGCGGCATCGCGGCTCAACGCTCGATCCGAAGCGAAGGTGCGTCACGCCTTCCGGCGCCGCAACCGCCTTGGGTGCGCTCGAGCTCGAGCGGCTCGCCGGAGGTGGTAGTCGACGGTGCGGGGGCTGATGAACAGCTGCGCTGCGACCTGCTTGTTGGTCGCCCCTTCGCTGACAGCGGTGGCGATCTGTCGCTCTTGGGGACCGTGGTCATGTGCTCGTCAGGCATGCCGCCATTCTGAGGCCACCCGCGCCTGCTGCGCCGCGTCCTGTCGAGCGCAGGCATCACGAAGCCTCGGGCTGACGGTCGTCGGGTACGTGGACTCCAGCGCTCTCCTGAAGCGCTACATCGATGAACCCGATTCCGAGGCGGCCGAGGCGCGCGCGGGCCAACGCGTCGGCGGTCCTGCCGTCCCGTTCCTCACCTTCGACCTGCGTCAGGCGCAGGCAGCACGAAGCCTGGGCCTCACCGTCGTCGGCGCCTGACACCGCGTTACCAGGTTGGGGGGCGGCTCATCTACGCACGACGTACATGCACGTATGTATAATGGTGTCCATAGCGCCCGTGGAGGACCTCGGTATGTGTATGAACCGGACTAGGCGCGCCGCCGTGACGCTTCCACCCGGCCAGCAGCCCGTCGATGGGTTCCCGCGCTTCGGTACGCACCTGCACCGACCGCCTCCCGCTGTCCCCCTCGATCCTGTGATCGAGATCAGCGGCGCCGTGGCCCAAGCTTTCGCCGTGCCGCTGGCCGAGCTCGCGAGGCTCCCCCGCCGCGAGCTCACCGCCGACTTTCACTGCGTGGCCGGGTGGTCCGCCACCGACGTGCGCTGGGAGGGGGTCGCGTTCGAGACCTTCTATCGCATGATCATCGGACCGTCGGTGCAATCGACGGCGACCGTCACTCATGTCGTCTTCGGCGGTCTCGACGGCTATCGGTCGGTCGTGTCGATCGAGGACGCACTGGCGGAGGACGTGCTAATCGCAGAGTGTCTCGACGGTCGTCCGCTCGACGCTGACCATGGCGCGCCGGCCCGACTGGTCAGCCCCGACCAGTACGGCTTCGTCAGCACGAAGCACCTCTGCCGCATCGAGGTCCACACCGCCGCCGCGCCGAACGAGAGCTTCGGACACCTTGATCCGCTCAGCCGCGCGATGATGCGCGGCCCGTTGATCCAGCCGCATCCCCGGGCGAGGGTCTGGGAGGAGGAGCGTCATCGCTATCTCCCAGCCTGGTCGGTGCGGCGCGTCTACCGGCTGCTCATCCCGCCCTTTGCGTTCCTCAGCGCTCGTGGCAGCCGGGGCTCGTCCCCAGACCGCGCGGCGGAGCACGATGGCAGCGCGTGAGCGGACCGCCGCGCCTGGCGATGGGGGCGTGACGCAGGCGGATCGGCGCGCCCGTTCCCGCGCGGCGCTGCTCGAAGCCACGGCGCGCGGGATCTCGCGGGTGGGCTACGGCAACCTCGTGCTCGAGGAGGTCGCCGCGGAGGCCGGCTACACCCGCGGGGCGCTCTACCACCAGTTCCGCGACAAGGAGGCGCTGGTGCTCGCGACCATCGAGTGGGTGCACGACACGTGGTACGCCGAGGTCGGCTCCGTGTTCGACGAGGACCTTCCCCCGGCCGAGGCGCTCGTCGAGCTCGCGCGCCGCCACGCCGTCTATTGCCGGCGCGACATCGCCCGCTTGATGGTCATGCTGCGCGTCGAGTTCGCCTCGCGCGATCATCCGGTCGGCGATGCCGTGCGCGCGCAGGTGGCAGAGCTGGTCGAGCGTGTGCGGCGGCTGATCATGGCCGGCCGCAGAGACGGCACCATCCCACCTGGGCCGCCCGCGATCGTCCTCGCGGCGGCGTTCCTCGCCGCCATCGAGGGCGTGGTGATCGCGCTGGCCGGACGCGTCGGTGAGGACGCGGAACTCGCTCAGCGGGTGGCCCTGGGCCTGCTCAGCGCTGCCGCGGCGGACCTTCGCGGGTCGGGCCGTAGGACGGTCGGGAGCACCACGCCGGCGGCGCACAGGACGATCAGCGCACAGCCGATGAGTCCGATGGAGGAGAGCCGCTCCCCGGTGGCGAGCAGGAGGCCGGTCGAGAGGAGCGGGGTGACGTAGGCGGCCGGGGCGAGGCGGGCGCCCGCGGAGTGGCCCATGGCGTGGGTCCAGAGCCCGTAGCCGACGGCGAGCATCGCGATGCCGATGCCGACGGACAGTCCGATCGCCCAGAGCGGCGACCAGGCGGCGCCTTCGGCGAGCGCGACCGGAACGAACCCGAGAGCGCCGGCGCCGGTGCCGGCGAGGAGCAGGTCGCTCGTGGCCGCGCCGGACCGTCCGGCGGTCAGCGTGTAACTCGCCATCGCGACCGCCGAGCCGATCGCCGCGACGTATCCGAGCAGCGGCGCATGCGCGGACCCGTCCGGGCTCTCGCGGGCGGCGAGCAGCAGGATCAGGCCGGCGAAGCCCGCCAGGGCGAAGAGGACCGCGCTGCGCGACCGGTCGCCGCCTGGGGCGAGTGCCGTCCACGCCGCCGCGAGCAGCGGCCATGCGTAGGCGATCGCGTTGGCCGCCACCAGCGGTGCAGTTGCGAACGCCAGGTACTGCAGGGCGATCGTCCCGGTTATGCCGACCACCCCGATCGTCACCGCGCGGGCCCGCCGCGGGCCTCGGGTCCAGGCGGCGCGACCGCCGCCGCGGTGGATCGCCCGCACGATGGCGAGTACGACGAACGCACCGCCGAACTCGAGCGCGAGCACCTGGAGCACGCTGAGCTCGGCCAGGACCGCGCCGCCCGCCGTGGCGTTCAGGCTCCAGATCGCGATCGCCCCGGCGGCGGCCGCCATCGCCCGCCGGCCGGCGGTCACCCCTCCGCCGCCTCAGCGGGGTCACGGCGCCGGGCGCGGTGCGCGGCGACCCTCGCCCGGTTGCCGCAGCGCGCCGACGAGCACCACCGCCGCCGGCGTCCCCTGGAGGCGTCGACGTAGATGCCGCTGCAGTCCTCCGCCGCACATTCGCGCAGGAGCGCCCGCTCAGGCCCGGCGAGCAGGTCGATCACGTCCCGAGCCAGCCGCCCGAGTGCCTGCGCGGCGTCGGCCGCGGGCCACTGCACGCGCACCCGCTGATCGCCTTGCAGCAGTCGAGGCACTGGAGTGGGCACGGCCGCGGCGGCGTTGATCACCGCGAGGGATGCCGGCGGCGCCGGCGAGTCGTGCAGCACGGCGTCGATGACGCCGAACAGCGCTGCGCGCAGCTCGCGCGCCGCCTCGAGATCCGCGTCGTCGAGCGCAACCCCCCGACCCATGAGTCCGGCCGCCCGCAGCCACGCCTGCAGCGCCGACGGATCCGGCAGCCGCTCCACACACCGGTTGCCGAGCGTCGCCATGAGATCGAGCGACAGTCGGCCCGAGTCAAGCCGGACGACATCTTCGGCCATGCGAACAGCGTAACGGGTTCAAGCCGTTACCGCACTATGCGACGTCACGCGTGCGCACGGTGCCCTCGCGCGCTTCGAGCTCGTGCTGGTTGTGGCGGTAGCCCTGCCAGACGTAAGAGAGCCACATGTACGCTCGCCGGTGTTGGTCCTGCCAGACGTGGCAGAGCTCATGCGTGATGAGGTCGTTGGAGACCTCCTCGAGCGGCCGCCTGACCAGGATCAGCGGACCAGCCTCGTAGCCGGCGAAACGGCCGAAGCCCGGAATGCGGAACAGCCACGGCGCGTGCACGATCCGTACGTGGCGCATCCGGACCGGCGCCGGGTAGAAGTCGAGCTGCGCGAGGCGACGGCGGGCCCGGGCGAGATGCGCCCGCTCGAGCTCTCCCATGGGTGCCAGGAGCAAGGCCACGCTGGACCCAGCCTAGGCTGAGCCGGGTGAAGCGGGTCCGCGTGCTCGCCGGGACGGACGGCCTGGTACTTTCCAACTATATAGTTGGAAACATGAGGAGATGCCAGTGATGCGTGCCGCCGTCTACCAGCGCACGGGCCCCGCCCGCGAGGTCCTGGAGGTTCGCGACGTGCCCGAGCCCGCGCCCGGGCCGGGAGAGGTCCGTGTGCGGCTGGCGTTCTCGGCGGTCAACCCGACCGACTGGCGCGCGCGCGCCGGCCTCCCTGGCCGCCCGATGCCGTTCGCGCTGCAGACGCCGGGCCAGGACGGCGCGGGCGTGATCGACGCGGCCGGGACGGGGGTCCCCCGCTCGCGCATAGGGGAGGCGGTCTGGGTCTACCACGCCGCCTGGGAGCGGCCGACCGGAACGGCGGCGGAGAGCGTGGCCGTCCCCGCGGCGCAGGCGGTCGCCGTGCCCGAGGGGATCGGCCTCGAGCAGGCCGCCGCCCTCGGCATCCCGTTCATGACGGCCCATCGCTGCCTGTTCGCCGACGGCCCGATCGCGGACCGTCACGTCATGGTCGCGGGCGGCGCGGGCGCCGTCGGCAACGCCGCGATCCAGCTGGCGAAGCGCTTGGGCGCCCAGGTGATCGCCACCGTCAGCACGCCCGAGAAGGCCGCGGTCGCCCGCGCGGCCGGCGCCGACGTGGTCGTGGACTACCGCGAGCGCCGCGCCGCCGAGCGCATCCGGGAGGCGGCGCCGGCCGGCGTCGATCGGATCCTCGAGCTCGCGCTGACCACCAACCTCGAGCTCGACCTGGCGACCATCGCCCGCGGCGGCACGATCATGACCTACTCGCCCGAGCGCCCCGACCCGGCGCTCCCCGTCGTCCGGCTGATGCGCGAAGGGCTGCGCCTGGGCTTCATGCTGATCTACACCACTCCGCCCGACGCGCTGGGCGCCGCGGTCGACGACATCACCTCGGCCCTCGTCGAGGGGGCGCTCCGCCCGCTGCCGGCGACGGCGTTCGCGCTCGAGGACATCGCGGCGGCCCACGAGGCCAGTGAACAGGGAGTCATGGGCAAGGTCCTGGTCGACACCCGCTGACCCGCACGTCAGGCGCGCGCCGCCGGTCGGCGGCGCCGCCGCGGCGCCGCCGCGGCGGATGCCGGCGGCCGCGGCAGTGCGAGGCGGCGCGCGGCCTCGACCACGGCCGCTCGCTGGCGGGCGCGATCCTCAGCGGGGTCGACCTCGGGGCCGTAGAGCATGCGCACCACCTGCGGCACGGCGAACCACCAGGCCGCCAGCGCGAGGATGAGGAACACGAGATGGGCCGCATCCGGATCCTCGGCCAGCATTCCGTCCTGCTGGGCGGCGGCGAAGGCTTCCACCTTCTGGCGGTAGAAGGCGCCGCGGACCTCCTCGTCGGGGACTGACCCGTCGCCGTAGGCCAGCGCCTCCCAGTGCAGCAGCCGGGCGAGGTGCGGGTGAGCGGCGTGGTAGTCGAAGACCTGACCGGCGAACTCCCCGATGTCCTCGGCCCGCAGCAGCTCCATCGGCACGGCCGTCGCGATGAGCGCAAGCTCGTCGCGCAGCACGGTCGCGAAGAGGCGCTCCTTGTTGCCGAAGTAGCCGTAGAGCCGCTCCTTGTTGACGCCCGATCGCGCGGCGATGCGGTCGACGCGGGCTCCCGCCAGGCCGTGCTGGCCGAACTCCTCGACCGCGGCCTCCTTGAGGCGCCGTCGCGTCTCCTCGGTGTTCCATGCCATGGGGCATGAGATTACCAACGAAGTAGTTGACATCTCGGTGGACCGCGTCTAGCATCCCATTTCCAACCGGTTAGTTGGAGTGCGGGCCAGCCCGCCGCACCCACGCCAGAAGAGGAGAGGCTGGTCATGGGCGACAGCGCCTTGCTGCTCAACGAGTTCCAGCGCGAATGGCTCGACGAGGACGCCGTTCTGCACCGGATGGTGCCCGCGGAGGAGATGCGCAGCGTGATCGCCGCCGCGACGCGGGCCGTCGAAGCCGCGCGTGCCGGGGGGGTCCTGGTCGTGCACTCCGGCGTCCGGTTGTCGCCGGACTACGCGGAGCTGGGCGCTGCGCTGCACGGGCTGCGCGCCGACCTCCCGCGCGACCAGCGCTTCGCCGGTGAGCGTGCCGACCTGGTCGCGCCGTTCGCGCCCGTCGGCGACGAGTACGTCTCCTGGCGGCCCGGAACGGTCAGCGACTTCAACGGCTCCTCGCTGGACCAGTACCTGCGCAACCAGGGCGTGACGCGCCTCTACATCGCCGGTTTCGCGCTGCACGTCTGCGTCCTGGCCACGGCCGTCCATGCGAACGACCTGGGCTACGACGTCAGCCTGCTCGGCGACGCCAGTGGGTGCTTCACCACGGCGCAGCGGGCGTTCGTCGAAGACGTCATGCACCACTACGGCGAGCACATCAGCGTCGAGGCGTTCGTCGAGCAGATCGCGCCCGAGCCGGCGCTCAGCCGCTGAGGAGGGCGCGGTGACCGCCGAAGCCGACCTCACGGAGGCACGCAAGGCCCGGATCCGCCTGATGTTCGAGCGGATCGTCAACCACGGCGAGCTCGACCTCGCCGACACGGTGTTCGCCCCCGACTTCCACTGGCCCCAGTTCGACCTGCACGGCCCCGACGGCGTGAAGACATGGGTCAGCAGGCTGCGCCACGCGTTCCCCGACGTCGAGGACACCGTCGAGGAGCAGATCGCCGAGGGCAGTGTCGTCATGACGCGCGTGACCCTGCGCGGCACCCAGAGCGGCCCATGGGGCGCCCTGCCTGCGAGCGATCGCCGCGCGGAGTTCCCGGCGATCGGCATCGACCGCTTCCGGGGCGAGCTGGTCGTCGAGCGCTTCTCCCTGTTCGACATGGCCGACGCGATGCGCCAGCTCGGGCACACCGACCTCGCCGTGGCCGCGAGCCGGCGATGACCGCCGGCGTGGCCAGCGCGCCGGGCTTCGACTGGGCGGCCTGGCGGGACGAGCCGGCCGGCGGCTGGGTCGACCTCACGAGAGTCCTCGACGGCGACGTCGAGCGCGTCGCCGACTTCCCCGCGCCGGCGATCCGGCTCGTGCGCCGCATCTCGGCCTCCGAGAAGGCCAACGTCACGGAGCTGCGCATGGTCTGCCACGTCGGCACGCACGTCGACGCGCCGCGCCACTTCCTCGACGAGGGTCCCGCCGCCGACGAGCTCCCGCTGGGACGGTTGATCGGACCGGGCGTGGCGTGGCGGCTCGATCCCGAGCCGCTGGATCAGATCACCGTGGCCGACTTCGAGGCCGCGCGCCCCCGCGTTCGCCCGGGCGACGCGGTGCTCCTGCACGCGGGGTGGGCGGAGCGCTGGGGCACGCCCGACTACGCCCGCAACCCTTCGCTGACCGTGGAGGCCGCGCAGTGGCTCGTGGATGCGGGCGTCCGGATGCTGGCCGTGGACTTCGCCACGCCGGATCTCGCCCACGAGGCGCGCGAGGTCGGCTTCGACTGGCCGGTGCACCAGATCCTGCTCGGCCAGGGCGTGCTGATCTGCGAGCACCTGGCCGCCGTCGCCCACCTCGACGGCCGGCGCGTGGAGACCATCTTCGCCGGGCTCCCGATCCGCTCCGCCGACGGCGCGCCCGCCCGGGTGCTGGCGCGGCCGCTTCCGGAGGAGGGCGCATGATCCCCCTGCGCGAGCTCGAGGGTGCCCGCGCGCTGGTCACCGGCGCAGGCTCGCTGGCGCCGGGCATCGGCAACGGCCGCGCGGCGGCGATCCTGCTCGCGCGCGCGGGCGCGCGTGTTGCGCTGGTCGACCTGTCCGCCGACGCCGCACGCCAGACCCGTGACCTGATCGAGGAGGAGGGCGGCGTCGCGCTCGTCGTGCCCGCCGACGTGGGCGACCCGGCGAACGTCCAGCGGGCCGTCGCGACGGTCGCCGATCGCTTCGGCGGCGTCGACATCCTCGTCAACAACGTCGGCGTCGCCGGCCCGCCCGGCACGGCGGTCGACGTGGACGTCGGCGCATGGCGGCTCGCCCTGCACGTGAACGTCACGTCGATGATGCTGCTGGCCAAGCACGTCGTGCCCCACATGGCGCGCGCCGGCGGCGGGGCCGTCGTCAACGTGTCGTCGATCGCGGCGCTCGGCGGCGGGCACCCGACGCTGCTGTACCCCACGGCCAAGGGCGCCATCGTGAGCATGACCAAGGCGATGGCGGCCCACCACGGGCCGCAGGGCATCCGCGTGAACTGCGTGGCGCCCGGCCTGGTGCTCACGCCGATGGTGCAGAGCCGCGGCATGAGCGACGAGCTGCGCGAGGCGCGGCGCCTCGCCGCTCCGCTGGAGACCGAAGGGACCGGCTGGGACGTCGGGGAGGCGGTGCTCTACCTCGCCGGCCCCCGCGGGCGCTGGGTCACCGGTGTCGTGCTCCCCGTCGACGGCGGCATCACCGCCACGCTTCCGATCCGCACTCCCCCGCGCCCATCGCGCACGCCGGCGGAGCAACCGGCATGACCGCCCGCGACCTGAGCTTCTTCAGCAGCGGCACACGCTGCTCCGCGACGCTGTGGCCGGCGGCTGCGGACGGTCCCATCCCCGGCGTCGTCCTCTGCCACGGCTTCCGCGGCATCCGGGCGTGGTTCGAGCCCGGCATCGCCGCCCTGTTCAGCGCGGCCGGCATGGCGGTGGTCACCTTCGACTACCGCGGCTTCGGCGACAGCGACGGCGAGCCTGGGCGCCTCGTACCGTCCGAGCAGGTCGAGGACATCCGCAACGCGCTTACGCTGCTCGCCGGCCAGCCCGGCGTCGACGCCGGGCGCCTCGCGCTGTTCGGCACCAGCTTCGGCGGCTCCAACGCGGTGGCCGCCGCGGCGGCCGACGCCCGCGTCGGCGCGACGGTGTGCGTGGTCGGCCTGGGCGATGTCGGTCGCGCGTGGCGGTCCGCCGCCACGCGCCTCGAGCCCGTGCTCGCCGCCGACCGCGCGCGACGGGTGCTCACGGGGCGCTCGGCGGCGATCGACCCGGCCGACATCCTCGACAACGACCAGTCGCGTGCGGCGTTCGCCGCCGCGGAGCAGCACTTCCCCAACCTCCGGCGTGACTTCCCGCTCGAGGCCGTCGAGCGCATCTTCGAGTTCGCGCCCGAGCGCGTCGCCGCGGACATCGCTCCCCGTGCGCTCCTGACGATCGGGGCCGAGAGCGACCATGCGGTCCCCACCGAGGAGACGCGGCACCTGTACCGCGCCGCGGCCGACCCCAAGCGCCTGGAGATCCTGCCCATCGCCCATTACGACGTCTACGGGCCGCCGCATCGCGAGCACGTCGTCGACTTGTCCCTGCGGTGGTTCGCCGAGCACCTCGACGCTCCGCGCCTGCGCCCGTCCTTCCCCGCGACCACCGTCACGACCCCCGAAGCAAGGAGCGCTCCATGAGCACCACCGACACGCTCGAAGGCGTCGACGTCGCCGCCCTGTTCGCGTCCATCGACCGCTTCGACAGCGAGGCGTTCTCCGCCTTCTTCGCCGAGGACGCCACCTACGTGTTCGCGAACCACCCGCCGATCCAGGGCCGCGACGCGATCGTCGCCGCCGCCGCCGAGTTCTGGGTGACGCTCGAGGGGATCGAGCACGAGCTCGTCCAGATCATCCCGTTTCCCGGAGGCTTCGTCAGCCAGCTCGCGATCACGTTCGCCCTCTCCGCCGGGCGCACCGTCGAGCTGCCCGTGGCCGTGATCACGCGCACCGCCGACGGCTTGATCCGCGACCACCGCATCTACGTCGACGCGACCCCCTTGGCCGGGTGACGACGTGAGCGCGGACGCCAGCGCCGACGTCGTGGTCGTCGGCGCCGGCCACAACAGCCTGACCGCCGCCGCCTACCTCGCGCGCGCGGGCCTCGAGGTGCTGGTGCTCGAGGCCCGCGAGCGGATCGGGGGCGGCACCATCACGGAGGAGCTCACGCTGCCCGGCGTTCGCCACGACACCTTCTCCTCCGGGCACCCCTGGCTGCTGTCGAACCCGATGCTGCGGCGCGACGAGATCGGGCTCGCGGCCAAGGGCCTGCGCTACGTCGGTCACGACCCGGTCGTCGTGATGCCGTTCCCGGACGGGGAGCTGCTGACGGTCTGGCGCGACCCGCAACGCACGGCACCCGCCGGCCCGTCTTGCCGTTGCCACCCAGCACGAGGATCTCCTGGCTCACGGTCTGTCTCGATTCTCTCGCTGTCGTCTGCACGAGCGTCCAGTTTCGGCTGCGCAGGCGCGAGCGTCTATGACCGGCAGTCGCGCGTTCATGCTCGATCGTCCAGACGGCAGAGACAGCGACGCGACATCGGCGATACTTCCGGCATGACCGCCACCGGCCCACGGCCGCCGGCGCGCCACCTCGTGGAGATCCTGCCGAGGCTGATCGCCATCGACGGCTCCGACGCGGCCCGGACACGCTGGATCCAGCCGCCGCCTCGTGAGCAGGCGTCCTAGGGCGAGAGCCCGAGTTGACGCTCCCGTGAGGGGGTGTCCTCGATGCCCCAGGCTTCGGTGATGCGGCCGTCGCGGACTCGGTAGAAGTAGACCTCGTCGACGCGCTCGAAGCGTCGGCCGGTCGGTGGCCGGCCGCGCCACGGTCCGAGGTTGGTGGCCGAGCATCGGAAGCGCCCGACGACGGTCTCGGCCTCGGCGATCAGCTCGACGATCTCCATCTGCACGTCGGGGAAGCTCTCGCGAAACGGCGTGATCCAGCCCCGTGCGCCGGCCGCCATCTGCGGCGCGCAGAGCTCGTCGATGACCTCCAGGCGCCCGTCGTTCATGACCTCGTCGATCAGCCGCCGCACGACGACCTTGGGATCGCCCGGGATGGCGTGATCTTGAGCTTGAAGCGACACGGCTTCTCCTAGGACTCGGGCGTTGGCCGACCGCCTGGCGCGGCCGCGCATCGCGTTGCTGCGGCGTTGCGACCAACCATGCACCTTGAACCCGTGTTGAAGTCAAGCCGTGCGGTCGGCGGCGGCGCCCGGGCGCCTGACCTGGCGCGCGTCGATCTCGATCGCGCCGGCGGGCGGCAGCAGCGTCGGGTCGACGAACAGCTCGCAGACGTCCACGGTTGTGCAGTCGCAGTACTGCGCAACCTGCAGCCAGTGCCTGACGGCCTCCGATCGCGCGATCAGTGCGTCGATGTGCGGCAGCTTGTCGTCGGCCAGCGCGCGGATGTGCCGGCCCGCGTCGGCGCCGCGGTTGCCCGGACCGGTCAGCGGCGCGATCTCCGCCAGCGTCAGCCCGGCGCGCTGGGCGACGTCGATGATCGACAGCCGGTGCAGCACCTCGTCGCGGTAGCGGCGCTGCCCGCCCACGCGCTCGGGCGCCGGGAGCACGCCGACGCGCTCGTAGAACCGGATGTGCGAGGTCCGCAGCCCGGCCTGCTCGGCGACCTGCCCGATCGTCAGCAGCGACTCGACGCCCGTGGTGGCGGCCATGAGGCGAGTTCCCTTCACTTGAAGTCGTGTTCAAGGTGCACGGTAGAGGGCGTCACGGCCCACTGCGCGGAAGCTAGGTCGCCTGGGCGAGCGCCACGCCGGCGAGCAGCAGGAGCACGCCGAGCTTTCGCTGGGTCGTCAGCGCGCGGCGCGGGAGGCGCAGCAGCCCGAAGCGGTCGACGGCGAGCGACGCGAGCTGCTGGCCGGCCACGGTCAGGCCGATCGTCGCGGCGACGCCTATCTCGGGGATCAGCAGCGGGACGACGGTCACGTAGCTCGCGCCGACGAAGGCGCCGGCCCAGCCCCACCACGGCATCGAGCGAGCAGGAGGGTGCGGGCGCGGCGAGCGAGTGAAGGCTTGCCAGGCCGTCAGCACGACCCCCATCGCCGCGGTGGCGACCAGGAAGCTGAACGCGCCGGCCGTGACGGGGGCGTCGAGGTCGGTGCGCAGTTGGGCGTTGATCGGGCCCTGCAGGGCCAGCCCGCCGCCAGCGGCGAGCGCAAAGCCGATCCAGACGGGACGGTGCGCGAGCGGCACCCCGCCGGCGCCGGTGCGGGCGATCAGCACGGCGCCCCCCAGCACGGCCAGGCCGCCGACGACGCCGGCGACGCCGAGCGGCTGAGCGGCGACGCCGAGCCAGCCGAACCCATCGACGGCCAGGGAAGCGAGCATCTGCCCGGCGATGAACAGCCCGACGGCGCTCAGGGCGCCAAGGCGAGGGAACAGCAGGATGCCCGCACTGATGTACAGCGCCGAGCCGAGCCCGCCGATCAGGTGCCACGCCTCGACGCCGGGGATCAGCTCGACGGCGCCGAGGGTCCCGACCACCGCGGCCAGCACGACGAGGACCGTCGTGCCGAGCGCGAGCTGGGCGGTCGAGGCGCCGATCGGCGAGCCCATCGCCCCGGCGAGCTGGACGTTCGCGCCCGCCTGCACGGCGAGCAGGGCGCCGAGCGCCAGGGCGATGAGGACCAGCAGCGGCTCCACGGCGAGGCTCAGGCGGCCGCGGGGAGCTTGCCGGCGGTGGCGCCGCCGTCGACGGCGAGGGTCGTGCCGGTGATCCAGCTCGCGCGGTCGGAGGCGAGGAAGAGGATCGCCTCGACGACGTCCTGCGGGTAGCCGTGGCGGCCGAGCGGGTGGAAGGCGTTGACGGACTCGAGGACGGCGCGGGCTTCCCCGGGGCTCATGAAGCGCTCGTAGGCGGGCGTCTCGACGAACGCCAGCGCCACCGTGTTGACGCGGACGTTGGCGGCGGCGAGCTCGAGCGCGAGGTTCTTGGTGAGCATGTGCCGTCCGGCCTGCGCGGCGGAGTAGGCGCTGGTCGGCGTCGCGCCGATCGCCTCCAGGGCCCACATGGAGCCGACGCTGACCACCGCGCCGCCGCCGCGCTCGGTCATCGAGGGCACCGCAGCCTGGGTCACCCAGTAGGTCGGGCGCAGGATCGAGTCCAGCGCCTCCTCCATGTGCTCCTCGGTCTGCTCGAGGAACGGCACGACGCGGAAGATCCCCGTGCTGTTGACGACGACGTCGACGCCGCCGAAGCGCTCGGTGGCGCGGGCGACCAGGCGCTGCGCCTCGTCGCGGCGGCTCACGTCGCCGGCCACCAGCTCCACGCGCTCGCCGGTGGGGTCCAGCTCGGCCCGGGCGTCGTCGAGCACCGCCTGGCGGCGGCTGTTGAGCACGACCCGCCCGCCCTCCTGGAGGAAGCGTCGAGCGGTCGCCGTGCCGATTCCGCCTCCGCCGCCGGGGATGAGGATCACCTTGTCCTGGAACTCCATCGCCTGTCCCTTCTCGTTGCGGACCGTTGGTCCGTTTAAGAGGAGGATCGTAACAGATACGGACCAATAGTCCGGATGACCGCTAGGATGTGTCGGGTGAAGGCCGAGCCGACGACACCGGGGTCGGTGCCCCGAGATCTGCCGGTCCTCGGGCAGCCGCGCAGAGAGCGCGCCGATGCGGCGCGCAACCGGCGCCGGGTGCTCGAGGCCGCGTCCGCTCTGATGGCCGAGCGCGGCCCGGAGGCGGTGGCCATGGACGACGTCGCTGATCTCGCCGGCGTCGGCAAGGGGACGCTCTACCGCCGCTTCGGCGATCGCCAGGGTCTGCTGCTCGCCCTCCTGGACGACGCCGAGCGCGACCTGCAGGACCGCGTGCTCACGGACCCTCCGCCCCTCGGCCCCGGCGCCCCACCCGGGCCGCGCCTGCGAGCGTTCCTGCACGCGCTCATCAAGCTGCTCGAACAGCGTGGCGAGATCATCCGCGCATCGGAGGCCAGCGCGCCCGGGGCGCGGCTGGGCGGGGGCGCCTACCGCGCATGGCATCAGCACCTCTCCCTCCTGCTCGCCGAACTGCAGCCGGAGCGCGAGGCGGCCACCGACGCCCACCTGCTGCTCGCCCCGCTCGCCGCCGAGGCCTGGACGAGCCTGCGCGCGGCGGGCCTGCCCCGTGACCGACTGACTCGTTCCCTCGAGCAGCTCTGGCCCATCTCGCGCTGACCCCCGAGGATCCGCCGCCGGCGGTGTGGGGCGCCGTGGCAGGCTGCTCGCGAGGTGCGCATCCCACGGCGCAGGGCGGGTGGGCCGACCGCGGCTGGCCCGCCCCCCGCGCGCCTCGCCCCGTTGCGAGGCTTCCTCCGTGGCTGTGTCAGACGGTCTGCCGGCGACGCGGACCGTGCTGCCTGCGGTGCAGCACCGTGACGCTGCCGGCACCGGCCAGCAGGATCAGGGTGAGCATGCCTCCGGCGCCGATGCCGGCGTCGGCCCAGTCGAGCCCGCCGCCCGAGGTCGAGGCGACCGGGACAGAGGGCGCCGGCACCTTGACGACCGTGACCTCCGGAGCGCTGAACGTGCCGCGGCCATCGGCGGCGTCGACGGTGTCGGGCGAGCGCAGGTCCTGCGAGACGCTCGCAGCGGTGGCGGGAGCCGGGTCGCGACTGTCGGGGTTGCGCAGGTCCTGCTGGGCGATGGCGGCCGGCGCGGCGAACGCCGCGAGGGCCAGCCCGACGGCGGCCGAGCTGGTGATCCGCTGCTGCCTCATGGTGCAATCCTCCTCTTCGGGAGACCGCCGGGTGCGGTCATCTGTCGTGCACCTTGCGCCCCTGCGGTAGACGCGCACGCCCCCAAGCGGTAGAAGCGCGGTAGAGATGGAGTTCCGGCTTCTCGGTCCGCTGGAGGTGGTCGACGGTGGCCGCCCGCTGGCGCTGGGCGGTCCCAAGCAGCGCTCGCTGCTGGCGATCCTGCTGCTGCACATCGGCCAGGTCGTGTCCACCGAGCGCCTGATCGACGAGCTATGGGGCGAATCGCCCCCCGCGACGGTGGCCAAGAGCATCCAGGCCTACGTCTCCCGACTGCGCAAGCAGATCGGCGAGCACCGGCTGCTCACCCGTTCGCCCGGTTACATCCTGCTGCTCGACCCGCCCGAGCTCGACCTTGCCCGCTTCGAGCAGCTCGTCGCCGGGGCGAGGGGCGCCGATCCGGAGCGGGCGGCGCGGCAGCTGCGCGAAGCGCTCGGCCTGTGGCGCGGGCCACCACTCGCTGACCTCGCCTACCAGCCGTTCGCGCAGGCGCAGATCGCACGGCTCGAGGAGCTGCGGCTCACGGCGCTGGAGGAGCGGATCGACGCCGACCTGCGCACCGGTCGCCACGCCGAGCTCGGCGGCGAGCTCGAAGTGCTCGTCGCCGCACACCCGCTCAGAGAGCGCCTGCGCGGCCAGCTCATGCTCGGCCTCTACCGCTCCGGACGCCAAGCCGAGGCGCTCGAAGTGCACCGGGCGGCGAGACGGGTGCTGGTGGAGGAGCTGGGCATCGAACCGAGCCGCGACCTGCAGGAGCTCCAGCGAGCGATCCTGGCCCAGGACGTGGCGCTCGACCTCGCGGCCCAGCCTCCGCGCCCGGCCCCCGGGCCGCGCATCGTGCCGCCGCCGACGCACGGCTCGCCGCTCGTCGGCCGCGAGGCCGAGCTCGGGGCCCTCGAGGCCGCGCTCGGCGGCGCGCTCGCCGGCCACGGCTCGCTCGTGCTCGTCGCCGGCGAGGCCGGCATCGGCAAGAGCCGCCTGCTCGAGGCGTTCCGCGCCAGTGCGCTGTCCGCCGGCGCCCGCGTGCTCTCCGGCCGCTGCTGGGAGGCGGGAGGCGCGCCTGCGTACTGGCCGTGGGTCCATGCACTGCGATCGCTCGTCGCCGACTGCGACGCAACCGTGCTGCGGGCGGACCCAGGCGCCAGCGCGGTGCTGAGCACGATCGTGCCGGAGGTGCGGGACCGCTGCCCCGATCTGCCGGAGCCGCCGGCCCTGGAGGGCGACGCCGCGCGCTTCTGGCTGTTCGACGCGATCGCGCGGCTGCTGAAACGCGCCGCCGCGGCGCGTCCCCTGGCGGTGACGCTCGATGACCTGCACGTGGCCGACGTTCCGTCGATGCTGCTGCTGAGGTTCGTGTCCGGCGAGCTGAAGGAGACCCCCATCGTGCTCGTCGGGGCCTACCGCGACGCGGAGATGAGCCGGAACCAGGATCTGGCGCCTGCTCTCGCCGCCTTCTGGCACGACCCCGACACCGTGCAGGTCCAGCTCACGGGCCTTGCCGCGGACGAGGTGAGCCGGCTGGTCGAGTCCCTGACGGGGGTCAAACCCGCGCAGCGGACCGCTGCGGCGCTCTACGAGGAGACCGAGGGCAACCCCCTGTTCGTGACCGAGGTGACGCGCCTCCTCACCGCCACGGGCGCGACGCTCGAGGACCACCAGGCCGTGCTCATTCGGTCCGCCGTGCCGACGAGCGTGCGCGAGGTGATTCGCCGGCGGCTGCGCGAGATGCCGGAGAGCTCCGCGAGCCTGCTGACGATCGCGGCGATCTTGGGGCGCGAGTTCGACCTCGACGTCCTCACGGCGGTGGCACGGCTCCCGAGCGACCAGGCGCTCGACCGACTCCATCCCGCCATGGCGGCCGGCGTGCTGGGCCAGGTCCCGGGCGACCAGCGCCGCCTGCGGTTCTCCCACGCCCTCGTGCGCGACGCGCTCGACGAGGAGCTGAGTCCCGGCGACCGGATGCGGTTGCATCGGAAGATCGGCGAGACGCTCGAGACCGTCTACCGCGACCGCCTCGATCCTCACCTGTCCCAGCTCGCGCATCATTTCGCGAACGCGCAGCGCTCCGATGACGACGATCGAGCCATTCGATATGCACGCCGCGCGGGTGACCGTGCGGCCGGGATGCTCGCGTTCGAGGAGGCGGCACGGCTCTATTCGACGGCGCTCAGGGCCGAGACGAGACGACCCGTCGACGCGGCGCTGCGCGCCGACCTGCTGCTCGCGCTCGGGGACGCGTGGGCCCGCGCCGGCGAGGCGGACGACTCCAAGCACGCCTTCCTCGAGGCCGCGGCGGTAGGACGCGCGGCCAGTCGGGCAGACGTCGTCGCCCACGCGGCGCTGGGGTTCGGTGGCCGCTTCCTGTGGCCGCGCGCCGCCAGCGACCGGCGACTGGTCCCGATCCTGGAAGACGCCGTCGAGGCGCTGGGCGAGGACGACAGCCGCCTGCGGGTGCAGGTCCTTGCGCGTCTTGCCACCGCGGTACGGGGTGAGGAGCCGGAACGACGCGAGCGGGTCATCGCGGAGGCCGTCGCCAGCGCCCGCCGCATCGGCGACCCCTCCCTCGTCGCCTATGCCCTGGACGCGCGCTGCGGCGCGCGATGGTCCGCCGACACGATCGAGGAGATCCGGGCGGACGCCGACGAGGTCATCGCACTGGCCAAGGCGACCGCCGACCTCGAGCGGGAGTTCGCCGGTAGGGAGCACGCCATGGAGGCCGCGTGGGCCCTTGGCGAGATGCGGTTGACGCGTTCGCACATCAACGCGATGGGGCTGCTCGCCGACGCGCTGGGGCAGCCCGCGCAGCAGTGGCTGATCACCGAGGCGCGGGGTCAACTCGCGATGTACGAGGGCCGACTCGACGACGCCGCGGCGCTGGTGGAGCGCGCCCGCGAGATCGGCAGCCACACGATGCCCTGGAACGCGACTGCGACCCACCGGCTCCAGACGTTCCTCCTCGCCGGCCTCCAAGGGCGGCTGGCGGATTTCGAGCCGACGGCACGGCGCTCGGCCATGGAGTACCCGGACTATCCGATCTTCGCCTGCGTGCTGGCCGACCTCACCGCCCGGCTCGGCCGCCATGAGGAAGCGCGAGCCGCGGTCGAGGCGCTCGCCGCTGACGACTTCGACGCGGTGGGCCACGACGAGATGCGCCTGGGCAGCATGATGCTGATCGCCGAAGTGGCCGCCGGGATCGGCCACGCCGAGCACGCCGCCTCGATCTACCGAGAGTTCGCTCCCCACTCGGCCCTGGTCGTCACCGTGCCACCGGAGCTGCATCTCGACTGCGTCTCACGCGTACTCGGCCGGCTGGCCGGAACGCTCGAACGTTGGGAGGACGCCGAGCACCACTTCGCCGCGGCGCATGCACAGAACGTCCGGATCGGTGCCCGCCCGTGGATTCCGATCGCTGCTCACGAGCACGCAGCGGTCCTGAACGCGCGCGGTCGACCTCAGGACCGACGCCGCGCGCGCGAGCTCCTGGCGCGGAGCATCACCGGGTACCGGGAACTCGGCATGGAAGCCCGAGCACGAGAAGCAGCCGCGCTCCACGACGAGCTGTCGTGAAGCGCGCTGCGGTGTGACCCCGCCCCTGGTCGACTGAGCGCCACGCTCACCCCGCCCGCTCCGCCGCCCACGGGCGCAGCTCGCGCTTGAGTAGCTTGCCGGTCGGGTTGCGCGGCAGCGGGCCGTCGTGCATCAACACCGCGCGCGGGCGCTTGTAGGAGGACAGCTCGGCGCGGCAGACGCGCTCCAGCTCCGCCTCGTCGATCGTCTCGCCCTCGACCGTCACGAGCACCGCCACGGGCGCCTCGCCGAAGCGCTCGTCGGGCACGCCGACGACCGCGACCTCGCCGACGCCGGCCAGGCCGGCGAGCACGTCCTCGATCTCCTTCGGGTAGACGTTCAGCCCGCCCGAGATGATCATGTCCTTCGTCCGGCCGACGATCGTGACGAAGCGCTCGTCGTCGACCTCGACGAGGTCGCCGGTGTGCAGCCAGCCGCCCGCGAGCGCCGCCTCGGTCTGCTCGGGCAGGCCGTGGTAGCGGAGCATCGTCGCGGGAGAGCGCATCAGCAGCTCGCCGCGGCCGGCGTCGGCGATCGTGCCGTCGTCGAGCCGCACGGCGACGTCGGTGTGCGAGAGCGGGCGGCCCGCCGACCCCCCGTGCTCGAGCGCCTGCTCGGGTGTCAGCAGCGTGGCGATGGTGGGGAACTCGGACATTCCGTAGGCCTGGCACAACCGGCAGTCCGGCAGCTCCGCGCTGAGCTGTTCGATCAGCGGCGGCGGCACCGGCTCGGCGCCGGTGACGATCCAGCGCAGGGAGGAGCGCCGCAGCCGCTCGAGCGCGCCGTCATCGGTCCCGAACTGGCGCAGCAGCGAGGGCACGAGCATCACGTGGGTGGCCCGCTCGCGCTCGATCGCGTGGACGATCCGCTCGACGGTGAGCCCGCCCGTCGGCATCAGCACGCTCGAGCCGCCGGTGAAGACGAGCCCGAGCATGAGGTTGTGGAAGCCCGCCGCCCACGAGAGCGACGGCACGACCAGGTAGCGGACGTCCGGCCCGAGGCCGATGTCGACGATCTGCCCGAACGAGTTCCAGAGCACGTTCTCGTGGCTGTGGACCGCCGCCTTGGGCAGGCCGGTCGTGCCGGACGAGTAGTAGTGGATCAGCACGTCCGAGCCGGCCGGGCCGCCGCCGCCGGCGCCGGGGAGCTCGGCCTCCGGCAGCGCCTCGTAGGCGAGCGCGCCGTCCGCGTCCACCGCGCCGACCGTGACGACCAGCTCGGGCAGCACCTCCAGCTCGGCGAGCTTGGGCTCCCCCAGCTCGTCGACGATCAGGCAGCGCACGTCGGAGTCCGCGCACACGTGGCGCACCTCGCGCCCGGTGAGCAGCACGTTGACGGGCACGCACACCGCGCCGAGCGCGGCCAGGGCGAACAGCGTCTCCGGCCACTCGTGGCGGTTGCCCATCAGCACCGCCACGCGGTCGCCCGGCTGCAGCCCGGCGCCGTGCAGCCCGCGCGCGAGCCGCAGCGCCCGGTCGCGCAGCGCCACGAACGAGCGCTCGTCCCCATCGAACATCACCGCCGGGCGGTCGCCGCACCGCGAGCGGGCGGAGCGCTCGAGCATCTGAAACAAGTTCATCGGAGGTGCCCGCCGTCGACGGGCAGCAGCGCGCCGGTGGTGGCGCCGGTCACCACGGCGACGCGATCGGTCAGCTCGAGCACGATGCGATGCTCACCTGACGGTCAACGCCTCGAGCGTCCTCGTGAAGGCGAAGCCGGGACGGTCGCCGCCCTCGAGCGCGTAGACGCGGCGGCCGCGGGCGACCGCGCCGAGCCCGTGGCGCGGCGTGCGCATGTCCGTCAGCGCGCGCCAGCGCCGGGTGCGCGGGTCGTACAGCTCGACCTCGCGGATCGTGCCGGCATCCTCCTCGCCGCCGACGACGACGATCCGCCCGCCGACCGTGGCGGCGGCGATCCCGCCGCGCGGCTTGCGCAGGTCCGGCACGCGGCGCCAGCGCCCCTCGCGCGGGTCGAACGCCTCGACGACCGAGAAGTTGCCCTGCCCCGCCGCCCGCCCGGCGATCGCGTAGAAGCGCCCGCCGGCCACCGCGCCGGCCAGGTGCTCGCGCGCGAGCGCCATCGGCGGCCCGGCGCTCCAGCGCCGGCGAGCGAAGTCGTAGATCTCCAGCGTCGCGAGCGCGCCGGCCGCGTCGCTCGCGCCGCCGGCCGCGTACAGGCGCCCGCCGATCACCCCGACCGCCAGCGCGCCGCGGGCCGTCGGGGCGGAGGGCAGCTCGCTCCAGCGGTTGCGCTCGAGGTCGTAGCGGTACAGCGCCGCCGTCTCGTCGTTCAGGCTGCGGCGGCCGCGATAGCCGCCGAGCACGTACACGTCGCCGGCGTAGGCCGCCGCGGCGGCGTGGTTGAGCGCGACCGGCATCTCCGCGACGCGCCGCCAGCGGTCGCGCTCGATGTCGTAGCGCTCGGTCATCGCCGTCGTCGCGTTGCGCTCGCGCTCGAAGCCGCCCATCACGTACACGTGGCGACCGACGCGGACGGCGGCCACCTCGGTGCGGGCGAGCGTCGCGCGCGCCAGCGGCGTCCAGCCGCAGGCGGAGGCCGCCGGCGGCGCGGGGCCGCCGCCGGAGGTGGAGCAGCCGGCGAGGGCCAGCGCAACGGCGAGCACGGGCCAGGCGAGCCGGGTCGGGCGCACGCCGCCGAGCGTACCGCCCGTCCCAAGAACCTACGCGGGCAGCGCGCGCCGGCGGCGCAGCGTGCGCACCGCGACCGCCGCCGCGGCGAGGACGGCGAGCGCGAGCGCGCCGTGGGTGAAGGCGTCCGTGGCGGTGCCGAACGAGCGGTGGAAGGCATAGCCGACGAGCGTGAACGTGGACGCCCACAGCGCCGTGCCGAGCAGGCTGAACGGCAGGAAGCGCGCGAGCGGCAGCCGCGACGCGCCGGCGAGGAACAGCGCCACCGCGCGCACCAGCCCGACGAAGCGCCCGATCAGGATCGCCTTGCCGCCGTGGCGGTCGAAGAACCCGTCGACCCTCGCCAGCCGACCGGCGCCGACGCCGATGCGGGGCCCGTGCGCGACCAGGAACGGGCGGCCGAGGCGCCGGCCGAGCGCGTAGCTGGCCAGGTCGCCGAGCGCCGCGGCGAGCCAGGCCACGAGCAGCATCAGGGGCAGGCTGACCTCGCCCTGCGCGGCGACCACGCCGCCGAGCACGATCGCGGTCTCGCCGGGAGCGACCAGGCCGACGAACGCGCCGGTCTCCAGGAACGCGAGCCCGGCGACGAGCGCGTACGTCCAACCGCCGAGCGCCTCCGCCAGATCGGTGAGCGCGCCCTCGAGGTCGGGTGCCTGCACGACGCCCGTCGCGAGCAGCACGAGCACCGCCGCGGCCACCGGCCCGGACGCGAGCACTGCCGTCCGGGCTCGGCGGGAGGAGGGAACGGCGGCCATGAAGCGAGTCTGCTCTCCCCGCGCCCGCGCTTCATCCGGGCCAGCCCCCGAGGCCGGGTGTGGACGTCCGCACCCGCAACCTCTCAGGCCGCCGCGGCGTCGCCGTGCCGGTGCCAGTCGCACGGCGACTGGCGCGCGGCCTCCTGCGGTGCCCCGGCGAACTGCCCTCCGGCACAGCCCGCGGCCGCGACGCCCCGGCGCGGGTTGCGGATCCCGATCAGGCCGAGCAGCCCACCGAGCGCCACGAGCGCGGCGGCGATCCCGACCCCGAAGCGGAACGAGTCGACCGACGCCTGCGTCTCGGCGGCCGCGAGGCGCGCCGCCGCCGCGGGCTCGAGGCCGGCCACCAGCTCGACGCTGAACGGCCGCTCGCGCGCCGCCTCGACGGCCGCCGCCACCAGCGGCTCAGCGCCCGCCGGACCGAGCGCGTCGTCGAGCCGCGCGCCGTACTGACCGGCCACCAGCGCGCCGATCGCCGCGATCGCGACCAGCCCGGCGACGCGCGCGATCGCGTTGTTCACCGCGGAGGCGATGCCGGCGTTGCGCTCGTCGGCGTCGGCCAGCACGGTCGCCGTCAGCGGCGCGACCGTCAGCGACAGGCCGAGCGCGAACACCACCAGCGCCGGCAGCAGGTCCGACCAGTAGTCCACGGCCGCGTCGAGGCGCAGCATCAGCACCAGCCCCAGCGCGCTGACCAGCGGGCCCAGGCCCATGAACAGCCGCGGGCCGATCCGGTCGGCCAGGCGGCCGAAGCGGGCGGCCAGGAAGAACATCACCAGCGTCACGGGCACGCTCGCGCTGCCGGCCTCGAGCGCGCTGAAGCCGGCGACGCCCTGCAGGAACAGCACGAGCAGGAAGAACACCACGCCGAGTCCGCCGTACATGGCGAACGTCTCGACGTTGCCGACGGTGAAGTTGCGCCGCGCGAACAGGCCGAGCGGCAGCATCGGTTGCGCCGCCCGCCGCTCGTAGGCGACGAAGCCGACCAGCAGCGCCGCGCCGACCAGGAGCGCCGAGGCCACGAGCGGGTCGCCGAAGCCGCGCAGCGGCTGCTCGATCAGGCCGAACGTGACGCCGGCGAGCCCGGTCGCGCACAGCAGCGCGCCGAGCAGGTCGATCCGGGCGCCCGCGCGGCGCGGGGCGTCGGCGGGGATCACGCGCGTGACGAGCAGCATCGTCCCCAGCACGAGCGGCACGTTGATCGCGAAGATCCAGCGCCACGAGCCGGCGTCGACGAGCTGGCCGCCGACGACCGGGCCGAGCACCGTCCCGATCCCCGCCCACGCCGTCCACGCGCCGACCGCCCGGCCCCGCTCGGTCTCGGGGAAGGTGCGCACGATGACCGACAGCGCTGCGGGCGTGAGCAGCGCGCCGGCGACGCCCTGCAGCGCGCGGGCCGCCACCAGCGTGCCGATCGTCGGGGCCAGCGCGCACAGCAGCGACGTTGCGCCGAAGCCGCCGATGCCGGCCACGAACACGCGCCGCTCGCCGATCAGATCGCCGAGCGAGCCGCCGATCAGCAGCAGCGAGCCGAGCGTCACGAGGTAGGCGTTGGCGGTCCACTGCTGGCCGGCGAGGCCGCCGCCCAGGTCGGCCGCGATCGCCGGCAGCGCCACGTTGACGGCGGTGCTGTCGACAGTGACCACCGTGGTGCCGAGGATGCAGGCGACGAGGACGAGCCGCTTGGTGGCGTCGTCGGATCCGGCCCGGCCGGCGGTCGCGCTCACGCGGCGATCATCGCACCTCGCCGGCGCGGGTCAGGCGGAGCCGACCAGCTCGAGCCGCGGGCGGCGCGACTCGTAGCGGCGCGCCACGTCGGCGAGCACGTCGAGCATCGCGGCGGTGGCCGGCGTGCGGTAGCCGCCCCCGGCGGCGGCGTAGATCTGGCGCATCGGGGTCTCACGGCCGAGGTCGCGTACGGCGATGTCGTCGCGGATCGTGGTCAGCCCCAGCTCGGCGATCAGCGACACGCCGACGCCGGCGGCGACGAAGCCCTGCACGGCCGCGTAGTCGTCGGTCTCGAAGGCGATCCGGGGGTCGTAGCCGGCGCGTGAGCAGGCGCCGTAGATCAGGCGGTTGCACTCGCAGTCCTGCGGGCCGCCGATCCATGCCTCGTCGGCCAGGTCGGCCAGCCGCAGGTTGCGCTTGCGCGCCAGCGGGTGCTCCTGCGGGAGGACGAGCAGCATCGGGTCCTCGATCAGGAACCGCCGCTCGATGTCGTCGTCCAGCTCGAAGCGGGAGCCGAAGCCGAGCACGAGGTCCAGCTCGCCGCTCTTGAGCTGCGGCTCGGTCTCCTCCGGCTCGCCGAGCGTCATCGACAGCTCGACCTCCGGGTGCTGGCGGCTGAAGTCGGCGATCGCGAGCGGCATCAGCGTCGCCCCGGCCGACTCGAACGCCGCCATCCGCAGGCGGCCGCCGCGCAGGCCGGCGATCGCCTCCAGCTCGGCCTCCGCCTCGGCGAGGCGGGCCAGCACCGCGTCGGTGTGGCGCACGAGCGCCTCGCCGGCCTCGGTGAGGCGGACGCCGCGCGCGCTGCGCTGGACGAGGATCGTGCCGGCCTCGCGCTCGAGCGCGGCGATCTGCTGCGAGACGGCGGACTGCGTGAAGGAGAGGGCCTCCGCGGCGGCGGAGAAGGAGCCCTGGACGGCGACCTCCCTGAGGACGCGCATGCGGCGGACGTCGAGCATCAGTGCAGCTTATACGAGTGGGAGGGAAATGTCATTTGCGCTGATGGCGCAGGTGATCGAGAATGCGTCTCACACCGTGTCCACCGCCCCCGTTGAAAGGATCATGATGACCCCGCTCACCACCGCCCCTTCAGTCCTGATCCGCGCCGCCCGCGGCTCCGACGGGCCCGCGCTGGAGGCGCTCGCCGGGCTCGATTCCGCCGCCGTCCCCACCGGCGGCCTGTTGGTCGCCGAGGCCGACGGCGAGCTGGTCGCCGCGCTCGGCGCCGGCGGCGAGCGGATCGCCGACCCGTTCCGCCGCACCGCCGACGTCGTCGCACTGCTCGAGCTGCGCGCCGGGCGCACGCGCGGCGCTCGCCGCCGTCGCGGGCTCGGCCTCAGGCCGGTCGCGCACGCGCGCGCCGCGTGACACCGGCCGCCGTCTCTCCTCCCCCAGGAGCGCCGGCCGGCGCGATCCCCAGCGCGCCGGCCGGCCGCGCTCCGCCCGCGTGGCGGACGTGGACGGCGCTGTGGATCGTCTACATCGTCTGGGGCTCGACGTTCCTGGCGATCCGGATCATGGTCGAGACGATGCCGCCGCTGCTGAGCGCCGGCGCGCGGTTCCTGGTCGCCGGGGCGGTGATGGTGGCCGTGCTGGCGCTGCGGCGCGGCCTGGCCGCCGTCCGGCCCTCGCGCGCGCAGCTGCTGAGCGCGCTCGCCGTCGGGCTGCTGCTGCCTGGCGCGAACGCCGTGGTGACGGTCGCCGAGCAGGAGGTGCCCTCGAGCATCGCGGCGCTGCTGATCGGCTCGGTGCCGCTGTGGGTGATCCTGCTGCGGGCGGCCGCGGGCGAGGGTGTATCGCGGAGCAGCGCGTTCGCGGTGCTCGTCGGCTTCGCGGGCATCGCGCTGCTGGTGCGCCCCGGCGAGCAGTCGGGGGCCGCGACGGTCGTGGGCCTGCTGGCCTGCGTCGGGGCGGCGGTGATGTGGGCCTCGGGCTCGTTCGCCTCGCCGCGCCTGTCGCTGCCGGGCGACCCGCTGGTCTCGACGGGCTGGCAGATGCTGCTGGGCGGCGCGGTGATCGTGCTGGTCGGCGTGGTGGCCGGCGAGGCCGGCTCGGTCGAGCCCGCGGCGTTCTCGCTGCGCTCCCTGCTCGCGCTCGCCTATCTGATCGTGTTCGGCTCCTGGGTCGCCTACACGGCGTACGCGTGGCTGCTCCAGAACGCGCCGCTGTCGAAGGTGGCCACGTACGCGTACGTGAACCCGGTCGTCGCGATCGTGCTCGGCTGGCTCGTGCTCGACGAGCTGGTCACGGCGGTGATGCTCGTGGGCGCCGCGGTCATCGTCGTGTCGGTGGCGCTGGTGGTGCGGGTGGAGTCGCCGCGGCGGCGGTAGCCTTCGGTCGCATGTCGCTGACCGCCGGCAGCGGGCCGTTCGGCGAGCGTCCGGCGGGGCGCTTCAACGTCGCCGTCCCGGAGCGGGTGCTGTTCATCGAGGGGGTGCACCCGCGCATCCGCGGCGTCGCAGAGGGCGAGACGGTGGTCGACAGCCCGAACGCGCGGCTGCTGCACGAGACCGGCCGGCTGCCCGTGTACCACTTCCCCGCGGACGAGGTCCGGATGGACCTGCTCGCGGAGTCGGGCGCGCGCGAGCCGAGCGCGCGCGGCGAGCTGGCCTGGCACGACCTGCGGGTCTCCGGTCGGGAGATGCCGGGCGCGGCGTGGACGTATCCGGAGCCCGTGGAGAGCGCGCCGTGGCTGGCCGGCCTCGTCGCGTTCCGCTGGGCTGCCCTGGACGAGTGGTTCGCCGAGGCCGAGCAGCTGTTCGGCCACCCGCGCGACCCGTACTCGCGCATCGACGTCTGCCGCACGGCGCGGCACGTGCGCGTGTCGCTGGACGGTGTCGTGCTCGCGGAGTCCCGCCGCGCGCGGGCGCTCTACGAGGCGGCGCTCCCACCGCGCTGGTACGTCCCGCCCGAGGACGTCCGGACCGACCTGCTGGTGCCGAGCGGCCACATGTCGCGCTGCGCGTACAAGGGCGCCGCGTCGTACTGGCACGTCCGCGTCGGCGACCGCGTCGAGGAGGACCTGGTGTGGGCGTATCCGGACCCGGCGCACGACGCCGCGCCGGTGCGCGACATGTACTGCTTCTTCTCCGAGCGGGTGGACCTGGAGCTCGACGGCGAGGCGGTGGGGCGGCCC
>Ga0136617_10000812_pt1 | contig 27009 bp, 16 predicted proteins | sample AntDrymUQ3222106_2_FD_129672 | JGI IMG/M metagenome (GOLD analysis project Ga0136617, IMG submission 129672) | Polar desert sand microbial communities from Dry Valleys, Antarctica - metaG UQ322 (21.06) | ecosystem: Environmental > Terrestrial > Soil > Desert | place: Antarctica: Dry Valley...
AACTGGGAGATAAACAAATGCTATCAAGAAGCAGCTTCTACAATCTGGCAATAATAATTGTCGCATTGCTCGGCTTGGTCGGCACCAATACTTACAGTCAAATTGCTCAAGACGAGCGGCGCGAAATGCCCTTGCCAACCGTTCGTTTTCCCGCCGGCAAGAACGTTGTCGAAGTGCCGTTCGAGGTTGAGAGCGGTCTCATGGTAATTCCCGTCACCGTCAACGGCTCAAGCCCGTTGCGCTATGTTTTAGACAGTGGCTTATCGGGCGCAATTCATTACAACCCGGCGATGGTTGATTCGCTAAATCTCAAAATCACCGGCACGATGCGGGTTCGTGGAGCGGGGGGCGGTGGCGCAACATCAGAGGTTTCAGTCGCAGAAAACGTCAACTTTAACGTCGGCGGCCTCGAACTCTCGAACGGCAATCTAGCGATCCGTCCCTCTGGTTCCCGACACGACGGCGTAATTGGTCGTCCCATTCTCGCCAATCTCGTCGTCGAAATTGATTGGGAGAAACAAGTCATCAGATTTTATGAGCCTGCCAAATACAAATACTCCGGTTCGGGAACAGTTTTGCCATTGACGTTCGATGAAGGCGGTAGACCATACACGATGGCATCGGTGGCTTCGACAGGCGAGAAGACAATTCCGGTCAAACTCGTGGTAGATACGGGCGCGAGTCATGCTCTGTCGCTTGATGTTGGTTCGAATTCGGAAATCGAATTACCCGAAGGCGCGACGAAAATGGTGCTCGGCCGAGGCGGCAGTGGTGAGATAATGGGCTATACCGGGCGAATAAGAGCTCTTGAGCTAGGTGGTCAAACATTCAAAGACGTGCCCACAAGTTTTCCAGACTCATCGTCGGGAACGGTTGGAATCCACGGGCGACAAGGAAATCTTGGAAGCGGCATCCTCCGGCGATTCAAAGTCATTTACGATTACTCTCGGAAACAGATGATTGTCGAGCCGAACAAATTTTCCAACAACCCATTCGGCACCGCGATGCAAAACACTTCTGCGAATTCAGCCCCAGTCACCAGCGCCGCTCTGCAAGATTACATTGGTAAATACGGAAACAAGGAGATCAGCGTCAAAGAAGGCGGGCTTTATTATCAACGCATCGGCGGACGTGGAGCGGCGTTACGCGCGACCGGAAAAGATAAATTTGCGCTTAACACCGACGCACAGATTGCTTTTGTGCGTGATGCAAATGGCGTTGTTAACGAAATGATTATCGAGTGGGTTGAACGTGACAAGGAACAGTTAAAGAAAGAAACGTCAGCCGGAACGCAACCACAAAGCAAGCCGAAAGCGGAGACACTAAATCGAAACGCAGATGATTCGGTCTTAGCTAAAGAACTCAATACATATTTTGAACAAGCCACGGCTACCGACGCGTTTTCCGGCGCCGTTCTCGTTGCCAATAACGGCCAACCTATATTTGCAAAGGCTTACGATTTGGCGAACAAAACCGCCAACACCCCTAACCGTACGGACACGAAATTCAACCTCGGCTCGATGAATAAAATGTTCACCGCCGTCGCAATCGCGCAATTAGCCGAGCGCGGTAGGCTCTCTTTTACCGATACAGTCGGTAAACTCCTGCCGGACTACCCGAATAAGGCAGTGGCTGAAAAAGTAACGATCCACCAACTCCTCACGCACACTTCGGGCATGGGCAATTACCAGAACGAGACTTACTCCGCGAACCTGAACAAGATGAAGACGGTGCCTGATCTCTTGCCACTGTTCGCGAACGATCCGCTCGCGTTCGAACCCGGAACGAAGTTGCAATATAGCAACGCCGGTTATGCCCTCTTAGGTCTAATAATCGAAAAGGCATCGGGACAAAGTTATTTTGACTACGTGAAAGAACACATATTCAAACCGGCAGGCATGGTGAATACTGATTCTTACGAAAAGGACAAGGACGTTCCCAACCTCGCGGTCGGCTACATGAGAATGAATGATAAAGGAATGCCCGACCCGTCGGTTCCGCTGAGAGAAAACAAGCCGGTACGTCCGGCCAAGGGCTCTCCGGCGGGCGGCGGGTACTCGACCGTAGAGGATATGTTGAAATTTAGCCTTGCACTACGCGGCCACAAGCTACTCAGTCAGAAGTACACAGACATCGTGACCACAGGCAAAGTGGAGACGGGTGGACCAGGTAGGAAGTACGCTTACGGGTTCGGCGACGACGTGTCTAATGGCAGGCACATCGTCGGGCATAACGGCGGCGGTCCGGGCATCGGCGCCAACTTCGATATGTTTCCTGAGATCGGCTACACAGCTGTGATTCTCTCGAACTATAGCGCGCCGACCATGATGCCTGTTGTTAGGAAGGTCCGAGAACTGATCGCAACAAACACTTCCGCCACAGGCTCGCCCCTAAGCTCAGGTGTCCCCCAAACCTCAAGTGCGCCTCAACAGGGCCAGGGCCAGTCGCTGAGCCAGTCTGAACAGGAGGTGCGGAAGTTGGAACGCGAGTGGCTCGACGCCTACGAGCGGCGAGACGCGGCAGCAATGGATCGCATTGTGGCTGATGATTTTAAGCTGACGCGCTCTAACGGTTCGGTGCAAACCAAAGCCGACATTCTGGCAGAACTTAAAACTGCGCCAGAATCGTCACGTCCCACGATGAAGTTTTCGACGGACGATGTTCAATCTCGCGTTGAGGGGCAGACTGTGATTCTCACCGGGCGTTTCATTCTACGAAGCGAGCACGACGGTCAAACCAGAGCGATGCAAGCGCGTTATACCGACACATACGTGAACGAAACGGACGCTGGCAGGTTGTCGCTTCGCAGTTGACGCGCATCCAGCAGTAATTAAGTACACCCTCGCTGCCGATGCGTTTGTTGCACACCTCGATCTCAAATCCTGAGCGTGCTCCGAAAACGTTGTCACAGAATCGGCACGCGACCGAAATTATCTGGTCGCGAACTCCCACAACTCTTTAATTCTGGTGGTGATTCGAGGAGCGGACTCCCTTTACGACCTGCTGAGAGAAAACAAGTGAGGCGTGGTCGCTTGTGTCCAACCTATTCATTTGGCTTCATTGAAAATAATGGTGAGCCGTGGAGGGCTCGAACCTCCGACCCGCTGATTAAGAGTGCGCTCACGAACACTCCAGCAGGTTATGGCTCTTACGATCTACTAACATTTGTTACAGGTTGCAGCCGCCAGCGAGTCTATCTGGTAATACGTAGTAACATCTCTTTGTCAGTAGTCTTGTCACAAGTTTGCCACAAGAATGGACCAGTCGTCGGAAGCTCGCAGTCCAGTAGACACCCACTAGCTTGGCGGTAACCTGCCGTGGCCGACCGACCTTGGGGTTATGAATCTGATCATTCAGGATTTCATAACTGTAACGACTAAAATTAGGTTGCAGCCATAGCGGTTTTTCAGGGTTTTTTTATTCTTCTATACGAAGCTTTACGGAGTGCTCGCTGTCTTATCTGAATTCCCGTCACAATTACGTCACAACATCGCGGCCTTCCCCGTTACGGGACGTCATCCCGGTTGCAACGCATCGCGCTCAAACCACGTGCGGTTATCGAAATGAAGTTACTAGACGTCTCTCGGGCTGACGCTCCGTCAGTACGATTGCCGAACAGATTATCAAACCTGTAGGCCAGCAAGTGCCAGTTGCTTTTGAATTTCGATACGACCCGCGCCGCATCGAGGAGTAGGGCCGTAATGTGATTCAAGCTCGTATCCTGGAAGGCAGCAAACAAAGGTTCACCAATAAGGACGCAATTGAACCATCAATTGATTCGATATCAGTACCACCGGTCGTTCCAAGATTCGCAGGGTCTGCTGGGTTCTTCCGTTCCACAGAGTTTCAGGAAAGAGGCTATTTCATCTACCGCTTCTACTCGGCTGCCCTCCGTAGAGTGCCGCGTTATGCAGAACTTATTCCGGACATGGCGAAGGTCAGCCTTACCGATGCGGAAAAGGAAGCGAACAAAGTGGCTTTCGTCCAGGAGTTCATGGCGAGGGCTGAGTTCAGTAATCGCTATAGTTCCATTACGGCGCCGGCGGCGTACGTTGACGCGCTTTGCAAACTGCCGGCACGTCCAACCATCCGTCGAGAGCCGGCTAGGTGGCCGGGCTGACGAATGGTACGTTGACGCGATCCCAGGTCCTGCGCGTTGACGGAGAGCGCCGAGATCTACAACAAGTTGTACACCGAGGCGTTTGTGGTGATGCAGTACTTCGGCTACCTCAGGCGCGACCCCGACATTTTGTCCTGAAGTGGATCAGAATCATGAACGAAAACGGTGGGGACTTCCGGGGAATGATTAGTGGGTTCGTCAATTCCGGAATACGCCAAAGATTCGGAAATTAACTATCCGAACTCGAGGCGCACCTCCTCGGATTTGCAGGGAATGAATTCTGTTGTGCCGTGATAGAATGCCATGACGAGGATTCGTTCCCGGCTCGCCGCCGCGACCAGGCGACCTGGTAGACCGACGCGGAATGAGCCATCGGCCTGCACGGATCCGTCGCTCCATTCCTGTTGGTCGGGTCGTTCTCTGGGCCAGCCGATTACCCGAACGGTGCCACCGCTTGCCAGGAATGAGTTTTCAGCATCTCCTGCCCGGACCACTCCCTCGACCAGTTCGCCCCGGGCGTGTAACCGCGCTATGAAGGTTCGGATGCCTGCTCGGACGCGGAGTTGGGCTCCCCACCGCTCAATTGGTCCGTCGGTGATGTGCTCGGGCATCACGAAGGTGCGCGCCACGAGGTCGTTTACTGTTCGTTCGCCGTGCGATTCCCGGAAAGCAATTTGGAACTCCCGATCGTGCAACGGATCACCGGCCAGCGACTCATATGACAACTGAGTTACATCGGTTTCGCCTGGATCGAGCCGCCGCCATGCATGATCGACGAAGGCCCGGAAGTGTTCACTCGACTGCTCCACCAATGTTCGGTGCAGCGATCTCATTGGGAACACGTTCGTGGCGATCACGGGAGTGGTGCGGCGCTCAGACGGCGAGCTGTGGCCCACCGCGCTGGTATTGAAGTTAGACTGCGCACCGTTGTTGTGAACGACGATCTCGCTCCCGGCTGGATCGGTCGGATCAACATAGCGGTCAATGTCGACCCTAACGCAGAAGTGCTCGGCTTCCTTATCGCCGATCATCACTGAAGCATCAAGCTGCCAGTTGATAATAAAAACTCGCGACGAGTGGGCCGGGATTGCTTGTGTCGGTGGATCGGCCAGGGCCTTCCAGGTTCCTGGCGCGGTTGTAAACGGAAGCCAGTTCGCGTGAATCTGGACTTTGTCGGCTGCCTTGGTGCCTTTGTTGTGAACCGTCACCCGAACGAAATTCATTTTCCCTTTGACGGCGACGTTGGGACCAGCTGGCCCATCGAGATTGATGTCAGGACTCTTGAAGTTATCCCGTCCGGGGGCAGGCGTTATCTGCAACTCGGGCCGGTGCGCCCCGACGTAATCGATCTGGACCGTGATCGCGTTGGAATTCAGCAAAGGATTGGTCTTTCGCGTGAAGCGGAAATCGTTCATGCGATCGGGATTGGTGACGTCGCTCTCCTCGTAATCTGACTCCCTTGTGCGGAGTATCGGCCCGTCTCCGTCAACATCGAGCGGCAATTTCAGAATGAGCGCTCGTGCCACGTCGTCCGCACCCGCCTGAAATAAATCCGTTCCGAGGATCGCAGACCCGCCGGGTAGTGCACGATCACCGATTTGGCTAGCCTGCGAGCGTCGGTACTCGAAGTAGTAGTTCCAGCCGTCACGAATCCGCACCTCAACTCCAGCCCGTCTACCCGGCGGCGGCCCGGATCTGGTTAGGGACTCGATCGCCTGAAGCGTAAGGGTCCGGCTGGCCGGATTCTGCCCGAAGTCGCAAACCTCAATCCAGTCCGGACTAATCCAACCGAGTCGCATGCGGTGCGCCAGCGAGAAGTGGGGAAGTGGGGAATCGCTGCCCATGAGATCCCAACTGCCTACCTCGCGTATGACCATTTCCGGAGGAAACGCCCCTCCGTTGTAAAGGTCCGGACACCCGAGGTTGTGGGCGAGTTCGTGGCAGATTGTGGAAACCCATTCCTTGGGCGACCAGGGACCGGGGTGGTTCTTCGGAAAAGCGGCAGGCATCACGACGGCAGGGATCCGGGTAAAGGTGGTGGACAACTCGGTCTTCCAATAGTGCTGCGCGTCACCCGCAGATGCCCACGACCATTGCGCCGACCAACTGTCGGCATCGACGAGATAGGGGTCATCGGTTCCCGGAAGGATCGTGAATATGACGGAGTCCGCGAGTCGCGTCACCGAATTGGCGAGACCCCGGTCAACGATATGCGCGGAGAACGCGTCGCCCAGGAGGTCGTAGGTGCCACCAAGTGGATGCCAGGGCCCCCAAGGGTCCAGTCGATCTCCAGGATAGAAGAGGTCGCCCCATGAATAGTCGAGATCGATCGGACCAAAGACCTCGTTGCCGAGAAGCCTGACGGTCGTTCCTTTCGGATGGCCGGGATTCGGCGAGGCTGCAGTCGCGCGATAGGACACTTCCTCATAATAAGTCTTCACAGATTGCCCCGGATCGAGGACGTCCTTCTTCAGCTGCGCCACGCGCTGGGCTGCATCCACAGTGGAAGTGGATCCCTTCGTGCGGAAGACCGCAACAGCCATGCGGACCTCCTCCGGCGCGGGATGAGAGTTAATGTTCTGAGGTCCGCCTGGTCCGCCGCCCCAGCCCGGCTTACGGTAGACCTGCTGCGAACCCGTCACTGCCATGGGCGGGCCCAGCTCAGTGTCTGGCCAGTTACGCACTACGCGAAAGCGCCGTGTCGCGATGAGTGTTCCGGACCCCCGTTCGATTCCTTGAAGTTGGAACTCCGATACTCTTACTCCAGCAATCACGCGGTGCTCATATCGGTCGGCCGACTGATCGGATTGGCGTCGTCCACCGCGATATGGGTTGCTTCCGCCACGTTATCAACGAGAACAACCAGGTCACCTGATGGAGGCACGAACCGATGCACACGGCCTTCGACATCCAACGCGACAACGTCACCGTTACCGAGCCGATCCGCAGCAATGACCTGTATCCCAATTGATGCGGCAGGCGTTGCGCCGGCGCGATCCGCGCGATCGCGAGCAACGATGAAAATGTCACCTGACGCCACGACCACGACGAGTGTCAATCCATCGACACACGGTTGCACCGAGACCGCATCGTTCCATCCAGCCCAGGATTCGGGTGCTCTGGCCGAGCACAGTGAAGACCCGGAGATCCCCCGCATCAGAGCCGAACCAACAAGCGTTCGTCGGTTCATCAAAATAGATTGTCGTTGCGATTTTTCCACCGACGCCGAAAGACCATCGTGCCATTAAGGACCTCCTGAAAGAGCCACAGAGTGTTAGCGGATTGACTAGGTGAAGTGTTAGACGCGCATAGTAGCGGTAACCTCAAACTGGATCAATGAATTGATGGAAAGTATCAAATTTTCATACTTGATTTATTTCCGCTCGAATGGGCTTTAATGGGAGGCGCTTCATACTTGCGTGGGGTGTCCCTGCTAAAAACTCCATTTATCGCGTAATCATTGAGATTAACGGTTTGTGCTTGCTAACCTCTGCAACTATGACTGCCGTCTTCTCCTCTCTGCTTTCCGCGTTGTTCTTGTGCCTTCGGACCCGAGCCAGTATGCAAATCGAGATCGTTGCTCTCAGACACCAACTGGCTGTCTTGCAGCGGAGGGCGGAGAAACGTGCGCGTTTGGGAACTGCCGATCGCTTGCTCTGGGTATGGCTATCACGCGTCTGGGCGCAATGGCGCTCAGCATTGGTGATCGTCAAACCGGAGACTGTGATCGCCTGGCAGCGGAAGGGATTTCGGCTGTATTGGACTTGGAAGAGCAGAGGAGGGAAGACAGGGCGACCGCGTGTGGGCAGGGAAGTGCGGAAGCTAATCTAAGAGATCAGCACGGCGAATCCACTTTGGGGAGCGCCACGCGTTCATGGAGAGTTGCTGAAGCTGGGAATTATCATCTCGCAAGCGACGGTGGCGAAGTACATGGTGCGTCGACGGAAGCCGCCCTCGCAAACGTGGCGGACCTTCCTTGAGAACCACATCAAGGCTTTCGTTTCCACAGATTTCCTCGTTGTCCAGACCGTGAGTTTTCGAGTCTTGTTTGTGTTCGTGGTTTTGGCTCATGACCGGCGTCGCGTTATTCACTTCAACGTGACGGCACATCCCACAGCTGAATGGACCGCTCGGCGTCGACCGCCGGCACTTTGGGGGTAACGCCCTCGTCTATTTACCAAAGTACGTAGCGCCTGACGATCCGGCATTCAGGTTACCGGAACCAGAGATCGAGCAGCGGTTTATGGATGCGGTGAGGCGCATGTACCCGCACTTTAAACACTCAGACCTGAACTCTTTCCATGTCTCAAGAGTGCGAAATGTCTTTCCAATCCAACGCTGCACTATTCTGACCGCTTACCTGCCGTAACCAGCACGGTGCCCGGACCCCATATCTTGAATTCGGCGCACATCATTAATGGCACGCTTAACGTCAACGAGACGGTGCATCTGGCTGGACGTGCTGCGGCAGGATTCTCGGCTTGAACGGCGGTTGAGAGCGGTCATCACCAGTCATCCTGAGAGGTTCAGACTCGAGAAGAGCATCGTCCTCAATAGCAACGATGCGCAGTTTCAAGGAATGACGCTCAAGGCATTCAGAAACACGCAAAGAAATGAAAATGCGGAACGTCGCCTTGAGCTTGATATTTTGATGTTACGCCGCTCGCTTCAAGCGAATGTTCCGTGGGGAACGGTGGAGGGCCAGCTGGGAAACAACGGAGCCCTGGATCTAGCCGGGGACTAAAACGCTGCAGGGCGATCGAGGGATTGACAAGCATGAGTGCTAAACAAACCGATACGAGTTCAAGCATCCTGGTGGGCGCAAAGCCTGTCGTCAGCCTGTCGCTCGACCTCGACAATCAGTGGTCCTATATGAAAACGCATGGAGATGCGGGTTGGGAATCTTTCCCGTCGTATCTCGATATCGTCGTACCCCGTGTCCTCGAATTTATGAAGGCGCGAAATTTGATCATCACTTTTTTTATCGTCGGGCAGGATGCAGCCTGGAGAAGAACAGCGAAGCGCTTGGTGAGATTGCTGCCGCCGGGCATGAGATCGGCAATCAATCGTTTCATCACGAGCCCTGGTTGCATCTGCATTCTGAGCAGAAAATTGAGAAGGAACTGATTCTGGCTGAAGATCATATCGAACGCGTGACGGGACAACACCCTCATGCCGGGGAAAAAGGAGACGTCTTCCAGATCATAAGCACCGAGAAAGTCCAAGGGGTGAAGTAATTTTTCCGTCGTCACCCTTTGGCAACATGCAGCGTGTCTCTCGCAGAACAAACTGAAGCATGTCTTCGCCGATTCTATGGGAGACGGGTCTGAGGTCCTTTGAGCTTAACGCTCAGGTATGGTCGAAAGAGATGCTCACTAACCGCAGTTAAAACTCTTTGACGATTTAGGCTTGAGTGGTACCCTGAGTTACTTCATGGTAAGGGAAGGGAACAGTTCGGGATCGTCAGGTCGGAGATTTGAATCCTTTCGCCCCGACGAATTAGTCTAAGCTTCACTTTCCTCCACATAGCTTTAGCTTGCGGCGGCGTTCCCGTTGGGGCAGCGCAAATTCAATGATCTAAGTGTATCTTGGAAAACAGGGGTTCGGCTCTGAAGCCTCGTCGTCATAGCAAAGAACAAGTACTAAACCCACTTAAAACAGATCTGATCTGCCCAAAGGAGGCTCAGATGGAACGAAAGATTGGGGGCCTGGCTCTGATTGTCGTATGGCTCACCATGTTTGCGCCGACCGGTGCCGCGCAAAACAACACCGCTCAAGTTGTCAAACAACAGTCGAGCTACACGTTGTCTTTGGAGCTGGAGTTCTCCAAGAAGAATCGCAATAACCTTCAGAGGGCCATGTCTCTCCTGCTCGCCCTGGGGCCTAATGGTCACGCCACCGGATTTCTTGTCGGTCACGGACTTGTGATGACCGCGTATCACGTTGTTTCCGGAGAGTTAAGCGATTCAAAAAAGATTGCCTTGGGCTTCAGCCCAAAGGATCAACTGCAGGTGAAAGTATTTGTAAATGGCTGCCAGGCGACTGTGATTAGGGTGGATAAAGAAGCCGATTTGGCGCTTCTGGAAATATGCGGTTCCCGCAAACAGGTCAAAACGCCTGCTTTCCAGGCAAGTCCCAACAAAGATGAGCGTTTACTCTTAATCGCCAGGCCACACGGGGACAAGACCGTTAGCCAGGGAATACTTTACGGCTCTTATAACTTCCGCGGACAAGAATTTCTATCTGCGCGGATTGAGGGCCGGGATGGCTATTCCGGTAGTCCAATTTATAACCAGAAAGCAGAAGTTGTGGGAATTTTTAGTGGCTATGACTGGTCACAAAAACTTGCCCTCATCAGTCCCGGGGTAAGGGCTCAAAAACTTCTTGAGGACCACATCTCGAACCCCAAACCTTGAAACGCAGGTTCATGTTTTCGCGCCATACCCCGATGCCCGGACTGACTGGGGCGGGCGACAGCACTAAAGTCCTTTTCCACCAATCGGCGAGCCCTCTGCCAGCCCGGCAGATCTTTTTTCAGCTTTATTCTGGCTCTCACCGTCTAAGCTATTGACTCGGGTCTTGCCCAACATGGTATATTAACGTTTAACCTGGGCTGACCGGGTGCCCCGCCATCGCGAACCCTCACAGTTGCGGTCTACGCAAAGATCTTGTGACGGAGAGCCATCTTATGACAAACAGTCTCCCGCGTTGGACGCCTAAGAGTGGTCTTAGACTCGTCTATTTTGCTGTCCAGATTGTCCTTCTAACTGGTATCGGCGGTCGTGCAGCCACGCTCCAGGCGGCGACAAATAGGCCGCCTACGTTGTTGAGCGAGTCCTCTTCCACTCGCGCAATAGCGTTCGAGTCAGTAACGATGAAAGCCGAGCCGTTCCCGCTGACGGCGTCGGTCCCATTTAGTTCTGACACGCGCACGCGAATCGCCATCTTCGCGATGAATCTGGAACTACTGTCTGCTTATGGGTCAAGTACCTCAGTTGAGGGAACTAGTGCTTTTACAGCCGACGCGCAGGATGTTGCGGGCAAGCATTATCCGCTTCGGGTTGAGCACGTAGGTCGGGTGCCGGGCTTTCCGGGAATCACAATGATAATCGTGCGGCTAGCCGATGACATGGGAGATGTTGGTGACGTCCTCCTGGCCCTAAATCTGCACGGCGTGGCCAGCAATCGAGTTCGCGTGGCAATTGGTCATATGGGAGGCGGACCACCTGACGATACCGGAGCCGTAGCAACCCCTGCCCCGGTAACCCCACCGCCCGTAGATCAGCCTTTAGTCGTAGATTCCTACACTGACCCGTCTGATGCCGACACCGTGCGTTTTCTCGAACAGGCATCCTGGGGTCCGACAGCGGCCGAAGTTGCTCGGGTTAAGGCGATGGGCTTTCGGGCTTACCTTGACGAGCAATTCAACCTTCCCCCGACCAATGTTGCAAAGGGGTCGAACTTTCCGGATCTCACATTCCCGCTTGATGATCCGAACACGAACTGTCCGAGCGGAAGCCCGCAGGAATGCGTGCGTGACAACTACCAGATGTACCCGCTGCAGAAGACCTACTACGCCAATGCGTTGTACGGTGCGGATCAGTTGCGCCAGCGGGTGGCCTTTGCCTTACATCAAATTTTTGTCGTGTCAGGGCGCGATATCACAACGCCAAGTCGGTTGACGGTTTACCTTCAGGCCCTCGACCGGGGAACCTTCGGAAACTATCGCACGCTCTTAAACGAGATAACCTTGAATGTGGCAATGGGCGAGTACCTGGACATGCGCTTGAGCACACGCAGTAATCCAAACGAAAATTTCGCTCGCGAAATCCTTCAGCTTTTCTCAATAGGAACGAGCGAGTTGAATCTCGATGGTACTCCGAAGCTAGACGCTCAAGGCGCTCCCATCCCCTCTTACTCTCAGACAACTGTTAACGAGTTCACCCGCGTCTTCACCGGTTGGAACTGGGCCGCCCCGATTGCGCCCGGCATCACTAACTTCCGTGATCCGATGGTGCCGCGTGGAGGTACCAACCATGATTTTGCCACGTCGAAGACGCTGCTGAACGGCACGGTAGTCCCGGCGTGCGCGCAGGGCCAGACCAACGCCGCCTGCGCTCAAGCTGACATGACTGCCGCCCTCGATAACATTTTCCAACACCCAAACCTCGGGCCCTTCATCGGCATGCAAATGATTCAGCATCTGGTTACGAGCAATCCAAGCCCACCTTACGTGGAACGGGTCGCGCGGGTATTCAACAACGACTGCGATGCTCTTTACCCGCAGAACTGCTCGAACGTGCGCGGCAACATGCGAGCAGTCGTGCAAGCTGTACTTCTCGATCCGGAAGCCCGCGGCGATGTGAAGACAGATCCCAACTTCGGAAAGTTGCGAGAGCCAGCGCAGTACCTAAACAACATCATGCGCGCCAACAACGTGAAGTCCTTCGACAAGACGTCGACCAGCGACGGGGTGCTGGGCAGCAGGTCAACACTCGACTTCGCAGGCACGTTGGATCAAGCCATTTTCCTGCCGCCGACGGTCTTTAGTTACTATCAGCCCGGTTACGAAATTCCCGGTCTGAAGAAGCTGGGCCCGGCGTTTGGAATTCTCTCCACCTCGACCACGCTGCGACGGGCTAACAACGTAAACACCCTCGTATATACTGGCGTGGCCCCGACGACCAGCAGCACTGACCGTCCCCGAGGAACCTCACTCGACTTAACGAACCTGGAAGCAATCGCTAATTCCAATCCCGGAGCGATTGCCGATCAGCTCAACGCGCTGATGCTGCATGGCACCATGTCCACGCAGATGCGCAACTCGCTGATTACCGCAATGAACGCCATCAACGACGCCGACCTGGCACTTCGGGCGCGTAAGCGGGCCCGGACAGCGCTCTACCTGGTCGCAACCTCGTCGCAGTACGACATACAGAGATAACCACAATGGCAACAACACGCAGAGACTTCCTTCGAACGAGCGCGTGCGCACTTGGTAGCATGGCGATGGCTTCCAGCATCGAGAGCTTTGGCATAGTCCACGCTCTGACGCCTCAAGCCGCCACTGATTACAAAGCGCTCGTTTGCATTTTTCTTAACGGCGGAAACGACGGCAACAATTTGCTAGTCTCGCTGGACCAGCACGCTGCCTATGCCACGGCGCGTGGCGTTGACCTGACGATTCCGCAAGCAAATCTCCTTGCGGTTTCACCGACGGGCGGGGGCTCGTTTGGGTTTCACCCGAACATGCCGGAAGTGCGTGACCTCTTCAACCAGGGCCGGCTCGCCGTAGTTTGCAATAACGGTCCCCTGGTCGAGCCACTGACCCGCACAACTTATCAGAACGGTACCGGCAAGAAACCGCTGCAGCTATTCTCGCATTCAGATCAGGTAGGATTGTTCCAAACTGCGATCGCCAACGTCGTTAGCCAAACGGGTTGGGGCGGTCGAGTTTCAGATCTAACAAGATCGCTGAACGGACTCGCTACCTTCCCGGCGAATGTCTCTATCGCTGGAATCAATCTGCTCTTGACCGGAGTCGATACTCGTCAGCTTGCCGTTGCCGATTCAAACACCACTCTAGCCAACGTACTTCAGCTCAATAACGGGGCTGGTGCCTCCGCAAGTGACAACGCTTCTCGGACGGTATCTTTCGACGAGCTACGCACTCTTGACAACAACTTCAAACTCGTAAAGGCTGCCAGCGACACTCGCAGCAGCGCTATTCAGACCGACGTGGCCCTCAGCACCGTGAGCCCTGTCTTGACGACGCCTTTCCCAAACACGTCACTTGGTCGGCAGCTGTTACAGATAGCGCGTCTCATTAAGGCGTGCACCGACCCCTCAGCCAACATCAACATGAAGCGGCAGATTTTCTTCGCCCAGATAGGCGGGTTTGACACGCATTCCAACCAAATCGCAGGCCAGGGTGGGTTAGTGCTGCAAGTCAGTCAGGCCATGAAGGCTTTCTACGATGCAACGGTTGAGTTGGGACGGCAGAATGAGGTGACCACATTTACCCTTTCAGATTTCAGTCGCACGCTTCAACCGGCGGGCACGGGCGCGCAGGCCGGGAGTGATCACGCCTGGGGCAACCACCATTTGGTTCTCGGAGGCGCGGTGGCCGGCAATACTCTGTATGGCACATATCCGACGTTAGCCCTGGGCGGACCAAATGACACTGATGGTGGTACAAGTCCGCGTGGTCGTTGGATACCGACGACATCGGTAGAACAATACGCTGCAACGCTTGCGACCTGGTATGGATTGTCTACCAGCGATCTATCGGCCGTGTTTCCGCTCATTGGACGCTTCTCGACTCCAAATTTGGGCTTCGTCTAACGGCCTTTATGCCTGAAAGGCATGAAGTTTATAGCCGAGGGCAATACCCGGTAAGCGAAGTTTCAGTCCCGACCCTGGGAAGGGGTCGAAGTCTCGACGGACTACATCACACCGGTTGAATCTTTGTTTAGCACCGTGCGGACCCTTCAAGGTCGGCAGTTTGCAGTTTACGGGGGCGGCCTCCAGCTACTGACTTCGTCCTTTTTGGGGACAAGGAGGACTGGTTTCGAATGTTTTTCCTGACAGCCTCCAATTGAGTTCAGACTACAATCGTCGTGATGATCGGCACTTTGTCAAAGCTAAATTTCGCAAAAGCACGACTGATATTACTTCCGTCAGTTCTAGCCGCTTTCGTTGGATTCCTGCTGTCAAGCAACAGCACCAACTCACCAGTGCACGCCTTTTCCAACGGTCCGCCAGCCGGCTACACCGGCGCTCCGAGAGAGGAGTCGGAGGCGTGCGCCGAATGCCATGTGCCGGTCGGTGATTCGCCGGTGGGCCAAATCTCAATATCCGCACCCTCGACTTATGTTCCAGGTCAGACCTACACGATCATTGTAACCAACAGCAATACGGACGAAACAAGAACCCGTTGGGGGTTCCAGTTAACAGCCCTCGATCCTTCAGACGAGAAGGCGGGCAACCTGCAGAGTACCGACGGTCTGACGCAGGTGCTCGCCAACGCGGGTCCGGGTGGGGGCCGCCAATACGTCGAGCACAATTCGGCAGGCACTTTCATAGGTCAGATGGGCAGTGCCAGTTGGAGGTTTAATTGGACGGCGCCCGCGACGGATGTGGGGACGGTGATTTTCTACGCCGCCGGGAATCATGCCAATAATGACGGCAATACCTCCGGAGACTTTATCTATCGTACTTTCGTGGCCTCGGCATCAGCATCAAGTACTCCAAACATCTCCATAACCGTGATTCCATCTGCGCGCTCGGTGATTCCGGGTGATAGTGTGGAATATTCGGTTACCGTCACGCCGCTGGCTGGCTTCATTGGAGCGGTGAATTTCAGTGCCACAGGTTTGCCGGCAGGTGCGAACGCGAGCTTCAATCCAGCCACTGTAAATATCACCGACGCAACTTCAAAAACTTCGACATTGACTGTAACCACAGGATCGGGCACCCTTCTCGGGAACTACAACGTCAGCATCACTGGAATAGCCGGGGCGATCGTGAAAACAATTCCGGTAACCCTAAGAGTGATTAGTCCCTCAAGTGTTGATCTTTCTTTGACCAAATCGGCGTCGCCCAACCCAGGGCAAGTTGGCCTTAACCTTTCCTATCGCGTCACAGTAACCAACAATGGTCCTGCCCTTTCCTCGAATGTGAGCATGAACGACACCCTGCCCCCGGGCGTAAGCTTCGTTTCGGCGACGCCATCTCAAGGCTCATGCAACGGCGCCGGACCAGTAAACTGCGCGTTGGGGAATCTGGCAGTGGGCGCAACCGCAGTCATCAGCATTGTCGTCACCCCGTCGGTGACCGGATCGATCATTAATACAGCTACTGTTGGCGCGGGGGAGACCGACTTTGATACCAGCAACAACTCCGCGACCATTACGACTTTCATCCAGCCGTTTGCTCCTTCACCCACAATGCTGGACGACAATCTCATGGTCAGTACTGTTGTCACTGGGTTGGACCAGCCAACAAGCATGGCGTTTATTGGGAACAACGACATTCTGGTGCTAGAGAAGCAGACGGGTAGAGTTCAACGAGTGGCAAACGGCGTTCTACAGGGTCCGGTGCTCGATCTTAATGTGAACTCAGCATCCGAGCGCGGCCTGCTCGGCATCGTCCTGCATCCGCAGTTCGCCCTCAATGGGTGGGTTTACCTTTTCTGGACCGAAAGCAACACGGGGACTGACACCGCTAACGTCGACGCGATTCCTTTGCTCGGCAATCGTGTCGATCGTTACGTCTGGAACGGATCAAGTTTGACGCTTGATCGGAATCTGATCCGGCTGCGTGCCCTGCAAGCAGATGCCGGTCAGCCGGCGAGGGGGAATCACGACGGTGGTGTCTTGCGCTTTGGACCTGACGGCAAACTCTACATTCTTTTTGGCGATAACGGCCGGCGCGGTTTCTTACAGAACATTGCCAGCGGCGGTCCGGTACCCGACGACCAGTTTGGCGGACCCGAACCTGACGATGCACACCTGACGGGTATAATTCTTCGCTTGAATGACGACGGAACCACACCGAGTGATAACCCGTTCTTCAATGTGACCACGCCGCTGATAGGCCAGGCCGCTGCCAACGTAAAGAAGATCTTTGCCTATGGTATTCGCAATGGATTCGGAATGGCGTTTGATCCGCTCAGTGGTTTCTTGTGGACGCAGGAAAATGGTGACGATGCGTTTGACGAAATGAATCGTGTCACTCCTGGTCTCAACGGTGGATGGATCCAGGTAATGGGTCCACTCGGGCGTATCAATGAATTCAAGTCAATTGAAACGACCTACGGCAACGGCACCCTGCAACAACTACGGTGGCCGCCCAGCAACATCGCCGACACACCACAGGCGGCGCTGGCGCGAATGTATATGCTTCCCGGTGCGCAATATACAGACCCCGAATTTAGTTGGAAGTATGCTGTAGCTCCGTCAGCACTTGGCTTCGTAAAGGGTCGGGGACTGGGGCCGCAGTTCGAGTCAGATATGTTCGTTGGCGCCTCCCGCACCACTCTCCTGAATGGCTATCTTTTTCGTTTTAAGTTGTCGAACAACCGCACGCACTTCCTATTCAGCGACCCCCAGCTAAATGATCTAGTGGCCGACAATACTGACAAGTTTGATCTGACGGAGAGTGAAAGTCTGGCAATCGGCAGAGACTTTGGTGTGACCACTGACATTCAAACGGGTCCCAACGGAAATGTGTTTGTGGTTTCTCTGTTGAACGGCACCATCTACGAAATCAAGTCGAAACCAGGTTTGATTTTTGTAGCAACGTTAAATGGCGTGCAGGAGGTTCCTTCCAATAATTCCTCTGCTGCCGGCATGGCGACGCTCGTGCTCAGCCCGGACGAGACCACTGCGAGGCTCTCGCTGAACTTCAGTGGTTTGTCGAGCGGGCAGACCGACGCGCATATTCATGGGCCGGCAGCGCCCGGCAACACTGCGCCTCCGCTTTTCCAACTTCCATTAGGGCAGATCAGCGACTATCAGATCAGCCTGACAGTCGCCCAAGTCCAGGACTTGAAGAATGGATTGCACTACTTGAATGTCCATAGCAGCATGTTTCCCGGTGGGGAGATTCGCGGGCAATTCCAGAGTTCGCCTACGGCCAGCGTGGTTACGCTTGGCGCCAATGGCTTCGGTGTCGGTGAGGGGGAGGGAAGTGCGAACCTTACTGTGACGCGTTCGGGCAATACGTCCGCTTCCGCAACGGTAGGCTATGCCACGAGCGACAGCTCAGGCTCGAGCGGCTGCAATGTTTCGAATGGAAGCGCGTCGTCACGCTGTGATTATTCTACGGCTATCGGGATGGTAACGTTCGCAGGGGGAGAGACCTCAAAAATTATTTCGATACCTATCGTTGATGATTCCTATGCGGAGGGAACTGAGAGCTTTTCAATCAGCCTTACCAATCCTGCCGGTAGCAGCCTTGGCCCACCGACTACCGCCACTATCACGATCAATGACAACGACAGCACGAATGGGATTAATCCAATTGGCCAGTCTACCTTCTTTGTTCGGCAACATTACCTCGACTTCCTTAACCGCGAACCCGACGCACTTGGTCTGGAGTTTTGGACGGATCAGGTGACCTCGTGCGTGGCGGATGCAGCGTGTATCGAGCTGAGGCGGGTCAACGTCTCGGCCGCCTTCTTCCTATCGATCGAGTTCCAGCAAACTGGATTTCTGGTCTACCGGATGTACAAAGCGGGCTATGGAAATCTGCCAGGTTCACCTGTGCCGGTGAGGTTCAATGACTTCTTGCCGGATACGCAGCAGATTGGCAAAGGAGTGGTGGTCGGGCAGGCGGGCTGGGAGCAACAGCTACAGAATAATAAGACTGCGTTTGCCGCGGACTTTGTGACGCGACCTCGCTTTATCGCTGCCCACCCAACGATGTTACCCCCGGCTCAGTTTGTGGACGCCCTTTTCGCCAATGCTGTAATCACACCATCGACGGCTGAGCGAGAGGCAGCTATTAGCGAGTTTGCCGGGGCTGCTACAAGCGCAGAACCGGCGGCACGGGCTCGTGTGCTGCGGAGCGTGGCAGAGCACTCGACCCTGACGCTGCAGGAATTCAACAAGGCGTTCGTGCTCATGCAGTATTTTGGCTACCTAAGAAGAAATCCTAACGATGCACCTGATATAGACTTTGGGTATAATTTCTGGCTGGCCAAACTCAACCAGTTCAACGGCAACTTCGTCAACGCCGAAATGGTGAAAGCTTTCATCGTCTCCGGCGAGTATCGGCAACGCTTCGGCCCGTAACAAGATTCTCAGCCGAGCGAACAGCTGTCATCAATGAGTTCGGCACGGAAGGCATCAGCGCCGACATCGCGGCAAGAGGAGGGCATTGCGGCGGGTGGCTGAGAACTCAACCTTGGCCCAGCAGGAAACTAATAAAGCCTTCGTCTTGATGCAGTACTTTGGCTACCTGCGCCGCAATCCAAACGACGCACCGGAGCCAGGACTATAACTTCGACGTTCTATAACTTCTGGCTGGGCAAGCTTAACCAATTCAACGGCAACTTCGTTGACGCCGGAATGGTCAAAGCGTTCATCATCTCTGACGAATATCGCCAGCGCTTCGGGCCCTAGTATGCAACTAGTGTCTTCCTGACCCTTGTTATTGCTGACGACTTCCAACGTTATGGTACTTGGGGGTGTTTCGTACGGTTAGGACACCCTCTCGCCGCGCCCGAGCAACTTCAGCCGACCCTGTGCGCGGTGAGCAAAACATCCTTCTCCTCACCTTGGGAAATTCAAGAGCGCATCCTTTTTTCTGTGGTTTTGGTGTGGAAAGTTCGGTGTTCGGCGGATTCGTCGTTTTGTTAAGCCACGAGACTATCGAACAATAAACCTCTGACATCCGATGCCTTTTTGAAATTACCGCTTACAAAGGGGAAGCAATGAGCCAGTTCAATCCCCCATCCTCCCACACCAAGCCCGTAGTGTTTCTTGCGTGTTTGGTCTCAATTGTTGCAATCATACTAGCCGGCCGGCCAACGGGCGCCGCCAACTCAGGCAAGTCAGCCCAGACGTCAATTAGTAGCGCCGCTTCGAATCGGCTCATCAGCTCTGCAGCAATCAACCTCGTCGTTCCTTGGTGGGTTCGTGGCCTTAACTCGGAGTCTTCATCATCATGTATAGCCCGAGAAATTGAGACACTTACGGGAGGGTTTGCAGTGGATAGTATAAGCTTGCCTGTAGCATGCAGTTTAATGGACTCCGAACTTCAGGAGCGAAGGCGCAATGTGTTACAGAAGGTCAGAAGCGTGGTCTCCGAAGTGAAAGAAACAGAGCACGGATTTATATATCGTTTTCCTTCAGATGGAGCATGGATAAGGGAGTTGGCTAATCTAGTTGAGCTTGAGCATCAGTGTTGCCCGTTTCTGAAGTTTAGTATCACCGTCGAACCCGGAGATGGCCCTGTCTGGTTAGAAATGACCGGGCCACAGGGCACAAAGGAGTTTCTCGTTGAAGTCTTCAACTGAAGACTGCTTTCCCATGAAAACCGCTCGTTGACTGCTCGCGCCTCAGAGAGGCTTCTGAGATGCGGCGAGAGAGTTTTGTCCAAAGGGCGTGTTGATGAGGAGCCTAGACTGAAGGGGGTCTTGGTCAACCAGAAGTCATACCCCGCAAAGTTCATGTCCCGCGGGTCGTTTGGATTTCGGCGCAGGTAGCGTGTATGGGGCAGGCTTGGCAGGATTGTAATTGAAGCCTGCCCCAACTACAGATACTTGGGCTCACTCACCAACGATCACTGATGACCATCATGATCATTGTCAGTCTCCCAATCATCCTCGTCATGGTCCAGAGGCCGGAGGAAGTTCCTGAAGGTCCAACGGGCCACTTGTCTGCCCTGCTTCCGCGCCGCTTCGTCAGCGAAGCGGAAGTGGATGCCCGAATAGACACGGGCATCGACCACATCCTGCGCCGCGTCCGAGAAGCGGTTGTACGTGCGTGTGTCCTCATTGGTCGGCCCCGTGTTGGTGGTCGTCACCGAGAAGGTCATGTGGTCCGTCCCGAAGAAGTGCTCGAGTGCGCGGGTCGCGGCAGTGGCAAAGTTGACTGCGCCCGAGGTGTAGTCAGGATAGGGTGGGGTGTTGATCAACGACAGCCAGCTCGAATCGCCGACCGTCCGCGGGTTGCCGTCGTTCTCCCCCTCTCGAATGGCAGTGATGGGCCGCCAAAAAACGTAGTAGGTCTTATCATTCCACGAGGTGATTAACGCATCGGCGATCGAGAGGTCGGCCAGGGCAAAGAGCCGGGCACTATCGGCGATATTGTCGACGTGCGCGGTGGCGATGTCCCTGAGGGCTTGGTTCCAGATCACAACGGTGTTACCGGCATAGAAATGGGCTACGTCGGTCTGCTCGGGATCGCGTGAGCTATAGTTAAGCGCCCCCACGGCTTTAACCTCATTATAGTCCCTGGCGTACTGGCGGCTCGTCAAAGCCGGCGGCGGCGCGGCGCGGAATTGTGAAGGTCTTGTCAGCGTGAATGGGGTGACGTTGCCCAACCACGGAGCCACCATCGCCTGGTTGTTTGGGGGCGTCGGGCGCCAGACGCCGGGTTCAGTGCCCCCATTGAAGGGCAGCGGTGTGGGGGACGGAAAACTGCCGTCACATGCCCGCAAGGCGATGATCCCGGCAGCGGCTCTTGCCCCGACCGCTACCCCAGGATCGGTCTCAGACAGGCCTTGGTTGAACAGATACTGTTGGTAGGTCATGTCGAGAAACGCGACCTGCGCAGGCGCAGGAAAGCGGTTGACGAGCACATCGCGCGCGGCTTTGGCGGCTGCGGCTACCGGGGATCCGGAGGCTCCCTTGATCTCCACATAGTACGGCTCGTAACGCCTCTCGATAGCCTGAACCGCGTCGTAAATGGCGGCTTGGACCATCGCAATGTCGATGACGCCGGAGGGGTTTGGACGTGCGCCTGTTATGGTCGCCTGCACGGCGATGGCGTTCCAGTCCGACACGGCATCGGCGCTGACGCTTGCCGGGGTGGAAAGCAAGATGGCGAGAATGGCGATCCTTCGCCAGGTCTGAAGTTTCATTTTCATAGCTGTTCCTTCCTTTAGTGGATTGGTGTTCATTGACGTTGCGTGGAGCGCCGGGGCGCATGTCCAAAGCGTTGCGAACGCGCGAGTGAATGTCGAAATCTGCCTCTTCATCGGTAGTTTCCTCGTTCATTGCCTGGATCATTTCACGTGCGATCATTCGTCTCGCGGAGCAGTCGTTCATAGTTTTCCCGGCAGACCGTCAGCTTCGGATGAGACGCTTCGAGCGACCGCTCAAAGATGGCGTTCTACCCACTAATGCGGGAACGTGGGGCGAAAGCTTTAACTGGCGCGGGAATATTTTTTGAGCCGGCTGGAAATGCTTCGAGCGCGCGGGACAGCTGTGTTAATTTTCCTCGGCGTTCTGTCCGAAAATGGTTTGTATGCAGACGAACTCCCCGAAAGAGATCACGCGGCTCCTGGTCGCCTGGGGCGGTGGCGACCAGTCGGCCCTCGAAGAGTTAGCCCCGCTGGTCCATTCGGAGCTGCACCGGCTCGCACACCATTACATGGGCCGCGAGCGTGCCGGTCACACCCTGCAAACCTCCGCCCTAGTCAATGAGGCGTACATCCGTCTAATCGACTGGAAGGACGTGCGCTGGCAGAACCGGGCGCACTTTTTCGCGGTCTCGGCCCAGTTAATGCGCCGCATCCTGGTAGACTTCGCCCGCGACAGGCAATACCTCAAGCGCGGCGGAGGCGCGCTGCAGGTCTCACTCGGTGAGGCGGCCGCTTTCACCGTGGAGCGGGGAGCGGACTTAGTCGCGCTGGACGAAGCCCTGACCGCGCTGGCCGAGGTGGATCCGCGGAAGGCCCAGATCGTGGAGATGCGTTTCTTCGGGGGACTGTCGATCGAGGAAGTGGCTGAAGTGCTGAAGATCTCAAAGGAGACCGTGATGCGGGACTGGCGGTTGGCCAAGGTTTGGCTCCTGAGGGAACTTGGACGGGAGGCGGGCGGTGAAGGCTGAGCGGTGGCAGCAGGTCGAGCGGCTTTACCACTCGACTCTAGAGAAGGAAGTTGGCGAACGTGCCGCCTTTCTCGCCGAAGCCTGCGCGGGCGACGAGGGGATGCGCCGCGAAGTGGAGTCGCTGCTCGCATATGAAGACCAGGCTGAAAACTTTATCGAGTCACCGGCCCTGGAAGTCGCGGCGAATATGATGGCCGAGGAGCAGGGCGCGACGGTGGTGGCGGGGCAGACTATCAAACACTACAAGATCATTTCCCCTCTTGGCGCCGGCGGGATGGGCGAAGTCTACCTCGCCGAGGACACCCGGTTGGGGCGCAAAGTCGCGCTCAAGTTTCTGCCGGTGCTTTTCACTCAAGACAAGGGACACCTGCGCCGGTTCGAACAGGAGGCTCGCGCCGTCGCGGCCCTGTCGCACCCGAACGTCTGCACGATCCATGAGGTGGTCGCGGCTGGAGAGGGCCGCCACTGCATTGTGATGGAATACGTGGAAGGAGTGACGCTAAAGGAGCGCATAGCGGAGGGGCGGATGAAAGTCGACGAGGCGCTCGATGCCGCCATCCAGGTCGCCTCGGCGCTTTTTGCTGCGCACGCGGCGGGGATCGTGCACCGCGATATCAAGCTTGAGAACATCATGCTCCGGCGCGACGGTTACGTGAAGGTCTTAGACTTCGGGCTGGCGAAGCTGACCGAGCGGCAGGCCTCTTTGGTGGACACAGAGGCGCTGACGATGCTAGCCAACACTTCTCCGGGCGTCGTCATGGGAACTGTCTCCTACATGTCGCCGGAGCAGGCCCGGGGTCTCCCGGTTGATGCGCGCACTGACATTTGGAGCTTAGGTATCGTGCTCTATGAGATGGTGGCCGGACAGAAGCCGTTTGAAGGAGCAACACCGACCGATGTGATCATCTCAATAGCTGAACGAGAGCCAGTGCCGCTAACGAGGTGTGCGCCAGAAGTGCCGGTCCGCTTAGAACGAATTGTGAAGAAAGCTTTGGCGAAAGATCGGGAGGAACGATATCAAACGGCGGAGGATATGCTGGTTGATCTGAAGGGCCTGAGACATGAGTTGGCGATTGGAGCTGAAGTGGAGCGCTACAGGCAACCATCATCGGGTGGCGAGCCGGCAGCCACAATGGGCAAGCGTCAGCTGATTACTTCGCGGTTCTTTCCCCTCGCGTTGACGCGCAACCGCATCCTGATCTTCACCGCGCTCATAGGAACGCTAATCATTGCGGGGTTGGCTTCCGCGCTCTTCTTTCGCCAAAGTTCGACACCAGCGCCGCAAATAGAAATTAAGTCGCTCGCCGTGCTGCCGATGTCCAACCTTTCCGGCGATCCAGCGCAGGACTATTTCGCTGATGGAATGACTGACACACTCATCGCAGGTTTGGCACAGGTCGGTGCGTTAAGGGTGATTTCGCGGACTTCTGTGATGCAGTATAAAGGGTCACCCAAGCCACTGGCGGAAATAGCGCGCGAATTGAACGTAGATGCAATCGTCGAAGGGTCAGTGCAACGGTTCGGGGAGCGGGTGCAAGTGAATGTGCAGTTAATCCACGCGACGAGCGACCTGCATCTGTGGTCCGAGACCTACAACCGAGACTTGCGCGATGTCCTGACGCTTCAGAATGAGGTGGCCCGGGCTGTCACCCAGGCGATTCAGATCAAGCCCACACCGCAGGAGCAAATGCGCTTGACGCAGGCGCGTCCGATCAATCCGGCGGCGTATGACTATTTTTTGCGCGGGCGGTTTTACCTTAATCGTCAAACCAAAGCTGACAATGAAACTGCGATTGAGATGTTTGACCGCGCCATCGCTACGGATCCAACCTTCGCCGCGGCCCACGCGGAGTTGGCCCAGGCTTGTATCTGGAGACTCTTTTTATTCACGCCGGATGAGAAACAGTGGGAAGAGAAAGCCTTTGTTGCCGTCGAGAAAGCACTTTCCCTCGATTCGGATTCAGCCGAAGCGCACTTGGCTCGTGGCCGCTTTCTCTGGACGCCGTCTAATCATTTTCCGCATGACAAGGCCATTCAGGAATACCGGCGCGCGCTGGGCTTAAACCCGAGTTTGGATGAGGCGCGAAATCAACTTGCGCTTGTCTATGGACACGTTGGGCTTCTGGATGAGGCGCTCCAGGAACTGGAAAAGGGACTTGCCATCAACCCAAGCAATACGCTTGCGCGATTTCGAGTGGGAGAAACACTCCTGTTTCAGGGCAAGTATGAACAAGCCCTAGCCGCCCTGCGTAACGTTCCCAGAGAAGTCAATCCGGCGCTGGTCGGGCACCAGATTGTTTGGGCTCTCTTCAATCTCGGGAGGAAAGAGGAGGCATCCACCACACTAGAGCAATTCCTAAGAGATTACCCAGAGGACAATCGCGGCCTATACACCAGCCTGCAGGCGGTATTCTCAGCTTCAGCAGGTCAAGAACGTGTGGCGGAGGAAAAAATTAAGTTCGCTGTAGAAAGGGGGAAGGGATTTGGTCACTTCCATCATACGGCCTATCACATCGCCTGTGCTTATGCGCACATGAATAAACCTGCGCAGGCAATCAAGTGGTTGGAGGTGGCTGCTGGGGACGGGTTTCCGTGCTACCCGTTATTCGAGACGGATCCCAATTTGAATAACCTTCGACAAGATGCCCGCTTCGTCACACTCTTGGCGAAGCTGAGGCAGCAGTGGGACTATCACAGGAGCATTTTGTGATAGGTGCCGGTTTTCAGGGGCCGCTCGGGGTTGACCTTGCCTCGTGACGGCACGAGGCATTAAAGCCCTCAGATGATGACGGCAACGCTTATGGAGCCTCCCCGCATATTTGAATTGCAAGCAAGGGGGAACGACCCGAACCAGAGAAGCTTCCTACTCGAAAACGCGCGGCGATACGACGAGGCAATCGAGCAGTTACGTGGGGTCATCGCAGTGGGCCAAAATCATTACCAGGCTCACTGGATGCTGGGCCACACCTATGCAGTTAATGGACAGTTCGATCAAGCCATCGCGGCAGCTGAAAAAGCAGTTGCGTTGTCCGAAAGATCGCCGGGGGCACTCGGAATGCTCGGGATGATCTATGGCCTTGCTGGGCGTAAAGGTGAAGCTACCAAGACGTTGAAGGAGTTGATCGAACTTAATGAGCGCCGCTACGTCACGCCGGCAGCATTAGTCTACGTCTACACTGGTCTCGGCGACAAAGATCAGGCCTTTATCTGGATGGAGAAGGCATATCAGGAGCGCTCAAACTTCATCGCCTATCTCAAAGTGGTTCCAGTCGTGGATCCGCTTCGCTCCGATCCTCGGTTCGATGACCTGTTGCGGCGCGTCGGACTGCAAGAGTGAGACACCGGTAACCTCGGCGCCAAACAATTTAGCGATTTGCACGGCAAACGTACGTGACATTGCCGATTGCCAATTTCCGATTTCCAATTGATCGATCGGTTACAGGCCAATCGGCAATTGGCAATTAGCAATCGGCAGTGTCTCAACATGTGGTAATCAAATGGATTGACTGAAGCCGCGCGAACTTTGATTAACACCTCGTTGTCCTTGGGAACGGGCTTTTCAATCTCTTCTAACTTAAGAACATCACCCGAGCCACTGTTGTGATAGACGATCGCTTTCATCAATCTCGTCGTACGAAGGTCCAGGAACGAATGTTTCGACCGGGTAGGGCGTCGTCCATGCGAAGCGCATTAAGTACGCTGAAAGCGTTGGCTAATTTCAGCCCAAGGGTTTGCCTTGAAACCCTGGGTTCAGGAATGCCTCAGGGGATTCTTCGCAACTCTGAAGGAGTTGTGACGCGGCGACGCAACTCCTTTAGAGTTGCGGTGTCAGTAAAATTTCATTCGTGTTCCCAGGGTTGGCAGAGTGCAACCCTGGGCTGCAATTGGCCAACGCTTTCAGCGTTATGTGCTGGAAATGACGAGAGTTCACCGTGAACTACTCGCGCCGCGCTTACTCATCAATCCCAGACGTAACGCTCATCATAGGCAATGCCATACGCTTTTAGGAAAGCGCGGTACTCATCCTGAAACGTCACTCGCTTGTGGTGTTCTTCCTGGTTTTCGATATATCTAATAACTTCCTCCAGATTCGATGGGCTTACTGAGAATGCTCCATAGCCTCCTTGCCAGTGGAACTTCGCCAATTTTGGTGAAAGCTCCTTCACCCAACCAGATGATGTTCGTTTGATCTCTTTGACGACTGACGCAATGGAATGCGTGCGCGAAAGTGCAAACAGTGTGTGAACATGATCCTCAACACCATTGACGATCAGTGTTTCGCAATCCTGTTCCCGGAGCATCTTTGCAAGATACCCATGCATGTCT
>Ga0136617_10000813_pt1 | contig 27006 bp, 21 predicted proteins | sample AntDrymUQ3222106_2_FD_129672 | JGI IMG/M metagenome (GOLD analysis project Ga0136617, IMG submission 129672) | Polar desert sand microbial communities from Dry Valleys, Antarctica - metaG UQ322 (21.06) | ecosystem: Environmental > Terrestrial > Soil > Desert | place: Antarctica: Dry Valley...
GAGGCGGAACCCGAGTTGGGCCGGACTGGCCCCGCGCGAGCTTCGTCATCGCTGGCTCGTCGCCGAGCGCGACTCCGCTGGATCGGGTTGGTGCATGCACGACGGCGACCACGCCACGCTGCACGATGCTCGCGCCTACGTCGAAGCTCATCGGTAGTCCGACCTGCCCTGGTCGCGGGCCCGCGACCCGCGACCGCCGGGTCGTCGGCCGGCCCCGCGGCACCCATCGCTCAGCCGGGCGCGTTGACCTCCAGGCCCTGCGCGTAGCCGCCGGCGAGGACCTCCTCGCGCAGGCCCGCGTCCATGAGGTTTGGGCCCATGACGCGGGCGATGTCCTGTGCCGGTCCTATCATCCGCACCTTCGCGCCGCGGCTGCGCAGCGCGAGCGTCTCGAGCGCCGCGGTGCTCCCGGCGATCGCGCGCAACATTCCGAAGGCGGAGGCCAGCGCGATGTCGAGGCTCATGATCGGGTTCAAGCACAGGATCTGCGTGGCGCGCCCGGCCGGCGCGGTGTCGAGGTTCGTGTTGCTCCAGACCCCGCCGTCGACGTACTCGCGCCCGCCGATCCGCACCGGGGCGAAGATCCACGGCACCGAGCAGGAGGCCTGCACGGCCTCGGCGACCGATGCCTCCGGGGAGCCGGGGGCGCCGAAGACGACGCGCCGCCCGTTGTCGCGATCGACCGCGACGACGCGCAGGCGCCCGTCGAAGCGCGCGCCGGCCTTGTCGACCCGGTCGCGCATCGATGCGAGCGACGTGTCGCTGCCCGGCGTGCGCCCGAGCAGCGCGGCACGCAGGGCGGTGCTGCCGTTCGCGCCGGCGGCGAGCGCCATCGGCGCCAGCGGTGTCGCGGCCGCTCCCGCCAGGCGCACCGCCTCGCGCCCGACGCTCTGCAGGATCGTGCGCGGGAGCGGCAGCCACTGCGTCGCAAGCCGCGAGGAGGTCTCCGAGGCGACGTCGCCGCTCGTGTCGCCGGACGGCAGCCCGAGCCGTTGGCCCTCCGGGCGCGGCCGGCGCGGACGCTGCCCCGCGACGAGCGCCGCTGCGACAAGCGATCCCGCGGACGTCCCGACGAGCGACTCGGTCGTGCGGAAGTCGTGACCCGTCGCATCCTCGATGCCGGCGAGGACGCCGCTCATCCAGGCCTCGCCGAGGGTTCCGCCGCTGGCGAGCACGAGGACGTCGGGTGCCAGGAAGGGCGTTTCGGCCACGGCGATGAGGCTACTGACGCGCTCGTGCGCCTCGCGCGCTGGTCTGCGACGCTGCGAGCCGAATGCCGACCGCGTCCGGACTATCCGGCTGGGGGGGAAGGCCCGTTGCAAAGACGATCTCGCTTTTCTAACCTCACGCCACGAGCCATGGCCTATGGCTGACATCGGCAACGGACGGTCCGACATAGACGAGGATGCGGAGGCACGGTCGCCCGTAGAGCGCGACGTCGGGCCCAGCGCGGTCCACGGCCCCACGGAGCCGGCAGCCTCCGGTGCCCGAATGCGGTCCGAGCGTGCAGCGCGGATCCCGTCGGCGCTGGGGCGCAGGCGCGTCGCGACGGCCGTGCACTGGCTCGGCAGGTCCGCGCCGTGGACTTCGGCCCAGGAGCACGAGCCGGCCCGAATCACGGGGTTCGACGTCGCCTACCGCACGCCGCGCCGGATGCCCGAGCCGGCGCCCGTGTCGCGGCGACGCCGGCGCGGAACGGTCCTGCTCGCGACCGACGTCCTCACCCTCGCCCTCGCGGTCGCCGCGAACGCGCTGGGCGCGTCGGCGGCGGGTGCGACCGTCGGGCCCCCGATCTGGCTTGCCCTCTACCTTGCCCTGACGATCGCGGTGATCGCCGCGCGTCGCGGCTACCGCTTCCGCCTGAAGACCTCGCCGTTCGAGTACCTCGGCCAGATCGTCGGGGCGACCGCGCTCGCCGCGACGCTGATCATCGCCGCGCGCGTCGTCCTGGACCCGGACCGGGACGCCGCGGCGCAGGTCGTCCGCATCTGGGCGTTCTCGACCGTGTACCTCATCGGCGGCCGCGTCGCGGCCGAGCTCGCGGCAAACCGGACGGTCAGCGCCGCGCTGAACACCCTCATCATCGGCTCGGGCGACATCGGCAACACGCTCGCGCGCCGGCTGCACGAGCGGCCGGAGCTCGGCCTGATCCCGATCGGCTTCCTCGACAACGACCCGCTCATCGACGGGCGCGAGGAGGTCCACGGCATCCCGGTGCTCGGCGCGAGCTGGGATCTCGAGGAGGTCGTTCGCCAGCACGCCGTCGAGCATGTCATCGTCGCGTTCTCGACGGCCCCGCACCACGTCATGCTGAGCCTCGTGCGGCGCTGCCGCGCGCTCGGCCTCGACGTGTCGCTCGTGCCGCGGCTGTTCGAGGAGATGTCGCGTCGCGTGACGATCGAGCACGTCGGCGGGATCGCGCTCGCGCGCGTCGACCGCACGGACCCGCGCGGCTGGCAGTTCGAGCTCAAGTACGCGATCGACCGCATCGTCGGGGTGACGCTGCTCGTGCTCACCGCACCGGTCATGCTCGCGATCGCGATCGCGGTCAAGCTCAGCTCGCCCGGGCCGGTCTTCTTTCGCCAGCCGCGCGTCGCGATCGACGACTGCGAGTTCGACATCCTGAAGTTCCGCACGATGCGCGTCGGCGGCGATCGCCAGGTCGAGGCCGCGCAGTGGATCGCCCAGGCGCTCGGTGACGAGTACGAGCTCGCGGCGGAGTCCGAGGACCGCCGCACCGGCGTGGGTCGCTTCTTGCGGCGCACGTCGCTGGACGAGATGCCACAGTTGCTGAACATCATCCGCGGCGAGATGTCGTTCATCGGGCCGCGACCGGAACGCACGGGCCCCGCGAGCAAGTTCGGCGAGCACGTCTACCGCTACGGTGACCGCCACCGCGTGAAGTCCGGCCTCACCGGCTGGGCGCAGGTCAACGGGCTACGAGGGCGGACCTCCCTACAGGATCGGATCGAGTGGGACAACTTCTACATCGAGAACTGGAGTCCCTGGCTGGACCTCAAGATCCTCCTGCTCACGCCCGGCGCCGTGCTGCGCTACGAGGACCGGTAGCCGGGATGTCCGCGGGGAAGGTCGTCGCAGCCGTGCTCGCTGCCACGGTCTGGCTCATGCCCGCCGCGGTCGCGGGCGCGCACTCCGGGCATGAGCATGCCGGCACGCCGCCGCCGGCCGGGGAGGCCGCCGCGGTCGCCCCCGCGGAGGTCCCAGAGCTCGGCGAGGCGCATGCCGAGGCGCATGCCAAGGCGCGCGCGCTGGAGCAGGTGAACGGCGAGCGCTGGGCGCGGTTGACGCCGGCACAGCGCGAGCAGCGCCTCGCCCGCACGGCTCGCCAGACGAGAGCGCTGAACGCGTCGCTCGCCGGCGGGCGCGACGACGTCGGCTACTGGGACCAGACGCTCTACCCGCTGCCGGAGTACGCGATCAACGCGATCGTGCTGCCGACGAGCAAGATCCTCATCTTCGGGCGCGAGCCGCTCGCCGGCGGCACGCGCTCGAACCTCGGCTCGGCGCGGCTCTTCGACCCGTCGACCGGGACGACGAGCCACGTCCCGCCGCCGACGATCCCGGAGAACCAGGGGCTGCCGGCGCCGATCTTCTGCGCTGGCCAGACGCTGCTGTCCGACGGGCGGGTGCTGATCGTCGGCGGCAACCTGTCCAACCCGGCCACCGGCAGGCCCCACTTCTCCGGGCTGGACTACACGTTCATCTTCGACCCGTGGTCGCAGACCTGGGAGCGCGGCCCGCGGATGACGCACGGCCGCTGGTACCCGACGCTGACGCGGCTCTCCAGCGGCGACGTGCTGATCGTCGGCGGCCTCGACGAGGACGGCCAGGGCCTGCGCAACGGCCGGCTCGACATCTGGCGTCCGGGGGACACCGCGGCGACGCCGCTACAGCCGTTTCCGGGCGGCAGTCGCGCCGACCCCGGCGAGATTCCCGGCCAGACACTGCCGCCCGCCGTGAGCTTCGGCGTCTCGCTGTACCCGTACATGTTCACGCTGCCGGACGGCAACGTCGCCCTTGCCGGTCCCGGCCGGCAGGACTCGGCGATCCTCGACACCGACCGCGCGCTGGACCGCAGCGCCGCGCCCGGCTCGGCGTGGACGCAGACCGGCGCCGTCCCGGACGGCGGACCCTCGGTCGCCCATCAGGGCGGCGCGGGAGCGATCGAGCCCGACATGGGCGCGTTCGCCGGCTCGTGGAACCTGCTCGCGATGGCTGGGGCCGACGAGGCCGGCGTCGGCTTTCAGCTGGCGCGCAAGACCGTCGACCGGTTCGACGCCCGCCCCGGCGTGCTCGGCTGGACGACCGATCCTGCGCTCAACCGGGCCCGTTTCTACCTCAACGACGTGCTGTTGCCCGACGGCGGGATGGTCGTCATCGGCGGCGGCGTGGGTGCCGACTACCGGACCGAGCAATCGGCCGGCAACTACTACCTCGGCGCCCCCGCGCCGCCGGCCGGGCAGCAGATCCCCGACCCGCCGGCCGAGCTCAAGCAGGTCGAGCTGCGCCGGCCCGGCGAGCGGACCTGGCGACTCGGCGCCGCCCAGCAGGAGTGGCGCACGTATCACTCGACCGCATGGCTGCTGCCTGACGGCAGGGTCGTCTCGGCCGGCGACGACGGCAACCAGAAGCTCGTCGCCAACCGCGACGACGCCGAGATCTACTGGCCGCCCTATCTCTTCGACGGCGACGACTGCGCGCTGCGGCCGGTGATCCGCGGCGTCGGCACGCCCGGTGCGCCCGCACCCGGGGCCCGCGCCTGGGCGACCCTGACCTACGGAGAGCGCTTCGGCATCTTCAGCGAGCACGCCCAGGCGGGCATGCAGGCGGTGCTCGTGGCCCCGGCGGCCACGACGCACGGCGTCGACATGAACCAGCGGGTCGTCCCGCTCGCCGTCGACGCGACCGTCGCCGCGGGCGGGCTGAACGTCACGATGCCGGCCGCGGCCCCGATCGCGCCGCCCGGCTACTACATGCTCTTCGTCGTCGACCGCGACGGCACGCCGTCGGAGGCCCGCTGGGTCCATGTGCTGCCGGCGGACGCGGCCGCCGCCGAGCGCGGCGGCGCGACGCCGGCGACGGTCGCGTCCGCCTGGCCGGACCCGCGCGGGCGCAGCTGCACGAACCCCGGCGGTTCGCAGCGCAGCGAGGCCGATGCGTCGTCGACGGGAGCCGCGGCTAAGCCGCCGGCCCGGCGGCCCGCCAAGCTCGCCCTCGAGCGCGCCGCGATCCACCGCAGCAGCCGCGAGCTCGCCGTGCGCGCCCGGATCAGCACGCTCGCGTCAGGGCGCGTCAAGCTGGCGCTCCGCGCGGCCGGGCGCCGCACGCGCATGACGGCCGCGATCGACCGCAAGCGGGGACGGATCGTCGTCGATCGCGCGATCCCGGCGGCGCAGGCCAGGCTCGGCACGGGAATTCTCACGCTGACGTACAAGGGCAACGGCGCGACGCGCCCGCAGTCGGTGCGGCTGCGGGCGGCGGCGGTGCCCGCAGCCCTGCGCGCCCGGCGCCCGACGCTCAGCGCCGGCCGTCTGCGCGCGTCGGGCACGATCAGCTCACGCGCGCGGGGGAGCGTTCGAGTGCAGCTGCAGTTCGAGCACGGAGGCAGGACGAAGACGCTCGAGTTCCCGGCGCCGATCAGGAGCGGCAGGTGGACGCTCAACAAGCTGCTCGCGAGCGGCGTGCGAAAAGCGATCGCCGCGCGCACGGGGACCGTGCACTCCTACACGCTGTTCACGGGCTACGCTCGCGCGCGGATGCGCGGCGAGATGCGCTCCTACGAGGTGCTCGGCGAACGCTGAGGCCCGCTCGCGGCGCGTGCGGGCAGGCCCGCGGAGATCATCACGCCGATGCCGAGCCCGAGGACGGTCGCAAGCCGGTAGTTCTCGAAGATCGACTCCGCCATGCCCTTCGCGATGAGCCCGGCGACGGCGGCGCCGACCGCGAGCGCGAATGCGGCCGTCCGGTCGGAGCCGTGCGACCACCACGCGCGGGCGACCGCGATCGCTGTCGCGCCGAAGGCGAGCAGGAACAACGCGAGGCCGACGATCCCAGCGCGCAGCAGCAGGTCGCCGAAGATGTTGTGGGTCAGGTCGGTGCGCTTGAAGAAGAAGTAGCCCTCGTCCCAGAACACGTACTCGTAGCCGAGGCCGTGGCCGTAGACGGGCCGCTCGGCGACGAGCGGCAGCGCGGCATTCCACTGGTTGATGCGGTCCTTCGTTGTCAGCACCTCCTCGTAGGCGCCGAACGTCGTGCTGATCCGGTCCTGCAGCGGGAGCTTGACGGGGCGGTCGGCGACGACCGCGGGCACGGTGCTGAGCGCCAGCAGGCCGGCGACCGCGGCGGCCGCCAGCATCCCCTCGGTGGGCGTCACGCCGACGCGACGCCGTGAGAGCAGCATCGCCACCACGACGATCGCGAGGGCCAGGCCGAGACCGACGAACGCCGCGCGCTGATCGCCGAAGGCGGGCGCGACGAGCAGCACCGCTGCGCTCGCCAGCAGGCGCCGGCGGCGATCACCCGCGAGCAGCCCGAGCGCGAGCGCGATCACGCCGAGCGCGCTGAACATCGTCGCCGCATCCGTGCCGATGACGCCAAAGCCCTCGAGCGGCAGCAACGGGAGGTCGCCGTTGAGCGTCCCGCCGGCGAGGTCGCTCGCGATCAGCACCAATGCGAGCGCGGCCGACCAGGCCACGAAGCGCTCCAGCCGCCCGTCCGCCACGTACTGCCCGACCGGCACGCTGGCGGCCAAGAGGAACGTCCCGAGGTAGATGATCGCCTTGCCCTGGAAGGCGACGAGGGCCAGCGGGTTGCCCTCGTACGCGCCGACGAGGCCGGCCGTCGCCAGCCAGACGAGGAACGCCAGCCACAGCAGCACGAGCGGACTGCCCGGCGCCCGTCGACGCCGCAGCAGGCGGGCGAGGATCGCGGCGGGGACGAGGATGTCCAGCAACCGGAACGTCTGCTCGCGGTACTCGGGATGAAAGAGCCCGACCGGCACGTGGTTCTGGTCGGGGTAGATCGCCGTCTCGAGCAGGACGATCGCGAAGACGATGCCGACCACCGCCGAGCTGCGGCCGCTGCCCTCCAGGTGGCAGAACCAGACGAACAGCCCGCCGACGACGATGAGGGCCGCGAGCGCGGTCATCGCAGTGCCCGGCCCGGGCCCTCGGGGCTCAGGCGCCCCGCTTCGCCCGCCGGTCGGCGCCCCGCTTCGCCCGCCGGTCGGCGCCCCGCTTCGCCCGCCGCTCGGAGGCCGGCGCGGCGGCGGGCCGGTACAGGTAGCTCGCGCGCCCGCGCGCGTCGGTCATGTCGACACGGTTGAGCACGACGCCGAGCAGCGGCGTCCCGATCAGCTCGAGATCGGCCAATGCCGCGTCGATGTCGCCGGGCCGGCGCTTGCGGTGGTCGGCCACGAGCAGCACGAAGTCGGCCTCACCGGCGATCGACGTCGTCTCGGAGGTGAAGAGCGGAGGGGCGTCGATGAGGACGATCCGGTCGGCGAGCACCGACAGCAGCAGCGGCACCGCGTCCTGCGCGATCTCGGCGGGATGGCGCGCCAGCCGGCCGAGCCCGGCGGCGACGACGTCGAGCGACTCGAGCTTCGTGTGCTGAAGCACGCTCGCGACGGCCTTGCCGGCGGCGACGTCGGACACGCCCGGCTCGATCGCGCTGCCCAGCAGCGTGTGGATGCGCGGCCGGCGCATGTCACAGTCGACCACCGTGACATCGCGCTCGTGCGCCGCCAGCGCGCAGGCGAGGTTCGCGACGACGGTCGACTTGCCCTCGACCTTGCCCCACGAGGTCACGACGATCGACATGCTCTTGTCGGAGCTGCTGCGCTCCGCCGCGCGCCGCGAAAGCCGCGCCTCGAGGCTGCGAAACGCCTCGTCGAGCTCGTCCGACGCGCTGCCGTTCATCATCGCCTGGCCGATGCGCCGGCCACGGCGGCGCGCTCGCGGGATCTCACCGAGCACGTCGTGGCCGAAGCGCTGGCGGAACTGGTCGGCGCGCGGAACCGGCGGCAGCAGGCGGTGCAGCGCCGCGGCGGCCAGCAGCGCGACGATCAGCCCGAGCACGAGCGATCCGAGCAGGATCGGCGGGGTGCGCTGCGCCTTGACCGACGACGCGGCGTCGGGCGGGCTGACGACGTTGACCCGGAAACGGTCCGAGCGCGGGTCCCCGACGAGTCGTTGCAGGGCGATCCCCGCGGCGCTCTCGGCAGCGTCCGGGCTCGAGCTGTCGACGGTGATGTCGATGATCGCGGTGCCCGGGTCCTGGACGCCCTCGATCGTGATCGGCGCGTCGCGGAAGCGGGGCTCGATACGCGACCGGACGCCCTCCTGGAACGTGGCCGAGACGAGCCGCGCGATCGTCGGGGGAATCGTCAGCTGGATCGCCTGCTGGGTCTCGAACCCGACGCTCTGGGAGATCGGCTCGACCGAGACGACGGCGGACGTGCGGTAGCGCTCGGCGGGCAGAACGGCCGCGAGCGTCCCGGCGCCGAAGATCGCGGCGAACAGGGCGACGGCCGGCAGCTGGAAGCGCCGGAGCGCATCCACGAGATCCCCGAGGGTCACGCGGGTATCGTGACAGAGGGTGCGGGGGTACAGCTGGTGCTGTGACGCGCTCGCGTGGTCGTCGCCGCCGGCCGGAGCGCGAGGCCGCGAGTCCCGCCGGCCGACGAGACAATGACCACCTTCCCCGTCCGCTACCGGCGCAACGTCGTGAGCACGTACGTCACGACGGTCGTGCTCGCGTTCGTCGGGCTCGTGACGACGCCGATCCTCGCGCGCGAGCTCGGCAAGGAGGGCTACGGGATCTGGGTCCTCGTCGCATCGTTCGCGCTGTACCTCGAGCTGCTCGAGTTCGGGTTCGGCAAGGCGACGCCGAAGTTCGTCGCCGAGTACGCCGCCCGCGGCGACGCGCGCGGCCTGCGCGCGACGATCGCGACGTCCTTCTGGATCCTCGCCGGCCTCGGCACGATCGCCGTCGTCGTGGGCGCGGGCGTCGCGGCGCTCTTCCCGTCGCTGTTCGGGGTCTCGTCCGAGCTTGCGGGACCGGCGCAGATCCTGATCGTCCTGATCCTGCTCGACCTCGCGATCTCGATCCCGTCGGACACGTTCGGCGGTGTCCTCATGGGGCTGCAGCGCTTCTACCTCATCAACGCGACGCTCGTGGTCGTGGCGATCGCGCAGGCGATCGCCTGGACGATCGTGCTGCTCAGCGGCGGCGGGCTCGTCGAGCTCGGCATCGTCACGGTCGCGCTCAGCCTGAGCGGGCAGCTCGCCCGCTACCTGCTGGCCCGCCGCCAGGTGCCGGGAACGAGCATCTCGCCGCGGATCGTCGATCGCGCGCTCGCGCGCCGCTTCACCGGCGTCTCCGTCTGGTTCTTCCTGCTGGACGCCAGCAAGATCGTGCTCGTACGGCTCGACACGGTCGTCGTCGGCCTTGCCGTCGGCGTCGCGGCGGCCGGCGTCTACGCCGTCGGGCAGCGCTTGACGCTCGCGCTCGAGCAGCTCGTCGAGCCGCTGACGAAGTCGTTCTTCCCGCACTCGTCGGCGCTGTCGGCGGGTGAGGACCATGAGAGCCTGCGCCGCAGCCTCGTGGTCGGCACACGGCTGTCGCTGGCGATCGCCGCGCCGATCGCGATCGCGCTCGCCTTCCTCGCCCGGCCGCTGCTGGACCTGTGGCTGGGCTCCGGCTTCGAGGAGGCCGCGACCGTCGTCGTCCTGCTCGCCGCGTCGGTCACGATCGCCGCGCTCACCCGGACGGGGCTGCTCATGCTCCAGGGTGCCGGTCACGTCCGCGTCCCCGCGCTCATTATGGGCGCCGAGGCGCTGCTCAACCTCACGCTGAGCGTCGTCCTCGCACGGACGATGGGTCTGGAGGGCGTCGCGCTCGGCACGCTCATCGCGGTGATCGTCGCGAACGTCGGCTGCTTCTATCCGTACATGTGCCGCCAGTTCGGCCTCCCGATCGGCTCGCTGTCGGCGACGCTCGCGCGCGCGCACCTGCCGGCGCTCGTCGTGGCCGGGCTCACGGGCTCAGGGATCGCGTCGCTGGATCCGTCAGGCGTCGTGGTCGTCGTCTGCGCGCTGGCGATCGTCGTCGCGTACCTCGCGGTGTTCTGGTTCAGCGGGATGGCCGCCGGCGAGCGCCGGCAGGTCGTGACGCTCGTGCGCGGGTTGCGGTCCGGCTCGCTCGACGAGGACGGCTGACATGGGCCGTTCGCTGCTGTTCATGGTCCATACGCCGCCGCTGCCGGCCGTCACCGGATCGCGGGTGCGCTCGCTGGCGCTCGTCCGCCAGCTCGTCGCCCGCGGGTGGGACGTCTCGCTGTTCGGCCTCGCGACCGGGGTGCCGGCGCAGCCCACCGACCTCGACGAGCTGCGCACGCTGTGCGCCGAGGTGCGCTTGGCTCACCACGGCGCGGCGGACGCGGTGCGGATGGCACGGATGGGCGTCGATCTGCTGCGCGGGCGGGCGTTCACGCACAGCATGTTCCGCTACCCCGCGGCCGTCCGCGAGGCTCGCGCCTGGATCGCGGCCGGTGATTTCGACGCGATCCTCGCGGTCGGGCTCTACATGCTGCCCTACGTTCCCGCCGGCGACCGCGGTCGGATGCTGCTGGATCCGCAGAACGTCGAGACCGAGCGCGTCGCGTCGATGGCAGCGGCGCTGTGGCCGCGGCCGCGCGGCATCGTCGCCCGGCTCCAGCGGCGGCCGGTACGCCGCTACGAGGAGCGTGCGGCGGCGGGCGCGGGCGGCGTCCTCGCAGTCTCCGAGCACGACGGCGCGTGGTTCGAGCGCTGCGCGCCGGGACGCGTCAGCGTCGTCGCGAACGGCGTCGACTGCGCCGCGATCCGGCCACGCGACGGTGACGGCCGCGGCGGGCCGGTGCTCTTCGTCGGCAGCATGGACTACGCCCCCAACGTCGACGGCGCTCGCGTTCTGCTCGAGGACATCGCGCCGCGCCTGTCGCATCCCGGCGTCCGGATCGCGCTCGTCGGTGCGCTGCCGCCCGCGCAGCTACGGGCGGCGGCCGCGGCGGCTCCGGTGGCGGTCGAGGTGACCGGCCGGGTGGCGCAGATCGCGCCGTGGTTCGGTTCCAGCCGCCTGCTCGCGGTGCCGCTGCGGATCGGCGGCGGCACGCGCCTGAAGATCCTCGAGGCGATGGCGCACGGCCTGCCGGTCGTCACGACGAGCATCGGCTGTGCGGGACTCGACGTCCAGCACGGGCGTGACGTCCTGATCGCCGACGACCCGGCGCAGTTCGCAAGCTGCGTCGACCGCCTGCTCGCCGACGACGTCCTTGCCCGCGAGCTTGCTCATCGCGCCCGCGAGACCGTCGAGCGCTGCTACGACTGGCGCGCGATCGGCGCTGTGCTGGAGCACGCCGTGACCGAGCTGCTGGCCCGTCAGCGCGCGCGCCGCTCGTGACGAGCCGGCCGGCTTTCATCGTCGGCCGCGTCGCGGTCAGGCGCGCCGCACGTGTGCCGCTCGCAGCCGCACCTTCGTGGGGCGAGTGCGCGCGTTGCCTGCGTAGCTGATCGTGACGATGGCGGTGTCCCCACGGGCCTGCCGGCGCGTGATCGAGCGGCTGATGCGCAGCCGGCCGCGCTTGCTGTCGATCGTCGCGGCGAAGCGCGTGCGGCGACCAGCGGCGAAGAGCTCGACCTCGGCGCTGCCGGTGGCGCGCCGGCTGATCGACGCGAGCACCTCCAAGCGCCGCGAGCGGCGCACGATCCGCGCCTTCGTGATTCTGAGCCGCGTCGCCCTGGCGCCACCGGTCGCGGCCGGGGTGCCGGCGCCGGCACGCGGGATCGCCGCGTTCAGCGCGGCGCCCGTGGAGTTCGGGCCGAACAGCTCGATGAAGCGCTTGGAGGCCGCCGGCGACCTGCCGCCGAACAGCGCGGCGTCGAGGGCCGAGTCGGTGAACTCGAAGTAGTTGTGATATGCGACTGGGTTCGTCCGGATCCACTCGTACATCCGCTCGATGAAGTAGGGCGAGTCGCCACCGCCGTAGCCGTTCTGGCGGTGGCCGACACCCCACTCGGGGAACGTCAGCTGCTTGCCGTGCGCAGCGGCGAAGTTGCGCTGCCAGCCGAGGCCGTCCTGCTTGGTGACGTACTCGTTCCAGCGCGCGGCCGGGTCGTTGCGCTGAGCGGACCAGCTCTGGTCGTAGATGTCCATGCCGATGTAGTCGACGTACGCGTCGCCGGGGTAGGCGCCGGCGGCGCTCAGCAGCTTGCCGTTGACCCACGAGCCGCCGGCATTGGGGCACCAGTCGAACTTGAAGTGCGCGCCCGGGACCGACCGCATCGTCCTCACGATCTGGCGCCAGTAGGCGGCGTAGTCGGCGGGGCCGTTGGCGACACCGATCGACCAGCGATACCAGTTGCCGTTGAACTCCCAGCCCAGCCGCAGGGTGGCCGCGCCGTCGCCGCCTGCGACGAGGGTACGCGCGAGGACGCGGAAGCGGTCGTTGTACGCGCCGGCCGCGCCCGCGGCGAGTGTGCCGCCCGAGTCCGGCAGCATCGGCAGGCTGTAGGTGACCCGGTGCGCGTAGGGGGAGGCGGTCCAGCGCCCGAGCGCCCAGCCGATCGCGGTCAGCGAGCTCCAGGTATCCCTCGGCTGGTAGTCGTGAACCTGGTTCATGGGCCGTCCCAGATGCGACTCGAACGCGGCGACGGCGTCCGGCTTGCCACTGCCCGCGTAGACACCGAGGGTGCCGCCGGGGTTGGAGGCGTTTGCCGGGGAACAGATCGCGGTCAGGAGGACGGTAAGCGCCACGGCCACGAGGATGGCGAAGACGCGGACGGGGCGGGTGGTGACTGCTGTGGGGGTGTTGGACACACCCCGAACGTCGGAGTGTCCGTAGGTCCACGGCAGCTTGGGTGGTCAAAGTCGTACAGCCGTCCGCGGCGTGTTCTCGCGGGATGGACGATCGTCCGAGCGGGTGTTCGATCGCTCAGCTCACCGGGGCAGCGGATCGCGCTACGTGCCGAAGTCGCGGATGAAGCTCTTGGCCGCGTTGGGGAAGCTTCCGCCGAAGACGCGGTAGTCGCCGTTGGGGTCGCGGCTCTCGAAGTACAGGTGGTAGGCGACCGGATGGGTATGGATCCACTCGTGCATGCGCTCGATGAAGTACGGGTTGTCGCCTCCGCCGCGGCTGTCGCGACGCTCGACGAGGCCCCATTCGGGAAACGTCATCGGCTTCTGATGAGCGCGGGCGAACCGCGATTGCCAGTTCAGGCCGTCCTTCTGGCGCACGAGGTGCTTCCAGCGCTCGGACGCCGCACTCGTGTCGCTTGCCCAGCTCTGGTCGAAGACGTCGAGACCGATGTAGTCGACGTACGCGTCACCGGGGTAGGCGCTCGCTGCCGACAGCTGCCGGCCCTCGCCTCCGACGTACGAGCTCCCGGCGTTCGGGGCCCAGTCGAACTTGAAGCGCGCGTCCTTGACGGAGCGCATGGTCCTGACGATCTGGCGCCAGTAGGCGGCGTAGTGGCGGGCGCCGTCGGGGACGGCGATCGTCCACTTGAACCACGTGCCGTTGAACTCGTGCCCGATCCGCAGCGTCGCCTGCGCCTGCCCGCCGCTGACGAGCCTCTGCGCGAGCAGCCGGAAGTGCGTGTTGTAGCGCCCCGCGGCACCGCTGGCGAGCGACCCTCCCGAGTCCGGGATCATCGGCACCGTGAACACCGTCCGGCCGGCGAAGCCCGCCTCGCGCCAGCGATCGGCCAGGAAGGACACGTCCGCGATCGCGGCCCAGCTCTGCTTGCCGAGGTAGTCGTGCGCGAGATCGACGGGGCGCCCGAGCCGAGTGCCGAAGGCGGCGACGTCGCGCGTCGCGGCCGACCCGTGGAAGACGCCGAGCGGCGCTGACTTCGAGCTCGGTGGCATGAGCCCGGTGTCGGGCGAGGTGGCAGCCTCGCAGCCGGCCAGAGCAGCGGCGGCGAGCACGATCAGCAGCACGGCGCGCGGGCGTGCTTGCCGCAGGCCGCCGAGATCGCACGTGCCGCCATCCCCTCTGCGACGCAGCGCGCGGCGATGCTTCCTCCGTGAAGTCACTGCCGCAGTCTAGTGTCGCTCGTTCGATCTGCGCCGCGGTCGCGGGCGTCAGCCACGCTGCGTGCGCTGAATCCTGCGCCGCGCATCGATCCGCTGCCGGGCTTCGCCGAACCCGAGCGGTGCGCCCGCGTCGACGCGCCGCAACGCGTCGGCGATGAGCGGATCGCTCGGGTTGCGCGCCTGCGCGGCGCGCAGCTGTCGCCGCGCCTCGCCGCGGTCACGGGCAGCGCTCGCCACGAGCCCCAGGGCGAACCGCGGGTACCAGGCCCGCGGCGATCGCCGGGCCGCCTCGCCGAAGCCGATCCGTGCGCGTCGCAGGTCACCGCGCTGCTGTGCGATGCGACCCGCAGCCAGGCCGGGCTGCGGCGACAGCGGGTTCAGCGTCCCGGCGCGATCGAGCCGCGCATAGGCGCCGGACGGATCGCCCCGCCACGTCTGCTCGGCGACCGCGACGTCCCGATCGGCGACGAACGACGGCACGAGGACGGCGCCGCCGAGCAGGGCTGTGGCGACAGCGGCGCCGGCGATCGTGCGCTGCGTCCGGCGTGACCGGCCGCCGCCCCCGTCAGTCCCGGCGTTCGCCCGCCCGAGCGCCACGACGGCGCCGGCGAACGCGAGCGTGGCGGCGCTCAGCGCCGGCAGCTCCCAGAACCAGTCGACCGACCCGTGTGCGAGCCAGACGATGCCCGGCACGAGCGCCGCCCCGATGACGGCGCGCGCGCCGGGCTCGTCGGCAAGCTGCCATGCCCGTGTCGCGCCACGGGCGATCGCAAGGACGAACGCGGCAAACAGCGCGGCGCCGATGACCCCGGTGTGCGCGAGCAGTCGCAGCGGCAGGCTGTGGACCCAGCGCGGCTCCTCGTCCGTGCGGCGCCGCGCGGCGTACTGCTCGATGAAGTTGTCCTGCCCGAGACCGAGCACGGGATGTGCGCTCCAGCTGTCGACCGCGACCCGCCAGAAGTCGTAGCGCCCGCTGCCGAGGCTCGTGATGGCGCTGTCGTCGTACTCGACGTCCGTGAACTCCGACCAGGCGCTGTCGATGCCGCCGATCGGATCCCCGCCGGACGCGACGAGCCCCGTGGCGACCGCGCCCGACAGCACCGCGCCGGTGAGCGCGATCGACAGCGCCCGGCGCGCCTTGACGCCGAGCGCCGCGCGCCCCGTCCACCGCCGCTCGACCGCGACCAGCACGATCCCCGTGACGAACGTGACCGCGGTGACGAGCGCGAGCGTCGTCGCAACGAGATCAAGCGCCGGGCGCATCGCCGGCTCCGCGGCGGCCGGCGTCAGGCCGGCGCCGGCGCGACCGACGGCGAGGACGTCCGCCGCCGCCAGCGCCAGCGCGCCGAGCACCGGCGCGGCGAAGAGCGCGAGCTTCAGGCGGTCGGGGCTGAGGAGCAGAGCGGCGACCGCGACGACCGGCAGCGTGAACAGCCAGCCGCGGCTCTGGCCGAGCGCCGCCAGGCCGAGCAGCAGCGTCGCAGCCGCGAGCAACGGCGGCCGCAGCCAGGCGGGCAGCTCGTGCCGCGTCGCGAGCATGACGGCGGGGACGGCGGCCATCGTGAACAGGGCGGCGGAGGCGTTGTGATACCCGACCGGCCCGAGCAGGCTGCCGTCGATGAAGCGCTCGGCAAGCGGGGTGTCATCCGCCAGCCGAATAAGCGTGACCGCGCCGATGACGGTCATCGCCACGACGAACGCGAGCACGCCGGCGAACACCGCGCGCGGCGTCCACGGCAGCAGCGCGAACACCGTGAAGCAGGCGAGGTACGCCAGCGCGCGCAGGCTGCCCTCGAGCGCGTCCGCGGGTGCGCCGGCCCACAGGGTCGAGGCGAACGACCACAGGACATACGCGGCGAAGGCGGCGAGCGCAGCAGCGGCGGCGCGGCTTGAAACGGCGACCTCGCCGCGCATCCCGATCACCGACGACGCTCCGATCACGAGCAGCAGCAGCGCGCCGGGGATCCAGTCGCGCTCGAAGTAGCCGCCCGCCTGCAGCGTCCACCAGACGAAGATCGCGAGCGCCGGCACGCCCACGATCGCGCACTCGACGGACCGCTGCGAGACACGCCGCATCGGGGCAGCATGCCAGGCGTCCTGGCGGTCGCGGCCCGTCATACTGCCGGGCCGTGTCGCGAGCAACGCCCCTGCCGGCGCGGGCGCCTACGGCGTGCCCGTTCGTCCGCGCCGACGTTCGAGACGCGCGATGAGGCGCCGACGCATCGCGGAGGGCCTCTGCGCCGGCTCCTCGCTGCTCGTCGTGTACACGTTCGCGGGCTACCCGGCGATCATGGCGCTGCTGGCTCGGGTGCGCCCGCGTCCGGTCCATGCAGATCCCCACAACACGCCGCGGGTGACGGTCATCGTCGTCGCACACAACGAGCAGGATGTGATCGAGGCGAAGCTGCGCGACACGCTGCGCCTCGACTACCCGCCGGGGCAGCTCGACGTCGTCGCCGTCTGCGACGGCTCGGACGACGAGACGGCGGCGCGGGCGGCGCGGATCGGCGGTGTGACCGTCCTGCACGAGCCGCAGCGGCGCGGCAAGCTGGCGGCGATGAACCGTGCGTTCGACGCCACCGACGGCGACGTCGTCGTCTTCTCCGACGCGAACAACCGCTACTCCGCCAACGCCCTGCGCGAGCTCGTCGCCCCCTTCGCGGACCCGGCTGTCGGTGCCGTGACCGGTCGCAAGGGGATCGACGACGGCAGCGGGCGCCCGCTCGACCGCGCCGAGGGCCTGTACTGGCGCTACGAGTCGCAGATCAAGACCTGGGAGTCGGCGGTCGGGTCGGTTGCCGCGGCCGTCGGCGAGATGCTCGCCTTCCGTCGCGAGGCATACCAGCGCCCCGTCGGAATGCACAACGAGGACTTCGCGCAGGTCATGCTCGCCGCCGCGGCGGGCTGGCGCGTCGTCTACGTGCCGGGGGCGGTCTCGCTCGAGCGCGCGTCCAAGACGATCGAGGACGAAGCGGTCCGGCGCTCGCGGCTCATCGCCGGCGCCTGGCAGGCGACCTGGCGCGTGCTTCCGGGTCTGGCCCGCCGGCGTCCTGCGCTGGCCTGGCAGGTCGCCTCGCACAAGGCCACGCGGCCGCTCGTGCCATGGGCGCTGCTCGCGATCGCTGCGAGCACGCTGCGGCGCGCGCCGTCCGCCCGCTGGGCGCGTTGGATGGGCGCGGCGCAATGCGGGTTCTACGGCAGCGCTCTCGTCGGCTGGCAGCGCGAGCGCGGCGGACGTCGCAACCGCTGGCTCTACCTGCCGTACTACTTCTGCCGCATGAGCCTCGCGGCGCTCGACGGGTTACGGAAGGTCATGCTCGAGGACACCGGCGGTGTCTGGCAGCACGTCCCACGCGGGTGACGTCCGGCTAGGACTGCGTGTGGGTGGCGCGGCGCAGACCGAACCCGAGCACGACCAAGACGATGCCGCCGGCCGCGATGAGACCCAGATCCAGCCCGCTGAACGGGAGCTTGGACGTCGGATCACCGTAGGCGTCGTTGACGGGGCTGTCCGCTGCCAGCGCCGGAGCGACGCAGCCGACGAGCAGCGTCGTGAGAGCGATGAACAAGATATTCCGAATTCTGGTCATTTAGCAGCCCTGTTTCGTGTCGATGACTTCCATCCTCAGTGGCACGGTCGTCATGCCCCTTCCGCCGACCCTTCATGTCCTCCCGCCCTGAACAGGACGCGAGCGATTGTTACACATCTCGCAGACGGCAGGAAGACGTCTCCCCCCTCTTGAGAGACACCATGCAGGCGACATACGTTTGCGGCCCGCGCGCTCACGCCGCGGGCACCACGGCAACGGCAGCGGTCGGCGTACCGAAGAACCGGACGAAGCTCTCGGCGGCCTTGGGGAAGCTTCCGCTGAAGACGCGGTAGTCGCCGTTGGGGTCGCGGCTTTCGAAGTAGAGATGGTAGGCGACCGAGTGGGTCTGGATCCACTCGTGCATCTTCTCGACGAAGTACGGGTTGTCACCTCCGCCGCGGCCGTCGTGGCGCTTGACGAGGCCCCACTCCGGGAACGTCATCGGCTTGCCGTGCGCGGCGGCGAAGCGAGCCTGCCATGCGAGACCGTCCGTCTGTGTCACGAACTCCTGCCAGCGCGCGGACGGGCTGTTGCTGTGCGGCGCCCAGCTCTGATCGTAGACGTCAAGGCCGATGAAGTCGACGTACCGGTCACCCGGGTACGCGGTTTCTGCGCGCAGGCGCCGCTTGCCGCGGTCGACCCAGGAGCTGCCGCCGTTGGGGGCCCAGTCGAACTTGAAGTTCGTGCCGTTGACCCCGCGCATGGTCGTGACGATCTGGCGCCAGTACGTCTTGTAGCGGGTGCTGTTGCCCTGGCCGTGGATCGTCCACTTGAACCAGGTTCCGTTGAACTCGTGTCCGACCCGTAGCACCGCCGAGCCCTGGCCGATGGCGACGAGCCGCCGGGCGAGCAGGCGGAAGCGCTCGTTGTACTTCCCGCTGGCGCCTTGCCTCAGCGAGCCGCCGCGGTTCGGGAGCATCGGGACGGTGAGCACCGTCCGGCCCGCGAAGCCGGCGTCGACCAAGCGCTTGAGGTACCTGACATCGGTCATCGAGGTCCAGCTGCTCTTGTGGATGAACTCGTGCGCGAAGTCGACGCGGCGGCCGAGGCTCAGCTCGAAGTTCGCGACCGATCGCGCAGCGACCCCGCCGGGGAACACGCCGATCGGAGCCGGCGTCGCGCTTGCGGCACGCGAGCCGCTGCCCGCGGCGCCGGCCGGCGCACATATGCCCGCGAAGGCACAAAGCACGAGCAGGACACGTCCCAAACGGGACGTACCCCTCTGCTGGTCCGGCACGGCCCAACTGAGTGTGCGACGACGCACGCAACAGCGTGTGCCATCCCCCTGGCCCCAAATCACCGGCCGAAGTGTAGGGACCCGATCGGACGGACGCGTTGCGACCCCCGTGGCCGTGCCCGGCATCACGCAGAATCCAGGAAATTCAAACGCTGCAAATTGGGAGATTGACTGCGGTTCGATCGCGACTCGGGGCGCCCGCCAGGCACATGTACGCGCACGTTGCGGGTTTTGATGCTGACGTCAGCCCGCGCCGATGTCGTCGTACAGCGCAAGCAACGCGTCGACGTTGCGCTCGATCGTGAAGAGCCGGCGTGCGTGCTCGCGCGCCGCGCGCCCCAGCGCCGCAAGCGTGTCGAGGTCGTTCCAGAGCCCGTCGAGCGCGGCCGCGAGCGCGTCTGGATCGCCCGGCTCGACGAGGATGCCGGTGCGGCCGGGCACGACGACCTCCTCGAGGCCGTCGATCCGCGATCCGACCACCGGCCGTCCCCACGAGCTGGCCTCGACCGCCGCGTAGCCGAAGGACTCGTAGCGCGAGGGCATGCAGAGCACGTGGCTTGCCCGCAGGTACGCGGACGGGTCATCGCTCCAGCCGGCGAAGCGCGCCCGTCCGGGCGCCAGCGTGGTGGCCATGCGCTCCAACTGCGCCCGCTGCGGGCCCGCGCCGACGATCGTGATGCCCCAGGGGTGGCGCGACCTGCTCGCCGCGGCGAGCAGGACGTCGAGGCCCTTCTGGTCGATGAGCGCGCCGACGGTGACGACCTCCAGTCCCGCGCCCGTCAGCGCAGGGACGCGGGCGGGAAACGACGCGACGCCGTTGTAGGCGACCACGACGTCGGCCGGGCCCAGGCGGTAGCGGCGCATCACGAATCGCGCCGCGCCGTGGCTCGGCACGACGGTCCTCGCCGTAAGCGCGTTCTGTGCGCGCTTGAACGCCGTCCGCGCGAGGTCGGCGCCGCGACTGCGCTCGCCGTCCCCCGCGAGATCGGGATCGGACCCCGGGGTACGCGGCAGGTGCTCGGTCACGATCGCCGCTCCGAAGGGGCGTCGCAGCGCCAGCAGCGCCAGCGCCGTGGCCTCGAACGTGTCGTGCAAATGCAGGTGCCACACGTCCGCGTCCGTCCGCAGCGTGCGCAGCAGCGGGCGCCAGACGAGGCCCGCCGACGTCGCGGCCGCCTGCAGCTCGCGCGCCGCCGGCAGCAGGCCGACCGTCACCCGGTGACCGCGGGCGCTGAGCTGGACGCCGACATCCTCGACGTGCCGCCAGGTCCCGCCGCGGGCGCGGGCGGTCGATGCGAGGACGATGTGCATCTGCCGGCGGAGCATGACGCGCCGCCGGCGACGGGGACCACTGTATGTGATAACGTACAAGCGTATGGTGACCACGATCGAGCATCCGAACCCGATCGGACCCCGCATTCGCGCGTTGCGCGACGCGATGGCGCTGTCGCTTCGCGACCTCGCCCAGCGCAGCGGGGTCAGCGCGCCGATGCTCAGCCAGGTCGAGCGCGGCGAGACGAGCCCGACGCTCGCGATCGCCGAGCGCATCGCGCAGGGCCTGGACCTGCGCCTGTCGCAGCTGCTGCGCCTCGACGAGGGCGGGCAGGTCGCGATCGTGCGCGCGAACGAGCGCCGCCCCGGCACGAGCGAGCCGGCGACCGGGCACAGCGCCGAGATCTTGACCCCGCCGCTGCCCGGCCAGCGCGCCGAGCTCTCGCGCCATGTCCTGGCGCCCGGGGCGGCGACCGGTGGCCCCGGCGATCCGCCGATGCACGAGCCCGGCAGCCGCGAGAGCGCGCTCATCCAGGCGGGTCGCGTCGTGCTGCAGATCGACGGCGAGCGCCACGAGCTCGCGGCCGGCGACTGCGTCACGTTCGACGCCGACCTGCCCCACCACTTCGAGAACCCCGGCTGCGACGAGGCGATCCTGCTGGCCGTCGTCTGCGCCGGTCTACGCAGGAGCTGAAGCCATGAACGCACCCGAGCCGACCACGCTGTTTCACAAGATCTGGGCTACGCACGCGGTGGCGCCGGGCCTGCTGTGGATCGACCTGCACCTCGTCCACGAGGTCACGAGCCCGCAGGCCTTCGACGGGCTGCGGCTTGCGGGCCGCAGCGTCCGCCGGCCCGATCGCACGCTTGCCACCGCCGACCACAACGTGCCGACCGACGGCACGCCCACCGTCGCGCTGATCGCCGACCAGCTCAGCCGCGTCCAGGTCCAGACGCTCGAGCGCAACTGCGAGGAGTTCGGCATCCCGCTGTACTCGCTGGGCTCCGCGCGCCAGGGGATCGTCCACGTCATCGGGCCCGAGCTCGGCATCACGCAGCCGGGCACGACGATCGTCTGCGGCGACAGCCACACGGCTACGCACGGCGCGTTCGGCGCGCTCGCCTTCGGCATCGGCACGAGCGAGGTCGAGCATGTGCTCGCGACGCAGTGTCTCGTCGCATCCAAGCCGCGCTCGATGCGGATCTCCTACGAGGGCGCGCTCGGCTTCGGCGTCACCGCCAAGGACCTCATCCTCGCGACGATCGGGCAGATCGGCACCGACGGCGCTGCCGGCCACGTCGTCGAGTACGCGGGCGCGGCGATCGAGTCGCTGTCGATGGAGGGCCGGATGACCGTCTGCAACATGACGATCGAGGGCGGCGGCCGCGCCGGGATGGTGGCGCCGGACGAGACGACGTTCGCGTGGGTCGCCGACCATGCCGGGATCGAGATCCCCGAGGAGTGGCGCGCGCTGCGCAGCGACGACGGCGCGGCCTTCGATCGCGAGATCACGGTCGACGCGAGCGCGATCAGCCCGCAGGTGACCTGGGGCACGGCGCCCGACATGGTCGCCGGCGTCGCGGGCGTCGTTCCCGATCCGAGGACCGACGGCCACGAGCGCGCGCTCGTCTATATGGGCCTCGAGGCCGGCACGCCGATTCAGGAGATCGCGCTGGACCGCGTGTTCATCGGCTCGTGCACGAACAGCCGGATCGGCGACCTGCGCGTGGCGGCCGAGGTCGTCAAGGGCCGCACGGTCGCCGACAGCGTCTACGCGATGGTCGTGCCGGGCTCTGCGCAGGTCAAGGCGCAGGCCGAGCGCGAGGGCCTCGACGAGGTCTTTCGCCAGGCCGGCTTCGACTGGCGCGGCGCGGGCTGCTCGATGTGCCTGGGCATGAACCCCGACACGCTCGAGCCCGGCGAGCGCTGCGCGTCGACCTCGAACCGCAACTTCGAGGGCCGTCAGGGCCGCGGCGGGCGCACGCACCTCGTCTCGCCGCAGATGGCGGCCGCCGCGGCGATCGCCGGCCGCTTCGTCGACATCAGGGACTGGAGCTGAGCCATGGAAGCGATCGTGACGTTCAGCGGCCCCGTCAGCGTCCTGGACCGCACCGACGTCGACACCGACCAGATCATGCCCAAGCAGTTCCTCAAGCGGGTGCAGCGCACGGGCTTCGGCGAGTTTCTCTTCTACGACTGGGCGAAGCAGCCCGGCTGGAGCCTGCCGCGCAACCCGATCCTCGTCGCCGGCCGCAACTTCGGCTGCGGTTCGAGCCGCGAGCACGCGCCGTGGGGACTGCAGGACTATGGCTTCAAGGCCGTCGTCGCGCCCTCGTTCGCGGACATCTTCGCCTCCAACTGCATGAAGATCGGGCTGCTGCCGATCGCGCTCGCCGAGGACGAGGTGCGCGGGCTGATGCAGGCCGGCGAGGCCGAGATCGACCTCGAGGCGCAGGAGGTTCGCTTCGGCGACACCGTCGCCACGTTCCAGATCGACCCCGAGACGAAGCACCGCCTGCTCAACGGCCTCGACGACATCGCGCTGACGCTTCAGCAGGACGAGGCGATCGCCGCGTACGAGGCCGCGCACGAGCGCTCGGCGGTGGGCGCGATCGATACCACGGCGCTGTGACGGGCCCCGGCCGCGATTGGAACGCCGACGTCTACCACCGGGTGTCGGGGCCGCAGGTCGCGATGGCCGAGGCCGTGCTCGACCGCCTCGAGCTGCGCGGCGACGAGACCGTGCTCGACGCCGGCTGCGGCTCGGGCCGCGTCACTCGGCTGCTGCTCGAGCGGCTGCCGCGCGGACGCGTGATCGCCGTCGACGCCTCGCCCGACATGGTCGCGCGCGCGCGAGGAGCTGGGCGGCTTCGCGGCCGACGTGCGCGAGGCAGACCTCGCCGAGCTGGCGCTCGCAGCCGGTGAGCAGGTCGACGCCGTCTTCTCCAACGCGGCGTTTCACTGGGTGCCCGATCACGACGCGCTGCTCGCGGCGCTCGCGGCGGCGCTGCGGCCGGGCGGCCGCATGAGCGTGCAGTGCGGGGGAGAGGGCAACGTGGCCGCGCTCCATGCGACGGCGATCGCGGCCGCCGCCGACTGCGGTCTCGGCGACCGCTTCGCGGGCTGGCCGCGACCGTGGAACTTCGCCGGCACGGAGCGGACCGAGGCGCGGCTGCATGCGGCCGGCTTTCGCGACGTGCGGTGCTGGCTGCAGCCCTGGCCCGTCGTTCCCGACGAGCCGCGCGCCTACCTGGAGACCGTCTGCCTCGGCCCGCACCTGGCCCGTCTTGCGACAGACGAGCACGCGCGCTTCCTCGACGCCGTCATGGCCCGTCTCGGCGAGCACCCGCTGCTCGACTACGTGCGGCTGAACATCGTCGCGCGGCGCTCAGGCTCGGCTTCGGAGCGCGCGACGGGCCGGTAGCGTTCGATCGCATGGTCGAGATCGAGTCCTCGCGATGGAGGATCCACGGCGAGCGAGTTGTCGACGATACCCGGCGTCTACGCCTCAACATCGCCGAGGTCGAGCTGCCCGACGGCGTTCGGTTCGAGCAGTACGTCCTACGGCTCCCCAAGGCGGCGATGATGGTCGTGCTCGACGATCCGCGGGAGCGGGTGCTGATGATGTGGCGACACCGCTTCATCATCGACCGCTGGGTCTGGGAGCTGCCCGGTGGCTATGTCGATCCCGAAGAGGACCCGGCCGTCACGGCGGCACGGGAGGTCGAGGAGGAGACGGGCTGGCGGCCCCGCGAGATCCGGCCGCTGGTGGGCTTTCAGCCGATGCTGGGCAGCGCGGATGCCGAGAACCTGCTGTTCCTGTCCCACGGCGCCGAGCACACCGGCCAACCGCCCGATATCAACGAGACCCAGAAGGTGGAGTGGGTCTCGCTCGCATCGGTGCCCGAGCGAATCGCGCGGAGAGATCGCAGGCGCTGGCTCACTCGTCGGGCTTCTGCACGTCCTCGCGTTCGGGCCTACCTGACGCCTCCCAGCGAACGGATCTGCTCGCGTAGCTCTCGCACGTGAGGCACGGCTGCATGCGGTTCAAGTCCGCGCCGAAGATCGGCGGCGCGATCTGCGCGAGGAGCTGTGGCTGCTCATCAAGAGGCGCGGCAGGGCGGCCAAGCGGATCACCGACGACCTGGAGCCGATCGAGCTGGCGTTCGAGGACTCCCAGGGAAGGCGGCGGAGAATCGTAGGCCGCTTGCAGGCGCCGCTGGTGCGGTCGGGTGGACTCCGCGAGATCGAGTTCGGTCTCACCGTCCGGTCGGTGGCTCATCCACCTAATGGAGCAGTCGGCACGGCGAGCACGGCGCGATGACGACGCGCCCGGAACGGCTGCTGACGGTCGGCGAATTGAAGGCGCTCAAGATCGCCGCGCACCGCCAGCTACGACGCTGGAACAACCAGCAGCTGCGCGGCGAGTTGGGCCGCTCCGGCCACCGCGACGACCTGCACCGAGCCGTCCAGTGGCTCGAAACGTGCGAGCCCGGGCCAGCGCTGCCTGATCCAGGGCGAGGGCCACCTGCCGGTACAGTCGGTCTGTGACGTCCGAGGCGCCGCTTCGTCGCATGACTGCGGAGGAACTGCTCCAGTACAGGCACGAGCCGTTCCAGCAGGAGCTGATCGCCGGCAGGCTGCACGAGATGGAGCCGCCGGGAGCAGAGCACGGCATCGTCGCGTCGCGCATCGCGATGCTGCTCGTGCGCCACGTCGAGGCGACGCAGCTCGGAATCGTGTTCGCGAGCGAGGTCGGGTTCCAGCCCGCCGCCGATCCCGACACCGTCCGGGCGCCCGATGTCGCGTTCGTCGCCCGCGCGCGGGTCGATGCCACCGGCATCCCGCGCGGGTACTGGCCCGGCGCCCCGGACCTCGCGATCGAGGTCGTCTCGCCCAACGACCGCCATTCGGCGGTGGAGGGCAAGGCGCTGGACTGGCTCGAGGCGGGCGCCCGCGCCGTCGGCGTCGATCCACCGCGCCGCACCGCGACCGTCTATCGCGCGGCGCACGACATCCGCGTGCTCACTGCCGGCGAGTCGCTCGAGCTCGGCGACGTCGTCCCCGGCTGGTCCCCGCGCGTCGGCGCGTTCTTCGCGTAACGCTTACCCTCCCGCGCCATGCCCACGATCGTCACGCTTCCCGGCGACGGGATCGGCCCCGAGATCATGGCGCCGGCGCTCGAGCTGCTGCGCACGATCAGCGAGGACTTCTCGTTCGACGAGCACGCCTTCGGCGGCGCCGCGATCGACGCCCACGGCACCGCCCTCAGCGACGAGACGCTCGCCGCCTGCAAGCGCGCCGACGCCGTCCTGCTGGCGGCCGTGGGTGGTCCGCGGTGGGACACGACCGATCCCGCTGCGCCGCGGCCCGAGCAGGGCCTGCTCGGCCTGCGCAAGGGCCTCGGCCTGTTCGCGAACCTGCGCCCGGTGCGGCCCGTCCCGGCGCTCTACGACGCAAGCCCGCTCAAGCGCGAGCGCATCGAGGGCACCGATCTGCTCGTCGTACGCGAGCTGACGGGCGGGATCTACTTCGGCGCGAAGACCCGCACCGCGCGCAGCGCGAGCGACCTGTGCGAGTACTCGGTCGACGAGGTCGACCGGATCGCGCGCGTCGCCTTCGACGCCGCGCGCGCCCGCCGCAAGCGCGTCGCCAGCGTCGACAAGGCGAACGTCCTGGAGACCTCGCGCCAGTGGCGCGAGGTCGTCCACATCGTCCACAAGGCGAAGTACAACGACATCCAGCTCACCGACGTCCTCGTCGACAACGCCGCGATGCAGCTCATCGCGCGCCCGGCGGACTTCGACGTCATCGTCACCGAGAACCTCTTCGGCGACATCCTCAGCGACGAGGCCGCGATGATCACGGGCTCGATCGGCATGCTGCCGAGCGCGAGCCTCGGCGAGCCCGGCACGCCGGGCCTGTTCGAGCCCGTCCACGGCTCGGCGCCCGACATCGCGGGCACCGGCGTGGCGAACCCGCTGGCGATGTTCCTCTCGGTCGCGCTCATGCTGCGCCACGCACTGGGTTGGGAAACCGAGGCCGCGGCCGTAGAATCGGCGGTGGACCGCGCGCTCGACGCCGGTCTGCGCACCCGGGACCTCGGCGGTGAGGCCACCACGGCCGAGGCCGTGCGGGCAGTTCTCGACAACCTCTAGGAGCCTTCAGTGAAGCAAGCGGACCTCATCTGGATGAACGGGGAGTTCGTTGCCTGGGATGACGCAAAGGTTCACGTCCTCACGCACGGACTGCACTACGGCACGGGCGTCTTCGAGGGGATCCGCTGCTACGACAGCGAGGTCGGGCCCGCGGTCTTCCGCCACCGCGAGCATCTCCAGCGCCTGCACCGCTCCGCCGAGCTGTACTACATGCCGATGCCCTACGACGTCGAGGCGCTGCGCGCCGCGACGCACGAGCTCATCGGCCGCAACGGGCTGCGCTCCTGCTACATCCGGCCGATCGCGTTTCGCGGCTACGGCCAGATGGGCCTCAACCCGCTCGAGGCGCCGGTCGACGTCACGATCGCCGTCTGGGAATGGGGCGCATACCTCGGCGACGAGGGCAAGGCCAACGGCATCCGCGCGAAGGTCTCGAGCTGGCGGCGGATCAGCCCCGCGTCGCTGATCCCGAGCGCCAAGGCCTCGGGCCAGTACCTCAACAGCGTGCTGGCGAAGATCGAGTCGCTGAAGGCCGGCTACGAGGAGGCGATCCTGCTCGACGACCACGACCACGTCTGCGAGGGCACCGGCGAGAACATCTTCGTCGTCTGGGAGGGCCGGATCGTCACGCCGCCGCCGGCCGCCTCGATC
>Ga0136617_10000814_pt1 | contig 26979 bp, 25 predicted proteins | sample AntDrymUQ3222106_2_FD_129672 | JGI IMG/M metagenome (GOLD analysis project Ga0136617, IMG submission 129672) | Polar desert sand microbial communities from Dry Valleys, Antarctica - metaG UQ322 (21.06) | ecosystem: Environmental > Terrestrial > Soil > Desert | place: Antarctica: Dry Valley...
AAGACAAGATGATCACCATCATCTACCTCACCGCCGCCAAGCTCCAACTACCCACCGTCACCAACCCGACGCCCGCATACATGTCCTCACTCTGAGTAACCCACTTGATACAGCGAAGAGCCTCCTGGAGCCAGTCGGCTCCGCAAGCTTTCATCTCCACGGCGAAGCGTGCGGCCGCAGGCGAGACTTCCACGCCCTACCAAGTGACCGAAACAGACTCCTGCTCTTGGGCCGTAGTTGTTCAGATTGATAATACACGACTTATTGATCTCCTGAAAGATGGCGCCGCCCATGGAGTCGTTGCCGAGATCCGAGCTGCCTATCGCGATCTGTGCCGACAGAAATTCGGGCTGAATACCGTACCGGTGCGACTTCTCTCGGACGGCCCGACAATTCTACTCACGGCTTTAGCGGCCACTATTGGCGACATACGACTTGTCCCATGGAACGAAAACTCATCCACTCCGACAAGCCCGGAGATTTTTGCATTGATCGATGGTGACGATGTCGGCACCCGGATGGAGTATTTGCTTCTTAGTGATGAGCAGCGAGAAGCCGTCCGTCACAGTAATGCAACTGACGGGGCCATATCTACAGTTGTGGGCAGACTAAGCACACTGCCGGGCGTCACCCATCTCAGCACAGGCGGCGACAGCGCGTTGTTCGCACTGGACAAAACATCTGTTCAAGAATTTTCCGAGGAATTATCGCAACAACGGGCCACTCTCGACTTCAAAATCTCATGCGGCATAGGGGAGAGCACGAGCCGTGCTTTTTTCGCACTTCGATCAGCTAAGACATCCGGCAAGAATCGTACCGAAATTCATGGGATATGGTAATTATTGTTCATCGAGATCTTACGCCACCGGATGCTCCATTCAGCGACCTTGGCAACGAGGAGCATCATGGTGCGATGATTGTCGTGAGCTACGGCGTAGCTAGCGATCAGATCGTGGGCAGATGGTAGCCCAAGTGGGCCAGCATTTCTTCGGCGACCAGCAGGTCGTGCGCGTAGGTGATCTTGAAGTTGCGCTCCTCGCCCGGGACCCAGCGGATCGGCAGGTCAGCGGCGAAGCGCTCCATGCAGGACGCCGTGTCGGTGCCGGCGAACCCGTCGTCGGCGGCTTCCTCGTAGGCGGCGAGCAGCGGTCCGGATCGAAAGCCCTGCGGGGTCTGGACGGCCACAAGACCGTCCGGGGCGGGGCCCACCAGCCCGGAGCCGTCGGGCCCGACCGCCACGAGGTCCTCACGCGGCAGGCCCGGCACCGCCCCGCCGCTCTCCCGGGCCACACGCAGCACCTCAGCCGCGAGCACGGGACTGAGCAGCGGGCGGGCGCCGTCGTGGATGAGCACCGTGTCCACCGCCCCGCCGTCAATCCGTGCCGCCAGCTGCCGCAGGCCGGCGAGCTCGGAGTCCTGGCGGGTGGTACCGCCGGTCACGATCTCCACGCCGGCGTGCTCCACCTCGTGGTCGAGCACCCGGTCGGCGAGGTCGCGGTCCTGCGCGCGCACGACGAGCACGACAGGCCCGATCTCGGGCATCCCGGCGAACGTGGTGAGCGACCACGAGATCACCGAACGCCCGGCCAGCGGTAGGTACACCTTGTTCTGATCGCCACCGAGCCGGGTGCCGCTGCCACCGGCGAGCACGATCGCCGCCGCGCCACCGCGACGCCCGGTGTCGGCCTCCGTTCGCACGCCCGCTCCCTTCGCTGCCGCGGCGGCCAGTGCAGCCCGGGAGGCGTCTGGCCGTCAAGCCGATGCGGACTGACGGCCGTTTCACAGCGGCGCCCGGCCGACGGCTTCGGGCCGCAGGTCGGCACCGGTCACCCCGGTCACCGTGCTCACCGAGCGGGTCATGACGGGTCTCCAGCGACGCGACTGGCCGACCGGAGTCGTAGTACGACCTCGCCTGCGCGATAGTCTGGCGAAGCGCGTCGCTCGGGTGCTCCTCACGCGTGGCTGGATCCAGGACATCGCCGTCGAGTCCTGGTCGTTATCTCGGGGAGGACAGGGAGAGTCGGTGGACGACGACGGTCGGCACATCCCCGGACGCAATCGGGAGCTGCACTCGCAGCAACCCTGGCCACGACGTGCCGAACGCGAGCGGCAACCGGTGCCGCATCCCCGCCACCCGCAGCCGACGCGGCGATCGGCGTCCCTGGTGGACTCCCCCGCCCAACCCGTACCTCCACACCACCCCGCGCGAGTACGCACGCCCGAGCTGTCGACCCTCCCCGTTCCGCATACCGAAGCACCCCAACCGCAACCGAACCAACCCGGTCCGACGCCGGCCCCTCGACCAAAACCCCCACCGGCGGAGCCTCAGCAAGCAGAGCCCGCTCGGACAGAGCCGCGTCGAGTGGGGCCCCCCGAGCCGAAGACCCGCACCGCAACGTCGAAGACCCATGCCGCGGCGCCTTGGCCACGGCGCGGTGCGGCCAGCCGCCGCAAGCCACGCTCGCTCGGCAACGCCCTGCTCACCACGGCGGCGGCCACCATCGCACCCGGGTCGGGCCACCTCCTGCTCCAGCGGCGCCGCACCGGCGCGCTGATCCTCGGGGCGTTCCTGCTGGCCGTCGCCGTCATCGTCGGGTTCGCCCTCACCACCCGCCGCGCGGACCTGATCGGGAACCTGCTCTCCACCCGGACCCTGATCGTCGGTGCCGTCGGCTGCGTGCTGGCCGCGTTGGTCTGGATCGCGGTCATCGTCCGCACCTACATACTGGCCCGGCCGACGGAGCTCGACGCCGGCCGGCATGCGCTCGGCGTCGCCGTGGTCACGGTGCTGTGCATGCTCATCGCCGCACCTCTCGGGTTCGGCGCGAACCTGGCCAACTCCCAGCGCAACCTGCTCAACGCCCTGTTCAGCGGCAGTGGAGGCACCGACGCCGCCGAGGCGATCAACAAGCCGCGGCTCAACATCCTGCTCGTCGGCAGTGACGCCGGGCCGGACCGCACGGGTACCCGCACCGACACCATGATGGTCGCCAGCGTCGACACCCGCTCCGGTCGCACCACGCTGTTCGGGCTGCCCCGCAACATCGGTTACGCGCAGTTCCCCCCGGGCTCGCTGATGGCCACGAAGTTCCCGAAGGGTTTCCACGACCGGTCCGACCCCCAGTCGGGCGACTACCTGCTCAACGCCGTGTACGCCTACGGCCACGCGTACCCGGGGGTCGCACCGCGCACACCGACCGCGGACCCCGGGCTGAACCTGCTGCACCAGACCGTCTCCTACATGCTCGGCCTGCAGCTCGACTACTACGTCGAGGTCAACATGGCCGGCTTTGCGTCGATCATCGACGCGCTGGGCGGCCTGACCGTCGACGTTGGCCCCGAGCGCATCCCCATCGGTGGCATCACCCCGAGCGGACGACTCGTCAAGCCCGACGGCTACCTCGAGCCCGGGGTCCAGAAGCTCGCCGGAAAGCAGGCGCTCGCCTTCGCCCGCTCGCGCACCGGCTCCACGGACTACCTGCGTATGGGTCGTCAGCGTTGCCTCATCCAGGACATTCTCGACCAGAAGAGCGCCACCGACCTGGTGTCGAACTTCCAGGAGGTCGCGTCCGCCACCACGAACAGCGTCTCCACGAACATCCCGCAGCAGGTCCTGCCGGCGCTGCTGTCGCTGGCGAACGACGAGGGCTCGACGTCGCTGGACAGCGTGTCGTTCGACCCCAGCCTGCCCGACCCGGAGGAGCGCGACGGCAGGTTCAACACCGGGCACCCGAACTACCTGTACATGCGTGCGGTCGTGCGGGACGCCATCAACGGCACCTCGACAACCACCGCGACCCCACCGAGCAGCAGCGCGGCACCGCGCAGCTCCGGCTCCGACACCTCTACCACACCCGACCCACCCCGGAGGTCGACGGCACCGACCTCGATCGCCGCCTCCTGCGGCTAGCGAACTTCTCCGGGGGGTACCCGCGTGGCGTTGCGCGGTTCTGTCAGGCTGGTCGGCGAAGATGACCTGCGTACACCCGTACCGGATGTACGCGCGGAGAGGAGAACGACGACATGGCACTACCCACACTCACTCCCGAGCAGCGCGCCGAGGCACTGAAGAAGGCCGCCGCCGCCCGCACCGCCCGCAAGGAGCTGCGGGACGCGATCGCCCGCGGGGAGCAGACCATCCCCGCGGTGCTCGACCGCGCCAAGTCCGACACCATCGTCGGCAAGACGAAGGTCGTCGACCTGCTCAAGAGCCTGCCAGGCTACGGCCCGGCCAAGGTCTCGGCGCTGCTGGAACAGACCGGCATCGACGCCTCCCGCCGCGTCGCCGGCCTCGGCGAACGGCAACGCCAGGCGCTGATCGACGCCCTCGCGTGAGACCCACCGCCCGGTCCCCAACCACCACGCCGGGACCGGGCGGGGTAACACCAGCAGACAACGATCGCCTCCACAGTCCGTATCCGGTCGAGCAGGGCTGGACGCGCCTTCCCGCCCGGTAGGCTGCGGCGCATGCTGAGCAGGCTCGAGGTACGAGGTTTCAAGAACCTTCTCGATACCCGCGCCGAGTTCGGTCCGTTCACCTGCATCGCCGGCGCCAACGGCATCGGCAAGTCCAACGTGTTCGACGCCATCGAGTTCCTCAGCTCCCTCGCGTCGGAACCGATGGTGGAAGCGGCACAGCGGGTACGCGGTTCGACCGGAACCCGCGGTGGCGACGTGCGGGACCTGTTCTGGGACGGCTACCACGACCATGAGCGCCGGATCGATCTGGCCGCTGAGATGATCGTGCCGAGGGAGGTGGCGGACGACCTCGGGGCGCCCGCCCGAGCAGCCACCACCTTCCTCCGCTACGAGCTCACGCTCGGATACGAGGCCCCGATCGATGCGGGCAGCATCGGGCGACCGAACTTGTTGCGCGAGAAACTGACGCACATCAATCGCGGAGACGCGGCCCGACACCTCCGATTTCCGCACGATGCTGCGAAGTTCCGTGACTCGGTTGTCGTCGGACAGCGACGCGGCGGCGCGTTCCTCTCGACGACGGAGGAAGAGACCGGAACGGTCATCAACGTCCATGGGGACGGTGGCAGCCGCGGTAAGCCCCAGCTCCGAGCCGCCGCGCGAGCCGGGCGAACCGTGCTCAGCACAATCACGACAAACGACTACCCGACGATCCTCGCCGCGCGTCGCGAGATGCAGAGCTGGCGGCGCTTCGCACTGGAACCCTCAGCTCTGCGCACCCCGGACAGCTTCTCGGGGCCACGGTCTCTCGACAACAACGGGCAGCACCTCGCCGCCACGCTGTACCGGATCGCGAACGACACGACCGCAGCGGAGACCCCGGACGCGGAAGCGCTCTACGCGCGCGTCGCGGGGCGTCTGTCTGATCTGTCCGGAGTCCGTGTCGAAGACCTGTCGGTAGAACCAGACCAGGTTCGGGAGGTCTTCACCCTGTTCCTGCGGGAACGCAGCAACCTGCGCCTCCCGGCCCGTTCGCTGTCCGAGGGAACGCTGCGATTCCTGGCGCTCTGTGTCCTGCTCGAGGATCCGAACTTCACCGGCTTGATGTGCATGGAGGAGCCGGAGAACGGGATCCATCCCGCGAACCTGCCCGCGATCGTGCAGCTCGTGAAAGATCTGGCGGTCGACCCCTCCGACGCACCCGACAGCGACAACCCTTTCCGCCAAGTCATCGTCAACACGCACGCCCCCGGCGTCGTACAGCTCTGCAACGAGGCCGACCTCTTGCTCGCCGACCTGCAACCACAGTGGTTGCCCGACGGCACTCACGCTCGGACCCTCACGCTGATGCCCTTCCGCGGGTCGTGGCGCGCCCAGAACGCTGACCGAACCTTCTCCGAAGCCGATGTGGTGGCCTACCTCGCTGCTCCGGCGGGCGCTCAGCTGCGACTGCCCATGGATCTGGCAGGATGACAGGACGCACTTACGGAGGCCTGTTCGTCGCCGAGGGAACCTCGGACCTGCCGCTCGCGGATATCGTCGAAACCCTCTTCCTCGACCGCGGTGTGAGCCTGCACCTCAGTCGGCCCGACTTCTCGTTGCTCCCCAAGGTCAGCAAGGACGTCGGCTCACGACTCCTCGCCGGACGGGAGCTGCTGCACGGACGCGTCGACGTCGTGGTCGTCCACCGCGACGCCGACGGTGCCGGTCAACGGGCTCGGTTCGATGAGATCAGCGACGCCGTCGCCGCCACCGAGATCAGCAGCCACCTCGTTCCGATCATCCCCGTTCGTATGACCGAGGCGTGGCTGCTGCTCGATGAGCAGGCGATCCGCACGGTCGCGGGAAACCCACGGGGACGAACAACCCTGTCATTGCCCAGACATCATGAGGTCGAGGGCGTCTACGACCCCAAGGCGGTGCTCCGGCAAGCTGTGCTGGAGGCTGCGAGCGTGACTGGTCGGCGGCGTGACCGCCTCGACCGAAGGTTCTCCGAGAACCGGCGCCAGCTACTCGAGAGGCTGGATCCCCACGGTCCGGTGTCCCGACTGCCCAGCTGGTGCAGTCTGATCGCGGCAGTCGACGCCGTCCTCGGTACCTGGACGTCGGATCGTCGTTAGCCGCAGTCCGGTCGCAGTGGGCAGCGCTCCTGCTCCTCGGCTGAGCCCACCCACAGGCTGATTCCCAGGTAGTCCTCAGTCTGTTCCCAGGCTTCCGGAGCACCGTGGGTTCCATGAGTGACGAGCAGAGGGAGTGGGGCCGGGACACGAGCGTGCCGGCCGACGGCTCCGGCACCGACCAGCACCCCGTTCCGGCCTACGCAGCTGCCCCCGGGCCGACATCGGCCACAGGAGCGTCCGCGGACAGCACCGGCCCCGCCGGGCCCCGCTACCCCGGCGCGCCGTACCCGCCCGGTCCGGGCACGCTCTACGGCGGCATCCCGTACGGCGGTGCACCCATCGCCGGGGTGGCCGACCAGCCACGCAAGCAGCGCACGATGACCGGCATCGTGACCGTCGCGCTCATCGCCGGGCTCGTCGGCGGCGGTGCCGGGTTCGGCGGCGCCTACGCCCTGCTCGGTGACGGCTCCTCGACCCCGGCGCTCACCTCCGCCCCGGCGACGTCCAACGCGTCGAACGCGATCCCGGGCTCGGTGACGGCCGCGGCCCAGCAGGCGGTGCCGAGCACCGTCGACATCCGGGTGCCGATGAACCGGGGCACCGCCGAGGGCAGCGGTGTGATCCTCACAGCCGACGGGAACGTGCTGACCAACAACCACGTTGTCGCCGGCTCCACCGGCGAGATCACCGTGACCGTCGCCGACGGTAGCGAACACCCGGCCACGGTCGTCGGCACCGCACCCAGCTACGACCTCGCGGTGATCAAGCTGCAGAGCGTCTCCGGACTCACCCCGGCGACGCTGGGTCGCATCTCCGACGTGCAGGTCGGTCAGCAGGTGGTCGCGATCGGCTCGCCGCAGGGCCTCACCGGCACGGTCACGACGGGCATCGTCAGCGCGTTCGACCGCACCGTCGCGGTGCAGGGCCAGGGTGGCTCCGGCATCGTCTACAACGGTCTGCAGACCGACGCGCCGATCAACCAGGGCAACTCCGGGGGCCCGCTGGTGAACCTCGACGGCCAGGTCATCGGCATCAACTCCGCCATCGCGACCGGCGGCGGGCAGAGCACCGGCAGCATCGGGCTGGGCTTCGCCATCCCCGTCGACCAGGCCAAGCGGGTGGCGCAGGAGATCATCGACAGCGGTATGGCGACAAAGCCGGTGCTCGGTGTGCAGGGCAGTATCGGCGGATCCCCGCAGAACAGCTCCGGCGCGCAGATCGCCGCCGTGCAGGACGGCTCGCCCGCCGCGCAGGCCGGGCTGCTCGCCGGCGACGTCGTCACCAAGGTCGACGACGCCCGGGTTGAGGACTTCGCCGATCTCGTCGCCCGGATCGGCTCCCACACACCCGGTCAGCAGGTGAGGTTGACGGTCCTCAGCGGTGGCGCCGAACGCACCGTGCAGGTCACGCTGGGCAGCCAGCCGGACACGGCGGCCACCACCGACACGGGCGGCGAGAACACCGATCCGTTCGGCGGGCGCTCGCCGTTCGGCGGCAACTGAGCCCCGGGGGCCGCTGAAGCGGTAAAAAAGAACGATGCGTCGCACCCTGTTCGACACCGACCACGAGGCGTTCCGCGAGTCGTTCCGGAGGTTCCTCGACACCGAGGTGGTCCCGCACCAGCAGAAGTGGGACGCCGCCGGGATCGTCCCGCGGGAACTGTTCGCCACCGCGGGACGCTCGGGGTTCCTGGGCATGGACGTCCCCGAGGAGTTCGGCGGCGGCGGCGTGCCCGACTTCCGGTTCAACGCCGTGATCGCCGAGGAGATCATGCGCTGCGACGCCGCAGCCGCTGGGCTCGGGCTGAGCCTGCACAACGACATCTGCCTGCCGTACTTCCTGTCCTACGCCGCGCCGGAGCAGAAAGCCCGATGGCTGCCCGGGATCACGTCCGGGGAGCTGATCACCGCTATCGCGATGACCGAACCAGGTATCGGGTCCGATCTCGCGTCGATAACCACCACCGCCCGCCGCGACGGCGACGTCTACGTCGTCAACGGCGCGAAGACGTTCATCACCAACGGGATCAACGCCGATCTGGTGATCACCGCGGTGAAGACCGAGCCCGCCCAGAAGCACAGCGGCATCAGCCTGCTCGTCCTGGAGCGGGGGATGGCGGGTTTCGAGCGCGGCCGCAACCTCGACAAGATCGGCCAACACGCCCAGGACACCGCCGAGCTGTCGTTCACCGACGTGCGGGTGCCGGTGGCGAACCTGCTGGGGCCGCAGGAGGGGCAGGGGTTCGCCCAGCTCGTGACGAACCTGCCGCAGGAGCGGCTGTCCATGGCGGTCGCCGCCGTGGCCGCGGCCCGCACGGCGCTGGGGCACACCCTGGACCACGTCACGCAGCGCACGGCCTTCGGCCAGCCGATCGGGTCGTTCCAGAACTCGAAGTTCGTGCTCGCCGAGATCGACACCGAGATCGACATCGCCGAGCACTACACCGACGACTGCATCCGAGCCCTGAACGCGGGCGAGCTCACCGCCACCGACGCGGCGAAGGCCAAGTGGTGGTGCACCGAGCTGCAGGGCCGCGTCGTCGACCGGTGCCTGCAGCTGCACGGCGGCTACGGCTACATGACCGAGTACCCCATCGCGAAGGCCTACCTCGACGCCCGCGTCACCCGCATCTACGGTGGCACCACCGAGATCATGAAGGAGCTGATCGCCCGATCGCTGGGCCTGTAGGGCCACGATCGCCACGAGAGGTACGTGAACGCCCTCCGCGGGTCCCTGAGGCACAATCCCGCAGCGATCACGAGCTAGGCGTGACAGTCGGGTAGGCCGCCGTGGAACTCGACCATCTCGCGGAACGAGTCGAGGAGGTCGATCGGCGTACCAAGCGGCCCGGAGTCGGTCAGCTCGACATAGGCACGGTGCAGGTTGCCGACGAGCCGCTCCGCATCCAGCAGGTCGGCGAGCTCCCACACCCAGCGCAGATAACGCTCGGTCACCTCGAACAGGGCCTCCCCACCGACCGGCCCATGACCCGCGACGACGGTCCGCGCACCGAACCCACGCAGCGCTCGACGGCACGCAACGAGCCCTGGATCGAACCCATCAGACAGAACGGCGTGACCCCGGACATGACGATGTCACCCGCGAACAACACCCTCCGCTCCGGCACCCACACCACCACGTCGTTGGTCGTGTGCGCCGGCCCGACGTGGAACACCTCCAGGCACAACTCACCGGCGTGGATCGTGACAGCGTCGCGGAACGTCAGGGCGGGCAGCACCACCGGCGTGTCCCCCCCACTCGACGTCCGGCCACAACTCGCGCAGCCCGAGCCCGGCACGAATCATCTCGACACGGGTCTGTTCGTGCGCCACGATCGTGGCGCCGGGCACGAACTGCGCGTTGCCGAAGACGTGGTCACCGTGGTGATGGGTGGTGACCAGGATGTCGGGACCCGCACCGGCCACACCGACGACGGCCTCGCGCAGCCGGATGGCCCGCGCCTGCGTCGCGACGGTATCCACGAGCACCGAGGTACCAGCATCGACGACGAGACCGGCGTTGTTCAGACACCACCCCCCGTTCGGCTGAACGTAGGCGAAGACACCGTCGGCGAGCTCCTGCAAGCCCGGCGGGGCGACAACGGGACGATCCGGGGTAGAGGTCACCGCTCCAGTCCTCCCAGCCAGTGCTGACGACGGCTGTTCACAGCGCCGAGAGATCGAGATCCTACCCGTCAGCTCCGGGGGTCACGGCGCATCGGGTGGTTCTCCGGTACCTGCACCAGCACGATGCGGGTGCCGTCCGGGTCGGCGATCCACATCTCCTCCAGGCCCCAGGGCTCCCGCCGCGGCTCCCGAACCACGTACGCCACCAGCTCGCGGTGCGCCGCAGCGAGGTCGCGGACGGCGTGTGAACAAGGGGCACCGCAAGGGGCGTCGGCGTCGCCGCTGCTCGCCAACGTGTACCTGCACCACGTCTTCGACCTGTGGGCCCAGTGGTGGAGACGCCGGCACGCGCACGGGGATGTGATCATCGTGCGGTTCGCCGACGACGTCGTCGTGGGTTTCGAGTATCAAGCCGATGCGCAGCGGTTCCTCACCGATCTCCGCGAGCGGTTCGCGAAGTTCGGGCTGGACCTGCATCCCGACAAGACCCGGCTGATCGAGTTCGGGCGTCACGCCGTCGGACGACGAGCGGCCCGGGGTCTCGGGAAGCCGGAGACGTTCGACTTCCTGGCTTCACGTTGCACGACCCGATTGCGCATCCCGACGATCTGCGGCCATGGGATCTCCGGGTACCTGACGCGGAGCTCATCCGACACACGCGCAGCAGCCTCACCGATAATCTGCACGAGGTGTACGAGGGCGAGCTGCACAATCTCGTCACGGTCGAACCGAGTCCTGCCGAACGCTGCCTGATGCTCGATCTTCTCCGCCGCCTCGAGCATGTCGGCCAAGCGCTCGGCGTCGCCTCTCACAGCGGAACGGCTTCCGCAAGAACCTTCGCCCGCAGTCGCTTCTTGAGCCCGTTGGGCGTGGCGACCTGGGTGAAGACCCCCACGAGCTGCTCGACATCCAGGGCGAAGCCCGCCATCTCGAAGTAGCCGCGATCGGGAGCAACATCGATCAGCAGATCGAGGTCACTGCGGTCGCCAGCCTCACCGCGCGCTACCGACCCGAACACCCGCACATTCGAGACGCCGTACCGGCGACCGATCGCCACAATCTCCTCACGACGGCGGCGCAGCTCCTCCACGGTGAGACGCCCCCGCGGGGCATGGTCCTCGTCCAAGGGCAGGTCCACCACGTGCTGCTGCTCGACGCTCACACCACCATACTGCTACACCAGTGCAGCCCACCCACAGCTTGTGGCCGGTATCGGACCCGCGAGCGCTACTCCTCCATCACCAGACCGATCCCGCCGCGGGGTTCATGATCGCCGCGAGATCTACGTTAGCGCCCTGCGCAGGGCGTTTACGTAGATCTCGCGGCGATCTTGGCCCCACACCCCGTCGGCGGAGTGCGGGTCCGGGCGCACGGGGAACGGCGGGGTGCGGCAGGATCGGCGGGGTGAACGACCGGAGCGGCCGGGTGACCGTCCGCGAGCTGACCAAGTACTTCGGGCCCGTCGCCGCCGTCGAGGGGCTGACGTTCGCCGTCGAGCCCGGCACCGTCACCGGGTTCCTCGGACCGAACGGCTCGGGCAAGACCACCACGCTGCGGATGGTGCTCGGACTGGTGACGCCCACCGCGGGCGAGACCCGGATCAACGGGGTGCCCTTCGCGGAGCTGACCCATCCCGCGCAGGTCGTCGGCGCCGTGCTGGAGGCCCAGGGCTTCCACCCGGCCCGCACCGCGCGCCGGCACCTGCTGGCCTGCGCCGCCGCGATCGGGGTGCCCGACACCGCGGTCGAGCACGTGCTGGGCTCCGTCGGGCTGGCCACCGCGGCCGACCGGGCCGTCGGCGGCTACTCGCTGGGGATGCGCCAGCGGCTCGCGCTGGCCGTGGCGCTGCTCGGCGACCCGCAGGTGCTGATCCTCGACGAGCCGGGCAACGGGCTCGATCCCGAGGGCATCGCCTGGTTGCGCGCGTTCCTGCGCGGGTTCGCCGGACAGGGGCGCAGCGTGCTCGTCTCCAGCCACCTGCTCGCCGAGGTGGAGCAGACCGCGGATCACATCGTGGTGATCAGCCACGGTCGCTGCGTCTACCAGGGCGGGCTGGACCAGCTGCGGGGCTCGCGTCGGGCCCGGGTGCTGGTGCGCTGCGCCGCACCAGCGGAGCTGGCCGAGGCGCTGGCCCGCAGCGGCGTCCTGGAGATCGACACGCTGCCCGACGGGTGGCTCGGCGTCGCCGACGCCGACCCGGTCCGCGTCGGGGACACCGCGCTCGCCGCGGACGTCGCCGTCTACGGCATGGTGGAGGAAAAGATCGACCTCGAGCACCTGTTCTTCCAGCTCACGGTCGGCCAGTACGCGGCACCGCCCCAGAGCTGGCCCCAGCACGGCCCCCCGCCACCGGGTTCGGCACCGTACGGGCCGGGGCCGGGCCGATGAACGGGCTGCTGCGGTCGGAGCTCCGCAAGACGTTCTCGACGAAGCTGTGGTGGGCGCTGCTCATCCCGGTCCTCGTGCTCTCCATCCTGATCAACCTGTTCGGCGGACTGTTCACCGACGCGCTGGCGGCCGTCTCCGCCGGCAGCGGGCCGGTGCCGCTGTTGCTCGCGTCGATGGCCTACGCACTCGCCCTGACCAGCGTGTTCGCCGCCATTGCCGGCATCGTCGCGACGGCGGGTGAGTTCCGGCACCGCACCATCACCACCACCTACCTGACGGCGCAGGGTCGCGGCCCGGTGCTGATCGCGAAGATGGCGGTCAGCGGGCTCGTCGGGGCGCTCTACGCCGCGGCCGCGGTCGTCGTCGGGGTGCTGGCCGGGCTGGTGGGTCAGGGCGACGCCGCGTTTCCGGCCGCCGGCCCGCTGCTCGCGGTGGTCCTCATCGGCATGGTTGTGGCCGCGCTGTGGGCGGCGTTCGGCGCCGCCCTGGGAACGGTGATCAGCAACCAGGTCGGCGTGCTCGTCAGCGCGCTGGTCTACCTGCTGTTCGGGGAGCTGCTGATCTCCGCGCTGCTCAACAACGCCGACAACCCCGCAACCGGCCTGATCAGCTCGTACCTGCCCGGAAACGCGGGCGACGTGGCACTCTACGACATCCCGGCCCAGGTGCTCGCGAGCCCGGGACTCGGCGCGAGGTACGTCGAGGTGCTCGCCGGGGTGACGTCCCCGCCGCCGTGGTGGGGCGCGCTGCTGGTGCTCGCGGCCTGGACCGCGGCCGCGGCCGCGGCGGCCTGGGTGGTCGGCGACCGCCGCGACGTGACCTGACCCGCGACACCTCAGGTGACGGCGAACTCGTCGGGGTCCGGCCCGACCCGGGTGCCCGAGTCCAGCGCGTCGATGGCCGCGATCTCCTCGGCGTCGAGCTGGAAGTCGAACACGTCGAAGTTCTCGGCGATCCGCGAGGGCGTCACCGACTTCGGGATCACCACGTTCCCGAGCTGCAGGTGCCAGCGCAGGATCACCTGGGCCGGGGTCCTCCCGTGTCGGGCGGCGACCGTGCCGAGGAACGGATCCGCCAGCAGCGCACCGTGCGCGAGCGGGCTCCAGGCCTCGGTGACGATGCCGTGCTCGGCGTGGAACGCGCGCAGCTCGCTCTGGACCAGGTTGGGGTGCAGCTCCACCTGGTTGACGGCGGGCACGACGCCGGTCTCGTCGAGCAGGCGCTGCAGGTGCGGGATCTGGAAGTTCGACACCCCGACCGCCCGGCTGCGGCCCTCGGCGGCGATCTTCGCGCAGGCCCGCCAGGTGTCGACGTAGCGGTCGGCGCTAGGCATCGGCCAGTGGATCAGGTACAGGTCGACGTGGTCGAGCCCGAGCCGGGACAGGCTGGCGTCGAACGCGGCGAGCGTGGCGTCGTAGCCCTGGTCGGCGTTCCACAGCTTGGTCGTGACGAACAGCTCGTCGCGCGGCACCTCCGACCTTGCCAGCGCGGCGCCGACCTCCCGCTCGTTCTGGTAAGCGCTGGCGGTGTCGACGTGTCGGTATCCGACCTGTAGCGCCGTGGTGACCGCTGCCTCGGTCTCCTCAGGGGCTATCAGGAACACTCCGAAGCCCAGCTGGGGGATGCGGACACCGTTGTTGAGCTCGATCGCCGGAACATTGGTCATGCCTCGGGCAACCACCGGGGCGGGAGCGGTCTTCCCGGCATCTCACCATGTGGATCGTCGGTGCCGCGGCATACGGTGAAGCCGTGCCCCCCACTCCCGAGACCGCTCCGGCCGCACCCACCGGCTGGATCCGCCGGCTCACGCGCGCCTGCCTGCGCCACCGCGGTGTCGCCACCGGTGCCCTGCTGGCGTCGGTGTTCGGGGTCAGCCTGGAGGCCGTCGGGCCGCTGCTGACGCGGGTCGCGGTCGACGACGCCGTCGCCGGGTCCACGGCGGTGCTCGGCATGATCGTGGCGGCGATCCTGGCGCTCGCGCTGGTCCGCTTCGGAGCCGCGTTCCTGCGCCGCTACCTCGCGGGCCGGATGGCCCTCGACGTGCAGCACGACCTGCGCCAGGCGGTGTTCGCGGCCGTGCAGCGCCTCGACGGCCAGCGCCAGGACGCGCTGCGCACCGGGCAGGTCGCCTCCCGCGCGATCACCGACCTGCAGCTCGTGCAGTCGCTGCTGTCGATGGTCCCGCTGGCGCTGGGTGTCATCGTGCTCGTGATCGTGTCGGTGGCGGCGATGCTGTGGCTCTCCCCGCTGCTCACGGTCGTGGCGCTGGTCCTGCTGCCGGTCGCCGGCTGGATCACGCTCAAGACCAGGACGTCGCTGTTCCCCGCCACGTGGTCGGCCCAGCAGCGCGCCGCCGACGTCGCCCAGCAGGTGGAGGAGACGGTCACCGGCGTCCGCGTCGTCAAGGGGTTCGGCCAGGAGGCGCGCGAGGTCGCCACGCTCGAACGTGGCGCGAGCCGGCTCTACGCCGAGCGGATGCGGGCCGCGCGCCTCACGGCCCGGCTCAACCCCACGCTGCTCACGCTGCCCACCCTCGGCCAGGTCGGGGTGATCGGGCTCGGGGGCTACCTCGCACTGAACGGTTCGATCACCCTCGGCACGTTCCTGGCGTTCACCACCTACGTCGCCCAGCTCGTCGGGCCGGCGCGGCTGCTGGGCTCGCTCGTGGTCAGCGCGCAGCTCGCCCGCGCCGGCGTCGAGCGCGTGTACGACCTGGTCGACTCCCAGCCCGACGTCGTCGATCCGCCGGTACCGGCGACGCTCCCGGACGGGCCGCTCGCCGTGGAGCTCGACGGGGTCACGTTCGGCTACTCGCGTCGCGAGCCGGTGCTCGAGGGCGTGTCGCTGCGCGTCGAGCCCGGGGAGACGCTCGCGCTGGTCGGCACCGCGGGGTCGGGGAAGTCCACGGTGGCGCTGCTGCTGCCGCGGTTCTACGACCCGCAAGCCGGTGAGCTGCGCCTGGGCGGGGTGCCGCTGCCCGCACTGCGGCTGGCCGACCTGCGCAGCGAGCTCGGGGTGGTGTTCGAGGAGGCGTTCCTGTTCTCCGACACCATCCGGGCCAACATCGCCTACGGACGCCCGGACGCCGGCGACGACGAGGTGGCGGCAGCGGCGCGGGCCGCGCAGGTGGCGTCGTTCGTGGAGGAGCTGCCCGAGGGCTACGACACCCTCGTCGGCGAGCGGGGGCTCACGCTGTCGGGCGGCCAGCGGCAGCGGATCGCCCTGGCCCGTGCCGTGCTCACCGACCCGCGCGTGCTGGTGCTCGACGACGCCACCTCCGCGGTCGACACCGCTACCGAGGCCGCCATCCACGACACGCTGCGCGGCCTGACGGCCGGGCGCACCACGCTGCTGGTGGCGCATCGGCGTTCCACGCTCGCGCTTGCCCATCGCGTGGCCGTGCTCGACGGCGGTCGCGTCGTCGACGTCGGCACCGAGGCCGAGCTGACGGCCCGCTGCCCGCTGTTCCGGACGCTGCTGGCGGTGGCCACCGGCCCCTCCTCCCCCGCCGCAGCCAGCGGCGGGGTGAGCCCGGAGCTGTGGCCCGAGGTCGCACCGGACGCCGGACCGTCCACGCGCGCCGTCGCGGCGGACGGCGCGGCAACGGTGCGGGGCGGGCGCCACGGCGGCCGCGAGACGGGCGGGCCCTCGGCCATGGTCGGTGCGGCGCCACCGACCCCGGAGCTGATGGCAGCCGTCGACGCGCTGCCCCCGGCCCGGGAGACGCCGCGGCTCGGCTCCGAGGACCCCACCGCCCCCGACCCGGGCTTCCGGCTGACGCGGTTGCTGCGACCGGTGCGCTGGCTGCTCGCACTCACCATCGTCCTGGTCGCCCTGGACGCGCTCAGCTCGCTGGCGTTCCCCACCGTCGCCCGGCTGGCCGTCGACGGTGGCATCAGCGCCGGCGCGCCCGGTGTGCTGCTCACCGCCACGCTGGTCGGGCTCGGGATCGTCGCGGCGAGCTGGCTGGTGGTGGCCGCCCAGACCGTCGTCACCGCGCGCGCCGGGGAGAGCCTGCTCTACCTGCTGCGCGTGCGCAGCTACGCCCACCTGCAGCGGCTCGGGCTGGACTACTTCGAGCGCGAGCTGTCCGGCCGGATCATGACCAGGATGACCACCGACGTCGACGCGCTGTCGACGTTCCTGCAGACCGGGCTCGCGCAGGCGGTCGTCAGCCTGCTCACCGTGGCGGGCGTAGCTATCGCGCTGCTGATCACCGACGCCGAGCTGGCCCTGGTCGCGCTGGCGGTGCTGCCGGTGCTGATCGTCGCCACGGTGATCTTCCGGCGGCTGTCCTCGACGGCCTACGCCGAGGCCCGCGAGAAGGTCAGCGCCGTCAACGCCGACATGCAGGAGAACGTCACGGGCGTGCGGATCGCCCAGGCCTACGTCCGCGAGCAGCGCAGCGCCCTGACGTTCGGTCGGCACAGCGCGGCCTACCGCCGCTCCCGGCTGCGGGCCCAGCGCTACATCGCCACCTACTTCCCGTTCGTCACGCTGCTGTCCGACGTCGCGCAGGCCGCCGTGCTCGGCGTCGGGGCGGCGCGGGTGGCCACCGGCGATATCACCCCGGGTGTGCTCACGGCGTTCCTGCTCTACCTGGGCTTGTTCTTCGCCCCAGTTCAGCAGCTCTCGCAGGTCTTCGACTCCTACCAGCAGGCGCGCATCGGACTCACCCGGATCTCCGAGCTGCTGGCCACCCCCACCACCGTGGCGCCGGAGCCGGTCGGCGAGGCCGTGCCGGTGCCCGCGCGGCTGCGTGGGGAGGTGGAGCTGCGCGACGTCGGCTTCACCTACGCCACCGCGCGCAGCTCCAACGGAGCGGGCCCCGATACGGCTGTGCCCGCGCTGTCCGGGGTGTCGCTGCGGGTGGCGCCCGGGGAGACGGTGGCGCTGGTCGGGGCCACCGGAGCCGGCAAGTCGACGCTGGTCAAGCTGCTCGCGCGGTTCTACGACGTCGGCTCCGGCGCGGTGCTCGTGGACGGGGTGGACGTGCGACGCTTCCCGCTGATCGCCTACCGACAGCGCCTCGGGGTGGTGCCGCAGGAGCCACACCTGTTCACCGGCGACGTCGCGGCGAACATCGCCTACGCCCGCCCGGACGCCACCCCCGCCGAGATCGAGGCCGCCGCGCACGCCGTGGGCGCACTGGACCTGGTGCGCGGGCTGCCCGGTGGCTTCCGGCACCCGGTCGGCGAGCGCGGGCAGGGGCTCTCGGCGGGGCAGCGTCAGCTCGTTGCGCTGGCCCGCGCCGAGCTGGCCGATCCCGACCTGCTGCTGTTCGACGAGGCCACCGCCGCGCTCGACCCGGCCACCGAGGCCGCCGTGCTGCGAGCGGGTGAGCGGGTCACCGGCCTGCGCGGCGCTCGCGGGGTCGAGCAGCGCCAGCGCACCGCGTTCGTCATCGCGCACCGGCTGGCCACCGCGGCCCGCGCCGACCGGATCGTCGTGCTCGAGGCGGGGAACATCGTCGAGCAAGGCACGCACGCCGAGCTGCTCGCCGCCAACGGCCGCTACGCCACCCTCTGGCACGCCGGCGAGCTGGAACCCGCCGCATAACCCCGCGAGTCGGTACGAACTGGTGCCCGAACCGACACACTCTGGTGGCCTCGACCCATGATCGGCGCCTCAAGAGGCAGATTCCTGCCCGAATTCGGGCAGAAAATTGGGTGTTGCACGCCGGATCAGGCACGATCGAGCGGTGCCCGCCGGTCCCTACGACGATCTCATCGCGCACCTGGTCCGCAGCACCCCGCTCAGCCCGAGCGAGGCGTCGCGGGTGGTGGCCGAGGTCGTAGGCTACTTCGCCGAGCCGGTACCGGACTTCGTCCGGCGCCGACACGCGGAGCTGAAGAGCCGCGGGCTCACGAACGACCAGATATTCGCGACGCTCCGGGTGGAACTGGTGACGCGGCGGTTCGCGCCGCCGCCGCTGTCCACCCGGCAGCTCCGACGCATCGTGTACGGCTGAGTCGTCATCCACCGTTGGAAGGGAACTGCATGTGCGGCATCGTCGGTTACGTGGGGGCGCAGGACGCCACCCCGATCCTGCTCGAGGGCCTCGGTCGCCTCGAGTACCGCGGCTACGACTCGGCCGGCCTCGCCGTGGGCACGCGCTCGGGGCTGAAGGTCCGCAAGGTGAGCGGCCGGGTGGCCGACCTCGCCGCCGAGCTGCCCGCCCGGTTCAAGGGTTCCCCCGGCATCGGTCACACCCGCTGGGCCACCCACGGTGAGCCCAGCGAGGAGAACGCGCACCCGCACACCGATACCACCGGCCGCATCGCCGTCGTCCACAACGGGATCATCGAGAACGCCGACGAGCTGCGCGCCAAGCTGGCCGCCGACGGCGTCGAGCTCACCTCGCAGACCGACACCGAGACCGTCGCGCACCTGGTCGCCGCGGCGTTCGCGGCGGGAGCGGCGGACCTGGAGCAGGCGGTCCGGCAGGCGCTGCACAACGTGGTCGGCGCCTACGGGCTGGCGGTCCTCGACGCCGAGCACCCCGACCGGATCGTCGTCGCGCGCAACGGCAGCCCGGTGCTGCTGGGCGTCGGGGAACGGGAGATGTTCGTCGCCTCCGACGTCGCGGCGCTGATCGGCTACACCCGCCAGGTCGTCTACCTCGACGACGGTGAGCTCGCGACGATCACCGCGGGCGGCTACCGCACGTTCACCCTCGACGACCGCTCGACGGCGAAGAGCCCGTCCACGATCGACTGGGACGTGGTCGGTGCCGAGATCGGCGACCACGCCCACTACCTGATCAAGGAGATCCAGGAACAGCCGCGCGCCGTCGAGCGGACCCTGCTGGGACGCATCGACGAGCGGTTCGACACCGCCCACCTCGGCGGGCTCAACCTCACCGTGCGCGAGGCCCGCGAGATCCGCCGGGTCAAGATCCTCGGCTGCGGCTCGGCCTGCTACGCCGGGGAGCTCGGCGCACAACTCGTCGAGGACCTCGCCCGGTTGCCCGCGACGGCCGAGGCCGCCTCCGAGTTCCGCTACCGCAACCCGGTGGTCGAGCCCGACACGCTCTACGTCGCGGTCAGCCAGTCCGGCGAGACCATCGACACCCTCGCCGCGGTGCAGGAGCTGCAGCGCAAGGGCGGGCGGGTGATCGGCATCGTCAACGTCGTCGGCTCGACGATCGCCCGGCAGGTGGACGGCGGCATCTACCTGCACGCCGGCCCGGAGATGTCGGTGGCCGCCACGAAGTCGTTCACCTCGACGGTCACCGCGTTCGCGCTGCTCGCGCTGCACCTGGGCCGCATCCGCGACCTCTCGCCGTCGCAGGGTCGGCGCATCATCGCCGGGCTGAACGCGCTGCCCGGCCAGATCGCGGAGATCCTCGAGCAGGAACAGGCGGTCGCCGAGGTGGCGAGGGAGATCGCGCCGAGCGCCAGCGTGCTGTTCGTCGGCCGTCGCCGCGGCTGGCCGGTGGCACGGGAGGGCGCCCAGAAGCTCAAGGAGGTCTCCTACGTCCACGCCGAGGCCTACCCCTCGGCGGAGCTCAAGCACGGGCCGCTCGCACTGGTCAGCCCGGAACTGCCGACCGTCGCCGTGGTGCCCGACGACGACCTGCTGGACAAGAACATCTCGACGCTCTCGGAGATCAAGGCCCGCAAAGGTCCGGTGATCGCGCTCGCGCACCGGGAGCTGCCCGCGGAGCTGGCCGACCGCACGCTGGTGGTCCCGACGAGCGAGCCCGAGCTGGACCCGATCCTGCTGTCGGTGCCGCTGCAGCTGCTGGCCTACCACGCCGCCGTGGCCCTGGGCCGCGACGTCGACAAGCCGCGCAACCTCGCCAAGAGCGTGACCGTCGAGTAGGGCGGCGGGTCACGGGTCGGGGCGGGGGGTGATCTGGAAGAGGGGAGCCGGGCGGGTCTGCTGAACGAGGTTGAGTGACGAGCACGCCTGGCAGCGCGCGCAGCCGGCGACGGCGGTGTCGGCGCCGAGCCCGCGCTCGGCCAGGAAGCCGGCGACCTTGCGGTAGATCGGCTCGGTGTACTCGCGCGACGGCGCCGGCACGTCCGCCATCAGCGAGCCCGCCACCGGCCGCAGCGGCACCACGAACGGGTAGACGCCGATGTCGACGGCGCGCTTGCACGCGGCGACCGTCAGTTCGGGGTCCTCGCCCATGCCGAGGATGACGTAGGTCGACACCCGGCCCTCGCCGAACAGCTCGACGGCGCGTTCCCAGGTGCGGAAGTAGGTCTCGATGCCGGTGCGGAACTTGCCCGGCGCCACCCGGGCCAGCACCTGCGGGTCGAACGACTCGACGTGGATGCCCAGCGCGTCCACGCCCATGTCGTACACCTGCTCGAGAACGGCCAGCTCGCGCGGCGGCTCGAACTGCACCTCGACGGGCAGCCCGGCGGCCTCCTTCACCGCCTGCCCGCAGCGCCCGATATAGAGCGCGCCGCGGTCGGGGGCGACCGACGAGCCCGTGGTGAGCGTCGCGTCGACGGCGCCGTCGAGATCGCGGGCGGCCACGGCGACCTCGGCGAGCATCGCCGGGGTCTTCTTCGCGATCGTGCGCCCGGCGGCGAGCGAGAGCTCGATCCCGCAGAACCCGCACTGGTCGGAGTTGCCCCAGTAGGTGCACGCCTGCACCACGGTGGAGGCCAGCGAGTCCAGGTGCAGCAGCGCGATCTGGTGGTAGGGGACGCCGTCGGCGGTGGTGAGGTCGTAGAAGCGCGGCCGTGCGGTGCCCGACACCGAGGCGAGCTGCACCCCGTCGCGGTAGATGCCCTGGCCGCCGTCCTCGGCGCGCAGCGAGTACGGGGAGCGCGCCGCGACCTCGCCGTGGGTGGGCACCGTGACCGGGACGCCCTCGATCCACAGCATCCCCGAGTCGGACGGCCCGGCGCCGCCCTGGCGCGAGGTCTCCAGCTCGGTCTCGACACGCAGACCGACACTCTGCAGGTCCATGATGAGCGCCGCCACGGTCTCGGTCACCCGGTCGCTGCCGACCACCGCCATCGTCCACTCCGTTCACTGAAGTGCCGTTCACTGAAGTGACTGTTCGTTTCCCATAGGAAACCCGAGGCGGCCTACTGTCAAGCCGTACCGATCCGGCCTGCGCCCTGTCCACGATAGGTAAGGCTGTCTATGATGCTGCACGTGAACGCGGCCGCGCAGGGTTCGTGGGAGCCCATCGTCGGCGCCATCGGGCCGAAGGTCCGGGAGGCCCGCCAGGGTCTCGGGCTCTCGCTGCAGCAACTCGCCGCCCGTTCCGAGGTATCCGCCGCGGCCATCCACAAGGTCGAGCGCGGCGACATGGTCCCGACGATCACCACCTTGCTCAAGCTCGCCGGCGCGCTCGGCCGGCCGATCGGCCACTTCGTCGACGACGGGAAGCGACCCGCGCCGGTCGCGGTGCACGTGCTGGCCGGACAGCGCCCGGCTCCGGCGGCGGACTGGGCGCCCGCAGCCCGTGGCGTGACCGGGACTGCGGTCGCGCACCCGGCGGGGCGGATGCAGGCCGGCGGCGTCCTCGCCGTGGTCGAGCCCGGCGGCGGCAGCGGCGACACCCGGCCGCTGCGCGCCGGCGAGGAGGTGCTGCTGGTGCTCGAGGGCGCGCTGCACGTCGAGGTGGCGGGCGAGCACTACCGCGTCGACACCGGCGACGCGCTGCACTACCCCACCGACCGCCCGCACGAGTGGAGCAACGCGGGGCCGGGATCGGCCCGCGCGGTCTGGTTCACGGTCCGCGGATGACCCGTACGCGCGACTCGCTCGCCGAGATCGTCGACGCGGTGCTGAGCAACCCTGGCCTGCGCACGAAAGCCGAGATCGGGTTGGTCGGCGAGGTGCTGGGCGGCACCGACTGGCTGAGCGGTCCCGGCGACGACGGCGCCGTGCTCGACGCCGGCGGCGGCCGGGTCGTCGCGTGCGGTGAGGCGATCTTCCCGCCGTTCGTGGCCGCCGACCCGCACGGCGCCGGGTTCGCCGCGGTGCTCACCAACGTCAACGACCTGGCCGCGATGGGCGCCGTGCCGCTGGGCATCGTGGACACCGTGGTCGGGCCCGAGCCGGTCGCCCGCGCGGTGCTCGCCGGGATGCGTGAGGCGTCGCTGCTCTACGACGTGCCGATCGTCGGCGGGCACCTCACCGTGCACGACGGCCCGCCCGCAGTGTCCGCGTTCGGGGTGGGCAGCGCGCCCGAGCCGCTGTCGGTGACCCGCGCCGGGCCCGGGCAGTCGCTCGTCGTCGCCGCCGCGCTCGACGGCGAGATGCGCCCCGACTTCCCGTTCTTCCCCGCCTTCCGCACCCGCGGCAAGCGCTGCGCCGGCGACGTCCGGCTGCTCGCCGAACTGGCCCGCGACGGTGCGTGCGTGGCCGCCAAGGACGTCAGCATGGCCGGGCTGGTCGGGTCGCTGGCGATGCTGCTGGAGCACGGCAGCCTCGGCATCATCGTCGATCTCGACGCCGTGCCCACCCCCACCGACGTGCCGCTGACCCGCTGGCTGACCTGCTTTCCCAGCTTCGCCTTCCTGCTGTGCGTCCCGCCAGGCCGGGAGGACGACGCCGTCGCCGCCTTCGCGGCACGGGACCTGGTAGCCGCCGTCGTCGGCACCCTCGACACCAGCGGCGAGCTCGCCATACGATCCGACAAAGAGCGAGCGACAGTGCTGCGACTCAACGAGTTCCGCGTAACCGGCCTACCGCACTGAATCGTAGCCGCCACCTCGTACCCCGATATGTAACCACGTCGGTGCTTAACAGCCGGTTCTCACCCCGATATGTGTCCATATCGGGGTGAGCGAGCCTCGGGTTATGGTGAGGTCAGGTCGGCTGTTAGTCGAGTGATGAGCTCTGCTGAGTCGTCCGGTTCGAGTGACGCGGCGCGTAGCTGCTCGTAGGCGAGCCGGTACGTGCCGACCTCGCGCAGGGTATCGAGATAGAAGCTGCCGGTGGGCTGCGCCGTGTACACGATGCGAGGGTCCTCGGAGTGGGAGAACTCCAGGACGTTGAACGCTCCGCTGCCCATCGTCGGGTGGGCGCCGGCCTCGAACGGCAGCACTCGGATCACGACGTTGGGCAACGCCGCGGCGACGGAGAGGTGCTCGAGCTGTGCCCGCATCACCGCAGGGCCTCCGACACGCTGTCGCAGTGCACCTTCCGCGATGATGACGTCGAGTTCAATCGCGGGGTCCCCGGTGAGCCTGTTCTGCCGGGTGCGCCACAGACCGACCAGCATGTCCTGCTCGTCCGGGGTGAGGGGTTGTGGTCTGGTCTCGAGCACGGCGGTGGTGTAGTCCTCGGTCTGCAACAGATCGGGGACCGCGCCGAGCTCGAAGATGTAGATGCGGGAGGCTTCGCCTTCCAGACCGAGGTAGGGTTCGAACCACCCAGGCAAGACCTCGCGGTACCGACGCCACCAGACGGGTTGGCGCGCCTCGCGGGCGAGCGCTACCAGCTCCTCGGCCTGCTGCCCGTCCACGTTGTACACCGCGAGCAGCTCGCGGACATCACCTGGGCTCACCCGCATGTGGGCCAGCTCGATTCTGCTGATCTTGCTGGGCGAGCAGGCGATCCGATCGGCCGCGTCGAAAGAGGAGAGCCCGGCCTCCTCGCGCAGTCGGCGCAGGGCCGCACCGAGGCGACGGCCGCGCAGGCTTGGGTATGACATGGCAGTACCCTCGCACTCTCCGCACTTGCCGCGCAAGTCCCTGAGATGCAATTTCCAGGAAATTTTACCAGCGCGAGGAGCAGCTACCTCGGGATCAGCGTCGACGCGAGTTCTGCAACTCTGTTACCGGATCAGCTCACCTACCCGCCGACGGACCTCATCGGCCCCCAGGGCGCGGGCGACGGCGAACAGGTCCGGGCTGCGGGTGGAGCCGGTCAGGGCGACGCGGATGATCTGCGATGCCTCGCGGATCGAACCCGGGTAGGCGTCGGGGTTCTTCTTGTACTCCTTGGCGTTCGCGGCGAAGCCGTGCTTGGCCGCGAGGGTGCGGATCTGGTTGAACCACTCCTGCGGGTCGTCCAGCTCCTGGTAACCGTCGGCGAAGTCGCCGGCGAGGGCCTGGACCAGCTCGGGAGCCAGGCCACCGAGACGATCGTCATCGGCTGTGACGAGGGTGTACAGCTGCGGGAAGAAGAACCCGTAGGCGGACCGGAAGTCGGACCATTTCCGGAGGTCCTTGCGCGGGTTCTCGACGCCGTCACGTTCCACCGCCAGGGCGACGAGCGCCAGGTCGCGCTCGGCGTCCAGGACGGGGACGAGCTCAGGATCGTAGCCACGCGCCCACGTCCGGACGGCGGCGAGAACCTGCTCCCCGGTAAGCGTGGCGATGTGGTCGGCGCTGATGTCCTCCAGCTTGACGAGGTCGACCAGCGGGCCGGCGACCCCGCACTCCTCCAGCCGGAGCGGCGCAGCCAGGGCGTCGGCCAGTGGCAGCTCGGCCAGGCGGCCGTTGGCGAGTCCACGCAGGTAGTAGAGAACGGCCTCGACCGGATAGCCCGCCTCGATGTAGTAGTCGACGTTGGCTTCCGGGTCCTTGCTCTTGGACAGCTTGCGCTTCCCGCCGGGAATCTGCTTCAGCAGCGGGGCGATATGGGCGTACGTGGGCGGCTCGAAACCGAGCGCGTCGAACAACTGGAGGTGCAGCGGTACCGAGGAGATCCACTCCTCACCCCGGATCACCAGGGTGACCCGCATCAAATGGTCATCGACGGCGTGCGCGAAATGGTAGGTGGGCAGGCGCAGGGCGTTGGCGGAGGACTTCAGGATCACCGCGTCGTTGCGGTTGGCCTCGTGTTCGAGCGTGCCGCGGATCGCGTCGACGAACGACACCCGGGCCCCGGTCTCACCCGGTGAGCGGAACCGCACCACGTACGGGACGCCCTCGTTCAGCTTGGCACCGACCGCGGCCGGATCGGCGTCGCGCCAGATCGCCCAGTCGCCGTAGTACCCGGTGGGCACCTTCGCCGCCTCCTGGCGCCGGCGGATGTCGGCGAGATCGGCCTCGGTGGCGAAGCACAGGTACGCCTTGGCCTGACGCAGGAGCTCCCGCACGTAGGTGAGGTAGATCGACTCGCGCGCCGACTGGTGGTAGGGCCCGTAGCCACCGCCGGTGTCGTCCTCGTCGGCGGGGATGCCGAAGTAGTCGAACGCCCGCGCGAACTGGGCCAGCGCGCCCTCGACCTCGCGGGACTGGTCGGTGTCCTCCACCCGCACCAGATACACCCCGCCCGAGCGATGGGCGAGGTCACGGTCGATGGTGGCCACGTAGACCCCGCCGATGTGCACGAACCCCGTGGGCGAGGGGCCGAACCGGGTGACCTCGGCGCCCTCGGGCAGCGCGCGCCGCGGATAACGCTGCTCCCAGTACTCCGGCTCGGGCAGGTCGGACGGGAACAGGGCGTCGATGACAGCGCGGTCGAACATCAGGTTCAGGGTCTCCAGCGGGACTGCGGGCACGGAACCGCAGGCTACCAACCAGCCGATCCGACCCCAGGCTGCGCGTCTCACCACCCGAGGTCAGGCACGGTCACGACGCTGTGCGATACGTTCAGTCCGAGCGTCACACCGCTGTCACCGGCACTGCCCACAGTCGCTCACCCAGCGCCAGCACGTGCGGCCCGGCATGCACGACGATCCCGACGGTGAACCGGAAGTGCATAAGGTCGACCGTCCAGTCGCTCCACACGGTCGTTGATGACGATCTTGGAATGCCGCTTCGCTCACGTCGTGGCAGGAGCTGGCCTCGGGTGCGGTCGCGATCCGCCACCTGCTTGACAGCAAGGAGCAGGTCCTTCCCGGCACGCTGGAACTCATCGATCACCGACGGCCGCAGCAGGGCGACAAGGAACCCGGCCGGATCGGCGCATCTCGGTGACGACCGGCTCCGCGTTGCGACCGACGAGGGGCTCCATCAAGGCAGCCTAATCCACTTTTCGCTGCACCATTAGCCAACAGAACGCTGCTCTACTCGACCGCGGCAAGGGTAAGCAGCGTCAGAGCCCTTCCGCTCCATCACGCTGCGCAGGTGCTACCCGGTGGTTGCGTTTAATGCCAGGACGTGCAACCATCCGGTAGCACTTCGTCGAGACTAGAGAGGTCGTTATGAGCACTGCACACGAGAACGCCGACCGGATCGAGCGCGAGATCCTGATCAACACGCCCCTCGATCGGGTGTGGGACCTGGTGAGCGAACCGGGCTGGTGGATCGGGGACGGAGACCGCTCCGGCTAGGAGGGCGATGAAAAACCCCTGTTTCGGCTCAACTTGGCGCACAAAGACGCAGGTCAGCGGCTTGCAGTGCGGCTCCGAACCGAGTTATTCAGCGCCCTCCTAGTGTCCCGCGCCTGAAGTTCGTAGGCAATATCGGCTGAGGGAGTCGAGGATCTCGTCGGCGGTCTTGGTCCAGACGAACGGGCGGGGGTTCTCGTTCCAGATCTTGATCCAGTTGCGG
>Ga0136617_10000815_pt1 | contig 26971 bp, 24 predicted proteins | sample AntDrymUQ3222106_2_FD_129672 | JGI IMG/M metagenome (GOLD analysis project Ga0136617, IMG submission 129672) | Polar desert sand microbial communities from Dry Valleys, Antarctica - metaG UQ322 (21.06) | ecosystem: Environmental > Terrestrial > Soil > Desert | place: Antarctica: Dry Valley...
GTCACGATCAAGGGCGCCAATCAGGCGGTTCAGATGTTCGGCCCCGCTCAGGCCGCTGTTGCCCGCGCAGTTGTCGACAGTGTAGCCTCGGGTGTGATCGATAAGAGCAAGGCTAACGATCTCTGCATCCTGGTGGGCGTATTCATCCACTGGGAAGCCTCGGACGCCAAGAAGATCTACGATTTCAATTACCAGGCCACCAAGGAATCGATACAACGGGCCCTACAGAACAAGCCTGGTATCGATGAAATTCTGCAGAAGTACAAGGCCGCGCGGCATCCGTACGCGAGCGGCGCTGAGGCCTGATCGTACAGTCCCGCCAATCCGAAAGCTGACGAGGGGCGGCCCACAGATAGGGCGGCCCCTCGTCTTTTACAGTCTGTCGTCCGGAGACGGTGTCGCCGATGCGCAAGCTCCTGCTTCAACTCGATAGCTCCCGCCTGCCGAGCGTGTTCGATCAAATCGTGGCTTACGACGCCGGCGCTGACGTCGTCCTGAGTTATGGTGGGGTCACCGAAGGCGACGTCCGGGACCTGATTCACGGCTGCATCTTCACCCGCGGACCCAAGGACCTGCATAACACCGCCGTCTGGATCGGCGGCAACAATATGTCCGCCGGCGAGCAGCTCCTGGCCATGGCCCAGGATTCCCTGTTCGCGCCGTTCAGCGTCTCCATTATGCTCGACTCCAACGGATCCAATACCACGGCCGTAGCAGCCGTAGTGAGGATCGAAGAAGCCCTGGGGGATATGACCGGTAAGAAGGTGGTCATACTCGCCGGAACGGGACCGGTGGGGCAGCGTGCGGCAGGCCTTCTGGCGCACGATGGAGCCCGGGTAACAATCACGTCCCGCAAGCCGGAGCAGGGCGAGAAGGCGCGCCAGTTTATCAGCGCCCGGTTCAACGTTCAGGTAGATGCTTTCACCGTAAACGACCCCTCTCAGCTTCCTCAAGTGCTGGATGGAGCGGAGGTCCTGCTCAACTCCGGCCCCGCCGGAGTGCAGATGGTGCCTCAAGCGGTGTGGACCGCAGCCAAGACGCTCAAGATTGCCGTTGATCTCAACGCCGTTCCACCGCTGGGCATCGAAGGGGTGGAAGTCAACGACGCTGGGAAAAAACGAAACGGAGTACTTGTCTTCGGAGCTTTCGGTGTCGGCAACTTCAAGACCAGTTTGCACAAGGCATGCGTCGCCAGGCTTTTTACGAGGAACGATCTGGTTCTGGATGCAGAGGCTATAGCGGAGATCGCCCGAGAGCTGGTGAAGAAGAAGAAGCCCTAGATCATGACCCGAGTCGTGGGGATCGATCCGGGAACTCAAAGTATCGACGTGTGCGGGATGGTGAACGGTCAGCTCTACCTCGACCGAAGCTGGCCCACCGCGGAGGCGATCTCCGATCCAGCAGGCTTCATCGAGCTTCTCGCTACGCCGGCTCCGCCCGACCTCATCGTGGGACCATCCGGTTATGGGCTGCCTCTGGGTTGGGCCGCGGAGGCCACCGAGAACGATCTTTTGCTTGCCTTTCTCGCCCCCCTGAGCGAGACCGGCGGCATCGGCGGCCTCCGGGGGCTCGCTCGAAAGCTCGGCACCTCAGAGCTGCCGGTGGTCTATATCCCCGGAGTCATTCATCTCGATACCGTGCCCGACCACCGCAAGTTGAACCGGGTTGACCTGGGAACCGCGGACAAACTGTGCGCGGTAGTCCTCGGCATTCACGACCAGGGCGTGAGACGGGATCGAATGCCGGAGGAGTCGTCTTTCATACTGATCGAGCTTGGCGGCGCATTCACCGCTGGAGTGGCAGTCGAGAGAGGACAGGTGGTGGACGGCGTGGGCGGGACGAGCGGGCCGATTGGATGGCGGGCAGCCGGCGCGCTGGATGCCGAGGTTGCGTTTCTTGCAGGACAGGTCACCAAAGCCGCACTCTTTCAAGGGGGAGTTTCCTCGTTCCTGGACCGGCAACCAGAGCGGCGGCCCATCGCCATGAAAGCGTACCTCGAAGGCGCGGTGAAAGCCGTGCGGCAGCTGCGCTGCTCCGCACCCTCCGCCGACGAGATTCTCCTTTCTGGGCGTCATGCCACCGAGCTGGAGATCCGCGCCACTCTGGCGGCTGACCTGGCGGACATCGGACCGGTACGGATCCTCGCGGGTTCGGCGGTCCACGCCAGGCAGGGTGCCGAAGGGGCGGCGCTCCTGGCTGACGGCCTCGCTGGAGGCACCAACCGTGCGCTGGTTGATCGGCTGAGAGTACGGGAGGCGCGAGGCACCGCGCTCGACAATCTCCTCTTTGTCTCCCCCGCAGCCGCAAGACGGCACCTGGGAATCGATGACAGTCTCTGAGTCCGAGCCCACCCGGGTGCTGATTGCCGGAGTGTCCACCAGGGCTCTCGCGGTCTCGGCCGTGCGGGCGGGCTATCGGGTGACGGCGGTGGATGCCTTCGCCGATCTCGATCTGCGCAGGGTGGCCGAGGTTATTGCCCTGCGGCCAGAATACGGGACCAGGTACACTCCCATGCTTGCAGCCACCACGGCAGCGGGGGTGTCGGCAGAGATGGTTGCCTATACCTCTAATTTCGAGAACTATCCCGCGGCGGTAGGTAGACTCGGCACCCATCGTCAGCTGTTGGGCAATCCGCCATCCACGCTGCTTCGAGTTCGCGACCCACTCGCACTCATGCGGGTCCTGCAACGACGACTATTACCGACTCCGAGAACGAGAGCAACGCGGCCGCGGGACCGGCACAGGTTGGGCTCGTGGCTGCTCAAGCCTCGGCGCTCAGGCGGCGGCCACGGCACCGCGGTGTGGCGCCACGGGCAGCCGGTGCCCCGGACTCATTATCTCCAGGAGGTTATCGCAGGCGTTCCGGGTTCAATCGTGTTCGCCGCCGACGGGCGGAGTGCAGTGCCGCTTGGCCTCAGCCGGCAAATGGTGGGCGAAGCAGCTTTCGGAGCCGGCGGCTTTCGCTACTGCGGAAGTCTGCTCGGTTCGGCCACGAGCCTTTTTCCCGGACAGAAGGAGCTGCTGGCGACCGCCGAAAGGCTGGTGGCTGCCGTGTCTGAAGAGTTCGGCCTCGTGGGTGTAAACGGAATCGATTTCATAGCCCGCGGCGGAGTGCCGTACCCGATCGAAGTGAATCCTCGATATTCCGCCTCGATGGAGCTGGTGGAGAGGATTCGCGGTCTGTCTATTTTCGAGGCGCACGCCCGGGCCTGCCAGGGAACCCTGCCGGAACCATGCCTCGACCCGGTCGGCGTCGAAGGAAAGGCAATTGTGTTCGCCAGGCGGAACGTGACGATGGGCGACACTCATAGCTGGGTCGAGCACGGCTCCTACGCGGATGTGCCCTGCCCCGGCGAGAAGATCCTCCGGGGTCATCCGATCTGCACCGTGTTCGCGCACGGAACCGATGCAGCGACCTGCCGCAGGCTGCTGATACGGCGCGCCGCGGGAGTTTATCGCACCGTCGAGCCAAGAAAGCGACGCGCGGCATGACCGACGACCGGGTGGAGCAAGTCACCTGCCTGGGCTGTGGCTGCGGCTGTGACGACATAGCCGTCACGGTGCGCGAAGGTCGTATCGTGGATACAAGCCCGCCCTGCCCGCTCGGCAGGGCGTGGTTTGGTGACGGCTCCGTGCCGTGGCAGGTGCTCCGCGGCGGTCAGCCGGTGGCGGTGGAGGAAGCCCTCACCGAAGCCGCCGAGATGCTGGTTCGATCGCGGGGGCGCGTGCTGGTTTATGTCGGAGTGGATCTGAGCTCTCAGGCACAGCGCAGCGCGATAGCGCTCGCCGATCTTCTGCACGCCACCGTGGACACTGCCACTTCAGAAACAGCGGCAGCCGGACTTCTGGCTGGGCAGCGTCGGGGCCGTGCCACGGCTACTCTGGGGGAGATCCGCAATCGAGCGGACGTCCTTCTCTTCTGGGGCGTCGACCCAGTCCTGCGCTATCCCCGATTCCACAGCCGCTACGCTCCCGAGCCTACCGGTGTCGGAATACCGGAAGGCCGCGCGGGCCGGTTCGTGATCGCCGTCAACATCGGGGCCGACAGGGCGCCGCCTGGCGCCGACGCAACAATCACTCTAGAGGCATCGGAGGAGATAGGGGCACTATCGCTGATGCGGGCGGCCCTGCGGGACAGCCGTCCAGCTGAGCTTCCTCCTCCTTTCAAGCAGGCCGCCGACCTGCTCCCTAGATTGACCGGCGCTCGTTACGCCGTGCTGGTTCATGACGCCGAGCCCACGGCAGAGCCAAGGAACCCTCTCCGGGTAGAAGGACTGATAGCCCTGGCCCAGGCGCTCAATGGCCCTACCCGAGCCGCCCTGTGCAGTCTTCGCGCCGGCGGCAACCGCCCTGGCGCCGAATCGGTGCTAACCTGGCAGACCGGATACCCAATGGCGGTGGATTATTCGCGAGGGTATCCACGCTATGAACCCGGATTGCGTGGGCTGAACCGTCTGGAAACCGGCGGATTCAGCGCGGCGCTGGTGGTGGGTTCACCGGATTTCAGCGCAGGAACCACATCGGCTTTGGCGCGCATCGATACCATCGCGATAGGGCCGCGGGCTACCCAGGCATCCTTCAACCCGCGTTTGGCAATCGACACCGGCGTGGCGGGCATTCACGACGGCGGCACCGGATACCGGATGGATGAAGTGCCGCTCTCACTTCGGCCGCCGCTCAGGGGCCAGCGCTCGACTGTAGAGGCTCTGGGAGGGCTCGTGAAAGGTATCCGGCTCCTGGGTCAGCCCGCGTGAAAGGGTTACAGCAGCTTCGCATCGTTGGCGGTGCGGTGCACGACCCCACTAATGGGATCGACGGCGAAGTAAGAGATGTGTGCATCGAGAACGGTCGCGTGGTAGCGGCTCTGCCCGATGGCGCACCCACCCTCGACGCAGGTGGCATGATCGTCATGGCCGGCGGTGTGGACATTCATTCCCACCTTGCAAGCTCGAGCTGCAATCACGCCCGCCGCCTGCTTCCCGAGGAGCACGCAGCCGAGCCTGCGCCGGCACCGCTGCTCGAAGACGGGGCGCCCGCTCGATCGGGCACCGGAGGGACCGTCCCCAGCACTTTTACCACCGGCTATCGGTATGCAGGCCTGGGGTACACAACCGTTTTCGATGCGGCGGTTGCTCCGATCATGGCGCGCCACAGCCACGCAGAGCTGGAGGATACGCCGTGCGTAGACGGCGGATTCTTCGCCCTGATGGGAAACGACGAATTTCTGCTCCGTTTGATCGCCTCGGGCGAACGGGGCCGTAGCCGGGACTATGCGGCCTGGCTTCTCGGAGCAACCGGGGCGTACGCGATCAAGATCGTGAACCCGGGCGGCATTGAAGCGTGGAAATCAGGCCAGCGGAACCTCAACGGCCTCGATGAGACGCTTACTACCCACGGCGTCACGCCTCGGGCCATACTCGAAACCCTTGCCGACGCCGCCAATCAGCTTGGTCTGCCGCATCCGGTTCACATACACTGCAACAACCTCGGCATGCCCGGCAACGTGGCAGTGACGCTCGCGAGCATGCGGGCTCTGGCCGGACGCCGGGCCCACTTTACCCACGCCCAGTTCCACGCCTACGGCGGGCCGGGCTGGAGCTCGGGCGCGGTGCCTCTCATGGAATACGTCAACAGCCATGCCGAGCTGAGTATCGATGTGGGCCAGGTGATGTTCGGACCGGCAGCCACGATCACCGCTGATGGACCGGTGGAATACCTGCTGCACAAGAGCAGCGGGCGCAGATGGGTGAACATCGACATCGAGCTGGAGACGGGTTGCGGCATTGTGCCCATCCTTTACAAGGACAAGGCGGCGGTATCGGCTCTTCAGTGGGCCATCGGTCTGGAGCTCTTCCTGCTAAGCGCGGATCCCTGGCGAGTTGTGCTATCGACCGATCATCCGAATGGTGGCTCTTTTCTGTCGTACCCTGCCCTCATTCAGTTGTTGATGGATCGCACCGTGCGCGGCGAGAGGCTCAAGCAGATCAACCCCAAGCTCCTGGCCGGCTCCGCCCTGGCCGACGGCCTCACCCGCGAGTACACGCTGAACGAGATCGCCATCATTACTCGGGCCGGGCCGGCAAGGTTGCTCGGGCTGCAGCAGAAAGGGCACCTTGGTCCCGGCGCCGATGCCGACGTGACGGTCTACTCCCGCGATCCGGATATCGCCAGGATGTTCGCCACGCCCCGCTACGTGATAAAAGCGGGAACTCTGGTGGTGGAAGAAGGCCAGCTTCGGCGCGCCCCGGCGGGACGGCGGCTGCACGTTCGGCCCGGATACGACGACGCGTTGCTGCCCGGCCTGCAGAAGCACTTTCAGGCGTATTCGACGGTGGCGTTCGACAACTATCCGGTGCGCGGCATACGAGATGAGCCGATCCCTTTGTGATTTCATCCTGAACGCAGTGAAGAGCCTGCCCCGAGCTCAGCGAGGGGATCTCTCCGATGCCCGAGAGATTCTTCGCGGAGCCTGTCCTGAGCGCAGCGAATGGGCTCAGAATGACAGCAGTGCGTCATGAAGATCCGCGGCGTCTTCATCGAGGACACCTTTGCCGAAGCGTTTACCATGCGCGTCGCTCGTATCGTCATAACCGCCCGCAGCAACCGCTGGGTGCGCGCCGCCGCGCTCAAGCTGACCGGCTTTGCCACGTCAGTAATCGGGTGCAAGGTGGAGGCCGGCATCGAGCGGGAGCTTTCCGCCAGGGAGACGCCGGACGGAAGGCCAGGAACCAGCATTCTGCTCATGACCATGGGCAAGGACGATCTGGCCAAACGGCTGGTCGAGCGGATCGGGCAGACGGTGCTCACCTGCCCCACCACCGCGTGTTTCGACGGCCTTCCCGACGCGACCGACCGTGTGGGTGTGGGTTCCGCATTGCGTTTCTTCGGCGATGGGTTCCAGATGAGTAAGGTCATCGCGGGGGTGCGCTATTGGCGGATTCCGGTCATGGAGGGCGAATTTCTGGTGCAGGAGAAGTTCGGCACGTTGAAGGGGGTTGGAGGCGGCAATTTCCTGATCCTGGCGCGGAGCGCCGATGCCGCACTGGGTGCGGCCGAGGCCGCCGCCGACGCGATGGCGGCGCAGCCGGGAACGATCCTTCCCTTCCCCGGGGGAGTGGTCCGGAGCGGCAGCAAAGTCGGGTCGCGCCGCATCAAATCAATGATCGCCTCCACCAACGATGCCTATTGTCCCACGCTTCGTGCCGTAACGAAGTCAGCCCTGCCAGACAGCGTGAACTCAGTGCTCGAGATTGTGGTCAATGGCGTGGATGCGCCCTCCATCGCGTCCTCGATGAGAGCGGGCATCCACGCTGCGTGCCACGATGGCGTGGTGGCCATCAGCGCCGGGAACTACGGGGGCAAGCTCGGCCCGCATCACTTTCACCTGCGTCAGATAATGGCAGGCGCATGAGTGGCGGTCTGGTGGCGCGGCTTAGGACTCCGCTTCGTCAGCGGGCCGATCTCTCCGAGGTGCTCGCCGGGTCCTGGACCGCGCTTTCGGCCGCCGAGCTGGCCCGTCGCCCGGTCCATCTCGAGCGCGACGGAGCGGCCCCCCTCGGCGAAATATTTGAGCTCAATGGTGAGCCAGAGGGACGCATGCGCTTCGTGGGTGATCTCGAGCTGATCGACCGACTTGCGGCAGGCCTGAACGAGGGCGAAGTAACCGTCGAGGGAAGCCTGGGCAGCGAGGCAGGACTCGCTCTCGCGGGGGGAACACTCGACATACAGGGAGACGCCGGGCCCCGCGCCGGTGCGGCGCCGCTGGGGTTCAAGCGCGGTATGACCGGCGGGGAGCTGATCGTGCGCGGCGCGGCCGGAGCTGAGGCCGGGGCCGGCATGCGCCGGGGCCTCGTGGTCGTAGCTGGCCGGGCGGGCGACCGTGCCGGACTCGGTATGATCGCCGGAAACGTGGTTGTGTTCGGCTCCGCCGGTGCTGATGCGGGGCTCTGGTCCAAGCGGGGTTCAGTTGTGGCCCTGGGCGCCATCACGCCACCGCCGACGTACTCCTACGCCTGTACCTACCAGCCGGTACACCTGCGGCTGCTGCTTACCCGGCTCGGGGGCCGGTATGGACTGCCGGTACGGCCCCGACATCTCAACGGTTTCTATCGCCGCTACAGTGGAGACATGGCCGAATTGGGTAAGGGAGAGATTCTCGCATGGACCGCCAAATGACGTCACTACGGATGAACGAGGCCGCGGACGAGATCGCCGACACCATGGCCGATCAACCCGAACTTTTGCGAGTCAGGAGCTACCGGCTTCCCGGCGGAGCCCGGGTTATCGATGCCGGCGTAGACGTCGTCGGCGGAATCGAGGCCGGTATAGCCTTGTCGGAGATCTGTATGGGCGGACTGGGAAACGTCAGCTGTATCCCGCTACAGATTGGGAACCAATCCTATGCCGGCGTCACGGTCTGGACCGACCACGCAGCGGTGGCATGCATGGCGTCGCAGTACGCCGGGTGGTCCATCTCGGTCGGAAAGTTTTTTGCGATGGGATCGGGTCCCCTGAGGGCGCATGCACGGGTTGAGCGGGAGCTGTTCGAGAGGCTCGAATACGAGGAGGAGACCGAAGAAGGGGTACTGGTTCTCGAAACCCGTACTCTCCCGACCGACGAAGTAGCGGCCTGGATCGCTGAGAAGGCCCGGCTACAGCCGGTCCAGCTCACCCTGCTGGTAGCCCCGACGTCCAGTCTCGCCGGTGGAGTACAGATCTCGGCGAGGATCATCGAGACCGGCCTCCACAAGATCGAGACACTCGGCTTCGACGTGAGGCGGGTGGTGAGTGCCATCGGTACTGCACCGCTGCCGCCAGTGGCCAAGAACGACTTAAGGGCCATCGGCCGAACTAATGACTGCATCCTGTACGGCGGCCAGGCGCGTTACACGGTACGTGCCTCCGATGCCGAGCTGGAGAAACTGGCCGCGCAGGTACCAGCTTCAGCATCGCACGATTACGGCACGCCATTCTACGAGATCTTTCAGCGCTACGGGGGGGATTTCTACAAGATCGATCCGCTGCTGTTCAGCCCCGCGGAGGTGTGGCTCACCAGCACCGAAAGCGGGCGGACGTTTCATGCCGGACGTTTGAACCCCGAGGTGCTGGAAGCCTCGCTCTACACCTAAACCTCTGGAGCCCTCATGCGTCGCATCAGCTGGTTGATGATCCCCGCGCTCGCCCTCATCTCCGCCTGCAGCAAGGGTGGGGACAAAGCCGCCGACATGCCCGCGGCCGACAGCGCGACAACGGCGGCAGCCTCCGCCCCGGGAACAATTGTCACCGTGCTCTACAATGCCCCGAAGAATGCGGCCAGGTTCGAGAAGTACTACAAGGAGACCCACCTTCCGCTGCTCTTCGCAAACCAGGATGAAATTGGGTTCCCCCGCGCTGAGTTCACCAGGTTCAGCTCCTCAGTCGACGGCAAGAAACCCGCCTTCTACCGGCAAGCCGAGCTGTACTTCGACTCGCTGGATGACCTGCAGAAAGGGGTCGCAACCCCGGGATTCAAAAAGGTCGCCGATGACTTGAAGAATTTTGCCGACGGCGGGCTAATCGGCATGGTCGCGACCACCACGAACGAGCATGAAGCCGGTTCGGGCGACCCGGGGGCGATCGTCACGGTTATCTATAAGGCCCCGACAGATACGGCCGCCTTCGAGAAATATTACGCCGAGACTCATGGTCCGCTGGTTGCAGCGGGTAAGCCGGACATCGGCTATACCAGGGTCGAGTACACCCGCTTCAACGCCAATCTCGACGGGTCCAAGCCGGCCCGCTATCGCCAGGCAGAGCTGTACTTCTCATCGATGGAAGCGGCCAAGAAGGGCATGGCGACTCCGGCGTTCAAGAAAGTGGCAGACGACCTGGCAAAATTCGCCAGCGGTGGTCTCGACGCTCTGGTCGGAGTGGAGACGAAGTAGCTTGCGAATCGCGGTTCTCGCAGCGCGAACCGGCTGGCACACCCAGGAGCTCGAGCGGGCGGCAGCTGAGCGGGGGCATCAGGCCATAGTGCTCCGCTACGAAGGGCTGGTAGCAACCATGGGGAAGGATCCGGGGCTGCGCAGCGCCGCCACCCAGCTGGATGGTGTGGACGCGGTCCTGGCCCGAATTATTCCGTCCGGCTCCCTGGAGCAGATCATCTTTCGGGTGGACGCCTTGCACCGGCTGGAAGACCGTGGCGTGAAAGTGCTGAACTCGCCTCGAGCCATCGAGCGCACCGTGGACAAGTTCTGGACCTCGGCGCTGCTCGAGCAGTGCGGCGTTCCGACTCCGGAAACCATCGTCTGCGACAACGCTGAAGAGGCAACCGCAGGGTTCCGGGCTCTCCAGGACGTCATCGTCAAACCGCTGTTCGGCTCCATGGGGCTCGGCATGGTGCGGGTAAGCGACGAAGAGATGGCGTTTCGTGTCTTTCGCACGATCGAGCAGATTCGCGGTGTGTATTATCTCCAGCGCGCCATCGAGCACGACGGTACCGATGTTCGGGCCTTCGTGCTCGGCGGGCGGGTACTCGCCGCAATCGAGCGGCGGGCTAGCGGCTGGCGCACCAATCTCGCTCGCGGAGGCTCCGCCAGGAGCATATCACTACCGGACGACCTCAGCGCGCTGGCAGTGCGCGCCGCCGCCGCGGTTGGAGCGGACTACGCGGGTGTGGATCTCCTGACCGCCTCGGACGGTACCGCCTACGTCCTGGAGGTAAACGGCATCCCCGGCTGGAAAGGACTACAGGAAGCGACGGGCCTGGATGTGGCCGGCAGGCTGGTCGACTTTCTCGCGCTGCAGGCGCGGTGAATACGCCGGCCGATGTGGCCGCTGCCGGGCAGCTCGCATGCTTGCTCGAGGTTAGCGCACCCAAGCCGGGCAACGTGTCTCCCGAGCGTCACTTTCACGACACTCGATACGAAGACTTTCTGGCGAGCGCGGTTGCTATCGGGCCGGCTCTTCGAGATGCGCTGGAATGCCCGCTCGGCACGACCATTCGGAGGGCGGTAGAAGATACTCGCCGGTGGACCCGCTCCAATACCAACCTCGGGATTGTATTGCTGCTGGCGCCGCTGGCCAGGGCGGCGCTTCTGCCGGGAGGAACCCTGCGCGAACGAGTCGCCCGGGTGCTGGCGGATACCACGGTCGAGGATGCAGAGCAGGTGTACGCTGCCATCCGGCACGCTCGGCCCGGGGGTCTGGGCGAAGCCCCCGCGGAGGATGTTTCGGCCACTCCCTCGGTAACGCTGCGCGAAGCGATGGCACTGGCCGCAAACCGCGATGCCATCGCCCAGGAGTACGTCACCGAGTTTGCGCTCACGTTCGACGTCGGTGCTCCAGCCCTCCGCACGGCCCGGCGTGAGGGACTGGCCTGGACCGATGCCGCGGTCGATGTCCATCTGAGGCTGCTGGATTCCATCGCCGATACCCATATCGCACGAAAGCTCGGCCGGCTCGAGGCGGAGTCTGTGTCTCAGCGTGCGCGGGATGTGTTGCGAGCGGGGGCCACCCGATCGGAGGAGGGGCGCCGGGCGCTGGGTGAGCTCGACAACGAGCTGCGCGATCCGAAGAACCGGCGTAATCCAGGCACCACCGCCGATCTCACCTGTGCTGCAATATTTGTGGTTATACTTGAGGGTGGTTGGGTCCGCTGAGGAGAACCGTCGTGCAAAGCAACTTTCGAGTCCAGGTCAGCAAGGACTATCTGGTCTTCGCTTCGGCCCACTTCATCACCTTCCGCGGCCACCAGTGCGAGACGCTACACGGCCACAACTATCGAGTTGGTGTGGCGGTCGAGGGCAGCGTCGACTCCGAATGTCTGTTCGTGCTGGACTTCAGCGTCCTGAAGCAGATCACTCGCCGCCTCGTCGATGCCATCGATCACAAGGTTCTGCTCCCCACCCTGAATCCGAAGCTGGCTTACCGGGAGGAGGGAGATCGGGTCATGGTGGACTACTTCGGCCAGCCGACCTACGTCTTTCCCCGGCGAGACTGCGCACTGATTCCCATCCTCAACAGCACCGCGGAGATGCTGGCTCAGTACCTGGGCGTGCAGGTGCGCCAGGAGCTGGCTGCCGGAGGCTACAGCCATCTGACCCTCATGGAGCTGGAGGTGGAGGAGAACTACGGCCAGTCTGCAACCTACAGGGAGGCGCTCGTTCCCGACTGATTCCCCCAATCGGCGGAACCGGTGAGGTCGGCAAGGTCGGACGCGGTGACTCTGCCCGCGTGAATCGCGCTGGCAATGAGAGCGCCGTCGCAACCGGCGTCGCGCATCCGCTCGAGATCCCGCCGGGTGAGCACACCGCCTCCCGCCAGCAGCCGGATCCCGGGAAAGCGACGCCGCAGCGTCTCGAGCATCCCGAGATCGACTCCACATCCCGTTCCAATCCGACCGAGATCGAGCAGAAGCAGCGTCGTGATGCCGGCGGCGGTTGCCTGGTCCGCCAGACTCAGCGCATCGGGGACGACGACGACGACGTCCTGCAGCGCGGGATGAAGGATTGGAGCGCCGAGCTTGAGGTCGAGACTGAACACCACTCGCGAGGGGCCAACGACTTCCACGATGCCCGCCAGGTCCGCAAAGGCATGGAGCGTCTCCAGGCCCACTACCACCTCGCTGGCACCACAGGACAGGACCTCCATTGCGCCTCCCGGCTGGTTCGTGCCGGCGTCCACCATCAGCGCACCGGCAAAGCCGGTGTGGAACTCAGCCAGCTGCCGCAGCAGCGATCGCTGGAGGGCGCCACCCTGGATCGCATCGAGATCGGCCACGTAGCACTCATGAACCCCGAGCGTGGTGTGGAAGGCGCGGAGCAGCGCTACGGGATCGCCCGGATGCTCGGGCACCAGACCTGAGGTCAGCGGTGCGTATCGTGTTCGGTCGCCGGCTTGGGCATGTACCGCACCTCCGCCGGCCAAGTCCAACACAGGAATGATCTGCATGCCCACACCACCCTCGATTCTCGGCTGGGACATCGGTGGCGTCAATACCAAGGTGGCACGTCTGGAGGCGGGGCGCGACGGTCCCGTGGTTCGCAGCACGTGCCTGCCATATGAGATAAAGCACGATCCCGCGGCTTTGGTCCTGAGGCTGGTTCAGGCGGCGAAAAAGATCCGCGGCGAGGCCGGCCATTCGCACGCCATCACCATGACCGCCGAGCTATCGCAGGCTTTCCGCACCAAGCACGAGGGCGTTGGATTCATCCTCGATGCCATGCAGGCCGCGTTCCCCGGTGACCAGCTCCATGTATACAGCGTCGACGGCCGGTTTGTGACAGCCGGCGAGGCCCGTGCGCTACCCCTGGCCGTGGGGGCGGCTAACTGGGCCGCTACCGCCTCGCTGGTGGCTCGATGGTTTCCCACCTGCGTTCTTGTCGATATCGGTTCTACTACTTCCGACCTGGTTCCTATCGTGAACGGACGGGTGGTGGCGGAAGGACTCACCGATCCGGCGCGACTGCTCAGCGGCGAGCTGGTATACACCGGAGCGCTGCGAACGCCGGTTGAAGCAGTAGCTCACCAGGTTCCCCTGTGGGGCGGGAATGCTGGCGTGGCGGCAGACGGCTTTGCGATCGTGGGCGATGCCCATCTCTGGCTCGGACGGATTCAGGCCGGGGATTACACCTGCCCCACCCCCGACGGCCGACCCCCCACTCGTGACTCGGCGGGCGATCGCTTGGCGCGCGTGGTCTGCGGCGATCGGGATATGCTCGATGATTCCGTGGTGGATGGCATCGCCGCGGCCCTGGCCCGGGCTCAAGTACAGACAGTGGCCCGCTCGCTCGAGCGCATCCTGGAGCGCTGGCCTCTGATCAGTGCCGCGGTGGTGACCGGTCTGGGTGACTTCATTGCAGTAGAGGCCGCTACTGCGGTAGGCCTCGAGGTCATACCGCTCGCCGACCGGCTGGGGCAGGCAGCCCGCACCGCTCCAGCCGCCGCGGTGGCGTGGCTTCTCTGGTACGACATGGCGTCAGTGGCATGACTCCAATACCTCGCCAGCTCAGTGTGATCAAGATCGGGGGCGCGGTAGCATGCGTACCCGGAGCGCTCGAGCGGGTGTGTCGCGAGGTCGGCGCAGCCGCCCTGAAGCATGCGGTACTCGTGATGCCAGGCGGCGGGCCCTTCGCGGACACGGTCCGGCGGTTTGACCGTTCCGCGGGACTTTCTCCTGATGCAGCGCACTGGATGGCTATCCTGGCCATGGATCAATACGCTCATGTCCTTGCGGATCGAATTCCCGGGGCTGCGTTGGCAGAGGAGCCGGCAGCGGTGTTAGACAAGGTAAAGCCTGGGAGTGTGACCGTCCTGGCACCCTCACGCTGGATGCGCTCAGCCGACGCGTTACCCCACGGCTGGCAGGTGACCAGCGACAGCATTGCTGCTTTTGTAGCCGGCGCGCTCGATGCCACGCGACTGATTCTGATCAAGCCGGGTTCGGACCTGAGGGAGGCGGTAGACCCCTACTTCGCTACCGCACTCCCGTATGGGATGCCTTGTTTCCTGGTAGGATGCGACCGCCTGGAAGAGCTATCCGGCAGGCTCAGCGGGTGACGGAGCGCTGCTGGCGCCGCCCATTGCCACCGGCCACCCCGCGCTTCTTAGCAAAATGCTCCTCAAATCGATCGGCGGGCACTGGGCGGCCTACCAGATATCCCTGAATCTCATCGCAGCCCTGTTTTTGGAGCAGGTTCAAGTGAGCCTCCGTCTCAACGCCTTCCGCAATCACCCTCAACCCCAGCGCGTGTCCCATTGCGATGATGGCCGTGGTGATGGCCGCGTCGTCCGGATGGGTGGCGATCTCACGGATGAAGGAACGGTCGATCTTAAGCGTGTCCAACGGGAAATGTTTCAGGTAGCTGAACGACGAGTACCCGGTTCCGAAGTCGTCCACCGCCAGATGGAGCCCCATGGCACGGAGGGAGTGCAGTGCCTCACTGCCCTCCTTGTGGTGATTGACCAGGACGCTCTCGGTCAACTCCAGGCTGAGATATCGGGGCTCCAGTCCGCTCACCTGTAGCGCGTTGCTGACCGTGTCACTGAGCCGCCGCTTGAGCTGCCGGCTGGAGAGATTCACCCCTACCCTGATGCGGGGAAATCCAGCATCCTGCCAGGCCCTATTCTGCATACAGGCCGCCTGGAGAATCCATTCCCCCATCGGCACGATCAGGCCGTTCTCCTCGGCGATCGGAATGAACTCGGAGGGCAGGAGAAGTCCCAGCTCCGGATGGCGCCAGCGTAACAGGGCCTCGGCGCCCACAACCGTGCCGGTATAGGCGTCGACGATCGGCTGATAGTGTACCTCGAACTCGCTCCGCTCCAACGCTCTGCGAAGATCGTTCTCCAGAGTGAGCCGTTGAAGCGCGGTAGTCGTCATGGACTTGGAGTAGGTCTGGTAGCTGTTGCCGCCCTGCTCCTTGGCCTTGTACATGGCGGTGTCGGCGTGCATCAGCAGGGTGTCGAGGTCCTCGCCGTCGACCGGATAGATGGCGATACCGATGCTCGCATTGATGAAGATCTCGTGCTCGTCAACCCGGATCGGATTGGCAAAGCTGCTGATCAGCCGCCGGGCAAGCTTCGCGGCGTCCTGCGGATCGCTCAGACCGGGCATGATGACCGTGAACTCGTCGCCGCCGAGCCGGGCCACTTCCGGAGCCAGGGTGGCTTGCGCTGGGCCAACTTCGTCCTCCCGTTCCCGGCAGCACGAGCGAAGACGTGATGCCACATGGCGGAGCAGTTGGTCGCCCACCTCGTGTCCCAGCGTGTCGTTTATCCGGCTGAAGTGGTCGAGGTCGATGAAGAACGCCGCCACCAGCTTCTTGTTACGACTGGCCTGTTCCAAGGCGTTGGCCAGACGTTCCTTGTATGACAAGCGGTTGGGCAGGCCCGTAAGACTGTCATAGTACGCCAGCTCACGCACCTGATCCAGCATGCGCGCGTTGGCAAGGGCCACAGCCGCCTGGTCCGCAAGCCGGCGCATCTGCACCCGGTCTTCCTCGCTGGGCTCGAGATCGAAGCGCTCGCCCAGGGCGATAATCCCCGAGAGCTGCCGCTGATACGACAGAGGCAACACCACGAACGATGTGGCACCCAGCTCCACCAATGGCTCGAGATACGAGGGCATGGTTTCGCCACCGCGCAGCTCCAGCACTTCGGGCCCCGTGAGAATATTCTGCACGTCCGGCGCCCGCATGGCGATCCGGGCAACATGCCGTTGCCCGGCCTGATAATCCTGGATCACGCTGGTCAATGACTTGGAGCCGTCCGGCGCGCCGATTGTCACGCTGACTACACTGCAGGGGAATACGTCACGAATTCTAACGAGAAGCGTGTCCACTATGGTCGTGGCATCCGTCGCCGAAAGCACCGCGCGGTCAATCTCGGCCGCCATGGCGAGCGCGTTGAACTGCCGCCCCAGTTGGGTAGCCATGGTGTTGAATGAGGCGGCCAGCTGCTCGAACTCGTCCCGGCTGGTCACCGTCACCCTGCTGGTGAAATCACGCTGAGCAATCCGGCGCGTTCCCTTCTGCAGCTCTTCGAGAGGCAGCACGCTCCGGCGGATCTGGCTTACGCTAAGCAGCAGCACCACGAGGCTCGACACTCCCACGACAATCAGGAAGGTGTTGGTGAACTCCACCATCGGCTCCAACACTTCGTCCTTGGACTCGGTGAGCACCACCCTCCAGGGCTGCGCTGCGAATGCCTCCGCCATTCTTATCTCGGATGAGGCGGACAGATATGACTGGTCGGAGGAATTAATCGGAGGTTCAGGCTGCGGCGTAGCCGAGTCCGTTCCACCCTTGGGCGGCACTGGCAGTGTGTTGGCCGAGCTGAAAATAACGTGTGCTGAATCGTCCAGTACCGCCACGCGAGTGGTGGGCGATGGCATGCTCTGGTCCAGTGAACCCCAGAGATACTCGGGACTGACTTCACCCACGAACGTACCGCGGACCTCATTGCGACGAATTACCCGCCGCAGCAGATAAATCCGCGACGCTTCACCGGCCGGGTACTCCGTCACGATGAGCGGGAGGCCCAGGCGTAAGTCTGAGCTGTCTCGTGCCGTCAACTTCGGGCGTCGCGCCAGGCGGCCGAAGATCTCGATCCGTTCCCGGTCGTCGCCCATGAACTCGACCGCGACGAACCGCTGGCGGGCCAGGAGGTCCAGTCCTGCGATCAACGCCTGGCTCGCTGCGATCAGCTCAGCACGTGAAGCGGCCGCTCGTGCCGGCACCGGCTTGGGTGCGCGGTCCATGATGAAGCCACCCATGGCCATGCGCCCATCCAGGCTCCCGGTTTGGGTCTGATTTCCCAGCCGGGGTAGTACCACGGGCTTGGCTTTCGGCGCCGGCGATTTCTGTTTGGCAACGAGGAGCTGGAGTATGGCCTGAGGTGGAATGCTCTTCAGGGTGGCGTCGAGCAGGAGCAACCGGTCGAAGATCGCCTGGCTTAACGCAAGGTTCGCCTGCTGGAGCCGATTCTCGCTCTGCCGATAGAGTTGCTGCTTGACGTGACGGTAGGAGAGAGCGGCAAGGACCGCCATCGGAACAAAGGCGCAACCCACGAACAACGCCAGCAACCGACGGCCGAACCTGCTCCGCAGTGGTGTCGACGGAAAAGTCATTTCTACTCAAGTGGAAGGCCAGCCGTCGCGATCAGGTCGCAGCCCGTCCACCGAGCAAGTGTTATGCCCCCCCAGAGCCCCCCTAGTTCATGAATTTAGCCGACTTAGCAGCGGTACCGAGGCCGGATACGCCGTACGATCACGCGTTTCGCGATGTCCACCGAGCTGGCGCCGGAGCATGGCCACCCGCTGAGCTGACACCCGTCCCGACCGGCCGGCATCACAGGCGGCGCCCCGGAATCCAAGGACGTCCGGCATGGCTGCAGCAACGCAGGCGATATCGTCCGGCCCCAAGGCTCCTGCCAATCCGGTCAAAAGACCGGCTGTGCGGGCCTTTGACACCCAGCTCGCCAGCGCGGCGGGGCTCCACCAGTTGAGCAAGCCGGTGCCGTCCTTGATGTAGGTGTCGATCAAGACTCCAGCGGCACCTGCCCCGTGAGCCAGCCGGCAGATGAGCTCGGGTGAAAGCGACCCGGCTCGCTCAGTGTCGGCATAGGCTACTGCTATGATGTGAGGCGGTGAGCCCAGCGCCGAAGCCGACCGGACAGCGGCCGTCAGAAGCTCGCATACCAGATCGGCTGACTGGACTCCCGAAAACCCCAGCTTTAGAAAGGTCGGACCCGGGCGTGAAGGAAGCTCGATCGCGCCGAGTGCCGCCGTGACTTCGCCGGTGGTAGCAAAGTCTCCCAGCGCCACGCTAAAGGGATGGTGGGGAGGCACCCGTCCAAGTATTTCGGCGAGCGCGGCAGCCGTAACGGGTCCGAGTGAGCCCCGGCCCGGTTCCTTGGCATCTATGATATCAGCACCTCCCGCAAGTGCGGGCTCAACCTCCAGTGCCGACCTGACGCTCACGAGCAACTGCATCTGTCAGTCCCTTGTAAGATGCTAAGGCTCTAATATGTTAGGATTTAAGAAGATATCACCGGCCAGATTCGGAGGGGAGGCGGCGGTGCTGGAGCATAAGGTCGTGCTGGTCACCGGAGCATCGAGCGGCATCGGCCGGGCCATCGCGCTACGTTGCGCGCGCGCGGGGGCTGACCTCGCTCTAACCTATCGGCAGAACCAGACTGGAGCAGATGCCACTGCTCAGGCGATCCGCTCACTCGGACGCCGGGTGGAGGTGATCCGCACCGATATCAGCCGGCCCGAGGAGATCGGCTCCCTGGTACGCCGGGTGAAGGATGTGTTCGGCATCGTCGATGTCTGGATAAATAACGCCGGCGCCGACATCCTCACCGGAGAAGCGGGGAAGATGTCCCGGCTCGAGAAGCTCGATCTGGTTCTTTCGGTCGATCTGCGCGGCACCGTCATCGCCTCATGGGCAGCAGTTGACCTCATGCGGGCCCAGGGAGGGGGCGTGATCATCAACATGGCATGGGACCACGTTTCACTCGGTATGAAGGGAGAGAATCCCGGCCTCTATTCAGCGGCCAAAGGCGGAATCGCCAGTTTCAGTAAATCACTCGCGCGCGATGTGGCCCCTGAAATTCGCGTCAATATTCTGGGCCCCGGATTCATCGAGACCGCCTTCGGAGAAGGTGCCGACCCCGACTTCCGCCAGCAGGTGATCGATGCAACGCCGCTGGCCCGCTGGGGGACGCCGGAAGACGTGGCCGCCGCGGCAGTCTTCCTGGCATCAGACGACGCGGCCTTTCTGACCGGTCAGATGATAGCGGTGAACGGGGGAGTGGTGATGTAGCCGAGTCGGGAGTCGAGAGTCGGGAGTCTGGGTGATGGGCTTGGAGACGAGCTCAGGTCCCCGCCTCGACCCCTGACCCCTGACTCCTGGACTCATAAGGAGGTAACAATGGCCGCAACAAAAGACCGAACCTACAACGACGCTGAGATAGCCGAACGGCTGAAGGAACTGGACGGTTGGTACTACGAAGAGGGCTGGATTCGGAGAGTCTACAAGACGGATGGCTGGCCCACAACGCTGATGCTGGTGAATGCCGTAGGCTATCTGGCCGAGGCGGCGTACCACCACCCTGACCTCAGTGTCACCTGGGGCCGCGTTATCGTGAAGCTGCAGAACCACGCCGCCGGGGGTATCACAGACAAGGATTTCGAGCTCGCGCGAAAGATCGAGGAGGTCATCCTCTGGAAGCCACAGGGCGGCGCCCTCGAGGGCACGCCGAACAAGTGGGTTCGGGCAGGGGAGCCGAAGTAGGTGGGTAAGCGGGTAAGCGGGTAAGCGGGACAGGGCAGTGGAAAGCAGAACTGCTTTGGGTAGCGGGGCAGACTTACCCGCCTACCCGCTTCCCCGCCGGGTTCTGTTTGTCACCGGCAAGCTCGCCGAGCCGGCATTGCGCCGGGTGCTGCGCGACATGGACCCGTCGGTCGAGCCCAGCGTCGCAGTCATGAAGATCACAGTGGCTGCGCTGATGACTGCGCCCTGGATCGCACGCTTTCTTGAAGTACCGCCGGGCACCGATCTCGTACTGATCCCCGGACTCTGCGAAGGCGACGTTACTGTGCTGACGGAGCGTTTCGGAGTGCCGGTGGAGAAGGGCCCCAAGGATCTCCGGGAGATTCCGCGCTACTTCGGCCAGGCGTTGGCGGCCACCGACTATGGCGCGTACTCCATAGAGATCCTGGCCGAGATCAACAACGCGCCGAAGCTCACCGCCGGGGAGATCCATAGCTCGGCTGACTACTACCGGGCAAACGGCGCCGATCTCATCGACATAGGCTGTACGCCCGGCGTCCCCTTCCCTGGCCTGGGAGATGTAGTGCGTCAGCTCCGGGAGAGGGGGATGCGGGTCAGTGTGGACAGCTTCGATCCGGCGGAGATCCTGGCGGCGGTCCGGGCCGGAGCCGAGCTGGTTCTCAGTGTGAATGGGTCGAACCTGGACGTGGCGCGAGAGCTCGAAGGCACCGGGGCCCGGGTCGTTGTAATTCCCGACTTCGGCGAAGGCCTGGACACGCTCGAAAGCAGCATCGAGGCGCTGGAGCGCTGGAAGGTTCCCTACCTCATCGATCCCGTCATCGAGCCGATCGGCTTTGGTTTCATGGCCTCCCTCGAGCGCTATGCCGAGGTACACCGGCGCTATCCGGCGGCGGCCCAGCTCATGGGGATCGGGAACATTACCGAGCTGACCAGTGCCGACACCACCGGCCTGAACGCGCTACTGTTGGCCATCTGTGAGGAGACCGGCGTTGGGGCGGTATTGACCACGGAGGTGATCACCTGGGCTCGTGGAGCGGTCAGAGAGGTGGATATCGCACGGCGGCTGATGCACCATGCAGTCAGCCATCGCACTCTTCCCAAAGGTCTCGACGACCGGCTCCTCACCGTGAAGGATCCCGTGGTTCTGGAGTATGACGAAGCCGAGCTTCGCCGCCTGCATGCCGACGTTAGAGACCCCAACTTCCGAATCTTTGCCGACCGGCAAACCATTACCGTATTCAATAGCGAGATCTTTGTCCGTGGCACCGATATCCAGGAGATCTTCTCCCGGCTCGGTGTAGATGAGCCTACCCACGCCTTCTATTTGGGACGCGAGCTCATGAAGGCCAAGCTGGCGATCACTCTGGGCAAGACCTATCGCCAGGAGGGCGCTCTGAGCTGGGGCTACCTTACGCCGGCGGATGACGTGAAGTCGGAGCATGTTAAGCTGACCCAGCGGTCGCGTCGGGCAGCGGGGCAGCGGGGCAGCGGGGCAGCTGGATGAGCCGGAGGTTCACACCTCTGGTCGAACCTCTGGAGAATACCGCGGATCCCGCAGAAATCTGTGAGAGCTTTCTCGATCTGCCGTATATGCTCTTCCTCGACAGCGCGGCAGTGCAACATCCCGATGCGCACTATTCTTTCCTCGCCGCCGACCCGCCGCAAATAGTCCGCAGTAAGGGCCCTGAAACCGAGATCCGGCGCGGCAGCGGGAGTGGGTGGACCCGGGTGCCCGGAGATGCATTGAGCGTGGCCCGGGCGCTGCTTCCGCGCGAGCCGTTGGAGCCTGTTTCGGGTCTTCCTCCTTTTCAGGGCGGAATAGCGGGATACCTCGGATACGACTGGGGAGCGGTGCTCGAACGCCTTCCCCGCCCCCGATACGACGACCTGGCCATTCCCGATGTGGTGCTAGGGCTCTATGACTGGGTCATCGCCTGGGATCACAGAATCGGCACGGCCTGGCTGATTTCAACCGGGCTCCCGGAAGAGGGAAATGCCAGAGAACGGCATGCGCGCCAACGCATGGAGCAGGTACGGAACCGGCTGGCGGGGCGGACAGGCGGACAGCCTGCCCCGAGCAACCGAGCGATGGGGACGGACGGTGGGGCCGCGGCACCCTCGTATCCAGTCGTGGGAATCGAATACGCCGACAGGATAGATCTACGTTCGACTTTCACTCACCGCGGCTACCTGGATGCCGTGGGACGAGTGCGGGAATACATAGTGGCGGGCGACATCTTTCAGGCCAACCTCTCGCAGCGCTTCCAGAGTCCTCTCTCCGAGCACCCGTTCGACCTTTATCTGAAGTTGCGTCGCCGCAATCCGGCGCCATTCGCCGCCTTCCTCGGCTTCGGGGATATGGCGGTGCTGAGCGCCTCACCCGAGCGCTTTCTCCGTCTCGACGAGGACGGACGGCACGTCGAGACCCGGCCAATAAAAGGGACCCGGCCCCGAGGATTGGGCCCGATGCACGATGCCGCGCTGGGCCGGGCTCTGGCTGAGAGTCACAAGGACCGGGCGGAGAACGTCATGATCGTTGATCTTCTGCGAAACGACCTTTCGCGAGTCTGCCGCCCCGGTACCGTCCGGGTTCCCGAGCTCTTTGCCCTGGAGCACCACCCCACCGTGCACCATCTGGTCTCCACGGTGGTGGGCGAAATCGAGCCCGGCGCCGGAGCCGTAGAGCTTATACGGGCCGCGTTCCCGGGGGGGTCGATCACCGGGGCGCCGAAGGTACGGGCGATGGAGATCATCTCGGAGCTGGAGCCAACCCAGCGAGGGGTGTATTGCGGCTCAGTGGGCTATCTGAGCGCCACTGGCGCTATGGACACCAGCATCGTCATACGGACCTATCTGGCACTACGGGGACAGGTATACTTCCAAGCCGGCGGCGGCATCGTGGCGGACTCCGATCCCGAGCTGGAGTATGGTGAGACGCTGGATAAGGCGCGGGGTTTGATTGAGACGTTAGTCGAGAGTCGCGAGTCGCGAGTCTAGGTCGTTCGGATTCGTGGGCTCGTTGTCTTGATGACCGGCGACTGGTGACGAGTGACTCGTGACTCGTGACGCTCGACTCGTGACTAATCAATGATCCTACTAATCGACAACTACGACTCGTTCGTTTACAACCTCGCCCGATATGTGCGCGAGCTGGGGGAAACTCCTATGGTCCGGCGACACGACGCGATAGGCGTCGAGGAGATTTTTGCGCTGGCGCCTTCCCATATCATGATCTCCCCCGGGCCGTGCTCGCCCAGTGAGGCGGGCATCTCCACCGACGTGGTGCGCCAGGTGGGTTCTGCCATTCCCATCCTGGGCGTGTGTCTGGGTCATCAGTGTATAGGAGCAGCCTATGGAGGAGAGATCCGGCGTGCCGGCTCGCCTATGCACGGCAAGGTATCGCGCATCCACCACACCGGCGCCGGGCTTTTCCACGGCCTGCCCAACCCCTTCACCGCCACCCGGTATCACTCACTGGTGATCGAGGCAGCATCGCTTCCGGACTGTTTGACCGTGACAGCCACCTCCGACGACGGAGAAATTATGGCAGTCCAGCACGTCGAGCACCCGGTTTACGGAGTCCAGTTCCACCCTGAGTCGGTGCTCACCGAGCACGGCTATCGCCTGCTCGACCATTTTCTCCATGGCGTTCCCGCGGCGCCCCGGCTGCTTCCCCCCTCTGCCGACGGTGCGCTGCTCCCCTCGAGGTCAGGCGAGAGCACATTGGCTTCGGCGCCGCCGCCGGTCGATCTGGTCCGGTGATCCTCGAAACGATCGTCACCTCCGTCGAAGCCGGGGGCGCGATCAACTTCGCCCCAATGGGGGTGGAGTGGGGAGACGAGATCATCATTCTGAAGCCATTTCTCAAGACCACCACATACCGTAACGTGAGCGCCACTGGTACAGCGGTCGTCAACATTACCGACGACGCGATGCTGTTCGCCCAGGGAGCTATATCGAGTCCCCAGTTTCCCTGGCGCCCCGCCCATGTCGTGCAGGGCGCAGTGCTCGAGGCGGCGTGCTCCTGGCGAGAGCTCGAGATTCTCTCTGTAAATGCCACGCCTCCCCGCTCCAGAATCGAAGCCCGGGTGGTGCATCATGGATTCAGCCGGGAGTTCATGGGATTCAATCGGGCCCGGCACGCGGTGCTCGAGGCCGCCATTTTCGCTACCCGCACCCATTTACTCCCGGCCGAGCAGATCCGCGACGAGTACGCCCGCCTCCAGGTTATCGTCGACAAAACTGCCGGACCGCGAGAGCTGGAAGCAATGGCGCTTTTGACTCGGTATGTCGAGTCGCGGTAGCGTCTTCATCGAGGCCCCGGCACGGCTGCACTTCGGTGTACTCGATCTGGGTGGGCGGCTGGGGCGACACTTCGGGGGGCTGGGTGCCGCTATCCCCTGCCCCTCGCTGTTGTTGGAGGTGGCCCCAGCGGCGCAGCTGACCGGGAGTGGCCCGGATGCTCACCGCGCCCTGGAATTCGCGCGGCGATTCCTTGCTTTCCATGGTCTGCCTGAAAAGGGGCGTCTGGTGGTCCACCAGGCGATTCCGAGTCATGCCGGTCTGGGATCAGGAACGCAGCTCGCACTCGGCGTTGCAAGGGCCCTGGCGGAGCTGCACGGCATCCGGCCCGATGTCATAGAGCTGGCAACCGCTGTGGCCCGCGGCAAGCGTTCTGCCATTGGGACGTGGGCGTTTGCCCTGGGAGGCTTCATCGTGGAGGGCGGCCGCAAGGTGGGTAGCGACGAGATAGCACCGCTGCTGGCCCGTTTCGAGGTACCCGCCACCTGGCGCTGCGTGGTAGCGGTTCCGCCGGGACCCCGGGGATTGAGCGGGGAGGCGGAGTCGAGTGCATTCAACCAGCTCCCTCTTCCGGCCAACCGGGATGTAGAACGGGTATCGCACCTGGTTCTCATGCAGCTCCTGCCGGCACTGGTCGAAGCTGATCTGCCCAGCTTCGGAGATGCATTATCCGCCGTGCAGCGCATTACGGGGGCATGGTTTGCCCAGCAGCAGGGAGGCATATTCGCTCCCGGACCCACTGAACGACTGGTGGCCGATATGGCTGCATGGGGCGCTGTCGGCGTTGGCCAGAGCTCCTGGGGGCCCGCTGCATATGGCCTGGTCGATAGTGATGAGGCGTCTGGTGTATTGGCCGGAAAAGTTCGTCAGGCCATGGCCGGGAACGGTGTGGTTTTCGAGGGCCGATTCGCGGCCCACGGAGTCCGGGTGTGGGAGGGGGAAATATCGTGATTCCCTGATTGACAGTTCCTTTTACTGGGTGTATACTCACCCCCCTAGTCTCCCGTAGCCGGCAATGTGACAGGATTCTCAAGTGTTGGCCTTATCCTGTTGGCGCAGAGCCATCTCCCCGGTGGAGGTACTGGAGAACTCACTGGCGGTGAAACACCCGAATCGGTACGTCGGCCCCTCGCGGACACACCTCGCAAAAGACTTCGAGTGCTGGGTACGTACTTCGCCGCTGGGCTGCGGCCGAGAGCAGAGTGGGCCTTCCAACCCGTCTTTTCCTTTTAAATTTTCAGTCCCGCAGCACCGCATCAGTTGGCGTAGAGCAGGAGAATCACCCTTTTCCCTGAGGTTAGTTATGAACCGTTTTGCGCAAAAAGTGGTGTCCGGCGGGCTTGCCGCGGGTCTGTCAGCATCAGTGGCAATGTCAGCCGACGCCCAACAGGCGCGCTCTGGGGCTTGGACCCAGAATGCACCCGAGGGCGAATGGCACATGACCGGTCGCGATCATAGTCTCCAGCGGTTCAGCCCGCTGAAGCAGGTCACGACGTCAAATGTGGCTGAGCTCCGGCCCGTGTGGTCGTTCTCGACTGGAACGCTTCGAGGGCACGAAGGCAACCCGCTCGTTATCGGCAACGTGATGTATGTACACACGTCCTTCCCGAACATCGTGTACGCGCTCGATCTGTCCAAGCCCGGCGCGCCGCAGATCTGGAAGCACGTGCCCAATCAGTCGCCTGACGCGATTCCAATCGCATGTTGCGACCTGGTAAACCGCGGCACCGCGTATCACGCCAGCGGCAAGATCTTCATCCAGCTGCTCCAGGGTGAGCTGCTTGCGCTCGATGCCAAGAGCGGCAAAGAGCTGTGGAAGGTGAAGAACGCGGATTACAAGCAGGGCTCCACCATGACCAATGCCCCGATTGTCATCAAGGACCTGGTCATCGCCGGTATCTCGGGCGGTGAGTTCGGCGTCCGCGGCCGCGTGACGGCATTCAACGTCAACGACGGCAAAGAGGTATGGCGCGGCTACAGCACCGGGCCGGACAGCGAAGTCCTCCTCGAGGGCGATGCCAACGCCAACTATCCGTCGCACAAGGGCAAGGACCTCGGCGTCTCGACCTGGCAGGGCGATGAGTGGAAGCGGGGCGGCGGCACCACCTGGGGCTGGTACTCCTACGACCCCGAGCTGAACCTCTTCTACTACAGCACCGGAAATCCGGGCACCTGGAATCCTGACCAGCGGCCGGGCGACAACAAGTGGTCCATGACCATCTTCGCCCGCAACCCGGACAACGGTAAAGTGAAGTGGGCCTACCAGATGACGCCGCACGATGAGTGGGACTATGACGGCGTCAACGAGAACATCCTGTTCGAGAGGGGCGGCAAGAAGCTGCTGGCGCACTTCGATCGTAACGGCTTCGGCTACACCCTCGACCGCACCAACGGCAAGGTCATTGTGGCGCAGCCCTACGGTCCGGTCAACTGGGCCAAGCGGGTCGATCTGACCACCGGCGTGCCGGAGAAGGATCCGAAGTACGGCACCACCTCGAAGAAGAACACCGAGGGCATCTGCCCCGCGGCGATCGGCTTCAAGGATCAGCAGCCGGCGGCCTACTCGCCGATGACCGGGCTCTTCTACGTCCCCGCGAACCACATCTGCATGGACTATGAGGGCGTCGAAGTGAAGTACACCGCCGGTCAGCCGTACGTCGGCGCGATCGTGCGGATGTTCCCCGGCCCCGGCGGTCACCGTGGCAACTTCATTGCCTGGGACCCGATGAAGGGCAAGGCCGTGTGGTCGAACAAGGAGAACCTCGCCGCCTACGGCGGGGCGCTCGCCACGGCCGGTGGGTTGGTCTTCTACGGCACCATGGAAGGCTGGCTCAAGGCGCTTGACGCCAAGACCGGCAAGAGCCTGTGGCAGTACAAGACCGCGTCCGGCA